>Ga0208019_1001497_pt1 | contig 12393 bp, 27 predicted proteins | sample CB_VirMetaG_5_FD_184540 | JGI IMG/M metagenome (GOLD analysis project Ga0208019, IMG submission 184540) | Freshwater to marine saline gradient viral communities from Chesapeake Bay - CB_1508_1D Viral MetaG (SPAdes) (version 4) | ecosystem: Environmental > Aquatic > Marine > Coastal | place: USA...
TAAAACCCAGGAGGAGGCGGTGTGTCATCAATAAGACACCAGAGTAACCACCCCATAAGGACAAGTAACATTAAGTCAATCATAAACTTGCTCAACGGTTATTACGCTAACCGCCTTTTCTAGTTGCCAGTCTATGGAGGTAAAGTTAGCTACTTCTTCAGCGTCTTCCCAGTTATCGGCTTCAATAACGGTGGTGTAAGTTTCTTTGACACTTTTAACTACTTCAAACTTGGGCATTATTATCTTCTTTGTGCATAAGGTCGTAAACGTCGCCGATAAATAACTTACCAACAGACGGTTTAGCGGTAGCCACCGCGTCTATAACTCCGTCACGCGTTAGCTTAAATCCGCTCCCTTTAGCGAACTCAATGTCCGCTTGTACTTCTAATATTAAGTCTTTTAGTCTACTCATAGTATGTCCTCCTTTAACAGTATGTGTTCGGCTACCCACTGTAGAAGTAACTCAAGGTCTTCTATAGGTAGTTGGTTAATTAAGTTGGTTGACCAACCTTTATAATAAATTCGTTTGTCGGTGTCGAATATGTAGTATTCGCTTTCATTGCTTTTATCAATACGCCAAAAGTCAAAGTTTTCAATAGAATTTAAACCGCCGTAAATATCAACAGACTCAAAAAAGTCGTGTAGCTCTTCATACTCGTCAGAGTATTTTTCTATAAGTTGTTTATTTAACCAAGTACTAGCCATTACACTAAACCCTCCATCAAGTCGCCATCACCGACGCTACCCCACATGCGGTTACCGATATTGGTGTAAATATCTTGTAGTTTTTTGTCGTGGGATATAGTAGTGAATATACTCTCGCCTATGTCGTGGCGGTTACGGATTAAGAACCTAGTGCTAGGGTCAATACGCCAAGCTCCGTCGTAAGGTTTTTTCATGATAACTAAATAGTTACCGCTTACACTGTCAAATACTTCTTCTTGCATTTTTACCTCCTAAAATATTTATAATTAAATAATAAGTTTGATCCCCTATCGCGTAAAGGAACGTCAAACTAATCTTTTTTGAATAATCCATCTTCTAACGTACCAGTACGCTTTTCTATTTCGTTATACGCTAACCAAATACATTCTTCAATATTGAGTTCTAGTTGCTCAGCTAATACAACTAAGCAAACATACACATCCCCGATAGCGTCGGCGGTAGACCACAGGTCTTTGTAGGCTACGCCACGTGCCAGTTCGCCAACTTCTTCAACCGTTTTTAGCATTTGCTGTTGCGGTTGAATGTCCGCGGTCAACAGACCACGGTCTAAAGCCCACTTACGAATCATATCGGTGTATTGGTTTAGGTTAATTTGTTTTTGTATAAATCTTTTTTCTTCAGTCATAAAGTTCTCCTATATTAAGTGGCTCGTCTGCGACCACGAGTGAGCCAAACTCGCTATGAAGGGAAAATAATAAAAAACCCTTGGTCTTTGGGGGAGTCGCAGAGTGCGCACTAAACCACGCACTCTACTATTTTGCCTTGCCCTATGAGTATTAACAACATAAGGAGGTAAGGACAAGGCAACGTTCATGTTAGGTGAGCCTCCGTAATCACCACATCTTTTTTACGCTTATCCGCATATTTGCGAATCACCTTACCGCTGTTATAGCGATATTCTGTATAGTCTTCACCCAACGGTGCATTTTTGTAACCTATAATACAACTTATACCGTTCATGTCTTTTTCACGGAAAAGTTGTATTCTACGTTCTTCTACTTTATCTTTGTGCTCGCTCATATTTTAAAAGCTTCCATAGGGAAGAACTCCATGTAAGGCTCTTGAGAGTAGCCTTCTGGTATCCAGCTAACTAGCTCGTCTTCAACTCGACGCGGATGGTAACTGGCGTCAGTTGTGGCACCTTCGTCGTCATAGCCTACTATCACTGCTTTACCAGCGTAAGGGTAGTCCGTAGGATTCCAGTTAAAGTAGCGGTTAGGATTTTTGAGTAACCCCTCGTCATCTACTATGAGCATATTGTTAGTGTCTAGCGTAACAATATCAATCGTACCAACCTCCATCCACTTTTTAATCTCTTCCATATAAGAGTTGCGTAGCGGATACGCGGTGGTTATTTTTTCTTTAAAAGGGTCAATTAAAATACATCGTAACCCATTAGCTTCTTCTTGCATAACTACCTCCTTGTAGTAAATTAGCTATAGTTAAATAATACGTAAGATCAATAAGATAATAAAGGAAGGTGGGGCGAAAGTTAACCCCACCTTTTGAGGAGGTTCTAGGCGACCTCAAGAGTTTTGACTCTTTCAATGTCATATCTCAAGTCCGCCAAGGTGTATAAACCACTAGCAATAGCCTCGCTAATAGTTTTACCAGCAACAGCTTTAACACGTTCATTGTTTGCCTCGGCTGTTACTTTTTTCCCTGTTGCTTTTAGTTTTGCTTCAGGGTCAAATTTACCGAACCTAGCTCTAGGTGCGGTAGTAGCAGTTTTAGTTTGAGTCTTAGCACTACTAAGCATTGACTTTTTTAAGGTAGCTGTTTTAGCCATAATTTTCTCCTAAAATGTGGTATATAAATATACCATACATATATGTTATATACGATCTGTCTAAAAGTAAAGTATAATCTTAAGGTTTTATTTGAACTTGTTGAGTGCTTTAATAGACACTGGAGCACCCCAGTTGTCTCCGCCTCGCCTTATGCGTAAACCATTGTTTTTAGCTAATAGTATACCACGTTGGTAAGCGTAGTTTTCTTCGTTAAATTCTGCTTGAGCTAGTATGTCTGGGTCGACATGGTATTCGTCATAAGAGCAAGCATATATGTTAGAAACTGCTTCTCCTTCAGTAATACCTGAGGGACCTGCCTCACCAAACCCTGATGATTTAAATATTGATTTATTGTTTTCGTAGCCTTGTTTCTTTGCACACTCTTCAGAGCAGTACTTTCTGTAACGCCCTTGAGATGTTAACTTGAATGATGAAAGTGGAGCGTCACAGAATGCACAAAACTTAAACATTGCCCTGAGGGTCATAAGATATGACATTGGTTTTTTCAAAAGGAGGAAGACCCTCAGGACTCTGTGTTCTTTTACCACAATTTTCACACTCAAACATGTGTTCAAGTGTGCCTAGCTTAGTTATGTTAAAGCTGTTAGCGTAATTGTGTAAACATTTATTTGACATTGCTTTTTAATTCTATATTAGCTAATTCGTTAAATAGAGTATAGCCTGACACAGCTATTTTCACAAGCTCCATAGAGCCATTAAGAGCAGCACCCTCTTGAGGGTCTGTTTCTTTTTCTAATATTTTGTTAATAGCTTTTTGAACTGTATCCACAGCTTCTATAAGTCTAGCGTTTTCTTCTTTCATAATAGTCTCCTAATTACTATTTATATAAATATAACTTACCTCAACTAGAACCGCTAACTTCATCGTACGAGCTTTCTTTTATGTCGTAACTGACTACATCACGTGTTAATACGTCGGCATAGTCTTGGTTTGAATTAGTATATACTGCGTTGCTTTGTGTTTCTTGAAGGGTTATGCGTTTCTCTAGTCTACCGAATTTACCGTCGTTCGCTTTCATGAGAGCTTGTTCAGGTGAGGTAGCATTGACAGCGTAAAAGTCCACCTGCATAATTGTGTAAGGCACGTAATAAGTTTTAAGTTCTTTATTGATGTGTACTAGAGTTAGTTTGGGTTTCATGAATATTTCCTTATATATAGTTAAATTAAGCCTTAGAACGTTGCCATAATAAAGCATGCTCAACCGTTAAGTTTACTAAATAGTTACATGGAAATAACTATAGAATTAAACATTTTCTTTATTAAAATTAAATTAGTCAAACGCACCTAATAACCAGAACACGAGCAGGTATCTATCGCCACTCTTAACTGGTAAGCCACGGTGCAAGTGCGAGAAGCTAGGGAAGAACAAAGCATGCCCAGAGGGAAGGGGGTCAACAACACCTCTACCATGAAACTCTGTTCCTCCCCCTTCGTACTCTCCCGTATTTAAGGGCACCACAACACTAATATCTGCAGACGTATCGTGATGCCAAGCACCTTGATTCTTATCGGCTAAGTTATAGTTCGCTATCTGTATTGAGCCAGGACGGTCGACGTACCGTTGCCAAATACTCATAAACACTGGATTCATATAATTAAGCACCACACTCCACATATTATTAAACAGCTCGGGACAACGGTCATGGAGCGTAATCTCTGGTATCTGGCGGAGAGTGTCTTCGGTAGGGTTAACATCAAAACCGAAACTCTGTTCCATGTTTTTAATTTCATCTATCATCATGTCACAAAACTCTTTTGTAAATAAAGGTATAGAGTACACATCTTTTACTCTTTCTTTTACATATTCTTGTAGAATGTTATTTAGATCAACTTGTGCCCACTTGTCTTCATACTCTTGTATAGCTGGTTCACTTTCTTTAATGAGTTCTATTGTGGTTTTGTTTATACACCAATCGCTACTAACTCCTAAAAGGGTGTTCTTTAAGCGGTAGGGTGCGAGCTTTGAGTACTCTGGCATTTCTTCTCCTTTTTCTTTTTTGATAAAACAACTTTTATTACTTTATCAAGTCTGCCCTTTTTTAAAAATTTATTTAATTTTTTCATAGACCTGACCTAAAAGTTAGGTTAATTCTTTCAAGAGCTTCTGGTAAATCTGGTACAGCGTGAGTGCTTTTCATTTGACTATGACCGTCAAACATAATAACGTCGCCGTGTTCTAGTATGTAAAAAGTTTCGTTGACTATAAAGTTTTCCGTAAAGAAAACATCACTAGTGTTAGTATTACTTTTTATAACGTTTTGGTATTGACGCCATGCAAAAACTCTCGGACCACCAAAACTAATAGACACCACAATATCGTCTAAAGTCGGTACTGTATCGCTATGGTGGGGTATACCTTTTCCGTTATCACCATAATACCCACAAAGGCAAAACGTGAATTTGACCTCCTTGTTATACACAGCTGAGGCTAAATTTTCGCAGTGTTCTTTTATACTGAGCATACAACGGTGATTAGTCCAAGGTTCAGGCTTCATAAATTTACCAGCGTATTCAAAGGGGGAGTCGCCAAAGCCACGTGATGGTCTTCCGTAAACCATACCGTTGTTAGTTTTACGCACTACAGGTTCATCCCAGTAATCAAACTCAGGATTGAATTGTTTCAGTGCTCCCTTTAGGTAGTGTATATTCGACATATTCTGTTTCTTCTTTCTCTGCTTCTACACTGTTCTTTTCTGGTATATATAAACATCAATTCTTGATGCATCTCTTAATGGTACATTACTAACTTTACATCTCCACCAATCGTAGTTTGGGTTATTTCTACCATATTTACCTTTTAGAGATACTCTAAATTTAGTTTGAGAGTATTTGTTTATATATTTAACTACTCTACGTAACTCTTCGATTCTACGCATTGATCCAGCATCTTCTGGATAAGCAGTGAATTGATAAGCATCACTTCTTGTTTTAATCCCTTTCAACATCCTCTGCTTCTACCTCAATTACTTTTCCAGCAGGCAATATTCCACCAGAGTCGTAATATAGTTGTTTCATACGTTCAAGTACTTCTTCTTTTGACATAACGTCTACACGGTTGACGGTCAACTCACTGCGGTTGACGTACAGTCCTGCTGCTTTACCTCTTGCTACTTCTGCAGTAACTGCAGCAGACCACGCTCCATTACGCATAGCTCCTTCACGTATGTCTTTTAAATCTGTTAAATGAGTAGCTAAATCTAGCTCTACTTTTTTGCTCGCTTTTTCTTGTAGAGCTTTTATTTTGTCTTGTACGTGTGGGTTGTCTTTAGAAGCTAAAACATACCCTGCTTTTAGAGCGTTCTTCTCGCTATAACCTGCAGCTATAGCAGCGTCTTTTTGTGTCATGCCTTTAGCCACGTTCTGTGCAAATTTTTCTTGTTTAGGAGTAAGTTTTTTCTTTTTCATTTAAGTCTCTAAATGCTATCAATAAACGTATGTTATTATTTCTACGTTCTAAATACTTTTCTTGAGTTTCGTTATGTTTACTAAGCAATAATAATTCAAAAGGAATAGCGTATTCCTGTTCTCTGTAATATTCCTCTATAGTTTTTATCGACATAAACATAGTATAACTTAATTCATAGCGTGTAGTTTTTGATTGTCAACATCATACACAGATAAATTTCGGTAAATATGCATAGGACAATCTAACATTGCTTCAACTACTAACGTATCATTAGGACAAAGAGGTCCCACAATTTTTAACCGCACATGAGGGTCTACCTTTTTACCTTGAGCATGTTCATGAATGACTAAAGGTAGAGCTGGGTACAAAGTAGTTTTAGGGTCATAACCGAAATCTTTTATGGTTTTAAAAAAGTTTTCTAGTACTAACGTTCTGTTATAATCTAATTTGATAGCTTCTGCGTTGGCTTTAACTAAATCATCATAGGTCATAACTCTAGGGTCGCTAAAAAAATCTTCCATTATTCCACTCTCCAAACTCTTAACATTTTAACTTTATCTTCATAAGTGGTGCGTGTTGTTAACCTAACACGGTGGCGTTGATTGTAAGCACTGGCTGCAGTGCGTAACCTTACTATTTCTTTTTCATCGTCAAAAGGTATAGCAAAACTATCCCCAACCTCAAGCCTGTGAAAACTCCACTTGAATTTAAAATTAGGTAAGGGTAATTCTATATTCTTATCAATTTTAGGTTCCATAAGTCTCTCCTATATATAGGTTATATATTAATATAAATCGTATTAAGAATATAGGCTAGATGTATAAAAATTTTAAAGCGTTTTAAGGCGTTGATTTAGTAACCCTATAGGTAGGTAGCCTTTAGTAAATCAAAGCGTTAGAGAGCGTTTACGTAAGCCTAGAGGCTATGATCGCTATAAAAAGGTACTTTAAAAACCTTTAAACATCTGTATACGCATGTTTTATTTTTAACAGCTTTGAGCACAGCTTGAGCTATTTGATCACGATGTTCCTCTATCCAAGTGTATAGACTTTCATCTTGTGCGAGGGGATGTTTTGTATTTACTTTCACTAGAAGTCGTGCTGGTGTACCTTTAACTTCCTTTGGGTTATGGTAAACCATTTCCCAAAGAAGTTCGTATTTATCTTCAGCCTTTCTTAACATAGCCCAGCTTTATATCATACTTGATATCGTTAAGATTTAATATACCTTTATTTAAAACATCTTGAATAGTTTTTATGCCTTCGTATTGTTTCATACGTTCTTTATTTTTAGCGGACATAGGAACTTTATCTGTACGTTTTAGTTTTTGACTTGTATCGTAAGGGTCACGAGCACTGACCACGTTACAATAATTATTAGGTTTAGGAATATCTACGTTAGTTTGATATTGACGTTTCATATCTTGTTCCTCTGGTTTTACAGCTACTTTATAGAGCACGTTCCACAATCTTTGTTGGGCTTCTTTTGCGTCAACAAAACTTTTAACTTTGCGTTTAGCAAACTTGTTATAAATTTCAACAGCTTGTTTAACAGGTATAGAAGGTGCCATACGAACAGGGTCGCCCAAAGAAGGATATCCCTGTTTTATAATATGTAACTGTGACATGTAAACTTTCACCGCTCTTGAATACTCAGGAGCGGTGAAGCATATAAATTCGATATCGTTATGCTGCTTTTGCATATTCGATAGCTTTAGTCATAGCACGGTTTTTAAGACTAGCTCTAGCCCCAAACCAAGCGTTGTGCATAGCAGCGTCACGGTCGTGACCCCACTTATGGTCTACTACGTAAGTAAGAGCATTTACCGCACCCCACCACGTACCTTTAGAACTAGCCATATCAGCTCCAGGCTGTTGCTCAAGAGCCTCGTAAACTTTGTAAGGAGTACGTTGAAACTCTTCTAACGTTCTAAGTCTAGAGTCAATAAGTTCTATGTCTGACGATTTACTATTTTCTAAACGTATCTTTTCTTGTAAGGCGAGTTTAGGTTGTAGTAGGTCAGCAATATAACTAACAACACTATTGTCATCATACTTTTTACTACTAAGGAACTCAGCACTTTGCTTATACTCATCAAGACGCACACTAGCTAAACCTAACGCCAACTCAGCTGAATGAATAAGCTCGGTGTCAAATACTTTGGTGTGTGGCATTTTAAATGCAGGTTGTGTTTTATCAGCTAATGCCATAGACAATGTATTATTACAAACCACACGCACTGGTGTAAACCTAATCTCGTTAGACTTACCCCACTCATGGGACACGGACACTAGTAAGTAGCCCTCAACTCTATCGTCACCAGCTAGAGTAAAACCGTCATTAATTTCAGCTAGACCCCATATCTGCCTACCACCACGTAAAGAACCAGCGGTGTGCATTTTCATATCACCAGCGTCTGTAAACTTTTTAAAGAATGTAAAAGCCTCAGCGTTCTGAGTGGGTATGAACCTTTTACCACAAGGTCCTAAAATACTATTATCACTATCACGTACTAACATGTAGTGATCATCAGACATAATAAGGTCATCAGCAGCCTCGCTGTCGGCACTATTATATGTGAATATATTACGCTTACTCACTGACCAATCAAGGTTAGCTTGTTTAAGCATTTCTTCTGGGGTAAGGTCACTACCAACCTGTACACCTAGCCCATGCCAAGGTACTTCCCCAGCGTAAGCCATAGTCTCAATATTATGAGCCATAATTTTCTCCTATAAATGCCTAGCAATTATTTACTAGGTACTTATAGTTTACTTAGATTTACTAGTGATTAAAGGATGATCTAACTATTCTTAAACTTTTTAACCATCTCTCTTTTTTGTCTGGGGAGGTAGTCTTCCCAACACCTAATAACTATCAGTTTCTTTTCGACTTCTGAATAGGTATTCCAGTCCCTAATCTCTGTGGCAGTCCTACCACATCCTTTACAGGTACGAGTACCCCACTGAGTGACAGTACAAATACCAATGCAAGGGGAGTCATGAAGAGAGGTAGTTTCATGTAATAACTTTTGTGTCATTCTTACTCCTTATGAGACGAATATCGTGGCTTGATAGCCAATCTCTCATGAGTCTATTACGTTCTATTGTACTAAGAGTAGTATCATTTAGTAAAGTATTATATTCTTGAGTATATCTTCTATATCCCTCGTAGTAATCTCCTTTACCTATTTCGTTGAACCGCACTATTTGCCAAACTCTTTGTTTGGTTATTCCATACTTAGTTCCTATTTCTTCAAGTGTGTATTCAGAGTTAAGACACAACATAAAAATTTCAAAATATTTTTTTCTTAATCTATCTTTATTACTTTTCATTAAAGTACTCCTTGTAATCAGTAATAGCTTCACCCCAACTGACACCGACTTCAGCGTCAACTACATTAGGTACAACTAACGGCACACACTCTGCCATAATTTCTATAATTTTTTCACAAGTTTCTTTTGAGTCCACTGATATATCAAGCTCATCATGCACTTGAGTATGAGGTAGAATACCCTCTTTATAGAGCTCAATCATTGCTTTCTTGGTCATGTCTGCTGCTGAACCTTGTATTAATCTGTTCATGGCTTTGTAGGTATACGCTCTTTTAATATTCGTACCCCATTTTTCTTCAGCTTCTTCACGCGGTAAAGGTAACTGACCAAACTCACCTGAAGGCTCAAATAAATTAAACCGACACTTACGTCCTAACACCGTAGTAATAAATCCACGGTTAGCTCCTAACCTAGCACATTGATCTCGTAACCCTTTTATAAAAGGTACGCGGTTGTGATAAGTGTCGAATAATATTTCTGCTTCGTCTGGTGATATGTCTAACTGGCGTATGAGTTTATCTTTACCCATACCGTAGCTCAAACCTAAGTTAATTATCTTAGCTTCTTTACGACTTATATTAGCCATATCCGCCACAACCTGATGAAAGTCTGCGTCTTTATTTCTATAGGCATCAGCAGCATCTGCAGCACCTTCCTGCTCAGTTTTGTATGCGTAGTGTACAGTAAGTCGAGGCTCTTGTTGAGAGTAGTCAAAAGCACCCCAGTGCATACCTTGCTCTGGTACAAAAATACTTCTTATTAAAGGTCCTATGTAATCATCACGTGCTGGTACTTGTTGAAGGTTAGGATTACTACTACTGAATCTACCAGTAACCGTACCCCCACCGTCAGAACGTAAAGGATGCAGTTCTCCATGTATTCTACCTTTAACATTGTGCTCTAAAATCATTTTATCTATAAATGTAGTTCTAGCTTTATTAAGTTGCCTAGCTCTAGCAATATCTTTAGCTAACTTATGGTCATGACCTTCTAACCAATTAGAAGTAAAACTAGGTGCGTTAGTTTTCTCTGTCCTAGGATAACTAAGCCCAGCTCTATCAAATACAGTAGCTACAGAAGCAGCAGCCCATAGGTCGGGAGCTACACCGTATTCACTGTGTATGTCTTTAAGTATTTTTTCTTCTTCCTTTAAAAGTTTTTTACCTATTCTCTCAGCTTTATCTAAATCTACAGGTACACCCTGCCAACGCATATCTAAAAGTATAGGTATTAAAGAAGTTTCAAGTTTATATATCTTTTCTACGTTTTCGTCTTTTAGTAATTGCTTTAATACTTTCCACAATTTTAACGTGAGTGCCGCATCTTGCTCTGCGTAAGGTCCTACATATTTAGCAGGTAACTTATACATCTCACTTTTAGGATTAAGTCCGTAAGCCTTTGCTGCTTCTTCTAGTAACGTTTCTTCTTTTATTTCACCTACGTATCTACTGCCTAATTTGTTTAACGAATAACCATATTGATTTTCATTAATAAGCGGAGCAGCAAACATAGTGTCGTGTATAGTGCCCTTTACCTCCACACCTAAACGTCTAAGCCAACCTAAATCATACAGACTGTTATGAAATATCTTATCGTTACTATACGACATCTGTTTATTCATCCAGTTTATAATGATACGTTTATCTAAATTACCACCACCAACATGCTGTATAGGTAAATAGATTGCGAAGTCTTCGGTAGCTATAGCTATACCTGTTACATAACCAGTATTAGCAAAAGCCCACGACGGTCCATGAGACATAAGCAAAGGGTCATAAGTTTCTAAGTCAATAGCTACTTCTTTATACTTAGATAAATCAGGTAGACTACTAGGTGGAACCCAGTCGGTCTGTGGGGCAAACATGCTACTCTGCATTAAGTTTAAACTCTTCTACTAAACGTTTAGCGTACTCTTCAACCAATAGTAGATAACAACGTAAATCTTGTATGTCGTCTAGTATGCCAGTGTCACTAGGGTCATCAATAATAGTACCAAAGATATCATAATGATTACCCTTACACTGATTCTCTATCCTATCCCACTTACGAGCCAGCATCATAAAAGCACCTACGCCACCTCTGCTACGCCAACTGTCACCGTAACTTTTTTCGGCATGACGTAACTGAGCTACGTCAAGTTGAGTTAATTTTTCTATCTTATCAAAATCTGCAGGCATATAATCTCCTTAGTCCAACCTGTTAGGACAAATATTTTGTTTACCGTAATAACACCACTTACATTTAAAGGCACTCGGCTTAGCAGGAAACTCAGTAGCTGTAGTCATCTCAACAGCCCTAGCGTTTAACCGCTCACGTTTACCGTTAACAGTTTCTTTATCGTACTCGTAACGGTCTAGCTTACCATGGTCAAGGTACCACAGTTCTGTAGTGATAGTATCTAATTCTGGTAGCCTTTCAAACACAACACTAGCGTAAAGCTCACACTGCTCTCTATGCCCTTCTTGGTTACCGTCATACCTGCCAGTTTTAAAATCAATAACTCTAGCGTTAGTTTCACCCTCAATATGGACAAACGCATCTACTTTAGCTCTGCCCCATGTATCCGTATCAAACCAACCTGTAGGTTTCCACTCATTGTCAAAAGCCCAATCACCCTCACAAAGTACATGACCTTTTAAGTGTAGGTCTCTTAACAAATTAAAAGCTTCTTCAAACTCAGCTATTTGTTTAGGTATCTCATCGTAATGCCCACGGATATACTCCTCACACATTTTATGGACATCTTTACCTCTGTCCATAGCTGCATTTCCAGGCTCTTTAATACGTTGAATAAACGCATACTCTGCTTTTTTAGGGCAGTCCTCAAACATTTTTAGTCTACTGTAAGACCACTGTGGTATATTGCTCATTTGCTTTCCTTATTTTGTATTGCTCTGTTAAGCCAATCAAAACCAGCGGTACACCAATCTGTAGCAGCACACCCCTGAACCTCAATCAACGCCTCTTCATAATCACCTTTTTTATAGAAATACCATGCGTCTTGTAAAGAGCATGCTACCTCACTAAAGAAAGGATCATTGAAACTTATATGTTCTAGTGGTTCTCTTTGTAAAAAAGTTAGTAAATCACCGTCCCAACTTACAGGGTTAGTAC
>Ga0208019_1001498_pt1 | contig 12392 bp, 22 predicted proteins | sample CB_VirMetaG_5_FD_184540 | JGI IMG/M metagenome (GOLD analysis project Ga0208019, IMG submission 184540) | Freshwater to marine saline gradient viral communities from Chesapeake Bay - CB_1508_1D Viral MetaG (SPAdes) (version 4) | ecosystem: Environmental > Aquatic > Marine > Coastal | place: USA...
ACCATATGTGCCCTCCGTGTCACAGGTGCCATCATGTCATCATGACATCATGCCATCGTGACACCATCCCATCCGTGTCATCATGTCATCGTGACATCGTGCCACCATAACACCATCCCATTGGTGCCATCGTGTCATCATGCCACCGATGGCCATATGTGCCATCGGTGTGCTATTCCGACCTTATGTGGGGGGGGGTGATGGTCGATGCCATCGCGACCAAACTTGGGGGCGTATGTCGGTTTTTTTGCGTGTGCGCTTGACGCTTTGGCGCGTCCGGTGATACGACTCCGGGGCATGGTCGCGACGGACGCGGCCGGAAGGGGATAACGATGCAGGATCATCTCAACAGCTCGCCCGAGGCCGGCGCGGCCACCGCAGAAAGATGGCCTGGGACTACAGCCGACCCCGGCGAGTTTGCGATCTGGCTGGCCGAGTCCGGGATTCCTTATGTGTGCGTGACCTCCCGCGTGGTCCCGGCCGCGCCCGTCCAGGACGGCTGGTCCACTTCCGTTGATCGAGAGTTGCTGATCCAGCTTCTGCAAGCCGAAGACGTCGCCCGCGTCGCCGACGCGCTCAACCTGGGATCGTTGGATGTGACGATCACCTTGATGGAGGATCATGGCGTGACTCACGAGTTGCACCGCTCGGGCGCGTGGGGATTCTTCTGTCGCGTGGATTTGGTGGTCGTCTTGGGGGTCGACGAATGACCGCCCCCCGGAGACGTGGAGGGATCCGGCTGATGTCTGCTGATTTCATGCGAGAGGTCCAGTTGGCCCGACGTTGCCCGAGCTGCGGGGGCGTCCGCTCGATCCTGCTGTCCGGTGAATCGAAGCGCGGCCCCGATGGGGTCCGGGTCCGGCGACAGACTGCCCGCGTCCGGCCTTGTGACCTCTCGATCTGCCCCGACACTCCGGGGCCGACGATTCGGGGCCCGTGGGCCACGGACGGACGATTCCCGGCGGCTGACGCGGCCACCCCATCGTGATTGACATTGCCCTATCTGGCGACGTCGCCCACTTCGACGGCCGCGAAGCGCCCGCGCTGTCCGTGGTTCACGATCTTGGGCGCGGCCCCCACCGGGTCACGTTCTGGACCTCGACCCCGACTGACCACGCGCCCCCCGAGTCGATGCCCCCGGCCGGGGGTCGGGGTGCGTGGCGCTGTGGTCTGGCCTATTACCGTGACCCCGCCCTGTCGTGGGACTCATCCGGCCCGGCCGATCCGGCCGATCTTTGGTCGGAGGTGTCCTCGCTTCGCGGCACATGGGGGGCCGCTTCGGCCACCAGTGCAGCGGCGGCCCTGGTATCGCCCACGATTGCCGGCCGAGTCTCCCGGGACGCCCCGCACATGGCCGCGCTCGATTCGGCCATCAAGGGGGGGCTTATGTGGTCCCGGGTCGGAACGTGGTCCGTTGATGCCCGGGACGCGGCCAAGCCCGGCGCCCCGGCGCCGCACATGATGATCCCCCACGGGTGGCGCATCTACGCGCTGGACCAGCGGAGCGCGTATCCTTGGGCAGCGGCCCAACTCTACTTGCCGGACGTCTGGGGGCCGGAAGGCGGGGATGCGTGGGCAGTACATGCCCGCGTCCGGGTCCGGGCTGGCGGGGTCCTCCCCGGAGGGCCGATACCGTGGCGCGCGTCGCACGGAGGCATAGAATGGGCCACGGACGCCATCGGGGAGGGTGTTTGGTGGGCACCCTTGCTGGAGTGGGGCGAAGCGGCCGGGGTGCTGGACGTGATCGACGTTCGGAGGGTCTACGCGTGGCGCGGGATGGGCCAGTGGCTAGGGATTCCCGCCGGCCATTGCGTCGATGTCCGGGACGCGGCCCCGACGCCGTTTCAAGCCGATGCGGCACGCGCGGTCGGCCGGCGCATCTTCGGGGTGCTGGCGACTCGGCCTGGCCGGCGGGAGTGGATACCAATTGAGCTGTACGCGGCTGGGACCCTTCGCCGGGGGCGTGCTGGCGATCCAGTCCGGGCGCAGGAATGGCACGACGGGGCCGCGATGGACCAGCCCGACATCGAGCTTCCGGACGGACGGCTGATATCACAGCCCGGGGCCATCTTGAAGCGAAACGGTCGGAAGTGGGTGTCCGCGAAGGTGGAGCGGCCCCGGCCCCCGTTTTCGGAGCCTGCTTGGGCGGTTGGGATTGAGTCGGCTACGACCCTTGAAACGCTGGAAATGGTGGCCGATCTGATAGCAGCGGGCGCCCGGGTGATCTACGCCGATACGGATGGATGCGTGGCCGCCGGCCCCCCGGGGGCCATCGTTCGATGCGTCCGGCGCCGGGGCGATCCGTGGCGCATCAAAGGCGAATCGGGGGCGTTCGCGTGCTGGGGAGTAAAACGGTACTACCTGAATGCGGATGTTCACGCTTGGGCCGGCGGGGCCGATGTGCGAGAGTTGCTCGAAAACGGCGTGTGTACCGTGACGATGGAACACGTTGAGCTTGGGGAGCGCGTTGTGCGTTCCCGAACACTGCGCGTCGTTGATGGCGCGCTGGCATAGGGAAGGGGATTCCCAATGACCGAGAAGGCGGCCGATACGGCCGGAAAGGATGCGGCAAGTGGGCCAGACATTCGAGACGGAAGCGGAACGGATAGCGTTCAGGGCGCTACGGAAGGCCGGGATCGCGCCGGAGAAGGCGGCGGAGATGGCGCGGGACCAGTCGGAGCCGGGGGACGACCCCGCACCCCCCGCCCCGGACCCGTCGCCCCGAAGCGACAGGGGCGGGAGCTCCCCAGCGGCGGACGCGCTCCCGGGAGCGAAGGAGTTCGGAGCGGCTCTGGACGGGATCGGGTCGAGGCTGGATCGGGTGGAAGCGGTGATTCGGGAGATGGGTTGGGACCTGTAGCCCCGACCCCGAGCGATCATCAAGCCGGCCACATGGCGGCTAACCTGTACGTCTTCGCGCTGTCGGCCGGGTTCGGCGTTCCCATCGACGCCTTCCCGCCCGAGCTGGTCCACGCGACTGGCGAAGCGGCCGGGGTCGTGCTGGCGAAGTACGCCGGGGACACTTCCCCGGAGCTGGCGCTTGCAATGGCGGCCGGATCGCTGGCGTTCGTGGCGTGGTCCTACGACCCCGACGCGGCGGCCCCGGCGCCTCCGTTGGCACCGCCCCCGGCGCCGGCCCCGGCCCCGAAGAAGAAGCGCGCCCCGGCCAAGCGTGGCCCGGGGGGCAAGTTCGCGAAGGGGGGTGATGCATGAGCCGCAGTAGGGGAGAGGCTCTGATTGATTCGTCGGCCGCGTCGGTCGCCCGGATCTGCGAGATGGTGGCCGAGTTGACCGACCCCAGCGCGGCCCAGGTCGGGACCGTTCGGGAGCTGGCCGTCTGGGTGGTCGCGGAAGGGCTCACCCGATTCGACATCGGCGCGGCCGACCCCGGCCACCCCGACCACCGGAAGGCGATCAACGACACCCGTCGGGGGCTGACAAGTCGACTCAAGGGGTGGCGAAAGCGCGGGGCCGACATCCCGCTACTGGCCGGGGAGTCGTCGGGCGCGGCCACCATAGACATCGTGCTTAGGCACTTCGGGACGGTCGACGATGGCGGGGAGTGACTACAACGGCCGACCCTTCGGGGTCGCATTCGACCGCGCTTGACCGACTCGCCCCGGCCGGGATTCTTCACCCGCATGTGTAGAGCCCCCGTCCCGGTCGGGGCATCCCCCGCACATTCCACCCGTGGTACAGTCCAGACGCATGAGTGACTTTGATAAGCTCGGAGCATTGATCTTGCAGCGCGTCGATAGCGTGGCCGATAGCGTCGATAAGCTGGGAACCGGCCTGGATCAGGTGCGTCGCGACGTGGAAGACATCCGGGTGGAGCTGGCCCGCAAAGACGGAATGTCCGGCCGACTCGACAAGCTCGAAGCGGAAGCGCAAGCGGCCCGGGATCATCGGATGCGCTGGGGTGGGGTGATACTGGCCGCGTCGGCCCTGTTTTCGTTGGGGGCGAAATACCTGCTTCCCGGCTAAAGACGTCGGGGGCCAAACGGAACTCGGCCAAGGTCGCGTTGGGATCGCCATAGGTTCGAATACGCGGGATCCGGTGGCTCAATCCCTGACTGGCATTTCGAACAGATCGGTACAGTCGCGGCCCGTCCCCTGATTTGAGTTGCTTTTGCGCCAGCGTCGGCCGGGTTTAATCCACAGAAACCGCATGTTGCTGTATAGAACATCGTGTATCATACCTCCGTGGCGAGAGGCGCATGACGCCCACCCCCGGTCGATTGAGCTGCAAGACGGCCGCCCCATGGGGCAGTCGGCCGGGGCGCCACGACTCATTTCAGAACGGAACATCATCCCCGGTCGGGACGTCGGCCGCATCATCGGCCAGCGTCACGACAAGCGCCCAGCTTCCCGACTGCCATCCCCGCATGAAGCGACCATCCCGGCCGCGATTCTGGACGCGGCCGGGCGTGTCCAACTCGGCGGGTCCCCGGGTCCCGTCCGGGGAGCGGTAGCGAAATACGTTCATTCCCCGCATCATGCTTGCGATCTGGGCGCCAAGACTCGGGCCAGTCACCAGCACCGAGCGCCCCGACTTCCCGCCAACCGACCAGTCTACGACCACTTCGGTTGCGCTTGGATATGTCACCGGGATACCATCGTTCACGATTGCAGCGGTTTCAATTATCTCTGCGATGACCTCGGCGACGTCGCGATTGACGTCCTCTTCACTGGACCAAACGCCTACTTCCGTGACCCGACCCTTAGCCACAATTGTTGCCCTTGGAGCCGCTGGTCTGGTTCTCGCCTATTTCTCGCGGAGGCGCGGGGGGGGGGTTGCCGTGCGACTGTCGGATCACTTCGACCTCTCGGAATTTGCTTCGGCCGACGGCGCCCCGATGCCCGCTGAAGCCGAGGAAAACGTGCGGCGACTCGCTGTCGAAGTCCTTGAGCCACTGCGCGCCGAATTCGGGAAGCCTATCACGATCATTAGCGGGTGGCGTTCCAAGGAGCATAACGAGGCGGTCGGAGGCGCCCCGGAATCGCAGCACCTCTCGGGCAAAGCGGCCGACATTCGGATCAACGGGGTCGACCCCGCCGTGGTCGCGGATGCGGTTGATCGACTCCAGCGGGACGGCTCGATTCCGAAGGGCGGACTCGGGCGTTATCAGACGTTCACGCACATCGACATCCGTGGCCGACTGGCCCGCTGGAGTGGCTGATCATGAGTTTCGAGCCGACCGATCGCTACACGTTCGGAAACGCCGACACCGCTCGCGAGCTGGCCGCCGCAGGCGAGGTGCCCCGCTTCCATCGAATCCCGGGGACCCGGGCCGTGTTCGTCCGACCCGAGGACGGAAGCCCCCGGTCGGCCGTTTGGGGGCAAGCGGCCATCGACGGCGGTTGGACCCCGGCCGACGTCGTGCGGCGGGTCGCGTGGTCGCCAAGTGAAGCCCAGCTCGACCAGGAGCTTCAGCGCGAAATCACAGCACAGGCGCGAAGCGCGGCCCGGTCGGCCGCTGACCTCGACCACATGATCAATGGACTGTACCGGGACACGGTTGAGGCCATTGCCGACGCGCCCCGAGTCGTCGGAAGCGCGGTCGGCAATGCGGCCGGGGCGGCCGTATCAGCGGCCCCGGGGACGTCGGCCGTGCTGGCCCTGCTGGCCGTGGGGGCGCTGGTCGTCGCCCTTCGGTGAGCCGGTGAACGTCCAGTCCGAAACCCGGATCTGGGGGCTCTGACGGGTGTTCCCGTCCCGGTCGGTCCATTCGCGGACCTCGAAGCGGCCGGTGACGTAGGCCGGATCGCCCTTGCCGTGGTACTGGGCGAAGACCTCGCCCGACTTGCCCCAGATCGAAGCGTCGCAGAAGACGGCCGCGAGATCGCGATCCTTGCTCCCGCCGAACGCGATCCGAAACTCGGTCACGCTCTGGCCGTTGACATCCTTTGTGATCGGGTTGTCGACCAGGCGGCCGATTCCGGCTACGGTGAGCATGCTCATGATGGAATCCCCTTCCGATGTTGAGAGCAGCACAAACGCGACCCGCTCCCGGGGCGCGAACGTCATGCTACTCGGGGCGCCCGGGACCGGCAAAACCTTTTTCGCAGAACGCGCAATGTCCGATCGTGTGCGCGTGGTCGTAGTCGACCCCGCTGGGGGATGGCCGTCTTGCGACTGGCACCGGGACCCCTACGTGATCGCGAACCTCGCGGCCACGACCCGGGGGCCGTATCGGCTGGCGTGGCGCTGTGATGGCGTTGACCGTCGCGCCATCGCGGAGGGGGTCGGGGCGATTGCAGCGGCGGCCAGCGGGTGCACGCTGGTCGTGGATGAAGCGGCATCGATCAATCGGCTGGAGATCCCCGAGCTAGACAACGGGGCCATACGCGCCGGACGTCACCGGGGGGTGTCCGTCTGGCTGATATCGCAGCGCGCAGCCGACATCCCGCCGAGTCGTCGACAGGGGATGGATGCGGCCTACATCTTCCGGGCTGTCGAGTGGCGGGACCGGGAAGCGATCCGCGAATTCGCCGGCCGCGACATCGCGTCGGCCGTCCAGCACCTACCAGATAGACAATGCTATCGAATCGACTTGCGGAGCGGTGACGCGCGCCTGTATCGTTTCGACGTTTGATTACCAAACCGACAAGGAGGGTGCCTTGAAGGGCCTCACCGGATTTAGCAACCGACAGATCGCAACCGTGGCCGTCATGGTCGTGGTTGTGCCGATGGTCCTGGCACGGCTCTGGCCCGCGCCGGCCGCACCCGCCAACCCCGACGCCGGGAGCGCAAGCTGATGTTCGCCGTCATCCGAGAGCACGACTCCTATGCATGGAGCGCGAACGCGACTAAGAGCGGTATTGTCTTCACCGACGTCGGCCTCTCCGAGCGTCACGCGGTCGACTACATCACGATCGAGATCGTCGGCAAGATCAACGCCGGCTCGACCGCAACCGTGGTCGGCATCGACAACGAGCAGAACCGCAACGACCTGCTGGATGCCCTGGTCAGCAACGTCCAGCTGACCGACGCGAAGGGGACGATCGTCAACAACCTCTCCGCGAGCGACCTGCACCGCCTGGCCCGGCTGCTGGGTGAGAAGGGGTCGACCTGGGATCTGGACCCCGGGTTCAGCGACTACGCGGTGACGGGGACGGACGAGTACGACCTCCGCGTTCAGCTGCACATCCCGCTCGCGATCCTGTGCAACCCGCTGCTGCGGACTGCCTTCAGCCCCCAGATCCACCAGTTCGATGCGACGTTCCTGAACTTCACGATGGGGACCGGGAGCTGGACCGACGCCAACTCGATCGTCTGGACGGTCGACAGCGGTACCACGGTCAAGATTCTCACGCAGGGTCGTGATGAGCAGGGCTTCCGGCTCTCGCACCCGATCCGCTTCGACAAGCGGCTGACCCCCGACTTCGACGGCTGCAAGGCCTCGATCCCTGGGCTCCAGCTCGCTGTGGCGCTCGACAGTGGATCGGCGGCCGTGCAGGACTACAACGCGCGGTCGGACGGGCGAAACGTCGAGACGCGGCTTGACGGTCGGGTTACCGGGCCGAGCTTCGCGGACGCGACCCCGTTCCGTCTGGCGACCCTCTACGACAGCTACGGCCCGGACCTCCGGTACGAGCTCGAAGCGGCCGGGTACGGTATCCAGAAGGGCAACACGATTCCGCTCGTGTGCGTGCGTCGCGCTATGACCTCGGGCGAGCTGGCCGCGCTGGCCGCGCCCGCTCGGGGTGCGATCTGCAAGCTGGACTCGGGCTGGACCGGAACGAAGACGTTTCTTTCGGCCGTGGTCCGCTCCGACGACTACGCCGGGGCCGGGACCCCGCTGGTCCCTTCGGCTATCCCAAGCAGCGGCCCTATCGCGAACGCGCTTGCGCCGTTCTACCCGACCGCACTGGACCGTTGAACGTGCCTGAGTGGGCTTGGTACGCGCTCGCGGGTGCGGGTGCGTGGTATCTCTGGAAGCGGGGCGCTTCCGACACCCCCCTTCCGTCGGGGGCGCCCCGTTTCGACTCTCGGCCCCGGGTTCCGACTGGCCGGGGACGGACGATCCCGGCCATCGCGGCCGACCGTCTGACCCGTCCGGCCGCGCTCAAGGTCGTGGACCTCTCCGGCTACTGAGGACAGAACGAATGAACGACAACACGATCTTGATCATCGGCGCGCTGGCCATTGGGGGCTGGTATCTGATGCAGGAGCAGAAGAAAGCGGCCCAGCTGCAAGCGGCCCAGCTTGCTGCGATGCAGCGCGCCGGATCGCAGTCGTCGGAAGGCATCTTTGAGAAGGTCGGGGGCGCCGTCGATTCGGTTGCGGACGCGATCAAGAGTTTCTTCTGATGGACCGCCGGTTCCTACTCGCCGGCATCGGAGCGGGCGCGTTCCTGCTGTGGCGCCGTAGCGCCAGCGCGTCGGCCCTCGGGTCGTCGTCGCAGGCGCTTGGCGCTGGCCCGGCCGCGCAGGTCACGCAAGGGGATGGGCTGAAGCTCACGACCCTCCCGCCCGCGCCGTCCGGGGTGCTGGACGCGGACCCGACTGTCTGGCGGCCTGGCTCGACCACGATCAACGTGGTCCCGGCGGCCGAATTCGAGAGCCGCATCCCGCCGCTCAGTCGGATGCGGCTCGACGAGGGGCGGACCATCGCCGCCGAGTGGGCCCCCCGGGGTGTCGTGCTGGCCGGGACCTACTCGGCCGCCGTCGACGTCGAGACGTACCCGCCCGCGTGGCGTTCAGGCTTTGGGGGTCGGGTCGCGTTCCTGCCGTACCCGTCGATGCCCGGCCAGTCCGGCCGCGTCGGGGGCTTGATCCGGAACGTGCCCGGGTTCAGTGAGGGTGGGGTTGGGTACGTCCAGCTCGGCGCGGCCACGAACGGCGCGCAGGTCCGGGGCATCCGGGGACTGGTCCAGTTCGTGGGAACGAACGGGGGCCGCTTCGCGCTGGTCAAGGTCGGCTCCGCGAATCAGTACAAGGTTGCCGCAGAGCCCGACGTTGCCCGCATGGTAATCGACCAACTCGGGGCCGACACGGACCCCCGGCCGGCCGAGTCGTGGTACTATCGGCTCCCCTACATCCCGCCCCCGTCGTGGCCGCTGGCCGCGCGCTCGGGCCAGTGGATCGTCAACGCGACCCGGCGCGCTTCACAGGCCGCCCGGGACGCGATCGAACAGAAGAAGGCGGACGCCGACACCGCGCTCAAGTTCGGCGCGGCTCTCGGCAACTACTGAGAGGATCGACGATGGACAAGGCAAAGGAATTCTTCCGGTCGGCCGACGGCCAGGTGATTTTCGGCGCGCTGGTCGCCGGGGTGATGGCGAAGCGTTCGGCGGGTGAGATCGCGGTCGCGGTCGCGGTCGCGACCATCGGCGCCCGATTCCTGCGCGGGATGGCCGGGGCCGATCTGGTCGCCCTTCCGGTCGTGAACGGCTGAGACGATGGCGCGCGACCGCATTCGAACCGGCCAGGTCGAGATCACGACGTCCAGCGGGAGTCAGACGCGGGTGTCCGCGTCCGTCTCCCAGGGGGCCGATTTCGATTGCGGGTTGCCCCCGGACCACGATGTCTTGATCTGGACAATCGAAGTGTCCGGGGCGGCCGTAAAGGTCGACGCCGGGGCCGGTCGGGGCAAGGCGCTGAACATCGATCCGGGCTACGTTTGGAAACTCGGCGAGTCGCCCAACGGCCACGTTTACCCGCGCGAACTGGTCGTCTTCGGGACCGGGGGCGGGGCCGTCAAGGTGACCGCTCAGGTTGTGCGTGCACAGCCGTAAGATCTGGGCGCTGGTCGCTTCGCTGGGCGCGCTGGTCGCGCTACAGGCCGGCGGCTGTGGATCGCCAGAGTCGCTAGACGCGCTCGAATCCATCGCGCTCGGGTACATGGGAGCAAACGTGCTAGCGAAGGTGCCGCATGCGGTTTCGGCTAGACGTAGGTCACCGGCTGCTACGCCGGAAGTGGGCCCATCTGGCCAAGAGGGTGGAGACACATGAGCGAAGCGAAGAAGAAGGCGGCCCCGAAGCGCAACCCGGCCCGGAAGGGCATCGACGGGGGCGCCCGGGCGGCCGCGAAGAAGGCGCCGAAGAAGGGCGCGAAGAAGAAGGCGGACAACGATGAATGACGCCCCCCAGCCGGGCAAGGATCTAGTCGGGTACGTCAAGTATCTAGCGTGTGTCGGAATCGGCGCGGCCATTGATTGGATCTGGGGTCTGTTTTGATGGAGTCGATCCCCTACATCGTTCGAGTGGCCGCGCCGGCCGTGGCCGCTTTCTACGCCTTCCGGAAGGGGGGCGCGTATCGGTTGGCCGCGTTCGGCTATCTCGCGTTTGTCGGGTCGCGCTACATGAACGCATCCAAGGTCTACCCGATGGACCGGGCCGCAAAGATCGCGCTCGACCCCGCGCGATGGGATGAAGGCGACTTCTGATGGGCGCCCGTGACCTCGCATTCTTGGCCGCGTCCGTCGCGCTCGGCGCGCTGGTCACGTCCTACCTGTCTCGGAACCTCCGGAGCGTTCCGGACCTCGACTTTCGGCAGGCCGCAACCCTGCTGGGCGCGGCGTCCGCCCTGAACCTCGGCATTCGGGCCGTGCTGGAGTAGACGTGCACCGCTTCCCCGCCATCGCGCTGATCCTCGGATGGGGCATCCTCGCCCACGCACAGACCGGCCCGGTCGGCCCCCCGGCCGCGTCCTACTGTTCGGCGGCCGACGAAGTGCTGTATTGCGCGGGCGCGGGCGACCTGCAAACGGTCGACATCGGGACCAGCGCGGGCAATCTGATCGTGCTCGACGGGTCGGCCCGGTTGCCGGCGGTCGACGGTAGCCAGCTCACGAACCTGCCCAGCTCGGGGGGACTGCCCTCGTTCGAGGTGTGCGCCGGGTGCGACTACACGACGATCCAGACTGCGATCACGGCGGCCGAAGCGGCCGGGGGTGGCGTGGTTCAGGTCGCACCGGGATCGTACACCGAAGCTCTGAGTGCGGCGGCTGGCGTGCACTTGCTGTGTCAGCTCCCGTCCGCGCAGGTCAAGTCGTGCCGGGTCACCGGAACGGCCGGAAATCCCGCCATCACCTACGACATCGGCACCCCGGGCGGCGCGCGGGAGTCGCATGTTTCGATGGCTGAAGGATTCCTGTTCGTGAGCGGGGGCGGAACCGGAGTTCCGGCCGTGTCGATCGAGTGCCCGACCCCGGCCGCTCAGCGGGTGGAACTGTACGAGATCGACGCCTTCTCCGCGTCCGGGTCCGGTCGCGCGGTCAGCATGACGTGCGGGGCCACCGGCTCCGGGGGTCTGTCGACGCTGGCCCGCTTCCACGGGGAGATGATCCAGTTTGCTTCTCAGGGCGGCTCGACCGATTCGGTCGTATACCACTCCGGGGGGTGGCTGGACGTTCGAGGCTATGCCGCGATCGATGCGGCCAGCGGGGATGATGTTGCGCTCGAAGTAGCCGCCGCTGGCGGTGGGACTGTCTCCCTTGCGGATTTCATGCTGAGCGGGGCCGTGGAGGTGGGGGCCGCTTCGACCACGGCCGTCACTTTGGGACAGGGTATCGTCGCGACTTCAACAGTGGCGCCCGTCAACACGAACGGATCCGGCGCGTTGTCGCTTGGGGTCGTCGGGCTCTGGGCGGTCGCGTCGGCCCCGGCCGCGTGTGTGACCGGGGCAGGGGTGGTCGCACACGCGCCCGCGTCACTGTCCAACGTCGGCAATTGCGGGACCCTGGTCGCTTCGACAGTGAACGGCGGACTTGGCCCGGACGTAGCCGCGATTCCGTCTCGATATCAGCAGGAGATCGCCGGGACTGCATCGATCCAGGACGTGGGCACGTCGGCTGGAAACGTGGTCCAGCTCGACAGCTCGGCGCGGTTGCCTGCGGTCGACGGGTCGCAACTGCTCAACCTGCCGGGGGGCGGCGGTGGTGTCGACGGGCCTGCATGGCGCGCGACGATGAGTGCGGACCAGACGGGCGTGGGCACCGGAGGAGCGACAGTCGAGTTTGATACTGAGGACTACGACACAGACGGAGCCTACAACACCGGGACCTACACGTTCACAGTCCCCGCAGGTGGCGCCGGTCTTTATCACCTCGTTTGTCACGCGCGGTGTACGTCTAGCGGCTGTTACGGCCGGTGGGAAATCAACGGCACCGTGGACGCGTGGGGCACGTTCAGCGTCCAGTCATCAAACATCGTCGACATTCGCAACCTGTCTGTCGGCGACACGGTGAAATGCAACTTCGCCGCAAGTTCAGGGACCAAGACGGTTGACGCCAAAACGGCGGGCGGAGAAACACTGTCTTGGTTCGCCGGTGCGCGAATCGCGTCTGCGCCGTAAAAGGCACGATGACCGACATACGCCCCCAAGTTTGGTCGCGATGGCATCGACCATCACCCCCCCCCACATAAGGTCGGAATAGCACACCGATG
>Ga0208019_1001499_pt1 | contig 12384 bp, 12 predicted proteins | sample CB_VirMetaG_5_FD_184540 | JGI IMG/M metagenome (GOLD analysis project Ga0208019, IMG submission 184540) | Freshwater to marine saline gradient viral communities from Chesapeake Bay - CB_1508_1D Viral MetaG (SPAdes) (version 4) | ecosystem: Environmental > Aquatic > Marine > Coastal | place: USA...
GTGACGTTAGGCGTGTTTTTGCTCAAGAAAGTTAGTTAGTCGCGTCAAAGTTCGGGGAGGGGGATCGTGTGCAGATCGAAACACGAAATGACTTGCGACTCATCGGCAGGGCGATGAATGAATCATGGGACGTGCCCAAACAGAAAGTCGTGACGGCACTGATGGAAGTGATCGACAGGCGTGACCCAGATCTGATGATGGAGGCGGCGAAGTTACTGCTAAAAGCGGACGAAATTAACGCCAAGCGTGAAGCCGTCCAGCAGCGACAAATGGGAGATTATGGAGACCAGCGACTACGACTTCTTGAACTCGCTCAGCGAATCCCAGCTGCAGAGCTTGCTAGGCGTGGACGCGAGCTTGGCATCCTCCCAGGTGATGACGGAGAGGGAGAGTCAGCGTCAGTTGATGGCGAGGAAGCGGGCGGCAGAGCGTGACCTTGCTATCCCATTGCCAGTCGATCCATGCCGACGGAATCAGTGCCTGGCTGATGTTGTTCTGTTTCTGCAAACCTACTTTCCAGAGACATTTTCGCAGCCATTTACTGACGACAGGAAGGCGATGATTCTTGCCATCGTTGACGCCTCAAGATACGGCGGTGACTATGCCATCGCTGGACCTCGCGGCGAAGGTAAAACGCGACTCGCGATCTACGGTGCGTTGTATTTGATGATTTCCGGTTTGTCGCCGTTTCCTGTCGTGATCGGCAAAAGTCAAACAAAAGCACAAAACGAACTCAAGACCATTAAGGAACGATTGCAACAAAGCGAACTGTTGATTGCCGACTTTCCTGAGATTGGTGTGCCATTCCAGTCCGTTGGCGGTTGGTCGTCTCGGGCAAGGATGCAGACGGTGGCAGGAAAAAGCACCAATCTTGAGATCGCTGCCGACCACATTATCTTTCCGACCATCGACCGTGATCAACTTCCGTATGGCTGGCCAGACGACTGCGAGCCTGTGAGTCGTGGGCAGATCATGTCGTCGCTTGGTATTGACGGACCCATTCGCGGTACCAACTACCGCGACCGCAGGCCGACGCTCGCGATCCTCGACGACATTGAAAGCAAGGAATCGGCTAACAGCGAAGTCACGATTCAGAGCAACGAGGAAATCATCGAAAAGGACATCGGCGGCCTCGGTGCTGGTGGTCGCCGCGTTTCGCGTGTGATGCTTTGCACAACACAGAACAGGAAGTGCATCGCGTACAAATACACCGACAGGAAGGAAAAACCTTCATGGAACGGCGTTCGTTTTCGCAGAATGGTCAAAGAACCAGAAAGGATTGATCTATGGCAGCAGTACATAGAAATGAGAATCAACAGGGACGGCGACAATGACCCAGACGCCCGAGAAGCTTTTAGGTTTTACGCAGCGAATCGTGACGAAATGGATCGCGGCTGCGAGATTAGCAACCCGTACAGTTTTGACACTCGAACAGCATCCGAAGGCGAACCGCTGGAACTTTCAGCCATCCAAGCTTACTACAACCGAGTTGCGGACTTCGGACCCGACGCAGTTGCCACCGAGGACGACAACGACCCACCGGCGGAAGCAGGACCGCAAGGATCAGGATTGACATCGCAGGTCGTCGCCTCACGCATTTCAGGCCTTGAACGTCGTCAGCTTCCGGCAAGTGCCGTTTCGCTCACTGCGGCAATCGACCTCGGCAAGTACCGTTGCCACTGGGTAGTGTGTGCGTGGTGGAAAGGCGCTGGCGGATGCGTCGTCGACTACGGCGTTGCGGAGGTTTACGGAACGGATCGAACGTTGGATAACGAAGCCAGCGAACCGCAAATTTACAAGACTCTGCTGAACTGGCGAGACGAACTTTTGCAGACCGAGTTTGTCGATGCGTCCGGTCAGCTTCGTAACGTCGATTGCGTGTTCGTCGATGCCGGGACATTTACGAACGCTGCATATAAATTCGTCCGAGAAGTTGGGGCACCGTTTCACGTTGCGAAAGGAATCGGGAAATACCGCGAACGAAAAAAATCGACAGCGACGACCAAGGCTGGCGACAACATGCACGCGGAATTGCTGCCCGATTCTGGCGTTTGGTTGTTTGAACTCAATACGGACTACTGGAAACAGTGGGTGCATGAGCGTTTCATGGCACCGACGTTTGACGACGACAACATGCTTCGTCGTGGTGCGTTGTCGTTGTTCGCGTTGCCAGGTAACGAACGTCACACCAGTTATTCGCACCATATCGTTGCCGAGGAACTTGTCACCGAGTTCGTCGAAGGCAAAGGAGCAAAAACATATTGGGTCGTGAACAACGCCAACAACCACTGGCTTGATGCGACTTACAACGCTGCCGCTGCCGGTCGTTTCACCGGCGTCCATTTGCTGTCGGAGGCTGAAGGGCCAAAGGTGTCTCCAAGGCACATCGAAAAAACGATCCAACAACGCAAGGAAGCACCAAAGAAGCGTCAGCACGGTGTGCGACTGAAAACCCGTCCCGGCGGTTGGGTCCGAGGGATGCGATAGCAAGGAACACAGATGAGCAAAACAATGACGAGACAAAAGCCAAAACGCAAGAAACCGCCGGAAGCGGAGGTCAAGCCGCGTGCGTTCGTTCCGCGACCTTGCAGCGAATGTCAAAGCGTCCGCAAGCCCAACACCAACTACTCTCGCGTGTATTCGGTTCACGGCAAAATCCGCTACTGCAAGTGTTCATTTTGCGGAAACACCTGGACGCAGACCATTTCAGCGGACCAAATTGCAATGTCTATAGCAAACGCAGACACAAAAACCATAGGTTTACCGCTGGATTTGCCAGACGATAAAGGGCATGGCGACAGCGGCATCCCTACTGGCACAAATCGACTCAGCGATTGAAGCGCTGCTGACTGGCGGTGCGTCGTCGTACTCAATCGGTGCGAGGACCGTCACCAAGCTAGATCTCAAAGACTTGTTCAATGAACGCCGCCTGCTGCAAACGCAGATCGAGCGTGACAATGGCGGCGGTTTACGAGTCGCCAAATTCCAGAGGCCGCGATCATGATTGGCGGCATCTTGGATTCTCTCATTGGCACATTTTCGCCATCGTGGGGCGTTAAGCGTTCGCAGGCCAGAAAGGTGCTGCGGGCGTACCAAGGTGCCGAATCGTCACGCCTGACGAACCACAGTCGACCGAAAAACCAAGCGGCTGACACCGAACTGATGGGTCCGTTTGGGGCTGACTCCCTGCGGGCGTGGGCACGCAAGATGGTTCGAGACAACGCCTACGCCTGGGGAGTCGTCGACACCATCGTCAGCAGCGTCGTTGGCTGCGGCATCACGGCTCAGTCGATGATGGAAATGGAGGACGGCACGGACGTCGAGGACGTCAACTGGCTGCGTGACGAAACGTGGTCACGTTGGTGCGAAGTGTGCGACATCAACGGTCAGTACACATTCGACGAAATGCAGCGAATGGTGCAGCGTGAAATCGTCGAAGCTGGCGAAGTGCTGATTCACATGGTGACGACTCGCGGCAAAGAGTTTCGCGGCATCAGTCGTCCGGTTCCGTTCGCTCTTGAGTTGGTCGAGGCCGACCGCCTTGCAGCGGATAAAGACACTTATGCGATCAGCCGCGACGGTGGCAAGCGAATCGTTCGTGGAGTCGAACTTGACGAACTCGGCAAGCCTGTTGCGTACTGGATTTACCCTGACCATCCGAACGCACCGCAGGGATGGAACCTGACGCCGCAGCGGATCGAAGCAAAAAACATTCTTCACTTGTTTCGCCGCGACCGCGTAGGCCAGACTCGCGGCGTCACTTGGTTCGCTCCTGTCATGTCATGGATTCGCGACCTCGGCGTGTACGTCGACAACGAACTTCAGGCGTCCGCAGTCGCATCGTGCTTCGGCGTTGCGATCAAAACCGAAGGGACGTTTCCAGGGTTGTCAGGCGAAACGACAGAAACCGACAGCATCGACTCCAACGGAAACACGTTCGAGTACCTGGAACCGGCAATGATTGCCCGCCTACGTCCAGGCGAATCCATTGAGTCAATCAATCCAGGGCGTCCAAACAGTGCGTCGGAGCCTTGGATCAATCTGATGCTTCGCGGCATCGCGGTTGGAACCGGACTGTCATACGAAACGGTTGCACGCGATTACAGCAAGACCAATTACAGCAGCAGCCGGACCAGTCAACTTGAGGACCGACGACGGTTTCGTTGCTGGCAAAAGTATTTGATCAACCACATGTGCCAACCGATCCGAGATCGGTTTACCGAAGCGGCTGCACTTTCTGGCGTCAAGCACTTCCCAACGATGGCGGATCTGTTGACCGACCGCCGCAACGCCGATCCGGTCGAATGGCAAACGCAAGAATGGGAGTGGGTTGATCCGCAAAACGAACAGGCAGCAAGCCAAGCATCCATCGAAGGATTGCAAAGCACCTACCAAACAGAACTCGGTTCACGCGGACGCAACTGGCGTCAGGTGTTCTACCAGCGGGCCAAGGAAGAAAAGCTGAAGCGTCAACTCGGTTTGGTGACTCTTGAAGAGGCCAAGGTTGACGCCAAAACGGCTGAAACCGCACCAATGACAAGCGGCAGCGGTGAGTTAAGCGAACTTGGGCGACGGCAATTCCAAAACAACCGCAAGGCCATTGAGGACTTGCTGAACGAGTTTGCAGCGGGCGTGATTTCCGAAGCCAAAGTGCGTGCGTTTTTGTCAGGCATTGGACTCGGTGACGCAATGATTGCCGAACTGATCAAAGACGCCTCGGACGGCTCTGTTGATTCGTTGCCACCAAGCGAGGCGACCGTATGAGCGGAAAAGGCAAAGTGAAGTTGTCGCGACTAACGCCCGTGCCTGAAGAAAAACTGGTCATGCGTCTCGCGACGGTTCGCACCGAAACAGCGGGCAGCGAATCGGTGCAGTGCGTTATTGCGACCGAAAATCCTGTCGACAGGTACGACGAATCGCGTGACATGGTGATCCGCGAAGTGCTGACGATGGACGGCATAGAGTTTCGCGGCGGTCGCAATCACATGCCTATCGTCGATTCGCACGACAGAAGCACTGTCAGCAACGTCCTTGGAAGCGTTCGTCGGATGCGAATTGAAGGCGACGAACTAGTTGGCGAGGCGTATTTCGCGAGCGATGCACGCAGCCAAGAAGCCTACACCAAAACACGCGAAGGGCATCTTAATGACTTTTCGGTGACAGCGATTCCGATTGACGGTTTTTTCGTTGAACGCGGACAGACCTACACGACGAAACGTGGCACGGTGATTGAAGGTCCGGCAAGCGTGGTGACACGTTGGATGCCGACCGACGCTTCGATCTGTGCAACAGGAGCCGACGAGCGAAGCGTTGTTCGTCGCAGTTACTTAGACATCCCAAACTTGATTGAAAGGGAAATGGACATGGACGAAGCGCTGCTGAAATCCCTTGCTGCAATGGGGATGCCCGCTGAACTCTCAGAACCAAACACTGTTCTCGCGTGGGTCGTCGGCAATTTGTCGGCCAAAGAGCCGGAAATGGCTGTCGAGCCTGAGCCAGTGGAACAAATGGACATGCCGGAAGAACCCCCACAGGAGGACGAAGAAATGGCAGTCGAAAAAGCTGATACCGGCATGGAACCGGAAGAAATGAAAAAAGCGATTGATCGTGCCTTGAAAGCGGATCGCGAGCGACGTCGTGAAATCTACTCGGCTTGCGAAAAGCTCGGCATCGAGCGTTCGTTCGCTGACGGATTGGTCGACAGCAACGCACCGCTGGACGTTGCACGCGAAAAGATCATCGAGCGAGCCGCCAACAAAGCAATCGGCCAAACCGCCGACAAGGAGATGGGAAACGTGCGAGTGACCGAGAGCGAAACCGACAAATTCTACGGTGCGGCACGCGATGGACTGTTGCAACGTGCGTTTCAGTCTGCCGGTGTGCAGCGTTCGGTGGAATCACCTGCCGCCGGATCTGAGGATTTCCGCAATCTTGGCTTGCGTCGTACCGCTGAAAAGTTCGTTCAGCGAATGGGCGTCAACATTGATCGGATGAGTTCGCGAGACATCGCGATGGTGGCGATGGGTCATCCTTCGACCCTCAACCGCTTCAACATTCAGCGTGACGCTTACCACACGACCGGCAGCTTCGCCAACTTGATGTTGGACGCAGCCAACAAGACGTTACTCGCGGCATACGACGAGGCTCCGTACACATGGAGCGTTTGGGCACGGCAAGCGTCAAGCGTTGCCGACTTCAAAGCGATCAACCGGATTCGGTTCAGCGAAGTCGGAAACCCCGAAGTGGTGCCCGAAAATCACGATTACCCAGAATCGCAAATGAGCGATGCCAAGGAATCGTACAAGGTCGAAAAATACGGCTCGGTGTTCACCGTGTCCTGGGAAACCGTTGTCAATGACGACCTGGACGCCATCAGCCGGATTCCTGCGATGCAGGGTGCCGCGTGCCGACGCAAGCAAAATGCTGCCGTGTACGGCGTTTTGACCGCCAACGCCGCGATGGCTGACGGTGGGGCGTTGTTCAACACGACCGCACAAACGACCGCAGGCGGTCACGCCAACTTGGCCGGAAGTGGTGGTGCAATCAGCGTGACAACGTTGAACACCGCGTTCACTTCGATGATGACCAAGAAAGGTCTCAACAGCAACGTGATCTTGAACATTCAACCGAGCTTCTTGCTTGTGCCTGCGGCGATTGCGGCAACCGCACTGCAAGTCGTCGGTTCGATTGCCGATCCGTCTGCTGGCGGTTCGGCTGCTGGCAACAGCAACACGCTGAACATTTACGGGCCAAACGGCAGTCGTCCTCTGCGTGTTGTGGTTGATCCCGTATTGGACGGCAACAGTGCGACGGCGTGGTATCTGGCCGCAAGTGCGAGCCAAATCGACACCGTTGAGTTGTCGTTCCTGCAAGGCGAAGAATCGCCAGTTCTTGAAAACGAATGGGACTTCGGCAAGGACGTTTACAAATACAAGGTCCGTCAGACGTTTGGCGTGGCAGCTATTGATTTCCGTGGACTCTACAAGAACGCCGGTGCGTAACCAGCGGTCGAACGTAGCGGAATGCGATGATCGTTTCACCAAAGGAAAGGAATTTTACCAATGGCCGGTATTCAAGATTTCATTGAGTTCGTCGAGGACTTTCTTGGTCCTCAAACGCTCACCGCTTCACCAGCGGGCAGCGATTTGTGGGACATTGCGGACACTTCGTCTGCTGGTACGCCGACTTATGTTGTTGGCGGTACCAACGGCGAAGCAACCATCACGCTTGCCAGTACCAGCGAAGTCGAAAATGTATGCTTGTACCAAAGCGATGTGCTGAACTACGACATCGACAAGCTGATCGACATCGAGTTTCGCATCAAGATGGGTCAAGCAGCACTCGACGCCGCTTCACAAGTGGCGTTTGGGCTTTGCTCGGCTCGCAACGACGCGATTGACTCGCTGGCGGCTCACGCTTCGTTCCGTGTCATTGGTGCCGACAGCACGACCGCGCTGGTGGTCGAAACTGACGACGCCGTGACCGATAACGACGACGTAGCGACCGGAGCGACGTTGATCAACGCCTACAAGCGTTGTGTCATCAGTTTCGCCGCTGGTACGAGCGACGTGCGTTTTTACGTCGATGGTGCGCGTGTCGCAGCGTCAACGACTTTTGACATGTCTGGTTACACAAGCGGCTTGCAACCGTATGTGCAAATCCAAAAGACCGCTGACACCAATACGGACGCCGTGGTCGTTGACTACATCAAGATTCGTTGCCGACGAGCTTAGTTATGACGTTGAGAAGCCAAATCGAAGCTGACGTTTCGGCGGTGTTTCTCAACACAGACGAATTTGCCGAAACCGTTACCTACTATCCACACGCCTACTACGGACAAACGCCGCGTGCGTCTCGGTCTATTAGCGCGGTCGTGTTTCGCGAGCAGATAGCGGTTGTGGGGGAGGATGGCGATACCGTCCTCCCTGTTTTTGAAGTTCACGTTGAAAACGATTCCACCGTTGGAATCAGCAGCGACGAACTTGATTTAGGCGGCGATCAAATTAGTTTGCCACCGAGAGACGGAAAAGCAGCCGAGCGAAAAACCATCACTCGGTTGATCACGCAAGATCACGGGATGTTGGTGCTGGAGTGCCGGTAATTGCTGATCGTCCAGTTGTCGAAAAAATTGCAGAGGCGTTGTTTGACCGTCTGCAAAGGCTCGTCGCTGGACGTTCATCAACAACGGTCGCATCGGAAGTGATCCGTGCGAAGCGAATGGGCGGATGGACACCGAAAAACTTACAGATCGTTTTGACCCAAAGCGATCCTGAACGAAACGAAGAACTAAGCCACCCAGGTAATCCGCCTGCGATGGCTTTCGACATTCGATTTAACATTCGTTGTCATGTCATCCCTAGCGAATTAGATCCGACTGCCGTTGATACTTATATCAACGCGATGACCGCCGACGTTATCAACTGCATAACGCGAGACGCCGACTGGTACAACTTTGGCGGGCTGGCGGTCAACTCGCAGTTTGATGCCATTGAGCAAATCGACAGCGATGGCAGTTTCGACGGTGCGAACGTGCCGCTGAATGTGACCTACCGCGTATCGGAAACAAACCAATACGAGGTGCGGGCATGATGACGTTATCCGTCGACAGAAGCGACATTCGTGCGTTGCGAAATTCTCTCGGCAAGGCTCAGGGCAAAATGCTAGGGCAGTTGGCTTCTGCCGTGAACAAGACCGCCAAATATGTGCAATCGCAAAAAGCCAAAGACATCAACCGCGAAATCACGGTGACGCAAAAGGAAATCAAGAAAGGCGTCAAGTTGGTTTTCGCAACCAAGAAAACTTTGACTGCCGTTTCGATTCTCAATGCAGAGCGTCGGCCAAGCCTTAAACGATTCAAAGGCACCAAGCAAAACGCTCGCGGCGTGGAATACCAAATCAAACGCGGCGGCGGAAAACAGTTAGTGCCGCACGCATTTATGGGGCCAAGGCCTGGAAAGATCGCGAGCAAGCTCGGCGGTCATGCTTTCATGCGTGTAGGCAAAAGTCGCACGCCCATCGTCAAACTGCATGGAGTGTCGCCGTGGGCAGTGTTCGTAAAAAACCAGATGGACAAGTCGATCTTGATCAAAGCGGACAAGCGACTGAGCAAGGAGATACGCGAGAAAGTGCGAGTCAACGTGCTGCGGGCTTCGGGGTTGATCAAGTCAGGCAGACGTTAGCAACAGTCAACCAACAAAACGGATTTATCGTCAATATTTGCGACATCACCGAAGGCGACCTGGATAACTGCCGACCGCGTAGCGTTTCGATTGAAAGCGACGGTGACGGGTACTACCGGATACGAATCAAAGCGGACGAGCCAACACGATCAGCGATAGCGGGTGCGATTTGCAGCGTGTTTGCGAACGCAAAACAGACCGACGGAATAATCACCATCAACGCGACGGAGGCAGACGATGCCACTTCTTAAACGATTACGAACGCTGGCGGCCAAAGTCGAATCGACCAACGGAACAGCCGAATCGCTGACCGCCGCCGAAGGCGTTTTCAACGCTTACGACCTGATGGTTCAGGCTGACATCGAAGTCGAGGAGCGACAAGCACAGGGTTCGTTCGACTATCTTGTTGGATCGCCTGGGGCACGACGCGGAAGCGTGTCGTTCAAAACGGACGTCGGCTGGGACGGTTCCGCATTGCCAGCATGGGCAAGCGTCCTGTTTCCTGCGTGCGGTTATGTCGAGTCGTCGCAAGTGTTCACTCCGCGATCCGAGGCACCAGGAAGCAACGTCAAAACGGTCACGATTGGCGGATTCCAGGCCGGTCGGAGAAAGTTCCTTGCCGGTGCGGTTGGCAACTTCCGTATCGTCTGTCCGACGGGACGCATGGTAACGATTGAGTGGGAGTTTCAAGGCGTCTGGCAAGCGGTTACGGATCAGACGTTGATTGCACCAACGTATCCGACTTCTGCCGCGTTACGGTTCGGCAGTGGAGTCGTGACCTACAACAGCGTGGCCCAAAAGGTCGAGAACGTGACGTTCGACGCTGGCAACGAAATCAAGATCCTCGAAGACCCGTCGACCGCGAGCGGATTCAGTTACGGAATCATCACCAGTCGTCGGCCAGTGATCACGCTGAACCCAGAGTCGCAGTTGGTCGCGACCGAGGACCGTTACGGCGACTGGATCGCTGGCAACGAGTATGCGTTTTCGTGTGCGATTGATGGCCCGACTGGACTGGTCAGCAACGGCAGTATCACCATTGCGGCACCAAAAGCGCAGGTGTTCAACGTGCAAGAGGGCGACAGGGACGGCGTGGAAATCGACGAAGTTGAACTTCGGTGCAATAAAAACGCAGCCAACAAAGACCAGGACGTTTCGATTACTTTCACAGACAAGGCTGACGCATAGGCATGGCTTTCATCGAACCGGGCGAACCGTTTGAAATTGAGTACGGCAACGGTCACAGGTTGACCGTTAAGGCACTGGGCCTGCGGCAGAAGCGTTTGTTGACGGCCAAGACTCGCGAGATTGTCGCCGCGTCCGAGGCTAATAGAGGTCTGGAAGTGTTCGACATGATCGACGAGGTTTTGCGGATCGCGGTTGGCGACGAGCAAGCCGAAAAACTGGTTGATTTGGTGGACGAGGAAATGGCGATGGAGATTGCCACCGCTGTGTTGTCCAAACAATCGTTATCGGAGGACGACAAAAAAAAGTCAGAGTAGCCGCGCTGGTACGGTGCGGCGAACTCTGCGAGTCGTGCGTCAATCGGTGTGCCCACGACTACGCAAACGGCGTGACGCTGATCCAGTGTGTTACCTGTGAAGGAGCCGACCCCAACTGCGAAGCGTGCGACGGGAAAGGGACCACCGAAATAACCGAGTGCCCAATGCAGTACGTCGGCAACGACATGATCGACGCGGTAAATATCGCGGCGATGTGCGGCAAGGGTGACTGGCCGATTGATGGCGGATTGCTCAACCAGTCGGCATGGTTTTTGGATTTCACGCAGCGGCTGAAGCATGAAACGCAGACGATAGAAGCGGACCAGAGAAAGAAGCATGGCGCATGACGTAAATATCAAAATCAAAGCCTTCGACATGGCATCTGCCGTGATGGGGAAGGTGTCCAACAGCGTCAAGAAAATGGCGTCTCAGGTCGAATCGTCGGCCAAGAAAGTGCTAAGCGGAACGCGAACCGTCGTTGGTGCGGTCGTCAAAATGGGTGCGATTGCGACCGCTGCCGGCGGTGCTGCGTTTGCGTACATGATCGCCAAAGCCTCCGAAATGGAGGAAACGATGGGTAAGTTCGGCGTCGTCTTTGGTGCCAACGCCGAGTCGGTCGGCAAGTGGTCGCAGGAGATGGCCGACAAGCTAGGAGTGTCCCGTCAGGAAATGGCCGGGATGCTTTCAGGGATGCAAGACCTGCTTGTGCCGATGGGTGTTGCCGAAGGGCAAGCGACCGACATGAGCCAACAGATGGCACAGCTAGCTGTCGACCTTGGATCGTTTAACAATCTTGGTACGGATCAAGTGTTTGGCGATCTCCAAGCTGCACTGACTGGCAGCGGCGAGGTTATGAAGAAATACGGCGTGGTCCTGACAGAAGCGGCGGTTAAGCAAGAACTGCTTAACATGGGAATGAATCCCAAGACGGCAGACGACGCGGCCAAGGCACAGGCACGGCTTAACATCATCATGCGTGGCACGACCGCCGCACAGGGTGACGCGATTCGCACCGGCGGCAGTTTCGCCAACCAAATGAAACGCCTGCGGTCGAACATCAGCAACCTAGCTGCGGACCTCGGCGGTCCATTGCTCGGCGGTCTGGCGAAGGTGGTACAGGCGATCAACAGCAAAATGGGTGCGATCACCGCGTTCCTGCAAGGAATGATCCAGCAAGCCGTCGCGTTTGTGACCGAACACATGGACATCGTGAGGGGCCTGGGGCAAGTCCTGGTCACGGTGTGGGAGATGGCAAAAAACGTCGTCGGTGGTGCCCTGAGTGCGATTGTGGGGTGGATCGGCAAAGGGATCGAATCAGCAGGCGGATTTCGCGAGATGATGCAGAGCGCGATCCGAGGAATCGTGACCGCGTTGACGTTTCTTGAAACGGTCCTGATGAACCTGCCGACGCTGTGGCAGATTATGGCCGACAAGTCATCGCTGTCGATGCTGAAGCTTGGCAACGACATCATCCACATTTTCACCAAGGTGCTGCCAAACGCTTTTCAATCGTTCCGCGTGATGGTTGGAAATGCGTTCAAGATCGTCGTTCGCGAAACCGTGAGTCTGTTTCGGCGGATGATGGATACCGTGATCAGCCTGATGGACAAAGTGGCGTCGATTGATCCGACGGGCATCGTCCAAGCACACATCGAGGCACTAAAGAAAGGATCGCAGTTTCTCGACGCGATGCAGGACAGCGT
>Ga0208019_1001500_pt1 | contig 12379 bp, 15 predicted proteins | sample CB_VirMetaG_5_FD_184540 | JGI IMG/M metagenome (GOLD analysis project Ga0208019, IMG submission 184540) | Freshwater to marine saline gradient viral communities from Chesapeake Bay - CB_1508_1D Viral MetaG (SPAdes) (version 4) | ecosystem: Environmental > Aquatic > Marine > Coastal | place: USA...
GTGTATGTCCTCGCCCGTTTTAATCTTGGTATGGACGACGGCGACGTTGGCCGTTGAACCCAACCAGGCGTCGGCATTAATGCAATTCTCGGCGGCCGTTTCGGCGAGGTTGAATACGTTGGTCGTATCGAACGCGGTCGCCATTTATCGGCCTATATGCTCGACGGCGAATTTCGCCAACATATCGGCGTCGGCGTCGGTAAAGAATAGGAACGGGCGTTTCGCGTGTTGCGCTGCCGCATACCGGACGCCTTGCGGTCCCAAGGTCAACGACCGGCGCGTCTGGTTCATTACGAGCGCGGCCCGCGACCGCATGGTTCCAGTATCTTGCATAATGGAATCGCCCGCGTTGAGGCGTTGGCCCGACGGGCGCATTCGCCCCTGGACCACCCCACCGCCGCGCACCTTGGCAATGCCGCCATGCGCGGGAATGACCGTCCCGTCCTTGCGCGTATACTGCGGGCTAAACCCGTCCCAGGTCACGCCGCGATAGGTTCCCCCGCGACGCAATCGGTCGAACGTCGAATCCGTTTTGACGCGCATATATTGGGCGAACCGATTAAATACCGGCGTCGGATTAGCGAGTCGCGCCCGTATGTCGCCGACGTCGCGGTCGAGTTCGTCGGTTCGTATTTCAATTCGTAACGCCATTCGTTACGCCCTTACTAAATTGACATAGCCCGCCGACGGCGGGTCGTCGGAATAATCCGCGTCCCAGGCGTCGGGGTCGTAGGGGAAAATCTGAGCGCGGGCCAATCCGTCGTCGCCGATCTGTAAAAGGTTTCGCGCCTGGTCGAATGCCGCGACGGCCTCGTCGGCCGAGGGCGAACCGCGCAATATCTGAAAAGCTAAACCGCGACCATACCAAGCGGCCGCCTGTTGTACTAGTTCGGGCGTTCCGAAATAGACCGGCGAGTCGTCGAGGAATCGCGCCCTCGCGCCGGCGGTCGTGCGTTCGACGCCGGGTCGGTATGAATCGACAAAGGTATAGGTCAACGACGTCGTCGAGCCGGTCACAATCTTATACCAGGCGTTATGTCCCTCAACGCGGAAATAATCACCGGCCGCCGGCGTCCCGGACCCGCCGTCAATAGCGACGACCTCGTCGCCGGATTCGTGCGCGGCCTGGTTGATTAAATAGCCCGACGCGGCCGAAACGCCCGGTAAAGGCGATTCGGACGGGTACACCGAGTCGACCCATGCTTTCGCGGGGCCGCGTAATTTCGTATCACGGTCGGACGAACTCGCAATATCGGTATTCGTCAACGTCGGTAATACGTCGGTTAATTGGGCGTCGGTGCAATAATAAACGGGCATAGATTAGGCCGTCTTACTTGGCCGGCCTCGGCGTTTTTTAGGTTTAACCGGTTCGTCGGCGGGTTCGACCTGGGGTTCGGGTTCGCCGGCGAGTCGGTGTTGTTCCGGGTCGTAATCGGCGGCATTAATAACCGCGACGCCGCCGTCCTCGGCCTGTATTGTTATTGTGGGAATTTGTGCCAATGAAAAACCCCTCGGTTGGGTTGGGTCGGATAAAAGGCCGACCGCCGTATTAAGGGCGGTCGGCCAGGCTAAGAAACGCCGTTTTTTATCCGAGGATGCGGGCCGCCAATTCGGGGCGAACCGTTTTAACGCCGTAGAGAATGTCGAATTCCCAAGTCGTCTGTTTGTAGTCCCGACGCTGTTCGAGGCGTAAAATAAGGCCGGTCACAGGGTCTTGGATGCTCATAATATCACCCATGCCGCCGCTTTCGAGGGGCGCGGTCACAAGCGCGAATGCGTCCCGATGAAAAGCGAGGTTGGCCGTGTGGCTTGCCTTAAACGTAATGACGGCGTTGTCGGCCCAGGCGACCTTAGACGTCGGCGTAAACGCCATGCCCGCGATAGCATTTCCGGCCGCGGTCGCGTTGGCCGTCACAGTATAAACCTGTGTGTCGCCGGCGACCGTAAATAAGTCGCCAATGACGACCGTTCCCGACAACGACGTATCGTCAATATCGACCGTCGATTCGCCTACGGTATAACTGGCGTCGTTGACCTTTGCCAACATACCCGACCCGTTCGTCAATGTGCCGGACGTATGCGACGCGATATTCTGGTCGAGGAACCAACCCGCGCCGAGCTTATAGCCGATCTCGCCGTTGATGATACCGCCCGCGTCGCCGCGTTTGTCGACGGCCTGGAATTCAGACAACGACAACGCGTTGGCCTCGGCCTCGACGTCGAGAACAATATTTCGGTTGTCGAATGGGGCCAGGTTGGTATTGAGGAATTTACGTGCGCCGGCGGTCCAACCGGCTTTCAGCGCGGCCGTATCGGCGAACGGGGTCGTTGCCGCTGTACCGGACGCGTTATAAACGTCCTTATAGAGCGCGGCGACGGCGGCGTCGACGTTGTTCGTAATCGCCTTAACGGCCTCGGCCATTTTGGGCGGGACGAACTGTTCGTTGTCGTTGATCTGCTGACGGTCTTTGTCGGATAGGTGGAACGCTGCGCCGTACCACTGGTCGGCCGTGACCTGAACGACGGTCGGGGTCGAATCGGTATTCGAGGGCGGCGTATTCGACGCGGTAATCGCGGCGGCCGTCGAGGCAACGGGAACCTCAATGTCGACCGATAGACCCTTTTGCAACGGGGTCAACGAATAGCCGGTATTGACGAGGCGCGGGAATACCGCATTCTGGCGCAACGTCGGCAAGGCGCGGGCCAGTATTTTCGGTGCAATGTCGCTAAATGAGTTTGCCATGGTGGCATTTCTCCAATTTTAGAACGGTGAATTGTGCGCGGGCCGTCCACCGGACGAAAACGAGAGAAACGCCGCCGGCGTTGTCTCTTTGTGCGCGGGTTAAGTCGGCCGGCCTCGGTCTATTGAGGCCGGCGAACCTGTTTATTTAATCGTATTGAACGACCATTTCGCCCTTGCCTATGGCCTCGGCGTGTTGGCCTAATTGGGACGGGGTCGGGTTGCGTAATACTTTCGCGGAACCACCCCCGCCGCCTTGCTGCTGTTGCCCCCCGCCACCGGCTGAGGATTCGTAATAAAAGGGTTTGACGGTCGCCAGTTCGGCGAAATATTCGTTCATGCTCTGATACTCGCCGGGCCGTTCCTTGCTCAAAACGGGTTCGCCGCCGGCCTTGCGAATGGCGGTCCCGTTATCTAAGACCCATTCGCGCCCGGCTAAGTCGACCAGGTCGTCGACGGCCTCGGCCTTAACTTTAGCCCCGGTCGCGGCCTTGCGGAGTTCGTCGGTCACTTTCGTTTTGACGATTACGCCCTTTAATTCGGCGTTTTCGGCCTGGACCGCGTCGAGTCGTGCGCCGAGCGATTTTTCGAGCGATTCGCGTTCGCGGGCGATTAACGTATCGACGTCGCCCTTTTTAATCAGTTCGTCGCGTTCGATCTGCTCTTGCTGTTCGAGGATAGATTTAAACTTTTCCGGGTCAACCCCGTCGAACGTCGTCAATCGCCCCTTGAGGTCGTCGACCTCTTTTAACAGTTTGATATTGTTGTCGCGGAACTCTTTGAGCTTGGCCGCCGTGTCGTCGCCCGCCCCGCCGTCGCCGCCCCCGTCACCCTCGTCGAACTGTCTATATACTAATTTTGGCATTTTGCTTTACCTCCCAGGTAATGCGTTTAGTTTCCCGAATCGCCGCCGGCGTCGGGTTGCCCCTCGTTAGGGCGTGGTTTAATAATCGATTGGTTCGGGTTGTTCCTCGTCGTCGGTTTCGAATACGGGTTGCCCATTGAGGAACGCGGCCGCCTGTAGGACCGCGCCCGCGCTGTAGCTGCCAAACGCCGGCGACGCGTATTCCTCAACGGGACATAGATAATTGAGGATAGGCCCGACGACCGGGTCGCCCTCGCATTGCCACCCCTCGCCCGTTAGAATCGCCTCCATATTCACGCCGCCGTTTTCGAATACCACTTTCCCCAACATTAGCGAATACTCCCGTCTAATAGGCCGAGTATAAACTTGAAATATTCGGGGTCGCGCTCGGCGAACCCGACCGGGTCGGCGTAGAGTAATTCGACGCCCATACTCAATATCTCGCGGGCCGAATCGTTGCCGGCCCCGCCGACCTTGCCGGCATAATAGGCCGACGCCTCGTCGCCGAATGTTTTGACGAAATCGTCCTTATACCCGTATTCGTCGGGTTTGAATTTTGACGCGGGCCATTTTTCGCTAAACTGAACGATCTTTTCGCCGGTCCCGACGCGATACGCCAAGAACTCGTCGAGGCGTTTCTGTACGCCTGGAACCGTGTATTGTATAATGTGCGCTTGTTCGTGGGCGTGTACCTTGATCGGGGCGCGTTTATTCATCTCGACGACGCGATTACTATATGCCGCCGACCGGAACCGTTCGCCGCGTCCGTTTTTAATCTCGAACCGTATTTCTTGGTCGTAATTCAATAGGCGCGATAGGAACGACCGCGACGCCTCGGCCCGTTGTTTACTTTCGCCCCGCATTCGCAGTTTAGGCCGTAATGGGTCGGTGTTATCCCCGGCCTTTTCCAATACGCCCAATACCCGGTCGCGTTGACCGGCGCGGGTTTGGGTCAATTCAATATCAAGGCCGCTAGCGCGTTCGTATATCTCGCGCAATCGGTCGTTTGATTTCTCGCGGGCGGCGACGTCGTCCATATCTATCGACCGGTGCAGATTAAACGCCTCGTCGAACTCGCCTTGTATTCCCTCGCGGGCGCGGGTCAATTCCCGAATCTTGGCCGTTGCCGCCTTGTCGGTTTGAGTAAGTCGCCGTATCACCTGGTCGCCGCGGTCGAATTGCTGTATTGCCTCGGCAATGGGCGCGGTCGCGTTGAGGGTCGCGGCGGGTTTCGGGGTCGATTGCGTCGGTTTCGTCGGCGGTTTTTCGGGCGCGGCGTCCTCGAACCAGTCGGCCTCGCCGCCGATTAGGACCGACCGGCATAAATGAAACGGGCGCAACCGGGGCGGCCGGCCAAATTCCGACGCCGACCATTGTTCGAGGGTCATGGGCGGTTGAGCCGAGGCGCGACGGCAAATATGCGTCGTGCGTGAATCTCGCGGGTTTGAATTGCGGTATACGGCATCGTCGCCGAGTATATCCGAGGCGAGTTTTTCGTGGGTCTTGTTTATGATCTTGCCCATTTCAATACGGGCTATGGCCTCGGCCCGCTGCGAAACCGACCGCCGTATGAGCCGGCCGCCCTGGGTCTTTATCGTTATGGGTTTGAGTCGCCCCGATTCGATTAAACGATTCATAAGCGAATCGCCGCCGAGCTTATTAACGACCGGGACGCCGTCTAGTACCGCGTCCATTGTTTCCCGCCGGAACCATTCGCCGACATCGTCGCCGACCGTGTTGACGATCTTATACATATCCTCGGCCCCGACGAGCAATTCGCCCCGCGTCAACGTGACGTTTTTATACGCCGCTTGGACGAGTTCGGGCGCGACCTTATCGACGTCGAAATTGACCCGCGCCAGTTCGCGGCCGGCGGTATGGGCAAGGCCCGCCGCCTGGTTGGCCCATTCTTTGCCCGGCGTCCGGATATAGCGGTTTATCTCGTCGTCGAGGTCGGCGAGGATTGATTGCGCCTTTTCTATGGCCGCCGGCGTCGACGCCAATGCGCCATTGGGCGAGGTAATAAGCGAATTAAACCGTTTCGCCTCGCCGGCGAGTTTGATTTCGGCGCGGTCGAATATCCGGGCGAGTTCGTCGCGGGACGGGCCGACAATTTCGTCCTCTATTTGGTCCCGGTATTTATGGACCCGCTCAATCATAGTTTCGACGGTCGGCATTTATCCCCACACAAACGCGGCCAATAGGCCAATAAGAAACGGCGAACATAACAGGCCGACGCCCAACCCGACGAGAAACGGGGCGCGGTCGGATTTAATGCGGCCGCAAATAGTGCAATACGAATCCATACTAAACCGGTCTAAACGGCGGCCCATAAAAGGGCGGCCCCAATGGCGAGATTGACCAATACGCCCATACCGAACGCTATACGTAACCGGGCCAACCCGTCGTCGGTCTTGCGGGCGAGCTTGCCCAGGTCGTCGAGGCGGCGATTATGCAACCCGACGGCCTCGTCGAGCGTGTTTATAGCCTTGGCCGTGTGTTGCGCCCATTCGACCATTTCTTGTGCCGTTTTCGACGCGTTCCGGTTCGATAGACGCCGAACCGTTTTCGCAGTTGACCCCGACATAGTTTTCCCCTCGGTTTAGTTTTGCAGACTATCAAACAATGATAACTCGGCCGGCTCGGCCTTTTTCTCTATGGCCTTAATATTCCGACCGGCGCGTTCGTATCGTTTAACTATAATTTCTAAGCATTCGGCATAGGATAAATGCTTACATAAATAATTATTCCGAATATCTAACGCCTCGCGGAACCAGTTTGTCGAATCGACCGAATCTAACCGGTTTATATGTGTATATGCCCGCAACGCCCAACCGTGTATATGTAAATCGTCGGGTATCTGGTCGCATATAGTCTGTATAAATTGCTCTTTCCCTTGGCGCGGCGGTTTTAATCCTATGCCAATCCACCCGCCGCCCTGTTCGCGGGCGATACTGATTAGGTCGTCGAGCAATTCGGGCGGGTCCGTGTCGTGCATAGTGGGGAACCCGCCGAACTGCTTATAATTTCGCAGCGACCGCCGCCAATCGCCCGAAATGTCGTCGAGGCCGGCGATTGCGTCGGCGCGACCGGCCCAACGCTCGGCCCAATCTTTATATTTATACCCGTCAATCTGGACGCCGGTATTCATTTCGGAAAACGCGCCCGAATCAATAAGGATATGCGGAAACGTCTGTTGATACTTATCTAGATAGTCGGCATAATAGGCGAATGAAAATAAAACCGGTTGCCCCGACGCCTTATCCGCTTGCAGTTGATTTCCCGGCCCCGCTAGATAAACGCGGATTGACCTGTTGTCGCATATCTTTAGCGCAATATCGCCCGTCATCGTCGACATAATGTCCCGTTATTCCCAAGAAATAACTCAAACATAAATTCATACCCTCATGTATTCCGTGTACGCCCTCTAATATTTGACGCCGGGCGACGTCGTCCATTTCGGTTTTACGTATCAGTTGGTCGAGTTGGTGGAAATCCATTTAATCGACCGGCGAATCCTGGACTATCCGGTCGACCGTCTGTTTGATCTGGACCCGCTCGTCGTCGTTGACGTTGCCGGCGCGGAGTAGTTCGCCGTCGGCGCGGTCCTCTATCAGTTCGGCCTCTAATTCGGCGGTCGCGTCGGGGCGGGTCATTTCCAGTTTTTCGAGGTTGTAATACCCGGTTTCGAACGACATTAAACCCGCCTGGAATGCTTGCACAATCCCTTGTATATCCGACAACGACGCCCGGACGCCGATTAGGTCGCGGTTGAGCGCGACCGATACTTGTTCCGAGGGCGGTTTCGGCGTATTGACGACGCCGGCCCACCAGAGCAACCAACCCGACGCCCTGGTCAACGCCTCGTCGAGCGAATCGACAATACGCGCCATTGTCGCCGATTGGCCGGCCTGGCGTAAACGGACGGTTTCGGCGGCCTCGGCGTCGGCCTTTTGTTCCTCTAATAATCGCGCCCCTAGTACCGACATTAGACGCTCTTTATGCTCTAAGGCGGTCACAAGTGCGCCGAGTCCTTGCCCGGTAAATTCGAGCATACCGGCGCGGGCCGACGCGTCGTCCGATACCCAGGCGACGCCGGCCCCGATTCGTAATTGGGTTTCGCGTGGGAACCCGGCCACCCAAGGCGTCGGCAGCCCGGTAAAATGGCGACCGTGTTCGAGGTCGGCCGAGGTCCGGTAATGCGAAAGGTTTATATCGACCAGGTCGAGCAAAGGCGGCCGGTCGACGTCGGGCAGTAAATCACACGCGTTCAGGAATAGGAACGGGATAAAGTCGAGGCGTTCGCCCCGGCGGGTCGGCGTAATGCGGTCGACCTCGACGAACGGTTTATCTATGGTCCCGTTTTCGGCCTTGCGGTATATCACTTGTTCGTATAGGCCGGCATCGTCTAATTGTAATACGCGCCACTGATCGACCGCCTCAACGGTAAAGGGGTCGCCCGGCGCGGCCTCGTCGATAGATTCCTCTAATACGACGAACGACAAAACCGAACGGCCCTTAATGCGTTTCGTTCCCCAATTGATAACGCGCTCGGTCGGCGCGATAATCCAATACGGGCGGGCGTCGGGGTCGGCGTCGTTGCTATCAATGCGCGGATAGTCGACGTATAAGCCAACGCGCCCGACGGTTTCGATCTCGTCGAGTAATTCGCCGGCGACCTGAACCGCCGATCGGCCCGTCAACGTGACGTCGTCGAACAGGGGTTTTCCCGCGTCCGGGTATGTGAATTGCGGTTCGCGTCGGAATACGGCCCCGGTCAACCCTTGGATTGTGCGCGACGTCGCGCCGTACCAGTCGGCCCGTTTCTGATACGCGGTATATTCGGCCGTATCTTGGCCCGATAACGCCGACAAGTACGCCTCGCCGCGTTCCTTTACTGCATCCCCGCCGGCGGCCGCGTCCCGGCATCGTTGCCATTGAGGTGCGTATTTCTCGTATTGCTTATGTCGGGCGTCGATATTCATTAAATGCCTTTAATTTTCTGTTCGGTTATGCGCTGCGGGCGATAGAGTCGGTCGAGTGCTTGGGTCATAGCGTCGACCTGGTCGTCGTTGGGTCCGTTCGGGAACGCCTCAACCTCGGCGATAAACTCGCGTCGCCAGGCGGCCCGGCGCGGTATGTATACGTTGCCGGCCTCAATGTCGGGCGCGACGGCATGGGCGCGGGCCGTTTTCGACCCTTTTACCGTTATGGCAATAATGCCGCGTATTTCATGCTTGAGCGTGGATATAATCGCGGGGCCGTTGGCCTTATCCTCGACGAGTTTCGCCCCCGCCGTCGGATACTGTTTCGCCTGGGCGCGGAATTGAACCACCGTCGCCGGGAAATCCCACCGGCCCCGGACCTGGTCTATTAAGAACTTGTCGGCCCCGCGTCGCCCCCATACTTGCCCGACGACGAACGAACCCGATTCCGTAGACTTGAACGTCATATCCCAAGACAGTATGATCTCGTCGAACCGGTCCGGTAATTCGTCGTAATCGACAAACCAGTCGGCCTTGAGTAATCCCCCGCCGGCGGGCGTCGGTCGTTGCTGCAGTTGGCCGGCCGTCCCGTAGCTACCGAGTAAGGTTTCGAGTCTGCCCAATTCCTTGTCGCCGTAGCGTTCGGGCCATAGTAACGCGCCCGGCTCGGTCCGTTTGTCGGTCGGCCCCAATACCGTGACGGTCGTTCGGTCGGCCTCGTAGCGGGCCGGCAACATTACATTCTCATACCCGCCGATCTCGGACAATAGATACCCGGTGACGTCGCGTTCGTGTAACCGCTGCATAATGATAATTTCGGCGGCGGTTCGCGGGTCGTTTTTACGCGTCGACCAGGTTTCTTTTACCCAATCAAGAACGCCCTCGCGTACCGTATCGCTCGTCGCCTCGTCGGCCTTATGCGGGTCGTCGAGTATAAGGACGTCGCCCCCGTCACCGGTTGCGGTCCCGCCGACGCTCGTAGCGATACGATACCCGCCTTTGTCGTTTTCGTAGCGTGTCTTTTCGTTTTGGTCGCCGGTCAGTTGGAATTGGCCCCCGAACCGCGATTGATACCAAGGCGAAACGAGAATACGGCGCGAACGGACGGCGTCGCGGGTCGCTAATCGTTGAGCATAGGACGCGCATAAAAACCGTTCGGACGGTCGCCAGGACCAAACCCAAGTCGGAAACAAGACCGAGACTAATAGGCTTTTCGTATGCCGAGGCGGGACGTTGATAATCAGTTGTTTAATTTCGCGGTCGGCGACGGCCTGTAGATGTTCGCAGATAAGGCCGATATGCCACCCGTCAACGAATGGGGTCGCGGGTTCGACGACGGGCCAGGCCAAACGGACGAACTCGTAAAACGAGTCGGCCCCGGCCAATAGGCGGTCAATCTCGGCGCGTTCGGCATAGGTACAAAGGCCGAGGGCGTCGCGTATGTCGTCGAGTTGAACGGCGGCCGTCATAGGAACCACTTATCGCGTAATTCGCGCATAAATACGAACTCGCGCCGGCGTTGCTCGACGGCGAGGCGAATTAAATGCCCTGGCGTTGCCCCCGCGCCAATTATGCCAACGGCGGCGAGATCGACCGCGGGCGGGTCGTCGTCGGCGCGGTAATTCGTCAAATACTCGTCACATAGGGAAATCCGTTCGTCGATCTGTTCGCGGGTCATTACGCCCCCCGTTTCGAGGCCGTCGCCAGTATCGCGGCGATACGGGCCGCCGCCGCGTCCTCTACCTGGACCGGGCCGCCGTTTGGTCCCTCGACGCGGGTTCGGTCGACGAACATTCCGATATGTTTACCAAGTAATGTCAACGCGCCATTGGCCGGCCCGCGTTGCCCCTCGCGCAACGAACCGTCGAGGTTTTCGATTAGCTTTTCGATTACGTATTCTTGCGTAACCTCGTACTTATGGGCGATTTGCTCTTGACCGAGTCGTATCGCCTTGGAAATGATAGCATGAGTCAACAGGCGCGACCCCTGAACTTTGGCGGTTTTAGGGCTATACCCGGCCCGTATCGCCGCCTGTGTCGCGTTCAGGTCGACCAGATATTCGTCGACGAACCGTAATTGTTTCGGGTTTAAATCTTTAATCAGCATCGCGTTTCGGTTTCAGTATTAAATCCTCGCCATTCGGCCCCGGTATCGTCACCGTTTGCCCGTTCCGTAACGCGGCCGTCGCGGTCCCGTATAGGTCGGCGGCGACGAACGTATCAAGGGCGGTTCGGACCTCGCCCGGATTCGCAACGTGCCGAACGTCAATCGGCGGCGGGTAATAGATATGTTTAGACGCGTTCAGGTTGCCCCCGTTTAGTTTTTGAGTCGGTCGGCCAGGTCGGGGAAAATGCCCGACAAGAAAAACCCGCACAATAAAACGAGCATTTCAGTCGTATACGGCCCGAAATCCCACCCGGTCATTTCCCGAATAACCCCGGCCGCGAATACGCCGATTATGCGTTCCGTTTGTCCCTGTATTTGCCGAACCGTTTTCGGGTTCGTTTTGGTCGCCACTGGTCAAGGCCGTTTCCCCCTCGCCTGTTGGTTTAGAATGATTCCGCGAAATAGACGAGTAACGCCTGCAGGCCGTCGCCGACCTGGCCGGCGGTATCACCGGGCAACCCGGCGCGTATCAGTGAATCGACGATAAAGCCACCGAGGGCCGCGCCCCCGATCACCTTAACGGCGACCTTGCGACCGGCGCGTTTGAGTGTGCTTAATAGTTTCATTTTTCTATGTCCTGGCGAAATAGCGGGCCGCGTTCGTAGAGTTTGTCGAATCGCTCGAATAACTGTTCGACGTTCCGGTCTATCCGGTCGAGCCGCTGCGCGATCAGATTTGATAGGGCGACGTTCCGTTCGTCGAGTTGTACCGTTCGTTGTTCGAGTTGGTCGATTCGTGCGCCGTGATTATTTAAGCGCGATTCGAGACTATTGACCGCCCGGTTGAGTAGCGACCCGATAATGGCCCCGACGGCCGACAATGCGAATAGGCCAATACCTAAGATTATCTCGGTCACGACGTACGCCCTCGGTGTATATAGCGTTCGATTCCGAGATAGATACGGCCCGCGTGTTGTGCCTGGCCCGATTCCGATTCGAGGAACGCCCGTTGCGCGGCATGGTCTTTGAATCCGACCTCGGTAATAATCGCCGGCGCGTTGAGTTGGTTTAAGAATGCCAGGGACCGGGCGAAATGCGATTGAGGCCGCGCCCCGGACGAACGCCAAGGAAAGGCGCGAAATTCGTCGGCAACGGCCCCGGCGACCTGTTGTCCTTTAAATGAGTATTTACCGGTCCCGACGGCGTCCCAATAGATAACCGTCGAATAGTCGCCCCCGCCGGCGTTTAGGTGTATCTCGACGGCCAGATCGACGGCCTCGCGGTTGAATAGGGCAATCTTAGCATTAAGGGCGGCATTGTTGTCGAGGTCGTAAACGGACGCGTCCGGCTCGACGACGCCATACCCGGCGGTCCTGAGTAAGCGGGCGACCAGGTCGGCGACCGGGGCGCAACAATTAAACTCGAACCGACGTTCGCCGGTCGTGTCGCGGGAATGCCCACAAGCGACGCCTATACGCATAGTGCGGCCCCCTCTTGGCGATAGTCGGCCAAGAACGCCGATTGTATCTTTTCGGGTTTAATGGCGTAGAATGAGGCGCGGCCGTGTTTGCGGTTTTTCTGGTAGTCGCCGATCTCTTTAAGGCCGCCGGCATTCTCGACGATCATTTTATAATGCGGTATACTCATGAGAAACCACTTTTCGAACTCGTACCCCTCGGCGTCG
>Ga0208019_1001504_pt1 | contig 12367 bp, 33 predicted proteins | sample CB_VirMetaG_5_FD_184540 | JGI IMG/M metagenome (GOLD analysis project Ga0208019, IMG submission 184540) | Freshwater to marine saline gradient viral communities from Chesapeake Bay - CB_1508_1D Viral MetaG (SPAdes) (version 4) | ecosystem: Environmental > Aquatic > Marine > Coastal | place: USA...
AACGAGGTCTGGCGCGAGAAGATCGCCGCCAGCTCCGCGGAGATCCGCGCTGTTTTAGCTGCCGGCGAAACAGATATCACAGCAACAGACACCGCCATCCTTGCAAAATTGAGGGAACAGGATGACAAGCTACGCGCGGCCGAGGCCGCTCTCAGGTCGACCATCGCTCCGTCTGATGGGTGTGCCCCTATCCCTCGCCATTGCCTCCGCCTTGGTGGGATGTAGCGAGACGGTGGTGACGGAAGCCGTTGCGGTTAAACCGGTGCCGCATGCGCTAATGCGGCGCCTACCTGCACCATCATGCGACATTCCAGACGAAGCAGAGATTGCACCGCAGCGCGTTGCGCAGGCGCACTATTGTCTGAGCCAAGCTGAATTGACAGCGCGGAATAGGCTGCACGGCCTACAGGACGCGGTCCGTAAGCGTGAGCAAGTCGTTGCGACTGCGGTTTCCGCGGGGAAAAAGTGAGATTTTGTAAGGTGCCGTCTCTCCGGCTGTCACTGATCGCCTTTGATACCCTGCAGCTCCGGCAGCCCCAAAGGTACTGTGCCCCGTTTGCACATCAGGTTTGATGTGGTGCGTCTCCAGTCACCCTCCACAAGCTAATAACGCGGCCTTTCGTGTTGATTATAACTGATTATTGCTGTGCTACCAGACGGCGGATATGCGCCATTGCGTAGCAAACGCAGGAAGCCAGAGCCTACCTGATTTGCCGCTAATCTTCTATCGTGTTGGGCATGCCCAACACCTTTGAACACACGATTTCCGGCCTTCTCCAGAAGCGCCGGGATATGCTGACCGAGGCTGAGCGCTTGCGTGATCGCCTGGCTGAGATCAGGAATGACCTTCAGGCCCTAGACCGAACATTAGGGATGCTTGGCCACAAGGGCGACCTGGACGCCATGATGCCGCGTCAAAAGCGTCAAGTGATCTTCGGAAGGGGAGAGTTAGTGCGCGCCATCCTTGACGAGCTGCGTGAGGCTGACAAGCCGTTGCGCAGCCGTGAACTTGCACAAGCCTTGATTGCACTTCGTGGCGAAGACCCTCGCGACCAGCGCTATATTTCAGACCTGACGCGGCGTATCAGTAAGGCCCTACTGCCGTTGCGTGCCGCAGGCCGTATCAAGACCGCAAAGGACCAGCATGGGAACGTACTGTGGAAGGTGGGCTAAGCTGCTTCCAGATCTTGGAGTACAGCCATCAGTCCATCTATGCTGCCGGTTTCCGCATACGCCTGGGCTTGAATCACGAGTCGCAGCTTCTTTGCCAGAAGCGCCAATTGGCGGTGTTGGTTTTCCGTGCGCTTTCTGACCGTCTCCGTCTCGATGTTCTCTGCCTCAGCCATGATTCTGCGCACTTCGGCCAACGTCTTCTCATTGTTGATGCCCGCCTTTTTGAGATAATCCTTGTCCCGCGAACTGTTCGGACTGGAACGCTTGGTGGTGTGTCCGCTGTGATAGGAAGTCGAACTTGTTGCTTGGCCATCGCGATAGCTCTTGAGGTCGCAAAATGCGACCTCAAGATGCTGCACGGCCTGCCCTTTGCCAATACCCCTTCCAGTTACGGCTAACAGGATGCGCCAGCGCTAGACCTAGTGCACGATGGCAAAGCTGGCCGTTGTCCTCACGGCGGTGGTCCTCCATCCAGGCAGCATGCGCTGCGTAGGCCGACAGGTACTGCGGGCTGACGTGGTGATGCTGGCCCTCGACCATCTTGCGCAGGCGCGAGAAGTAGGACTCTGCCTGATTGGTGCACACACCGTTGAGGCTATAGGCATCGGAGTGGTTGATGCGCATGGCGCGGAACGTGGCGTGCAACCGATCCCAATGGCTAGCCTCGTCTGCATGAACAACCGCATCCCCAGCGATAATCTTGGTGATGGGCTCCACGCCATCAGCCTCTTGCTTGACGACAAGCGTGCGCGTCTTGCCGCCGCGCTCACGCGCGACAACGACCGAGCGGCGCTTGCCCGACTGATTTTCCTTAAGGCGGCGGTCCTTGCGGTCCTCGACCTTGTTTTCCGGCTTCACATGACCGCCGAACCATGCACCATCGATCTCGACAATCCCGGCCAGCATGGCGCCGTCACTTTCGGCCGCTAGCGCTTCCCTAATCTTGTGCACCAGAACCCACATGGCTTTGTGCTGGTGGTTGAGATCGCGGGCGAGTTGGAGCGCCGAAATCCCCTTGGCGCCGTTGACGACAATGGCAATGGCCGCCAGCATGTCGACGAACGACAGCTTGCGGGACGCGAAGATCGTGCCCGAGGTCACGGAGAAATGGTGCTTGCAGCCCTTGCACTCATACTTGCGGCGCGAGGCGAGGAAGTAGGCGTCCAATGAACCGCAGCGCGGGCACATCGGCGCACCGTCCGTTTCCGGCCAGCGCAGATCGCAGAACGTGTCATAGGCACCAGCCTCACCCATCGTGAACACGTCCTTGAGGGACAATGTGCGGGCGCGAGAGAGCAGCAGGAATGGTGTAACTTGTTTCTTGGGCATAATACCCTCATATCCGATGGTGTTGAGAACCGGATATGAGGGTTGATATCTACTATTGCAAGGGTGTATACCATCAAAAATGATGGTGAAAGGTGATTCCATGGCGACACGCAAGGACGACCCCAATACCGTGGCCTACGAGACCAAGGCCAAGAATCTGCTTAAAGGGGAATTGAAACGCCGAGGCGTGACCTATGCCCAGCTCGCGGAAAAGCTGGGGGCCATGGGTATTCACGAAACCGAGAAGAACCTGAACAACAAGATTGCACGAGGCGGGTTTACCGCAGCGTTCCTGGTTCAGTGCTTGGAGGCGGTAGGGTGTCAGACAGTCCGGCTGGGGGATGATTAGCAGCCTCAATGGCTATCCGTAGGGTGTCCGATGCCCTGTCCATTTCCGATTCTGCTTCTATTTCGCTTTCTTTGTGGCGCTTTGCATCAAGAACGATGTCGCACGAGTTGATGGCCTCGTGGCCAAGTCGATAAAATCGTTCGCTAAACCTAAAAATTTCGAGTGTTGTCAGAGCGTTTGATCTAGCACTGAAATATTCGTTTTCGAGTGGCAACCAGCGGTCCCAGACCCCCTTGCCCCGGCGTCTTACAGTCGCGCGCATAGCAGACACCTGCTCCCAAAGATTGAGACGTGCGTCCCGTTCGCGCGTGGTGGCGGGGTCGGTGAATGCGGCACTAACGCGACAAAGCTTGCTTTCGACATCTTTGATTTTGTCTGCCTGATCGTTGTGTATTTGCCAAGGCACGACAATCAATCCAACGACAACCGTGCCTACGAACACCGCTGCAAAGACAGCAAACGGAACCCATGTCACGGCCGTCTCCCAAGTGCCAGTGAGATGCAGCACCCAGACAACGGCACCGTAGAGAAGTGCAAGCGCTCCGCTCCACTTCTCCGCAACCCAGAACGTTCCGCTGAACACACGTTTGAAAACTGACGCCCAATATTTGCTGAAAGACATGCATCGCCCCACCGGCCAACTCCATGGCCTGCGGACATTATCACTTCTCGTCGCACGGTCATCACCCCACCTCCCTGCCTTGATGTAGCGGAGCCTGATGCAGGACTCCTGCGTTTGCTACGCAATGGCGCGGATATGTTCACCGGTATACGTCGCAAGCAACTTGTTTCCGCAAAAGAGGTCTGTTCTGTCTGTATGCTTTACTAATCGAAGCTCTTGCGGGTCGTATCCATTCCCGAGCACAATCATAGCATCAGCGTCGTTACGTGTGTCGCCGCCTATTTTGTGACGGCCAACAGCATCCTCTATGGCGCTGATTGTGATCGGTTCGCGCGCAAGGGTGCAGCGCTCGATTTCGTCCATTATTAGCTGGGCGAGTGTTTTTATGACATCTGGCATATAACCGTCCTTTCTCGTTTTCCTTGTGAAGTATGTAAACGGCAACACGGCGACGCCCCCGCAACCACCACTGTAGCGTTGCCTTCCAAGTGCCACCGAACTTAACCGAAGCAAGCGTCGCGGCTTCCGCATAGTTGGCTGCATCCCCGATCTTTCGACGCTTTATGTAGACCGGCCTAGTCGCCATCGTGATGGCCTTTCGTGTTGGATTGTCAGTCGCCGAAATCGACACCATCAGCGCCGTTTTCGAGGAAAGCCAGCGCGACATCATCCAGCAGCTTATGCACGGGAGTCGTCCCGTCTTCCTCTTCATCCTCCAGCGCTCTGATAACAGCGCGCGCGAATGCTGCGTGATCCGTTATCCGGGAGTGCGGACGTTCCTCCTTGGTCGGCGACCCCGGCCCAACGAGCGCCTCAGCGAGAGTTGTTATCCCGATTGATATTACGAGCCGGCCGGCCTCGATACCGACCTTCAACGGCTGTTCTGATGTCGATTTCATGGTGGCCTTTCGTGCTTATTTGTCTTTGTGCGTCTTGAACGCAATATCTCGGTACGCGACCGAACCGCCAGACTGCACAGCGAACCGCTGCTTGCACGACAGAACAATCGTCACACCAGCATACGGCTCAAACCGGATCGTGTGGTCGTCCGGGTAGTCCCATGGCGATCCGTTCGCGCGCATCGTCATATACTCGGGCGGCATTGCCTGCACGATCTCGCGATGCAGGTGGTGCATGGTTCCGACGTCCGGCAATTCGAGGTAAAGGACGGGAATGCCTGCCAACTTTGCCATCGTGTCTGACTTCACCAGAAAGCGCCGAACTTCAAATACAAGCCGTTTAAAGTCGTCTTCGTCAAAATCTGGCATCTGGGCGGCCTTATGTAGAGAGTTGAGATTCTAGGCGATCGCGCTCCAGCTTCTGTTCGTGTGGCGTCCCGTAAATGATGGCAGTCAGATCAGCATGATATGGGACGGCAAGTTCATAGTGCGGCGGAAATCCGCCTTCACTGTAGTCGCCAGCAACGAAGCGCCAGACGGTGACCACGCAATCGCCAGCAACATGACCCGCTTCTTCGGCGGCACTCATGATTTCTTCGGCATAGTCTTGTGGCTCCGGCGTCTCAATCATGCCCTGCGGCAGAGGAAGCGCATGCGCGCCGTGCTCGTTGCGTCCGTCGAGATAAACCCCGGACCAGTTGCTCCGCAACTCCTGCTTTTCGTAGTCGGTCACTGGCGGGCCTATTGTGCTGGTGTATCAGTTACTATCCACTTGCTCATTTCCCGGCGCGCTTCGTCGCGATAACTCTCGCGCTCGTATTCGCCGCAGTCGGACCAGTCACGGCCGAGGCTCTCAGCAATATCGTGGGCCATAGCCTCAATTTCTTGCGATAGCGTCATCGTCCTGGCCTTTCAGATAGCCTTAACGACAAGGCGGTTGCGATAGCGACTGACCGGCTCGACGCACACGGCCGCGCGGCGATCTGGTTCTATCTGTCGCGCCTTGCCATCGTGGCGCACCACGTAGCAGCCATCGACGCGATCAACGATCCAGCCCGCTGACAATCCACCTAGAATGTTGGCCCGAGCTTGAGCGCGGATGTGGTTTTGTCCGTAGTTCTCGTACATCGTCCTGGCCTTTCTCAGTAGTGCTTGATCTTTTCGATATTCGCCATGAGAGATCGCCACGATGCCAACGCAATATCAGACATCAACTGATCTGTGACCAGCTCGCGGACTTTGGCCTCTATCATCGGCTTAAATTGTTCGTTCACGATATTGTTAACGAGCAACTGCACCTCACGCTCAACGGCCAGCTTCACTGGATCATTGTAGCCCGTGCCGATGGTCTCCACCTGCTTTGTCACGACTTCCCGCAGTCTGTCTCCTATGACGCTTCCGAGTATCGCGTCGGTGACCATCTTGTTTACTGTGTCAGCGTCAAGATTTACATCAACTTGCATCTTCAGCTGGCCTTTCTCGCTGAGTTCAGTTGGCTCGCACGGGCCACGTTGGTGACTTGCCGTTGATGTGACCGACACACGCGCGGTGCGCCGTCGCCTCAGTGCCGCGCGCCTTGTAGCACGGATCTATCGTGACTGTGTACGTATCGTCGCCGTGCTGGAAGCGCCAATTGAGCGCGAACGAACCATCGGCGTTGTCACCGGCGTATTGCATGCCGATTGTCGTGACGGTCTTTGATGTAGCTGCTTTCATCGTTCTGGCCTTTCAAATAGGATTTCGTGCGTATGCGGCTCGCACGTCTCGCACCACATCGTTGAAGTAGCACCAGCTGCCGCGTTCCTTGCGCCCGTCCGCATACTCGACTTCAAACCACGTGTTGCGATGGTCAGTGCGCGAACGCCACCCGGATATGCTGGCGTAAAGCTCGCCCGCTTCGGTGCGCAACTCGCGTCCTTTGAGTTTCAGGCGCATCGGAAGGGCCTCTGTCGCTGGAGCCGGGCGGTGCCGGCCGTTGATCTCGTCTCTGATGAGTGGAATGTAGCAATTTCAGTTTGACAGGTCAATATGTATTCCTGTATTTATTTGCTCGTAGTCCTTTGCACATGATGCTTGGAGCGCTCTTGAAACGCCAACTAAAGCGACCAGTCGAGCCGGATGACGACGAGGCTAACCCCTTGTTTGTCGGCTATGTTCGTGTTTCGACCGATGAACAGAATGAAGACATGCAAGCGTATGCGCTACGGCGTGCTGGTGTGCACTCTGAGAATATCCACAGCGATGTTGGCGTGAGCGGTGCGGCGGCTCGAAAGCCGGCCCGCGAAATGGCATTGCGGCAACTGCGGCCGGGCATGACTTTGGTCGTTTGGAAGCTCGACCGTGTGTCCCGTGACTTGCTGGACTTGCTGACGTTGCTGCAGGATCTCGACCGCAATGGAATCGGCTTTAAGAGCCTGCAGGAGAGTATCGACACGAGCACGCCGATGGGCAAGGTGATGCTGGCGGTCCTGGGGGCCTTCGCTCAATTCGAGCGCGATACTGCCCGGCAGCGCACAATCGCCGGCATCGCGCTGGCCAAAGAACGCGGCGTGCAGTTCGGCCAGCCAACGAAGATCACGCCAGAAGTGCGCACGAAGGTCAATGCGTGGTTCCGCGAAGGCTGTAGCGTGTCGCAGATCGTGAAGCGGCTAAAGGTGGACGGGACCAAGTTGGCCGAAAGCACGATTCGCAAGCATTGGAAAGCTAAGGACATCGCCCGCGCTCGTGCGGGTGAAGAGCAATAGGGGAGGCACTGCGGATGGATTGGCTGTTGCCGTTAGGGCTGTACGTCGGAAGCTGCGTAAACCTGTGGTTTTCGATGCGTGCGGCTGATCGGGAGCGGCGGCATGCGGCTGACAAGCGTTGTGTTGCCGCGCTATTGACGGAGGCCGTAGCTCTGGCGAAATACGGCGCTTCGGACGAGGCGGCCGAGCTAGTCAGTCGAGCGGCAGAAATTGACGTGAGATCGGACTAACAAAGGAGGGTATGCGGATGAGCCCGGCAGACATTATCACAACGGACGGCGTGACGGTCCATATGACACACTCGAAGTGGGAGGCAATCAAGGCGCAATTCGAGGCATTGGAGGCGGCGCTAACTGACGTGTGCGATGCTTACGAAGACGAACGTGCTCGGATCAAGGCGGGCAACGCAGACCGGCCAAGCGTATCTGGGCAGGCGTTTCTGACCCGAGCACGTGCATTGCTCGGGTCAACATAAGGGGAGATGTGGATGACACTACTTGGTAAAACTCATCAGGAGCTTCGAAAGATTGCTGCTCTACACCTTGGGTTCGATCCTGCGAATATTGACGGCTGGCAGGATCGGATGATTGATGACCTTCTTTTGGCGGCAGATAGGGCGGCAAAGGATCGATTCGATTTCATCGTGCACCAAACATTGATGACGTAAGGAGCGGTCATGAGAGAGGATCTAATCCAGCACTTCAGCGCGCGCATAATGAGCGCCACAAGCAAGCGGATTCCGGATACGGAAAACGAGGACGGATCATTTGTCGCTCGCAATCTGCTGTCCGACGACGCCTCATACAGACTAGCCCAGGTCATTGCGGAGATGATCGAGGCGGCGCTTGATGAGTGGGCAACACGATAGGAGCATTACAGATGGCAACGCCAACCGCATTTACGGCAGACATGCTCAAGGAGATGGCAGAGGCGCTGGAGGACTACCAACCACGCCAATCATTGCTGATGTCGGCAGGATTTCGCGAGGCGCTTGCGAAAGAGGCACCAGCAATCATCGGAACCGGACGGAGCAATCCGCTGATCGAAGGCTACACTCAGAGCTATGCCGGCATCAGCATTGTGCCCGCCGACATCCCGCCCGAGGAGGTCATCGATTGGTCCGGCTGTCGGTCGCCGTCTCGGGCCAAGCGGCGGCACGCACGCGGCATACCGCAGCGGATCAAGGTCGAATATCGAGATCGCGCTTACCTCATTAACCGCCGCGCGTTGGCGCTGGGTCGCGAAATCGACGAACGTCTGCTGGCTGGAATATATGACGCATTCTGAACACGAGGGGAGGCCCACGTGCTTGACTGGCTATGCTATCAAATCCTGATGCGCTGTCCATGCCATCGGTTAGACCCGCGCGGCCGCGTGTACGGCGGAATTATCCTGCCCCGTGCTGGGCGCTATGCGTATAAAGAGCAATAGGGGGGGGGCAGTTGGTCGATGCTTGATTATGAGGTACACCGCGCTCGTCACATGGCGACAAAACTGCAGGTTATGGAGAATATGGTTCGCAGTCGCCTTGAAAACGGTCCATCCCTGACGGCGCAAGAGGTCATGGATGGGGTGCGGCTGAGCCATGAGGAATTTTTGTATCTTGTGCGGTTGGCAATGCGCGCTCTGAACCATGAACTGAGAGACCGATAAAGGAGGACAGAAAAATGGATGACCCGAACTACCCGTACATCAGCGAGGGCACGACGCCCCGACCCGTCCCAGACGAAACAATCCTAGACGAGGCCCGTGAGATTATAGCGGCGCTCGATGACATCAAGCGCCGCATCGGCTTGACTGAGCGGGAGTGTGCCGCCGTGCTGAAGTTGGCGCAGCGATTGTTAGTGAACAGAGCAGAAAGGTAGGGTGGCATGCCGCAGATTACAGACGAACAGAGTGTGACGACTGCAGGCTCTTTAGGCTATGCCGAGATCACTATATCGCGAGCATTTCCGCACACAATATCTATCGACGGAGCGTCCATCACGATGAGCGCAGATGGAACATGGAGCGGCGACGGCCCTGCATTTCTTGCCGCGATCAAGACGCTCAAAGACTATCCGTCGTATAGTGCTGCCGATAAGATGGCAGTATGGCTGGTAGCTCGGGCAATCGCTATGGACATCAGCATGGGCGTGGATCCTGCTGGCGTATCAGCACGATAGGAGGGTAGGTCGTGGATTACTTTGGTATTGGTGCAGCGATGCGAGGCGCATGCCGCGCCGTCGTGCTTGCAATGCGCGCTACAGGGCGCACGACGCGGCTTGTGGATGATCTGCGAGAAAACGACATTGTAATTGTCCTGAATGCGGACCACGGCAGGCATCTGGAACGGAAGGCGCTAGACGCTGGCAAGCGGTGCCGCTGGGTCGTTGCCGATCCTCTGATTGGCGAGGTTGCACACGGTCACGCTGCCGAGAAAATCCGCGCATGGGATGGGGCAGGTCGGCTGATCTTCGATCATGCATGGGTGGAGGCGTACTATGACCAAGTGTTGGTCGATGCCGGGACAGACCTCGACAAAATCGGCTCGGAACGCGAGCGGCGACCTGGGCTCCATGAATCGCAAGAGGCGACGATGATGCGTCACAGGTTCAATATCTAGGGAGCAATGACGATGGGCGGGTTCAATCACGTCGATGATAGCAACTGCGGGTGTGCTCAGTGCCAGGTGGACGACGAAGCCTATGACGACGAAACAACGGAATGCGACTGCTGGGAGTACGAACACATCGATCCGCTTACTGTGTGCGCGACGTGTGGCCGATGCGGATCGCGGCGCTACTTGTCTGCAGAGCAGATGAAGGAGGCTGAACGCCTTCAAGCCGAGTACGATGAAGCAATGGAACGCGAGAACACTTAGGGAGAGGTGGCGATGAGGGAAACAACCGTAACCTGCGATGCTTGCGGCCGCGACATCTCCACGACAACAAATTGCGTCGATTATAGGCTGGCACTGACGACAGAGAGACTGCCCGCACAGTCGGATGTCGTCACGGCTATGCACATCCCCCCGCCGATAGGCAGAGACCATCATTTCTGCGGGGTGAGGTGTCTCACGGCCTGGGTTAATTCAGACAACATAGCAACGTAGGAGGATACGCGGATGGCCGGCCTATCTGGCAACGAATACGCAGACCTGAAAGCGCGGATATCCGACTTGGTCGATCATTTTGAGCACCAGCGCGACGGCGCCAAGGCTGCTGCCGAACATTACCCGTCAAATGCCGCAACAAAGTTGGGTGAGGCGGACGCCTATGATGACGCTGCAGACTGTCTGCGCGGCGTGCTGGAAAGTTTTCCGAAGTAGGTCAACACAATATGAGACATCGAGAGATGCTGCGCAATCCACTTACAGACCCACGCATTGGAGACGTCGTCCAGTCTGCCTATTTCACAGGGGAGCGGCAGATCGGTCGCCGGCTTGTGACTGACGTAACCCAGACCAACGTCGTCTATTTGACCGGCACAGGTAGAAAAACAGTTGAACGCCACTGCTTGCCTGCGGTGTGGCGGAAGTGGTGCAGGCAGCACAAGGCGCGGGTAGTGACAGATCAGAACCGCGACTATTAAAGGAGGGTAGGCAGATGGTTGATTGTCCAAAGTGCGGCGTAGACATCAGCGACACGTATGAGGGTGCCGATCCATCGGTCGGGATTATGTGCGGCGGGTACTACTGCGACGCTTGCGACCATCCGGTGGGTGATTGCGAAATTGAGCGTGAGCCGCTACCGGATGACGTGCCGATTAGCTTCGCGCGTGATCCAGGCGAACCGCTAGGCACTCCGTTTTCAGAACTGGCGTCGCAGCCAGGGACGACACCCGAACAAAAAGCCAAGTACGAAAATTTCAAACGCATCGCCCGCTCTTGGGGCTACGACTAATAACACGAACGGATGGTAGGCAAATGCGATGGCGCCCGCGCCTATCATACTACGCCCGCATACCGCATGCGCCGTGGCGACGGTGCGCGCTCGATTGGCAGATCTACCAGTCGGAGTGGTTTCCGACTTCCGCGCGATCAATGCTGCCGCCACGCAGCGTTGCACGCTGGCACGAATCATTTAGGGCGGCGAGACTCCAGCGCCCCGCTCCGGGTATGTGGCGGCTGCGTGAACGAGTGCGGCAGTTGCGTGCTTCACGAATATCAGACAACAGAGCAACGTAGGAGGGTATGCGGATGGTGCCAGGGATTAGCTATTGGTTTGACAATGTGCCGGCGGACACAACCGGCGCCAGCATGGATGTTCGGCTGTACGTGTACGGCGATTCCGTTCGCCTGTCCGCATTGAGGTCGGTTTGTCCACTGTGGTTCTGGCTGGATTAAGGGAGAGGTTGAAAGGGATGTCGTCACGCTTGCATGTGATGCCGCTTGGCCATCGTGGTGAAGTCACGTTCGTTGGGCCTGTTAAGTCGGTGTTCGGGGGTGTGCTGTGCGACACTGACGGCTCTATCGGCTATCCAACAGAATTTGGACCGGAAACAGCTATAGACATCGTAAATCAGTGCAGGAGCCTTGTTGGCCTGCTCCCTGGAGATGAGCGGGACCTAGATAGGGTCATGCAGTGGGCGAGTGCCGGCTACCGATTATTTGCAGACTGGCAACACTAGGGGGAGAGTAAGGATGCCGCAGTCGTCGTTAGCCGAAAGATGTTTGCAATTTGACTGCACGATAGGTGCGGTAATGATGGATGACCCAATGGCAGATAAGGCAAGCAACCACCCTATCGTCCGCGATCTCCGGCGTCTTCTTAATCGTCACCGCATACGCGGTGCCGTGCTACTCGGGGTGACCACCGATGGCCGCCAGGTCATAGTGTCGGCCGGCATGGATGTTACAAAGTGGGATGCTCTCGACCCCATTCTCGATAGCGATCTCGCTGCCGCCTTGGACTGCGATGTAGATGCGGCCCTCATCGAGGCGGATTAGCCGAGTTTGGAGTCTTGAGCTTTGAGGGTGTTGGCGTGATTTGGTGCCCACGTGCGTGTCTTGTTTTTTTTTGAATTCTCGGCAACCCCACACCAATGTGCATCCAATGAGCAAACCAGTCTATCAATAGACACCAAATACACTCCATAAGACACTGAGAATGCACTTATTTATCAGAAGTCATCAACTCACAAACAGCCAACTTTTAATCAGATGGTCGAGGGTTCGATCCCCTCCCCGCTCACCATAATTTACTCAGTGTTTCAAGGGGTTTCGCTTTAATTTGGGGCGCTAGAGCAGACTGGAACTAGGCCAGAACAG
>Ga0208019_1001506_pt1 | contig 12344 bp, 13 predicted proteins | sample CB_VirMetaG_5_FD_184540 | JGI IMG/M metagenome (GOLD analysis project Ga0208019, IMG submission 184540) | Freshwater to marine saline gradient viral communities from Chesapeake Bay - CB_1508_1D Viral MetaG (SPAdes) (version 4) | ecosystem: Environmental > Aquatic > Marine > Coastal | place: USA...
CGAATTGCAAATGCGAGAGTTGCTGGTCTACCAGGAATGTATCTCATTACATGTTTAGTCTGTCTGATAACCTTACTACCAGCAGTAGATCCAACTTCCATAATCACATTACTGGAATTGGCATTATAAGTAGCAGTTCCAACACCAACTACACTCTCATCCCATACATCAGTCTCCTTACCATACTGGAAAGTATTGAAGAAAACTGTTTGGAAAGGAGCAACCTTTAGTCTGTTGTTATTAGAAAACTGAGGTCTCCAATCTGTCTGGTTTCCCCAATGATCTGCAATATTGAATACCTCAAAGAGACTTCTCTCTTGGTTTAGATAATCTTGTTCGTTTTTATTCCACTGAGCCATTAATCACTCCACGATAATCTTTCTGGTTGATATCTCTGTGCGTTTTTGATTCTTGAAGTATTTACCTGACCAGGATAGATCTGATGAACAATCGCTCCAGGATACTCTCCTTGAATTTGTTCTGCGAGTTCATTCTTGGAAAGCATTGCACCTTCTACTTCTAGGCGATACATCTTTCCTTCCCAGACAACATCAGCAAAGAAAGATTCTTGTGGTTGTTCTGGTTGAGAACCCCCAACGTTGAGGGTTCCATTGAAGTCACCATTGATGGTGATACTCTCGGATAGAAACTGTTTGAATGATTTCATGATTAGCAATTCCAGGCTCTAAGGGACTTATTGATTCTGCTATCTGGATCGTTAGCAGTCTTTTTGGAAGTGAGTTTCTTTTTCATTCCTTTCATTCGAGCGCAGAATGATGCCCTACGCTTGTTTCCAACCTTTTTGCTTGGTGCTTTAAGGTCAGATCCTGGATTTTCTCTTTCGTAAGACTTGCGTCCTTTTTCGTTGAGTCCTCCAGTCTTTGCTTTGCCTTCTTTTCTTGTCCAGGCTGCTGATTCTCCAAGTTCTTGTCTCCAGTTTGAGTGTCCTTCTTTAACACAATTGGGAACCATTCTATCACCTTTTTTCTTCATACCCTTTTGCTTATACCCGACCCAACATTTTTCATCCAGAATTTCACTTCCAATTCCCTTTGTTGCCTTTAATGGTTCAGGTTTGATGATATCAATAAACTCAGCATAATGATTGCCATTCGCATCTTCAATCTTTACTGATTCTTTGACATTAGATTCATTTGGCATCACTTCAATTTTATTTATTCCACGCATGATATCTATAACTTTATCAACCTTATCCTTCTTCATGTTTTCTACCTCGTAGATGAATTCTTCAGACTGATATCCAATGCGTCTTGCACCTCTCAATGCAGCAGCACGAATTCCTCTCCTAATTGCCGTATTCCTTTCGGCAGATTCTCTATTTCTTCTAGAATCAGCAATAGATTTTGCTCTTGAAAGAACAGCCTTTTTCTTAGCATCTTGATCTGCTCTTTGTACTCTTTCCGTAGACCTCAGTAATTTTTGCTGCTTATTGTATTCAACATCCTTTGATTTCTCTAGTCTTTTCTGTTGCCCATATTCATCATTTTTTCTCAATCCCAATCTAGAACCAAGTCTTCTCTTTTCACCCGATTCTACATCCATCTTTCTTTGTGCTACATCCATCTTTCTTTGTGTGTTTGCCGCTTTTATCGATGCTGGAATTGCTGCAACAGATTTCACACCTGCTTTTGCTAAGTTGGTAGCAAGTTTTGCGGTCCCAACTCCCTGCTTTCCGATATTAGAACCAAACGCCGCCAATGCAGAACCCGTTCCCATTTCACTGCTGACAGTCTCAAGATCAGTAGGTAAAGATTTTTTGGCATTATCAATACTTTTTTTGATTGATTCTTTTTTCTTTTGTGCTGTATCAAGAACTCTTTTTCTTTTTCTTGCCTCTGATTCTGACTTTCTTTCTTCTGCTCTTCTTTTTTCTTTTTCCGCCTGAAGTTCAACTGCTTTTTTTTGTAATCCTATTTTTTCATCTCTTTGGGCAAGTACCTTTTGTCTATCTTGCTCTCTTTTTTCTGCTTTTTCTTCTTTTTCTATTTCCCTAATTTTAGCACGAGCATCTGATCTTTTCTTCTGGTCTGCCTCAGGATCATCAGCAATTGCCTGAAGTGCTTCCTTGGCAGAAATGTCTTCAGTTAACTTTTTTTTTTAGCTGACTTCTTGGAAAACTTACCGTCTACCTCTCCCTTTTCATATCCCACACGATCTCCATCATCATCCCACCAACGCTTTGGTTTCTCGGATGACTTCTTCTCAACCAGATTCTGATTAAACTCTCTCCAGGTCTTCATTATCGCCAAAAAATTTCGTCTTATGCTTTATTTATACGCTTTCCCACCTTTGACAATATATCTCTTATTGACTTTTAATGCACCAGGAGTCATCTTGGCAACATAATTAAAGAATCCTTTTGTACCAACAAGAGTATTCGGATGAGTCTTATCACGCATGAGTTTGTCCATCTTGACTTCACTATACTCTTTAAGATCTCTCAACCAAGACTTAAACATGATACCATTCTCAGTTACACAAATAATATAATTTGTTCCCCTACGAGTAACCTTACCAACAAGTCCAGTGTTTAAGTTTTCAACAACATCACCAATGTTAAAAATTTCTCCATTCATATAAGATTCACGCAATGCTTCTGGATCAAACTTTGGAGCAATTTCCCACAGTTCGGATTCTTCTTTAATATTCATTGCCTTACGAACTGTATTATACAGTTCACGCTTTTGCATCATCTTCATAGTGTTTGGTACACCACGGGCAAATGCAGCGTAGTCACCACTTGCAGCATAAGACCTCAGTTTTGATGCGGACATCCCAGAGACATCATCAGCATCAGGATCACGAGTACCACCAGAAAGAACTATGATGTTCTCAAAGTTATACATCTCAGAACCATTGTATTTCTGAGCAAGACCTTGGAATTCAGAAAGACGATCCTGTCCAACCATAATACTCACATTCTTATAACCAGCATTGTACGCACTGGTCAGAACGTCAAAGATAGTTTTTGAACCAGCATCATCCTGAATCTGCTCCTCATAGTTGGGGAACATCTGCTTCATGAAATTGATCTTGGTCTTGGGATCTAGTGGATTCTTCTTCTTATCCTGAGTCCTACTTGGATATACCTTGAGTTCAAAGTTAGTTCTCTTTGCTTCTCGTGCAGCAGCATTCAGAAGTTTCTCATGACCCACAGTTGGGGGATTAAAACGACCAAAGACAACCACAAGACCATCAGACTTTACCTTTTCTTGCTCTGGTTTCTTTTGGATTTTCCTTGGTTGAACCTCAACCTTCTTCTGAGTCTGTTGGGTTTCAGTTGCTTTAGGTGATTGCTTTCCACTAAAAACCTTCAACTTACCACTTACAGTTTTCGCTACAAGTTTTCCTTGAGCATCATACCAGTCACCATGACCATTTCCAGTCAGACCCATGTTCTTCGCTTGCATTGAAGCAGAAGTTTCTACAGCCTCTGTAACGAACTGCTTGAAATTCTTCATAATTTTTATCGTGGTAATTAGTTACACCAATATACACTATTTATCCCACTGCTTTTGTACAGTGAAATTAGCATAGGAAAACTGACGACGATTGACAAGTTTGTAAGTTCCGAACTGATTGCTCATCACATAACCCTCATGAGTGGTTGGTTCGTCACCGATAAAGCATTGAACGTCTTCTTTGGATTCTACACCCTCCATCAGCAGATGCTTGATGTATGTAAAGAGTTTGTAAATAAACGTCAGTCGTTTGCCCATGCCAGCACAGGAAATGTCTTTCTGCAAACGAATACAATGATTGACAGACTTCTTCAGTTCTTGTCCTTCTTTTCCTTCAGGTAGTCTAACAAAATTGATAGCCAGATCTGCAATATCAAGAAGGTAATCAATCCGACTGCGACGGGAGGTAAAGGATGCATCTTTCTTCAGAAACTTAACACGGAATGGTTCTTCATTAATACAAAAAGGAGTATCAAAGGATGCTTGCATTTCCTTGAGAGTGGAACCATCGTATGCAGTATGAGCGGCAAACACAATTGACTTATAGTTTGCACTTGGAAACTTGTAAGTAATAGTATTGGGAGTATAGGTATCAGTGCCACCAAATCCAATGAAGTCACCTTGATACACCCCATGAAGTTTGGGGAGATTATCCAAACAAGAATGAAGAACAGAAGCAAGTGATGGTTTGTCACCATGATTGACTTCAATGTCATGATGAGTGTAGTTGACTTTCACTTTAACTTTGTTGAATACACTTTTGGTGCCAACAAAGAACTTACCGTTCTCTGGGTTCATACCCCAAACGATAGCGGGTGCTCCATCCCACTTGACAGAGAGAGTACTGTTTTTCTCACGGAAAAACTTGATGACTTGACGAGCACCATCCAACCCTCCGTTGAGGATAGCGTCTTCGGGATGCTCAAGGTGTGTGTTTTTCATGATGTCATTATAGCATCTGGAGAATCGTGCTGTGATTCTGGTGGACACTTTCAAAATTGACTATGGAGAATAGCGGACTTGAACCGCTGACATCCTGCTTGCAAAGCAGGCGCTCTACCAACTGAGCTAATTCCCCAAAGCGGAAAGGGTGGGATTCGAACCCACGGAGGCTTTCACCTCGCTAGTTTTCAAGACTAGAGCCTTAAACCACTCGACCACCTTTCCGTGTATAGATCACATTATACATGATAAAATTTAATCTGTCAATTATCTCATGCTTGGATTTCTTTCTGCTGCACTCAGTGAAGGATGACCATACTTATCATCACCTTCTCTTTCTTGCCTTTGCTTCGCTTGTTGGCGCCGCATCTTTGCACTCTTCTGATCTTCTAAATTGGAATCACGAGTTGTTTGTGCTTTTGCAGTGGAAGATCTACCCTTTCCCTTTGCTTGCAACTTGTAAAAAAGTTTAGTTGATTCTTCAACCTTAACCTCAACTTCTTCTTTCTTCATCTTCTTTTTCTGCCACGAATCAAGAGCATCTACAGGAGTTCCACCTTTAGCGATAACTTCTTTCTTATGCGCTTGGAAAGCAGCAGTTGATGATGCCATTCTTTCTCTTGCTCTTTGGGCATCTGCTGCTTTTTGTTGTACTCTCTGCTTGCTAATCGCATCAATTTTTTTGACATTTGGATGAAGTTCTTCACCAATCTCAACTTCTTCTTTTGTGGTTCCATACTTAACCTCTGGTCTATCATCACCAGTAGGAATTACTTTATACCTATAACCACCATACTCCTGATCAAGATTATCTGCTTTAGTTCTAGCTCTTTTTTTATTTTTCATTTCCTTACCAACATTCACTTTATCTCTCATATCATAAACTTGGAAAGGTGCTTCAGAAAGTTCAACTTCTTCCTTCTTTAAGGATTGAATGTCCTTCTTTGCTTTCTCAACACCTGCTTTGATTGCAGCAGATCCTGCTTTCTTAACTGCTTGTCCAACTTTAGATTCACCAGCACGACGACCTGCCTCATGAGTTACTGCAGCGGCCTTTGCAACAGTCTTACCAGTTTCCTTAGCAAGTTCCATTGCTTTTCTGTGACGCTCCATACCCGACTGGTATGCTTTCACTGCACCAAAGACACCTCTTGCGATTGCATCTCTAACTGGTTTCTTCTCAGGTTGCTTTGCCTTAGCAGTTTCAACTGCTTTGGTTCCCTTGTCTACAGAGATCTCTCTCTTTGCTCTCTTTGCCTTCTCTTTAGCATCAATCTCTGCTTTCACTTCTTCATAAGACTTTCCACCCTTTCTTCTCTTTGCTGCTCTTGCTTCAGTGAGAAGTTCTTGATCTGAGAAGTATTCAACAAACTCAACGAACTTTTCAAGACCAACTTCTTGAATGATCATCTCAAGACCATCTTCATTGATGCCTTCAGAGAAGAAATAGTCTACTGCTGGATTGATATCAACTTCTTCTTTCACTTTCTTCATCTTTTCATGTGTTTTCTTGAGGATTCTTTGCTTGGCATCATATGCTGCCTTGTTAGGACCATCCTGTGCCATTTCACCTTCTATTTTAGCACTCAATCTAGCGACTAATTCCGCTGGGGCACGTCTCGTGTCAACTTCTTCATCCATTTTTCCCTTAACGGTTTTAGAACCAATAACACCCTGCTTATTTCCTTCCTTATCAATTTTTACACGAAAAGTAGTTCTGCTCCCATCTTTGTTTTGATATATTTTATCCTGATACCCTAATTCTTTTTGAATACTCCTGGCAATGGGAACCTTTGGGAATGCCTCATCAACGTGCTCAACTTCTTCCTTCTTGAACTGAGGGTGATCATCCAGTTTCATACCACGCTTTTTCTCAAGCTTTGCTTTTTTCTCTGCAGTTTCCTCTGGAGTAGAACGAGGTCCTGGATTATTCAGCAAATTCATTCTTGCTGCATGTTTACTAAGATCAGAATACTTATCCTCGCCCAATGCCTTTTTTCTCATGTCTTGGGTACGACCAGGCAATGATGGACCTTTACCCCTCTTGCTTAAGATCTTTGGTGCATTTGGTTGACCAGAATCTGCTGCATCTTCAATCTTTTTGTCTCTCTCCGTTCTCGTCTTACGATTGGGATCAATAGGATGATTAAAATTAACTCCTTCGCCCATCGCTTGCTTACGGATAGTAGCGAAGTAAATCTTTTCTCCTTCCTCTTTACCATACTGATTAATCATATTCTGCTTCATTGCAGAATCATCATACTTACCTTTCAGTTTGGTTTCTTTTTTCTTTTCACTTTTGGTCATCTTTCTTTCATAGATCTGAATCAAGAGACTTTCATCAAGTTTAAGAATAACATCATCAACACTATTCTCATCATATGCAAATCCTTCTTCAATCAGATAGTCAGAAATTAAATTGTAGAATTCCATGTCTTCGCTCTTAGTTCCCCAATTTTTTGCGCCAACTTTGCGGCATTTGACTAACGCTCCAGAAGCATAAGCAGAAGGCCAAACAGAATAACGTGACTTTACCTTATGGTAACAGGCATCCTTTTTTCCTTCTTTCTTTGCCATTACTATAATCTTAGTTTCCTATTTTGTATTTATAAAAAAAGAGGAGTCCTAAGACTCCTCCAAAACTGTCTTCTATTTAAAGAATATCATCTACCAAGTTGCTTCTTTTCATTAGGAGTCAAAGCACCTCTTTGAGCACCTCTTGCTGCTTGCTTTGCTTTTACTTTAGGATCATCAGACTTGTGACCATAACCATGGAGACCAGGAGAAGCAGAAGCAGTCTTACGGAAATCACCTCTTTGTGATCTGGCAAGTTTTTCTCTTGCTGCTTTCTTTGCACTATCACCATAGGTTGGTTTATCTGCAAGCGCAGTTGCTCTATCTGCTGCTTCTCCACCACCTGCTGGTTTGCGTAACTTAGTTTCATCATAACCACGCTTTGCCATTGCAGTTGCTTCATCAAGAAGTTGAAGTTGTGATTCGCAAATGTCATCAACAAGTTCAGATGACAGTTTTGCCATCAGTGTAGTTGCTCCACCAAAATCGGAAGCAAATCCCTCATCAATCATATATGCTGCAACCAGATCAAAGGTATCAAGTTCTCCACCTTCTTCCTTGAGTCTTCTCGCCAGATTCAGAAGAGCACCTCTTGCACTTCTCTTTACACCCTTCTTCACTTCTTTTACTTTTTCACCTGCTGCCGCTGCAACTCTTCCTGGTTTAGAAGCAACTCTCTGTTTGATATCTGCTGCAACTTCACCTCTAACTGATCTTCTCGTTTCTGGATCGTTTGATCTCAGTTTCAAACCAGGACCTGGTCCACCAAGTCCTCTCTTAGCAGCATACTTACCAATCTGAGGATCAACAACGTCTCTTACTTTTTGCTTTACCTTACCTTTGACATTCGCTACAATCGCTGCCTTTGCCTTATCTCTTACAGATTTGTGCTGAGTATGAATCTGTGAACTGTTAAGAGTTTGCCCTTTCTTGCCTTTAAGTTCCGTACCAGTTGCTTTAAGTGCTGCCTTTGCAACTGCACCCTTTGCTTGGTTGGTCGTTCTCTTAACAGATTCTCCTGCTTCCGTAGCCTTTTCCTTTACCTTAGAAATGCCAGACTTAACAGATGCCTTTACTTTCTCAACTCTTTCCTTTCTTGCTTCTGCCTTTGCTTTTCTAGCATCTTCTGCCTTTTTCGCTTCAACTCCCTTAGTAATCTGTGCATCATGTGCCGCTTGCTGAGCCTTGAACTTAGCTCGCATTTCCTTCTGCTTGTCAGTCATACGTGCTTCAGAGAAGAAGTCATCTTCAATATCTTCTTCCAATGCTTCTTCAATTTCTTCAATAGTAAAACCTTCCTCAAGAAGAGATTCAATTGCTTCTTCAGCAACTAAATCCAGTTCTTCCTGAGAAAGGTCTTCAATACCAAATTCTTCTTCTACTACTTCTTCTTTTAAGTAGATTGATTGGTATGCCTTAGCAATTTCTTGGAGGTTCATTGTAACTGTTTTTGACTTTATATTTATTTATTTATAATTTGCCTCCAACTTCACCAACATAAGATTTAGTTTCTGTCCATCCCTCTTGTTGTCCTTTAAGATAAAAACGAGTAGCAATGATACACTGGTCTTCAGTGAGAGCAGAAACTAAACCCTTATCATCTTTGTCAAAACTATGCCAGAGGAATCGTGCTTTCACAACATAAAAGGCATCATCAATCAGTTTCATCAATCTTTTGTTTCTGGATGATAATCATGAGGACGATTGACTCGGTTATTAACTACAGTGTTATGAAGTTGCTTGAGTGCTTTGACGGTCTCAGGAGTTTCTTCCCAAGTCCATACATCTCCAGTCTTTCCAGTAAATGTGCGTTGTGTCATTTTAATTCTCAGTCAATAAATTCAAATGGAATATCACCGTTTTTCAAAACTATTACTTCCTTTTCAGGAAATATTTGTTTCAGTTCGGCTATTGCATCGTCCAGTTTTTCTTGTAGCATTGGATTAGTTTCCAGTGCCTCTTTTGTAAATGGGGTTCTAACTAAAATACGAGTCATCGATCATTCTCCGCACGATTTTCAGAAAAGTAAACATCAAAGGCACCTTCGGGGTAACGCCTCTCAAGTTTCTTGACGTTAGTGGCAATCACATCGTCGAAGGAAACTTCAAGTGCCATGCAGGCTTGAGCAACATACCACATAAGATCACCGAGTTCAATAATAAGATGCTCACGGTTATCATTGTTCCAAGGTTTTCCTTGGAAAACCATCTTCTTGATGATTTCAAGGAACTCCCCACCTTCAGCATTAATACCAACGCCCGCAGTAAGTAGTCGCTCAATATTGGCACCTTTCTGGTCAAGGGCAACAAGGCGGTCGGAAAGAGCGAGAAAATCAGTAGAGGCATCGCTAGTAACCGCATCAACAAATTTTTGATAGCGTTCAAAATCAATATGTTTAGTCATAATTGTAGTGGTTCTTGTTGAATATCAGGAAGTTTTTGTTGAAGAGGAATCTCTCGACCCCCTATAGCAATTGAAGGAAGTTCATACTTAAGTGGTGAAATTTCAAAAGTTTCCTTCCATTCAAGACGATTGGACTTATAAGTGCCTTTACGGCACTCTGCCAACCATTTGGCATCTTTTTCGTTTCCACAGTCAGCAATTTTTTTGCCATTACTGTCGAATACAGTGTAGTACATCATTAAAATTTCAAAGCAGCGAACTTTTTGGCAAACTTATCATCTTGGTTATTATACTCTTCTTCTTGTCCACTGTCAAGAATGTCGTTCTGTGCTGACTGTTCACAATCATAAAGACGCATCTTAGCACGATCAATACCAAGAACAAACCTCTTATTCATGGTCGGGTCATTATAACGATTCTTCAATTGCTTCACCATAATTTGTCCCAAGTTCTCAAGCTCTTCTGTAGAAATAAGGGCAAACATAAGATCAGCAGTAGCAGGCAAACCAAAGGATTCACTAGTATCAGTGAGTTCAACGTCGCTGCTACCATAACCAGAACGAGTGGTCTGCGTGGCAGAAACGATAGGGACGTTTGCTTCAACAGCCAACCCTCTAAGTTCTTCAGCAATTGCTTTGATATAAGAATATGAATTGACAGACATACCCGACTTATAGCGGGAGGAAGCACATATATTAAGGTAATCAATGAAAATAATATCAGGTCTAAATGACTTCTTAAGTGCAAGTTCATTAATAAGTGACTTAAAGTGTCCACTGTGTGCAGATGCTGTAGGATATTCTTTAATTATAAGAGTACCCTGAGTCTTCTTAGAAATGTTATTAACCTTAGTCTCAAACATTGCCTTAGGAAGATTTGCAATCTCTTGAATATTGACATTCAAAAGATTCGCATCAATGCGTTCTGCAATCTTTTCCTCTGCCATCTCCAGTGTAATATACAGAACGTTCTTACCTTGAAGCAAGCAAGAAGAAGCAAGATGACACATGAATAGAGACTTGCCAACACCAGTGCCTGCAAGAGCAATGTTGAGAGTCTTATTAGGAAGTCCGCCCTTTGTAATCTTGTTGAAGAATTCCAGATCAAAAGGAATCTTGTCTTCGGTTTGATGGTAGAAGTCGTATCTTTCTTCATAGTCATGAAGATAATCGTGACCTACATTATTATCAAAACTTACGGCAAGTGCATCAGACAGAATAGAAGGAATGGCATCTCTGCTTTTCTTCTCACTGTTCCCATCCGCAATGCTAATAGATTCAACCAATGCTAGGTATATAGCACGATCTCGGCACCACTTCTCTGCGGTATCAAGCAACCATTGATTATCATTGGGACTATCTTCAAGTACAGTCACGTACTCACAGATCTTCTTAAAGACATCATCACTCAAATCAGTTCGCTTCTCTGATTCAATCAGGACTACTTCTTTGCTTGGTAGACTGTTGTACTTTACAATAAACTTAGCAATCTCCTCAAAGATTACCTTTTCGTGATAGTTATCAAAATACTCTCCACGGATAAAAGGTAAAACCTTCCGTGAAAAATCCTCATTGAAAATAAGGTTTTTGATTACTGTCGTTTCAACCTTTTCCATCATTTGTAATGCAAGTATGTACTGAGGATGTACTTTGGTTCATCAACAGGTGGTTCTCCCCTATGTGGAAATAACCACAGGGGTGGGAAGACGACCAGTTTACCCTGTTTGGGATCAATTGTCAACTCATTAAAAACTGTTTTTCCGCCAGAGTCAACATCATTCAGATACCACATGAATGATAGAAATCTTCTGGAGGATGCGTAGTCCTGTACATCCACATGAGTATCAAACATGTCTTCCCCTCCAGGATTATACTTTTTAATCCTGAACTGTTCAAGGGCGTGTGAATTGGGGAAGACTCTCTTGTCTACAAATTCATAGTAATCATTTCTATACTGAAACGTTTTCTCAATCAAATGATTATGCAAGTCATCATAATCAGAAGAATTTGCAGTTAAATTAAATTGAGTGAATGATGGTCTCTTTTGTTCATCAATTCTTTCATGTTTTTTTGAATTTGATTCATAGATTTGAATCAAAGCATTACAGACATCATAATCTAGAGCACCATCATAAACTCTCACAAAGTCATCAAGGAGCACCATAACTAAATTCGCTTTGTGCAATCTTGTCTAACTTTTCCATCACTTCTGGAGTGAAATAAACTTCGGGCTCTTTGAGAATTGCTTTAGCATAGACTTTTTTGCCGTCGATCTCATAACGTCCTGCGACGTTTTTCCAGAGACCGCCAATCTCACCGAGTTCAAGAAGACCATAATAACGATCAAGGCCACGCTCATCGTAAAACAGACGTACCTCCACATCTTTGTTCTCCTTACTTAGACGAGACTTAGCAGTCTTTGCTTTGATAATGTTTCCGACGATTTCCGTTCCATCCTTTTCTTTCTTCTTAGATAGGTAAATGATGGTACTAGCAGCGTACTTAAGACCAGAACCACCGCCCATCTCCTTAGTAGGAACATAAGAACCGATAACGTCATAGGTGTGATTGGTAACGATCATGGGGATGTTCGCTTGACCCAACTTGAGAGTGATCATACGGAATGCACCTTTGACCAATTGGGATTTGGTCATGTCACGAACTTGTTTGTCATTGAGTGCGTCGTTAATCTCCTTCTCAGTGGAAAGCATACCTAAAGAGTCTAACACAAACATACAAGGTTTGCGTTCACCTTCAGGTTTTTTTAAGTATAGGTCAACAGCCTTTAACGCTTTACCACGGAAGTCTTCAATCGTAACTACATTGACGACAACTAACCGAGTGAGGTCAATACCCCTAGATTCAAGAAGGGATTTGTTAATAGCAGCCTCAGTGTCAAAATAGAGGCAGTAACCATCAGGGTTGGAATCAAGAAAATTCTTAA
>Ga0208019_1001507_pt1 | contig 12341 bp, 23 predicted proteins | sample CB_VirMetaG_5_FD_184540 | JGI IMG/M metagenome (GOLD analysis project Ga0208019, IMG submission 184540) | Freshwater to marine saline gradient viral communities from Chesapeake Bay - CB_1508_1D Viral MetaG (SPAdes) (version 4) | ecosystem: Environmental > Aquatic > Marine > Coastal | place: USA...
TCTCTGATGCAATGCCTCTTGGAATCTCAGGCACGTTTAACTACATGCTCGTCTTCCAAGCAGAACACAATATCCTTATGCATCCGTTCCATATGCTTGGGGTTGCTGGGGTATTTGGTGGCTCTCTGTTTAGTGCTATGCACGGAAGTCTGGTTACGTCTTCCCTTGTCCGCGAAACGACAGAGCAAGAGTCTCAGAACTATGGTTACAAGTTTGGACAAGAAGAAGAAACCTACAACATTGTTGCCGCCCACGGATACTTTGGACGACTGATCTTCCAATACGCATCGTTCAACAACTCTCGTTCACTTCACTTCTTCCTCGCTGCTTGGCCAGTTGTAGGTATTTGGTTCACTGCTCTTGGTGTTAGCACCATGGCGTTCAACCTCAACGGTTTCAACTTTAACCAGTCTATCGTTGATAGTCAGGGTAAAGTGATCAACACTTGGGCAGATGTCCTCAACCGTGCTGGTCTGGGCATGGAGGTAATGCACGAGCGCAATGCTCACAACTTCCCTCTTGACCTTGCTGCTGCTGAGAACACCCCTGTTGCTCTCACTGCTCCTAGCATCGGTTGATATTAGGAATCTTAATAAACGTCATTTATTAGGAATACAACTAGGGGTCTTCGGACCCCTTTTCTTTTCAGGAGGTATAATGGTTTCATCAACACTTTCACAACCAATTAAACAACGAGGATGGTTCGATGTCCTGGATGACTGGCTTAAACGAGATCGCTTTGTATTTGTGGGTTGGTCTGGACTACTACTTTTTCCCACTGCTTATCTTGCCCTTGGTGGCTGGCTTACTGGCACGACGTTTGTTACTAGCTGGTACACCCACGGGTTGGCGTCTAGTTACCTTGAAGGGGCTAATTTCCTTACAGCTGCTGTGTCGTCGCCTGCAGATTCTATGGGTCATTCTCTTCTTCTACTTTGGGGTCCTGAGTCTCAGGGGGATTTCGTCAGGTGGTGCCAACTTGGGGGACTCTGGACTTTTGTGGCGCTCCACGGATCTTTCGCTCTGATTGGTTTCATGCTGCGTCAGTTTGAAATTGCTCGACTAGTTGGTATCCGTCCTTACAATGCTATTGCGTTCTCTGGTCCAATCGCTGTGTTTGTCAGCGTATTCCTTATGTATCCTCTGGGGCAATCCAGTTGGTTCTTTGCCCCCTCTTTCGGGGTTGCGGCAATTTTCCGATTCCTATTATTTCTCCAGGGATTCCACAATTGGACGCTCAACCCCTTCCATATGATGGGAGTTGCTGGTATACTGGGAGGAGCACTGCTCTGTGCTATTCACGGAGCAACAGTTGAAAATACTTTATTTGAAGATGGCGATCAAGCAAACACTTTCAAAGCATTTGAACCCACACAAGAAGAAGAAACGTATTCGATGGTTACTGCCAATAGATTCTGGTCTCAGATTTTTGGCATTGCTTTTTCAAATAAGCGTTGGCTTCATTTCTTTATGTTGTTCGTACCTGTTATGGGTTTGTGGACTTCCAGCATCGGTATCATTGGGCTTGCACTTAATCTTCGCGCTTATGATTTCGTATCCCAAGAAATCAGAGCAGCAGAAGATCCAGAGTTTGAAACCTTCTACACCAAGAACATCCTCTTGAATGAAGGACTTCGAGCGTGGATGGCACCAGTAGATCAACCTCATGAGAACTTTGTGTTTCCAGAGGAGGTATTGCCGAGAGGTAATGCTCTGTGATATACTAGGAGGGGAAACCCTCCTTTTTTAATGATCAGTTCAGAAACTCCTTATAAACTAGCAGAGATTATTCGAGACACCTGGCCGAATCTTTATCGAAAACCAAACATAATACATAATCAACCAGAGGAAGAACAGGAAAAAGATGAGTAGAAAGTTAAAGATTGCAATTGTTGGTGCTGGAAATGCTGCATGTGTAACAGCTTTACTTTATAGTTCTTATAGTAGATTTTATGGAAATGATCTGATTGATAAGATTACAATCTATCATGATCCATCAGTTCCCATAGAAAGAGTTGGACAGGGAACTAATGTTACGATTACTAATCTAATTCGTCAATTACTGAAAATTAATTTATTTTCCGAGGAAAATACTATTAAAGCAACAACAAAAGATGGAATTTTATATGAAAATTGGGGAAAGAAAAATAAAAATGTCTTCCACGAATTTCCACTAGAATTCAGAGCAGTTCATTATGTTCCGAATCTTTTTTCCAAGATGGTATTGGAGTCTGGGTTGTTTGAGGTTGTTGAAAAAAATATAACCGATACTGAAACTGAAATTGATGCGGATTATATTTTTGATTGTAGGGGGAAAAACAATAGGGATCCTGCCTTGTATAATAAGTTAACTAATCCATTAAACTCCGTAATACTCTCTAGAAAGGAGGGGGAAGATCCAAAATTAAATTACACAAGATGTGTTGCTACTCCTGATGGATGGACATTTGTAATTCCAAATCATGATAGTGTTTCTTATGGTTATCTTTATAACAATAAAATAACTGATTTTGAAACTGCTAAAAAAAATTTTATTGATATCTTTGATGTTGTTCCTGATGGAGACTTCTCTTTCGAAAATTACATCGCTAAGAGTGTATGGTATGGTGAACGAACCATTCTCAATGGAAATAGACTCTGTTTCTTAGAACCACTTGAAGCAACTTCGACTGGTTTTTATCATGATGTTGCAAGATCTGTATGGGATCATATATGCTATGGAGTTGACAGAGAAGTATGTAACAAAAAAATTAGAAAGAATATGAAACAAATTGAAACTTTTGTTTTATGGCATTATCAAAGTGGATCTGCATATGAAACTCCTTTTTGGAAATATGCTAGATCACTATCATTTAATCCTGATGAAACATTTAAATTGTACTTGAGTGAGTCGAGACAAAATGATTACATTGAATTGAATGTCAATCGTAAAAAAGGTATAAATGGAAATGAATACTCACAGTGGGGGTTGCAAAGTTTTAAAGTATGGGATGAAAAAGTTTTCTCAGCATAAATAAAAATTCATTTTTTAAGAATTATGAAGTTTACAGTTTACTCAAAAGATGGTTGTCCATATTGCACAAAAGTGGAGCAAGTGCTACAATTAGCAGAGTTGCAGTATGTTATCTACAAATTAAATAAAGACTTTACTCGTGAAGAATTTTATGCAGAATTTGGAAAGGGTTCAACTTTCCCTCAAGTTATTCTCGATGATAAACATCTTGGCGGATGTTCAGAAACTGTTAAATATCTTACAGAAAATAAAATTGTTTAATGGAAAATAACCTTCACGAGATTTGCAATGATGTTGAGAAAGCAATTGACTATGCTTTCGAAGGACAATTTGTGATGAAATTTTATGATTACTTAAAAATTCGTGATACAAAAAGAATCGAAGTTGAAGAGTTTATCAACAGCAAAACTGCAGTCGAAGTTAAAGATCTTGTAAATGATCTTGATGAATATCTTGAAGGTGGTTCTGATGAGATACACAAACAACTTCGTGAAGGTTATGGACATATTCCAAAACCTCAAGCCAGAAAAATAAAAAATTATTTACATGGCATACTAGAAGATGCTATAAAGTATAGTCATGACAGAAGACCTGGACGACGCAAAAAGCAAACTAAATAAAGATGAACCCCAAATTAATCGGGGTGTTGAGTTATTACTACGCAATAGGAGGAAAAGATCAGAAAAACCAAAAACTTTTCAAGTAAAGTTTGGTAAAATGATCTCTCTCTTCCGCAGAGAGTTTCATTTCTTTATCGACTTTCACTTCGACATAAAGAAAAAATAGAACTCTCTGGAGAGGAAAAATGTTAGCAGTAACTCTAACCATAGGAACATTGGTGTCGATCATGTTCTTTTTTGTAGGAGGAGTAGTAGGATGGTTGGCAAAAGAACACTTCTACCAAACTCAACCAGTTTACACACACCCAGAGATGTTTGATGTTAATGGGAATGTAATACCCGACGAAATTTTAGCAGTGAGATTTGAAAATGACTACGAATACGACAACGAAGAAGACGACGACGAGTAGAACCAGAAGGACTAAACCTACTCAACCAAAGGAAACTAGGAAACTTCCTCCCAATCCTTTCATGAATGAAATCTTTGATCTTGTTCATGAACAAAAAACAAATGAGGACAAGATCAAAGTTTTGAGGGAGTATGAGACTGATGCTCTCAAGACTCTTCTTATCTGGAACTATGATGATTCTGTGATTTCAATTCTTCCTCCTGGAGAAGTTCCATATCAACCTAACGAAAGTCCTCTTGGAACTGATCATTCTTCTCTTCGCAGAGAATTTAAACACCTGTATAATTTTGTGAAAGGTGGTAATGATTCTCTTTCTAGAATTCGTAGAGAAACAATCTTCATTCAAATCTTAGAGTCTCTTCATCCAAATGAAGCAGATGTTCTGATTCTTACCAAAGATAAAAATCTTGAAAATAAATACAATATCACGTTTGATATTGTAAAGGAAGCATATCCAGATATTAAGTGGGGCGGCCGTTCGTGACGGTTGCGGTAGAGCAGGAGAATCAAATGGCTGAATATGGAAAAGAAGAAAAAACTATTCTGCCTTCAAAGTATGGATGTGAAATTCTCTTGGAAAAAACTACTCTCGAAAGAGCAAAAGATTCCTCCTTTCCTAGTGATGCATATTTGATCTGGTATGAGGACAATGACATTACAAATATTGATTTAGTTAGAGGAAAGAGAGTCTGTATTTTTGATATGTACTATGATAAGTACGGTCCAGGTGCGGTTCAAAAAATTGATTTTGGATATGGTAGAGTGAACCCCAAACTTTGGGGATATCAAAAACCTGAGAAAAAAAGGAAAGGAAAATGAGTGGTGGGTTTGGAGGATTCGTTGATAAGAAAAATTTAAACAAAAAACCAACGGTTATTATCAACGAAGATGAAGTAGAAAAACTTCTTAAAGAATATAAAAAAATCAAAAAGTATCAAAAATCTTCTATCTTTACTATAAAGACATTGGATGGTGATGAACAAATTATCTCGGAGTTGCTGAAAGAATTAGAAAATGGGTAAGCATTATCTTTTAAATCTATATGGATGTTCCTTTGTTCTTTTAGACGACGAGCGTTGTCTTATAGACTTATTAGAAAATGCTGCAGCTGCTAGTGGCGCTACTGTGATTCAAACAATCTCAAAAAAGTTTGAACCGCAAGGCGTCACAGTAATTTGTTTGCTATCAGAAAGTCACATTAGTATTCACACTTGGCCTGAGGAAGGTAAGGCTGCAGTGGATGTTTATACTTGTGGTGATTGCAATCCAAAGATTGGTTGCGATATCATCATTCAACAACTTTACTCTCAAGATCATACTTTGAGTTATATTGAGCGGTAACTAAATACACTATATCTGGAGAAGTTTATGCTCTCTACTCAATACCGTTTGCGTCTTGAAGCAATCTGCGAATGTATTGCAAAAGGCGAATCTGTAGAGCTAAGTGATATGATCTGGGCAGAGAAGTTGGCAAAGTCTAATCGTTCTGCTGCGACTATCCTTAGGCAAGCAAGACGCCGTGCTGCCAATCCTGATATGCAGGAAGGTGGTTTGGATGACTTTATGAATGCTTTGGATCTTGGAGATCCTGATCCATCAAATCATAGAAGTAGATTTGATAGTGCTGATGATATTATAGATTTCTTCAGTCAAGACAAACCAGAGGACTGGCGTACAAGAGATTAAGATAATATAAAATTGTATCACATTTTACAAACTAACTTGCATAACTAGATTGATAGATCTATAATGATCTTACGTTCATCCAGGTAACTGGACGCAAGTAGGACGGCGGAACGGAACGTTCATCCCAATGGGACGCAAACCGCCCGAAGGAACGGGATTAACCATCTCATTCTGGAGGAAATCCTAATGGCTAAAGTAGTATATCGCGGCATCGAGTATGATACCCAGAAGCGTCTGGAGTATCAGCAACAAATGATGCAACAACCTCAACAACAAAATGAAGTCTATCGTGGCGTCAAGTTTGTAAAAGAGGGACATAAGTGATGCAGAAACTCAATGTGCTTCAACTCATCAAAGAGCAAAAGCAAAAAGAGCAACGTCGTCACCAAGCACTGCTTGCAAATGCAGGAGCAGGAAAATGATTGCTATGATTGCAGCTATTGCAGGTGCATCAACAGCATTCATTTATCTAATCTATCTTGAAGTTCTATTGCTTAATAAGTAATGGAAGATTACCATTATCACTATGATGATATGGATAAGGACAATAGAGGTCCTGCTTGTTATCTTTTAACATATCGGGGATGTCGCTATTGGTCTTGCTATCGTATTCATCTAGTGGAATGGTTTGAGAAAATGTTTAGATCAGAGGGGACTTGACTCCTCTCTTTTTTTTATCTATAATTACAGTGTCTAGGTTAATATCAATGGATAGAGAAAAACTTAAACTCATTGTCAGAAACCTTGAGTCTCTGGTAGAATGTTTAAAGTCGGAAATTTATTCCGACACAGATGCTTATAAAGCAAGTTATGATCAAGTTGCACCTTATTTGACGGATTACGACGAAGTATTTTATGACGGAGATGACGATGGATACCCAGATTGATGAGTTTGAGTATATGAAACCAGAAGTTAAACTTATCAGTGTTACGCCTGATGCAGAGAAGCACATGGCATATTGTGCTCGTGTAAGTAACCCTGCGAACCAGGAGAATGAAAAATTCTCTGGACTTCTCAAGTATTGTATTCAGCATCAGCATTGGAGTATCTTTGAGCAGGCAAGTATGACTGTAGAGATCAATACTACTCGTGGTATTGCAGCACAAATTTTACGACACAGATCATTTACATATCAAGAATTTTCGCAGCGTTATGCTGATAGTACTCTTCTTGGTAAGACAATTCCTCTGCCAGAACTTCGTCGTCAGGATACAAAGAATCGTCAGAATTCAATTGATGATATTCCTGATTACTTGAAACTGACTCTGACAGAAGACATTCGCATTCATTTTGAGCACTCTTTACGCCTCTACAATCGTCTTCTAGAGAAAGGAGTGGCAAAGGAATGTGCAAGGTTTGTACTGCCTCTAGCGACTCCTACACGCCTCTATATGACAGGTTCTGTGCGTTCTTGGATCCACTACATTGATCTTCGTTCAGCACATGGTACACAGAAGGAACATATGGAGATTGCAGAACTGATTCGTTGTATCTTTACTTGTCAGTTCCCTGCAGTATCTGAAGCACTTGGTTGGACTCGTGAGGGTTGTTCTGAGTGTGATGATGCACCTTCTATTACCATCGAATAAATATCCCTATACATTATTCTTAACAATGCCAGTATATCCAGTTAAAAATCTTAAAACGGGTGAGACACAAGAACTTACCATGACAGTTGCTGACTATGAGCAGTGGAGAAAAGAAAACCCAGATTGGGATAAAGATTGGTCTCAAGGATGTGCTGGAGTCGGTGAGGTAGGTGAGTGGCAACAAAAACTCGTAAACAAAAATCCAGGATGGAATGAAGTTCTTCGTAGAGCATCGAAAATGCCTGGCGCAAAAGTAAAACCTCTTTAATATATGGCACGTAAAAGAGCACCGAACCCAGTACCATTTGGAATGAGCAACAGACAGATGAAACGTAAAAAGCCAATCAATCTTGATATAATGAAGACGATTGATCCTTTGACTGATAATCAAGAGGCACTCTTCAAAGCGTATAAATTACAACAAAATATAGTTGCATACGGAGCAGCAGGTACTGGTAAGACATTTATTACTCTCTACAATGCTCTTCGTGATGTTCTTGATGAAAAAACTCCTTACGAAAAAATTTATCTTGTACGTTCCCTTGTGGCAACTAGGGAGATTGGTTTTCTTCCAGGTGATCATGAAGATAAATCCTCTCTCTATCAGATTCCATATAAGAACATGGTAAAATACATGTTCGAAATGCCTGATGACTCTGCATTCGAAATGCTTTATGGCAATCTTAAAACTCAAGGTACTATTAGTTTCTGGAGTACTTCTTTTATTCGGGGAACTACTCTGGATAATGCAATCATCATCGTTGATGAATTCCAGAACTTGAACTTCCATGAACTTGATAGTATCATTACTCGTGTTGGTGAGAACTCTAAGATTATGTTCTGTGGTGACGCAACTCAATCTGATCTTGTCAAGACAAATGAACGTAATGGGATCATTGATTTTATGAGAATTTTGAGAGTGATGCCATCTATGGCAATGGTGGAATTTGGTGTAGAAGATATTGTTCGTTCTGGACTCTGTAAAGAATATCTTGTTGCTAAAATGGAATTGAATCTCTGATGTTTAATCATGTTGAATTGGATCTCCCTTTACTACAAAGGGAGATGATTGATGGAGTTCGTTATTATAAAGTTCATGATAATGATGAACTCCAAAAGTTTGTTTCTATTACATCTGTAATCAGTCATTTCAATAAAGAAAAGTTTGCTTCTTGGAGAGCAAAGGTAGGAAATGAAGAAGCAGATCGTATTACTCGTAAAGCGACAAGTCGTGGTACAGATACTCACACTCTAATTGAGCAGTATTTAAAAAACCTGGATTGCAACTCAGATGTTCTTCCTATTTCAGAACATCTCTTTCAAGTTGCAATCCCTGCTCTTAAACGTATAAATAACATTTATGCTCTTGAAGGTTCTCTTTACAGTCAATACTTAGGTGTTGCTGGTACTGTAGACTGTATTGCTGAGTTTGATGGGGAACTCTCAATCATTGACTTTAAGACTTCCAAGCAACCAAAACCAAGAGATTGGATTGATGGATACTTTGTTCAGTGTTGTGCATATGCATGTATGCTTCACGAACTTACTGGATTGTCTGTTAAAAAGTTTGTCATCATTATGACTTGTGAGAACGGAGAGTTAGAAGTATATGAAGAATACGATAAAGCAAAATATATTCGACTATTAACTCAGTATATCAAAAAGTTTGTAAACGATAAGACTTCTTGACTGTAAAATATTTTTGTTTTATAATGATACCATTAGTTGAGGAAAGAGATTGTACATCACAGTTTTGGGGCAAATGGAGAACGAATTAGAAAAAGCATTAGAGAACAAATTTTTCTGTCCTTCTCGATTTGCTCAAGAAATCGAGAATCTGGTTCAGCACAATGAAGATATGAACTATATTGATGCTATCATTCACTTCTGTGAAAAGAATAGTATTGATGTGGAATCTGTTCCTAAACTTATTTCAAAACCACTCAAAGAAAAGATTAAGTATGAAGCAATGGAGTTGAACTTCCTCAAGAAGACATCCAGAGCAAAATTAGTTTTTTGATCCATTTTTGGGGGCAAAAATTCCCGGCAAAATTTTTCGCGTATTACTTTTTTAATGGTGCCTTTTGAAACTTACAAGACATACCTTGCCCTGAAGAATCACTTCACGAAAGATTCTTATGATTATCACAAATATCAAGGTAAGAGTCGTGCATCTCTCCAGTCCTTCTATAAAAGAAAGGATAGGTATTGGTTTGAGAAACTATCAAGACAAAAAGAAGATAAGGAAGTTGTCGATTTCTTTGTAGCAAACTTTGTTTCTTGTACTGATCCTCAGACATTGTGGATTGGAGAGATGATTAAAGAGGGAGAAGGTAGATATAAATCCTGGCAAAAAAGAATACAATCTCTTTCTTATTTGTTTCGGGAAGAGTCTCAACAATTATTTGAAAATAAATTTGAAGAAGTATTTGATTGTTCTAAGGGACATCCACCGCTTCTTAAAAGTTTCCTGATCGGTAAAATTAGCCTAGAAACCTTAGTGATCTATGATAAAATTTTCCTGTTCGGGAAAAGATTTGACAAAAAATTAAAAGATCCTGTGTGGGAAACCGTCAGTATGAGAATGAAAAAGTATTCTCCTTTCCTACATATAGATGTATTTCGTTATAAAAAAATTCTGAAAGAACTAGTTGTAGGAGAACGATGAGTTTCTTTGAATCTGATGTAGTCCGCGCTGAAATAGCAGAAATTTCTGATCTTCAGCAAGAAGTTTATCGAAGTGTTTTTGATTTTCCTAGAATGTCTAGGGAAGATAAAATTCATCATGTGGATTTGTTGGATAGACTTCTTAAAAAACAACAGATCCTTTATACTCGTTTAAGTTTGTCTGATGATCCTCAGGCAAAGGAGATGAAGAATAAAATTTCTGAGTCTGCTTCCATGATGGGACTTCCTCCTAACGTTGACATGAGTGTGATCTTTAAAAACATGACATCCCTTCTGGAAGTCATGCGAGATCAGATTGACAAGACTGGTTCTGACATGTAGAATAACGAGGTACACAAAAGCCAAATCCGTACACAATCCGAGGTATACAAATGTCTTTCGAAAATCTTAAAAAGCAATCCAAACTTGGTTCTCTCACCGAAAAACTGGTGAAAGAAGTTGAGAAAATGAACACTGGTTCTAGTGGTGCTGATGAACGTTTCTGGAAACCAGAAATGGACAAGACTGGTGTTGGTTCTGCTATTATTCGTTTCCTCCCTGCTCCTGATGGTGAGGAACTCCCTTGGGTGAAAATGTATTCTCATGCATTCCAAGGCAATGGTGGTTGGTATATTGAAAACTCTCTCACTACGATCGGACAAAAGGATCCTGTTTCCGAGTACAACCGTGAACTCTGGAACAGTGGTAGTGAAAAGGATAAAGAAACTGTTCGTAAACAGAAGCGCAAATTGTCTTATTATGCGAACATCTATGTGGTGAAAGATCCTGCTCACCCTGAGAACGAAGGTAAAGTCTTCCTGTTCAAGTTTGGCAAGAAGATCTTTGATAAGATCCTGAATGCAATGCAACCTGAGTTTGAAGATGAAGAACCGATCAATCCCTTTGACTTCTGGGGTGGTGCAAACTTCCGTCTGAAGATTCGTAAGGTTGAAGGTTATTGGAACTATGATAAGTCTGAGTTTGATTCTCCTTCTGCTCTGTTTGATGATGACGATGCTCTCGAAGCACTGTGGAAGAAAGAATATTCTCTCTCTGCTATTGTTGCTCCTGATCAGTTCAAGTCCTATGATGATCTTGAGAAGCGTCTGAAGTATGTTCTTGGACAGAAATCTGCTCGTGCTGCTGTTCAAGAACAAGAGGATGATTACGATTCCTATGCACAAACTCCTTCTAAGGAAGAGAGTGTGATTGCTGAACTGGAGCAGTCTTTTGCTCGCAGTAAGTCACCTTCTCTCCCCAAGATCGAGACTGTTGATGAGGATGAGGATGATGCTCTGAGCTACTTCCAGCGTCTTGCTGAAGAGTGATTACTCATAAATCCTGATATTATCTGCTCTCTTTAAGGTGGGACTTACATATTGAGTCCCACCTTTTTTGTAGTTCATGATTGTTTGAAGTTCATCAAATACTACAGGTAGATAGAATGGTTTGAAGACATAGATATTTCTCTTTGCATCTTCTAGATCTGCTTCATACTCATAATTTGTAACTGACTTTACGAATGAAGTTGATGGAACTTGTTGCACAGCACCTTGCCCAGCATCCCAATATTCATAGTAGTATGAGTTACCAGGATTCAACGATTGTTCTGGAACAGTAAAATGAACTGCTTCTTTTCTTGGATTTGACATAGTTGGGGAAGCAATAACTGGTGCTGTTGGAAGTTCGTATCTGAATCCAGTTACATTGGATCCAGTTGATGCTAGGATTTCAGTGATTGTATGCTGTCCGTTGTATTCATTCTCACTTACACCTTCAATCGTAACTTGATCACCAACTTCCAAACCTGGAATACCAATAACCATAAAGACAGTAACGGTTTTTGATGGATTTACTGAGTCTCCAGATGAAATAACTGAGATTTGAGAGTTAATTATTTCTATAAAGTTTCCATTTGTTTTCCAACTAGGACTGATTCTAAGTCCTTCTTTAATCAGAGTGTTTCCAAGAGAGTTTTTAAGTTCTGTTGTTTCATAGTGATGAATCCCTGAGTAGAGATTATCATATGATCCATACTTTTCAAGCATCACAGCATCAAATGATCTTTGAGTTAAAGGCCACTCATCTTGGATGTTGAGAATATTATTGGATATAAGAACCAACCAATCTAAGTCAGAATCTCCGTAAATTTTATACGCTACGTTATCTGGACGTTCATCACCAATAATTTTATACTTGGTGAAGTAATTTAGATCCGAAAAGATATCTTCACGTATTTTAATTCTCTTGAATAAATTTTTTACTTCAATATAATCTGAGATATTCTGTTCTCCAGATACCCTGCTTACATATTCGAAGTTTGGAATTTGCTCGAAGTATTTTCTTGACATTAGT
>Ga0208019_1001511_pt1 | contig 12324 bp, 18 predicted proteins | sample CB_VirMetaG_5_FD_184540 | JGI IMG/M metagenome (GOLD analysis project Ga0208019, IMG submission 184540) | Freshwater to marine saline gradient viral communities from Chesapeake Bay - CB_1508_1D Viral MetaG (SPAdes) (version 4) | ecosystem: Environmental > Aquatic > Marine > Coastal | place: USA...
TTCCTGCTACTACAGGGTCTATGATGGCGTGTTCTCTTGGTTTTACTGGTCGAACATTACCGTTGATGTCTTGTTTGGCATGTGCTTCTGCACACGCTCTACGCATTACTGGGTCATCTCCAAAGATCAGTTTCTTGCCATTCCACATATTAGTCCACAACTGACATCCTGGGGCGAAAGTGCTTATGCTCATTCGGTATGTTTGGAGGGGAACTCCATCGTTCATTAGGGTTTCAGCAAGATACTTTGACCCCCAAGCGTCATAGGCTACAACCCGAAGGTCGTAGTTATTGCGTGCTTCGTTGATCGCTACCCTGATCTGTTCGTAGTCGATCTCTCTACCAGCACTCAATTCCAGTTTGCCTTCCGCTGCCCATGTGCGGCATGGCATTCGATAATCCAATTCTCTTTGTGCCAATCCCTCTTTGGGAAACCAATATCGTCCCTTGATGTAAACGGAACCATCGTCAAGAGGGAATGCCATTACGAGTGCAGTCATGTCTCCTGTCTTGGAGAGGTCGAGTCCTGCAAAGCAAACACGACCGTGAAGGAACTCTTCATCTTTAGGCTGAACAAGTTCTCCCCACCAACTCATGTCCAACCATCCACCTGTGTTCTCATCGAAGCGTGAACCGTGATAACGGGAGAATTCACTTCGTCCCATAGGCGATTGCTTCATGGTATTCCATGATCGCTTTAGGGATAACATGTCAGGTTGTCCAAGATGAAGTCCTGGGTTTGCCTTTACCCATAGAGTTTCATCCTCTAATGGGTCTTCCTTATCAAGTCCGTATAGGAGGGCAAACACGGTGTCATCTGTAATCTCACCCGCAAGGACTCCCTCTGCTTGCTTCACCAACTCATAATAGTGGTTTTCAGGATTAGATCCTGGGGTTGTGATGATGACTCCTGTGGACTCTTTACGCTTTGCACCCGTGGTCAAGAGTTTAGTCAAGAAGCGACCTTTGAATTCGGCTGCTTCGTCTGCCACATACATGGATGGGTTTAGACCGTCCAAAGACCTCTCAAGGGCAGGGAGAGCAGTCATGGAGCAGTCAGCATCGTCTCTGTCTACGCTCTTGAATCGCCTTGTAATCCCGTGTGAGTCCTCGGGTAGACGACTGACCATCGTCTTTGCGGTGTCCAAAAGGATGCTTGCTTGCTGCTCGTTGTTGGCAATAATGTGGACTCTCTTGCCCATTCCATTCATAAAGTCCCATAAGGCGAGTCCTGCCATCAGGGTTGTCTTACCATTACCACGGGCAACTTGAAGAATATTTAGTTTGAATCTCTTACGACCATCCTCTTTTAGTTTCCAACAGACCATGTTTGCAACTGCATAAAGTTGCCAATCATGGAGTTGAAAGAGTTGGTCTGACCACTCTCCGATGAGTGATAATCTTTCAAAATGATTGTTGAGAGCATAAGCCTCATCCCAATCAAAGTAAATGTCCTCCCGTTCAAGGTCGTTTTGGAAGCGTCTTGCTGCTGCATAAAGCCATCTGTTAGCAAGTATCTTACCATCAAGAATCGAATCGTTATAGGAAAGTATGCGTCTTTTGACAGATTCTTTCAGATCCTCCTCGGTGGGAGTGGGGGTTTCATCCCCCGTGCTTGTTTTAGGCGAGTTCGTGGTGGACACCATGGACCCCCTCAAATTGAAATTCTACCCCCCTCCCCTCTGCCTCCGACCCACCGTTCAGACCGCTGGGAATATTAGAATTGAGGTGAGAGGTCGTGTGAAAAATGCTGTCGCCTTCGTGGTGGGTACTACGATTCTCATTCAGACGCTCTATCAGCATGTCTATCAGGTTGTGGGCTGATGTCAGGTCTGTTGGGTAGTTGATTATCTTGAACATTATGGGTTCCTTCCTTGTATTCTCCCATCTGATGCTCCTTGTAGTGGCATACCTTACAGAGCGTCATCAGGTTGGTTCTATCGTATATTAGATTAGGATGTGTATGTCTTGGTAGTATGTGGTGGACTTCTTCTCCGAACAGACCACACTTATTACAGAATGGATTGTCTCTCAACCATTCCTTTCTCAATCTCCACCACTTCCATCCCAAGTGTGTCTTATTAGCCAAACGCTTCTTGGTTCTTGGATTAGGGGATTTGCCCCATGATGGATCGAATACAGGGATCATGTCATTAGGCTGCTTATTGCGTTTACGATGACAATTACTCCGAGGATAATGGCGTTTACTGCGACCCATGTGGATAATGCATCAACCATGATTTCCCATACTTCACCTACTGTCGTCTCTTTGATTGTTTGCTTCTTCATTTGGAAATCCTTTGCTTTGTTGAATGTTCTCTGCCCTCTCACAACAGGCGATGTAGTAAGCATCCACAAGGTCATGGATAGGACTTACTACTTTCTTCTTATTGAATACGCTCAATAGGTCTATTTCTGTGTCCTGTAGCCAAGCATCATACATCAGGTCTTTCTTGGCATTTCCCTTGCCTGTAGCACATTTCTTTATTGAAGATGGTGTATAGAGGTTTACAGGTATTGAGGATTGGTGTAGAAAGTATTTCAATAATCCTGTTGCTTCAGCCATTTGGACAAGTGTATGGGGGAATGCTCCAAAGGCATAGTTTTCAAGTCCTACAGCCCTTACATTATTCTCCTGCAATACATCCATCACCCATCCTGCTACTGATTCATACCTTGGTTGTCCATCCCCTTGTATCCCGAAGAAGGATCCGTGTATTCTGTCGTTCTGAACTACTGAATTCTTCTTATTGGTGAGATAATAGAATCGGCAATACTCAAATGGGACAAGGAATAGGGGATCCCGAACGGGAGTTATGACACATATGGCAGGACAGTTGAGTGAATAGTCAATTCCTGCAATAGTGTCAAGGGGATATTCTTTCATCGTATTTCCATGCGTCCTTCACAGGTCTTGGGTCTTACTTCCTTGACATGATAGTCAAGATCGTATTTGGCTTGGTAGAAGATTTCCAATTCCTTGGCTACATCTTCATCCCAACACTTGGCAATAATATTGAATTTGAATTCAGGGAAGGTCTTGGGATCTACAGTATTCTCTCTCATGAAGTTATGGATTGGTCTACTGTGTTGGGTGTATTGTTCACCCCTTGCCTTGGTCTTATGGCATACCCATCTGTGATAGCCTAATGAAGTCATACCGACATACACAACTTCACCGTTGAATGTAATGCTGTAAACCGAGAATTCTCTATTTTCCTTACTCATGGTGGTTCCTCCTTTGTTATGAACCTTTCAATATTATATAGCAAAACAGAGAATTTGACTATTTCTTGAATGTCCCCTATGCACAAGGGCATCCGTTTCTCTGTTATGCGGCATAATCTATAAGGTCGTTTATTGGGATCACACCACTATCAGGACTCTTTGAGCGTCTTTAGAGACACCTATCTTGCCCCATATCATCTCATCTTGGTAGCGTAGTATCTCTATCTTGTATTTATCAGACCCAATCTCTACATCACAGGATACTGGAACATCAGGCTTTGGACTACTGGGATGAGCAGGAAATGCTAATCCAGTAATTCTACAGGAATACCAACATCCATCTATGGCTATTGTTGCTTCAAGATCAGTATCGTAATAGGGTCTTTTGTTTCTTTGTGTCATGCTATTCCTTCGCTCCGCAACCGCATCATGACCTCATGGCAGTCGCTTCGCTCCTGCTGTCGCTCGCTACGCTCGCTCCCATTCGGTCTGATTGCGTTGCTACGCTCTAATGTCGCTCGCTTCGCTCGCTACCAGTAAGTATTTATGGAAGTTAGTATTCAAATCCTAAAGGGTCTAAACACCCTACATCATTCCAGATTGGAGGTGATGAGGATGCAAAGTCCCCTTTACAACCTACCTCAAGTAAGAAGTAAAGGGTATCTTTGCTAAACCATCATTCCGAGTTGTCGGTAGACGAGTTCGCTTACTCCACTCTCAAAGCCATTTCTGACCGCAGTTATACCTTCGTGGAGAACTCCATAGGGAAAGGACTATCCCCTATTTGCTAATTTCCAATCCTTTCTCATCCACATCCTCATGCTTTCGGACTACTGGTGGAGCAGGGAAACTCAAGGTTTGCCAACCTAATGTGATGTCTCTATCAGTATGTAGTCAAAGTGAGTTTTTCACTCTGACCAATCTTGCCAATTGTCATCGGGGTCAGTCATCTGAATCACCCAATCAGTTGGAAGTTCGATTTCAACATCCATCTCTGCTGTCTGTAGGTAGCACCAGCAGTTATCCTTATCAGCCATTTGGACGGTGTAATATCCACTTTGGTCTACACCTGTCTCTTCACATTCCTCACGCCAGTAGAAGGTTTTACCTATTAGATCTGCAATATCGGGTGTCATACTGTCTCCTTTTGAAGTATTCTACACCCAGTATTTATAAAAGTCAAGGCTTTGGTTGAAATTCAGCCCAAAGTTCTTCTCTTGTTTTTCTATTTTCAGTATTTACGACGGGTTGTTCGTTACGAGGATTAGACATTTTTGCTCCTTTTGTCTATAAATTTTTAGGTTGACATCCGTTCGTGGGGTGATACAATATTAGCATAACACGAAAGGAATAATATGAAAAAGTTTAGATTCTCTTACCAGTTTGACCTTTGCCCCCTCTATGTCAAGGGATTTGAAATTGAGGCAGAAACCGAAGAGGAAGCACAAAATATGTTCTTCAAGGATTTTGAAGAGTGCGAAACTCTACAGGATGTAATTGACCGCTTTGGTGGCGATCTCAGCACAATCAAACTTGACTGGATTATTGGTGGCAACGATAGTTATGAAATCACTGAGGTTGAGTAGGAAATAATTGATTCAATTTCTTCCTTCTTTCAGCACATTTACAATTCTTGAAAACTTTATTGGCAACCTTTTTGATTCCAGTTGCTTGAGTAATATTCTCTACCACATCCCCTAAACCTTGAATATCCTTTTTCATGAATGCTGGCATCCATTTAGGCATTTCAAGGAATGGTCGCTGTGGTGAATTTACTGGTGAGTTTGTGGTTGTAGACGATGTCGGCACATGCACTGCTTGGGCATCCTTCCTCACAACAAGTGTAAAGTAGAGTTCCTATTCCACCGTATTGATCTTGCCAGCACTGGAAATCTGATACACAGTTCTGAACAGCACAAGTTTCTACATCAAATTCGGTGCAATAGGTTGGAGGTGGACCACCGTTACAAGCATACAGGTAGTAGTCCGTTTGACCTGTTTTGGGATTACAGTAGTAGAGTGGATCGTATTGACCACTACAGATTCCATTTGGATGGATGATGATATTGTTCAGGAATTCCGATGGGGACCAATCGTTGAAAATATCTGCACTTCCATTATCCCTGAAGTAATTCCAATATGGATCTATTCTACGGTTGTTGAATGTATTCTGAACAAGACAATCAGGTCTTCCAAATACTCTACGGGAGTATAGGAAGTTGTTTGGATATGGTCCAAGTGTCTCTGCCACGCCACCGCATCCAGCATTACAGTGCTGCAAACCCTGAACTGAAGTTGGACCGCTGAAGATATCCGTCTCTTGACATGCTTTAGCCATCTCAATAAACATCACATTTGTTGGATGACTTGGGTCTAATGATTCAGGTTCACATGGGTCAAAGCAGCAGATACGAACATCAAAGGGCAGTAGATTACCTGAACCCTCCTGTGTAAACTCTGTGCAGGGTGTTCTATCCTTACAGTCAGGACAATCATCCACATAATAATCACACTGATGGTATGTCTTTGTGATAATCTTGGAATCGAATTCCCAAGTTCCTGGGTTTTTCACCAACCCTGAATTCATACAACCAATTACAGGGTCAAAGACCATCTTCATATCACGGAAGACCATCTTGTTTTCTTTTCTGTAGACCTCTACACCATCGTGAAGAACCCAATATTCGTAAAAGATTTCGATGTATGGGTATGTGATAGAAGCAGGAACGCACGCTACCCAATCAGGACATCTAATCGAAGGACACGGACAGCACTCCCAACTTGGCATTATTCCTCCTTCTTCTTGATGACTTTAGGCTGTGGTAGCATGAGTCCAGCAAGACCCGTTAGACCACCAAAGATTAGACCCCCGTAAGGAATGGTATTGGCGAAATCCCCACCTGTCTCAAGACCGATGGAAATGATCGAATGGAGAGTGGCATAGCGTCCTTCAGCATCGTCAATAGCGGTGCGAAATCGTTCGCTATTGGACTCCACAAAGTATTGCCAATCAGCCCATGCATTATCAGCGTCAGCAAGGGTCATAGAACCCTCTGTAGCGTCAATCGACTCAAGGACGGGTGGTGGCACATCCACGGACACAAATTGTCTCAAATCGCATCCCTGTGCCGTTAGAATGAAAAGGAGGACTGCGATCAATCCGATGAAGATGTATTTTGATTTTTCGTTCATTTCACTTATCCCAGTTGATGGTCTTTTCGACAGAAGAAACCCGAGCGTCAAGTTTATCAATTTGTTTTTCAATATGCTCAATCCTGTGAATGGTTGAAGCCAATAGAGTGCGAATTTCAATTAGCGTATTGTGGGTTTGGTTCATCTTGCTCGCAATCTTCCATCCGAACAACACGATGGGTATCACCACGGATACTATGTTGGCAAGTACATCTATTGTAATCATCGTGTTGTGGCTCCAATCTTCATAGAGAAGAAGTCGATGTTTACGGATATTGAGGTTGATCCATTCAGTCCCACCGTGGGTAGAAGAGAACCAATAGGTGCTTGTGCGGATGTAAATGTGGTGATGAATGTGTCATCCGCATACATTCCCCATGTGTTGGCAGCAAGTTTGGTCATCTCAACCTTATGATAGTTGCTGTTTGATGTCCAAGCAGTCACGGGAGTGGTTCCTGATGGAACGCTGTTGAACGCATCTGCCTTCCATTCAGATGAACCTGCTGCTTTACGGAAACCGATGAACTTGGTTGGAGATACTGGTGTATCCGCTAATCCGATATAGCGAGTTGATGTGGTGTCCGCCTGATTGTCTCTGAATATCCAACAGACATAGTTGATGTCATCGGTGTGTGCTACACCCGCAACTGACGATGTACCGAGATACATGACACCTGTGGTGGATGAACGATTGAGCGAGAAAACTCCTGGTCTTCCCGATGGAGCATCAATACCGCTGACGGTACATCCCGAGAACTGCCATCCAAGCAAACCAACTTCACCTGTCTCGTTCACATTACAAATGAAGTCATCACGAAGAGTCGTGGCAGAGTTTGGATTGGCATCAAAGTCATTCCAGTCAGAGATATCAGCAGAACTCAATCCGATGATGTTTGCTGAAGTGAGATCAAGTGTTCCTGAAATGGTTGTTGCTATGGACAGGGATGTGGAATAAGTTGATTGTAGACCACCTGTGGTAACAATTGTGCTACCTGTGAATGTATTGGTTCCTGTAAATGTCTGATTATCAGCAAGAGAGATCTTGTCATCCAAGGCTGTCTGTAGTCCAACCACATCTGAAATTGGATGGGAGTGGGATACAGATGCTTTACCAGCAAGGTCAGAAACAAGATTGGCTACATCCGCTTGGAAGTGGGTGTGTCCTACATCTGTTTTGTTTGATAGATCAGATACAAGACCCGTGATGTCTGACTGTGGGTGAGTGTGTCCTGCAAGTGATTTACCGTCCAAAGCGGTCTGTAGACCCGTTACATCGGCAATAGCGTGGGTATGGACGAGAGGTGCTTTATTGCTCAAGTCCGTTACAAGACCTGAAATATCTGATTGGACATGGGTGTGTCCAACATCACTCTTGTCAAGGAGTTGAGTATTGATTGATGCAATTGTGGTATCAAGATTGATGACATCGGATGTGTTGATGCCGTCAATATTTGAAGTAAAGGTCACGGGACCGCTGAAGATATTGCTTCCTGTAAAGGTCTGTGATGCGTTCAGGTAGGCAAGGTTGGCGATGGTTCCCGCAGGAGCGACATTCCTCCAAAGCCCTGTAACGCCATCGTAGGTCAGCAGTTGACCATCTGATGGTGTGTTGATAAGGACATCGTGGATTTCACCAAGTTCGTATCCATTTTGAACCTGAACATAGACCGATCCGATTCCTCCTCCTGCCTTCTTGACCAAGTATCCAACGAATACAGAATGGTCAGGTGATACAGGATATTCGGTTTGGAAGCCACCATCGTCACCCAACCATAGAAGTGAACCTTCTCCACCTGTTACGGTGTTAGTTACGATTCCCTGTAGGAATCCTTGAGTGACAACATATCCGTTAGTGTTGTTGTCAATATCCTCATACACCCATCCGAGTGTTCTTGATGCTGTTGGTTCAGTTGACTTGTCAGCAAGTGCTACGGTGAGGTCTGAAGATCCGTGACCACCATTCACATAAACGATCTTTCCTTTGGCAAGTGTTGAACCTGTGTTGTTCCAAATGCGCTTGAGTATTCTTTCAGCGTTTTCGTCTCCAACTACAGTCACGGTTCCCGATGTGGAAAGGGATTGAATGATTTCTAAATTGACTATATCCCCTGCGTTCACCGTAAGCGATTTGACTTCAGGTTGAACAAGGTCAAGTTGTATTGGATTTGTTGGAGCGATTGTTATATTCATCGGGTGACCTCTGCGATCACGGTAAATGATCCATAAAGCCAAGTTTGAATATTGCCGCTGTCATCAGATTGGAAATCGTAAGCGTAGATTGTTGATGCGCTGAAAGTTGCCATAGTCGCTGCGTTGATAGCAGCAATTACAAGTGTTTTATTTTCAGCAACATCGTAGATCTTCGTCATGGCAGCATCAAGAACTGTAACGAACGCAGAACCCGATGAGGGGGATGTGCGGACTTGGAATTCAAGTGTTTTACCTGTTTGATCTCCGTCGATGTAGAACGATAGGGTGAAAGTATCTCCCTGATATGTTTTGATATCGTATTTTGCTGGTTGTGACATTAGGCACACGCTCCTGAAATTGCTTGTGTATTGATAATCAGATAGAACACTTCACCTGTTTCGTAATTACGCATGGCTCTACAAAGAACGGGTGTATCGTCTGGAATTCTTACTGGTTCGGGACCAGCAGGAAGGACTCCTGTGTCTACACCGTATGCCACATAGGTGGATATGACATTCCCTAATTCTGATATTGAAAATGCGTAATATGTTGGTGTGGGTTCAGATGTAGCAGCATCAAGTTGTCTGTAATCAGTTGATGGCAGATTTCCAAGTCCAGCCCAAATCATCTTTGCAGGGGATACTTCATATCTCCAAATGTATTTCGAATTGGCTTCATCGGGGTCTGGATCCATTACCAGAGTTGCATCAACAACTTTTGCAAATAGGAAAGGATCGTCCTTATAGGGACTTTTACGCCGATACGGTTCTCTTTTTCTGTAGTTGTCATCGGCGTTTCGCATCAGGGAACCCAATACCCCTTCATGGCAAGTGCTTTACGATCAGCATCTGCTGCGCTCATGAAATCAGCCGTAGTGTATGCGAACATCTTATTGAAATCTTCTTCATCACGCTCTACTCTTGTCCAACGAATATCGTCAAGTTCAAGACCATCGTTCTTGGTTTTAGGTTCACCATCAGGTTCAATTTGAGGAACTTGATCGTGATCGTAATACTTGTCCCAAACGATGTCGATTGTAATTTCGTAGAATTCGCCTTCAAGTTTATTTATGGCAAATGTTTCTGCTATACAGGAACGAACAGGGAATCCCATGAACGATGGATCTGTTGCATTAGAAGAGAAATGTCTCTTACCCATGAACAGAGAAAGTTCAATAATAGCATCACTTATAGGAAGGTCTTCGCTGTCCATGACAAGACGAACACGCATTCTTGCTTGTGGAACAATTGAATCAAAGGGTTCTCTTGTTCCCAAAATGGCTGTATCGCCACCAATATCAGCAGCGGATTGGTCAAGCGCAGCAGGAGGACCATCAACCCAGTTTCTACGGAACAAACCAATTGGTCTTGAAGCAGATGCACACTCTACTGTGGTTGGCAGTTGGAGTCCTGTATTTGCAGTTCCTGGTCTTTTCTGATAGTAGGTTGAGAAGCGATATACAGCCTGAATGTTACCGTCATGGAGCGTAGTAAAGATATGGCTACGGCATCTTGCTTTCTTTTGCCAACTGGATGCGTTCACATAGTTGACATTATTCCATGAAGAGTAGTATTCTCCAATATCAGGAGCAGCATTCTCTGCTTGTAGAGTACTCCAGTCAGAACCTTCAGGACGAATAATTTGTGCTTCTACTGGAGCCAAGATCCATGTTTCAATTATCTCATTAGGCTCTCCAACATCTCCTGTATTGACTTGTTGGTTGATGAGATAACAATAGAAATTGGTTGTTGTCTTGAGTGGTGTTGCCATTAGTTTGCGCTCCTTCTTGTGTTGCCAAAGATGATGTTTCTTGCTCTGACCGCTCCTTCAAGGTTTGGTTGAATACCACCACCAAGAACAGCACCAACAAGTTCCGCAGTTCTACTGAACACAGTTCCAACACCTTCAATTGTTTTGCTCATGTATCCTCCTGCTTCCTTTTCTCTGAACCACATCTTGTCCATCCAACCAATTTGATCAGATTTGTCATATCCCCTTGCTGCTTTTCTTGCAATATTGAAGTAGGGAGTTCCTCTCAACTGATCATAGGATGACATTCTTTGTGCTTGTCTTTGTCGGAAATTGGCAGCAGCACCACCGACAATAGCAGCAGCACCTATACCCATACCAGCAATTCCAAGGGGAGAACCCACTCCTGCGGCAATACGACCAGCAGCGAATTCAGGAACACCAAGTCGTCCAAGCATATACTTGGCTGCACCTTGCATCTGTCCACCCGCTTGCTGTATAAATCTACGACGCTGTCCACGACGGACTGCTCGGGTCAATCTTTGTTCACGATCATGAAGATATGTTGATTTTTCAAGATCTTTTTCTGCTTCTCTTTCTATACTTCCAAGGTCAGATTCAGAGAGATTACCTATTTTGAATTGATCTCGTCCTCTTGAAAGAAGTTCTTGAGAACGCATAGATCGGAGAGTTGCATCTTGGGCTATCTTTGATCTTACACCGAATCTATGGAACAACGCTTGCTGATGTCTCTCCATCGGTGTCTTTGCATTACCTAATGCTCTTTCAAGTGCAGATGGACGAGCAAATCTACCACCCAAAATACCCGCTGTGGCAGCAGTAAGGACTCCACCACCACTACCACCCTGTCCAATACCAGTAGAGTTTCTACCACCCGTTCCGAATCCACTACCGACTCCACCCGCTCCTCCACGAAGACGGCGTTGAACATTACTGATACCCCTGTCAACACCTGATGTGTCAACTGTAAGTGGAATTACGATTGGTGATGTTTTACCCATTTGCGCTCCTCAAGTTCTTTACAGCGTCTTCTACTGTTGCTTTGATAATGGTTTCCGCAAAGGGAACAACTGCTCTATAGCCCTTGTCGATATATTCTGTTTTGTAAATTACAGGACCACCCTGACCTCTCAACCCTTTACGCCAACCCTTGCCTTGTCTACCAGTAGGCTTTCCTTTAGGATAGGGTCGCCATCCTTGATTGTAGCCGAATGCTCTCACATAGAATTTGTAATCCGTTTCAGGAACGGTCTTACCACGAAGGACACCCGCACCCATCCAAATCGTCTTACCACGCTTATATGTCCTTACAGTCGTTTTGATTGCTCTACGCATCAGCGGGTCATCCCACAACACATTAGCCTTCTGCACCTGTGTAATGGCTTTACCGACTTGACGAAGTGCTTGACGAACCAACTTCCTTTGAATTCGTATGTTCAAACCTTTGAGTTCAGATTGGACCTTCTTGACTGTATTTTGGTCTATTGGAAAATCTGGCACGGATATCCTCCCAATCTGTCCTGTTGGGATCTAAATTCAACCACACAACGGACAGTTCATGGGGTTGTGCGTTCATGTAAGGTTTCGCAGACAGTAGAACGCTTACTGCTGCGTTGGAGAGTTTCCCCCTTCACCGTAGAGTTTTTCAATCTCAAGTGAAATCATTTCAACGAGTTGGAGATCTGATTGGAATACTTGTTCGATAGATGTAAACACCTTATCGCCATTCTCTTCCAATAGATGGTTGTAAACCAACCAACAAGTGAAATTATTAGGGGTATTCTTCAATACTTCCTGCGCTTCTGCGAGGTCAGCAACCGATGGACGGCGTATCTGACACTTGAAATCGCCTATGACGCAAGCAACATTCTTGAGTGCTAATGCGTCTCTCAAACTCATGCTTCATTCACTCCTGTGTAGGCTTGTGTTCCGTTGATGGTGATTG
>Ga0208019_1001512_pt1 | contig 12322 bp, 17 predicted proteins | sample CB_VirMetaG_5_FD_184540 | JGI IMG/M metagenome (GOLD analysis project Ga0208019, IMG submission 184540) | Freshwater to marine saline gradient viral communities from Chesapeake Bay - CB_1508_1D Viral MetaG (SPAdes) (version 4) | ecosystem: Environmental > Aquatic > Marine > Coastal | place: USA...
CACTTTCAGCAAGTGCTTTCATCATAAGAGGTGGTACCATACGACCAATTCTTTCTGATTGTTGTTTATGTTGACCTGTTAATTTAAAATCTTCAGGTAGTGACATAATTCTTTTTAACTCTTTAATAGTAAACTTTCTATCTTCTAATGGGTGACAAGTACCAGCAACACCTGGATAATTACCCATCGCTGTAATTGTTGGACTTGGTTTTCTTAAACTACATCTTTTTAAATTAAAGTGATGACCTTTATCGTGGTAATCCATACCAGTCAATACTTTGTCAGGATCTTTAGGCATCTTTGCCAAAGTTTTACCTACAGCTGTTTCTGGTCCTAGTTTCTCCAATAGTAAATCTAATTCTTCTTGGTCTTCATTTACAATATCACTAATTGCTTCACCAAGTGTTGTTTTTTCTTTATTTGGTTCTGGATATAATTGATACATAGTCATAAAATTTATACCAATTTTTTCAGCAACATCTTCTCTTACTGCGATAAAAAAAGTTCTTTTACGAGCTTGTGGTACACCATAATAACTTGCGTTTAATACATTAGCAACAACTAGATAACCTATTTCTTCAAATGTATTTTGTATTCTATGGAAGTATTCTTTTGCTTCACCCATTGTTAAACCTTCAACATTCTCACCAATAATAACTTTTGGTTTTAGTTCATCTGCTATTCTTAAAAATTCAAAAAATAAATCTTCAACATTTTCTACACCTTCAATATCACTATATTTCTTTTTTTTACCAAAAGCATCTGCGTGAGTATTACCTTTACCGTGTGATACCGAACCCGCCATACTAAACGCTGAACACGGTGGAGAACCATCTAATAAATCAAGTTCACCTGGTTTTAATCCAGTATTAATCATAAAATCTTTTCCAGTTAGTTTTTTAATGTCGCCTGGTATGATAAGTGTATCTGGATAGTTTTCTCTATATGTATTTTGAGCTTCTGGTACAAATTCGTTTATCGCAAGTATCTTACCACCCGCCAATCTATAACCTGTTGATGAACCTCCGCCTCCAGCGAAAGTTGATAATACATTAAAGAGTGCTCGTTTTTCACTTTCTAATGTATCTTTTAATGTATATCTTTTATAATTGTTCATTGTTCCAAATTACTAATAATCCTATAATAAATGCGTATATTAATATAACACATATTATTAATAATGTCAAGTCTAATATCATACTTCGTTACCCCAACTATCCCAACCATCTCGTTTTCTACGAGCAAAGAGTTCTATATAAGGTCCATTTAACATCTTTTCTATATGATTGTAAACAATATCTGGTTTTCTACTATGTTCTTGTCTTTCACTTACAATCAATTGTGGTATACTTTTATTTAGCCGTTTTGGTTTTCCACGTGTTGCCAATAGACACATTTCTGGATTACCTCTAGTCCAATAACCTAATCCAGTAAAGAACCCCATAGTTTTACGATTCGTTTTTGCCCAAGTAAACCCTACTGTCTTATATTTAAAACCCCAGGCGTCAATCACTTCAAATGCTCTATCTAAAAGTGGATCAACAACCCACATTAAAAGGACTGCATCGTCCTGAGCAAGGTTGCTAACAGGTAAAGAAATAATGTCAGAGATAGACATGCAACTATAATGTTTTTCAGGTGACCTATCTTTTCCTTTGTTACTATACGTTTTAAAAGTCCACGGTGGATCGGCATATATTACTCCATATTTGTTGTTTGTATTAAAGTCCATAAGACAATAGTAAATATCTAATTAATAAAATTATAATTAGAAATCTTGGTATACTCCAATCTGTTTTCATCGCAAGTATTGCGCCAGTCGCAAAACCCCAATGTAAAGTTATTCCTAACATTAATAAACTTGTTATCATACAAAAAAATCTTCCAATGATGCTTGTTTTTCATATGTCCAACCTATTGAGTTTAAGATAAAACTTAATGGATCTAAAAATGTTTTTTGGAATTGTACTTCGTAATCAATGTACTTGTCTAAATTAAATTCTTTTGGAAGTTTAGTAATATAACTTATTACATCAAACTTAAATGGATTTGCTTCGATTAGTTTAATAAACTTAATCTTATCACCTTCTTGTATCAGTGGATACTTTCTACTTAATTTAAATTGTCGTATTTGATAATTGTAAATCAAAGCGCCTTTCACGTGTATTGGTGTACCTTTAATAAAGATGTCATTACTATGTTTATATTTAGCAAGATTATTACAAGACCTTGGAAAAGATATTTGTTCTGCTGACATATTATAAAACTCGTCTTTAAATTTAGCGACAAATGTTTGTAAAGATGTTTCGTCTTTTGTCATTATTATATTGATTGCTTCTTTAATCTTACCTCTACAAACTTCAGGTGTTGATGACTTCACAGCCTCAATACCCATAATCTTTAATTTAGGTTGGTCAAATGTAATACCTTCTTCATCTAATACATTTAACATATATCTTTTTTTCGCAGTCCATATACCTTTGTCAGCAATCACTTCTCGTTTCATTTTCATTTTTTGAGTGATAGCATTTGTATAGTCAGCCAGTTCATTAAAACATTTTTCAATAAAAGGTTCTATACGACCTTCAACAACTTTATTGATAAATTTTAAAATATGATCTTTTGGTTTATCTTTACATACTTGTTCAACAAGTTTATCTAAACAAAGATAAATTGAATCTGTATCTGACGCAACAATATAATCAATCTTATCGTGTGTCTTTAAAATTTTATTCATATATTCGTTTACTTTACTTTCAATAAAACGAATTACAAATTGACCAGATGATGTTATCGCTGTTGCTTGTCTTACATCATAGTATCTAAAGTATTGATTACCAATCGCACCATAAGCAGAGTTCAACGCAATCTTCTTTGCCCATTGTATATTATGACAACGAGATATTTCTTTTAATAAGTTTTTATCTTTTGTCTTTTGATATTCTTGTTTTGCTTTAAATTCTAAAGTCTTAAACTTAACCCTATCGTTGTACATACTTTCCATAAGTCTAGGTAGAAAACCTGGACTATCTGTTTTAAACATAGCACCATTTGGTGTAATACAGGCACCTTCAGTTTTTAGATGAGTTAGTGGTGTCGCATGATTTAATAACTTATCTACTGAGATGCCTGATGATTTTACACCAATGATTTTTTCTGGCGAGATGTTATACTGCATAATCAGATGTGGATATAGGGAGTTGATGTCAAATGACACAATCCAATTATGCATACCTGTAATAGGGTCTTTAACATAAGCGCCGTCATACTTGTCTTCCTTAACATTATCTTCCTTTGGTGGTATGATAATATTATCTTTTTTTAGAAAGTTATAGATTAACATATCCCACATTCTTACTTGTGAGAATACATCATTATAATTAACTTTGGCTTCATACGCCATTGTTAATACAAGTTCGATTAATTTTAATTTGTCTTCTAGGCCGTCAACAATTTCTACGTCTTTTATATTGTAATCAATAAATGATTGAAAGTCTTTTGTGTACCATTCTCTAAATGTATCATAAGGGTTTTCATTCTTTTGTATACCAAGTTCTACTTTGCCAATATAATCTAACTTATAACTTTCTTGTCTTTGTGGTATAAACTTTTGATATAAATCCAAGTAATCTAACATTACAATACCAAAGATATTATAATGAGTTTGTGGTCTTCCTCGTACTACAATGGATTCTCTTTCAACTAAATTCCAAGGTGAAAATCTTTTAATAACTTTTTCATCTACAAGGTTTCTAATACGATTGAATAGATAAGGTATATCAAAAAACTTTGTATTCCAACCAGTGATAATATCAGGATAGTTCTTAATCCAAAACTTCATAAACTCCATAATCAAAGACTTTTCTGACTTACATCTTATATAAGTTACATCTGATCGATCTGTTTTAAAGTCACCTGTACCCCAAGTAATAATTTGTTTGTTAGATTGATTTTTAACTGTGATTGCTAGTATTTCTTCTGTTGGGTTTTCTACATCAGGAAAACCATTTTCAGCACTACATTCTATATCAACAGTAAAGATTTTAATATGTTCTTTTGAAAAGTCTATTGTTTCTGGATATTCATCTGCGATATATTGATATTGGTAACGGTCCATTCCATATATTGGTGAGCTACCTGTGTCGTAAGTTTTCTTAAATTCTCTCGCTTTTACAATATTTCCAAACTGAATAGGTTTAAGATGTTGACCTTTTAATGTCTTAAATTCAGTTTCTTCTTGTGTGATTGCGTATAAAGTTGGACTATAATCTATTTTATTTTTGTATTCTTTTCCCTCGTGTATACCACGTACAAGTAATTTGCCTCTATGTTCGATAACGTTTTTATAAAAGTTCATAATTTAGTTTGGTGGAGGATAGCGGGATCGAACCGCTGACCTCCTGAATGCAAATCAGGCGCTCTCCCAGCTGAGCTAATCCCCCAATAAATGAGCAATCAAACCATCGTGTTTTTTTGTTAATGTTATTTGACAAGATAGTCTGCTTTTTTTATCATCAAAGTTTTTTTCATATTCTAATAATTCAATCTCTGCTGTATTATAATCTATTTTATCAACTTTGTCAACCCACGTTTCATCAATATGTACGTGACAAGTTGCACACGCACAACAACCTGAACAATCTGCTGGTATTTCTGGTATAGAAGTTTCAGAAAAATCTCTAGCTGCTTCCATTAATGTCATACCCTCATTTACTTTGACAGGTATTAGATTGCCATTTCTAGCAAAATAAACCGTAATCATTATAACTTCGGTACTTTAGTTTCTGTTATTAGTCCTGGCGCAGTTAAAATACTACTTGTATTTTGTTGATAAGATGATAAGATTTCATCTTTTGGATCAACCATTGAAATAATATTTGCGTCTTTGAGTTCTACTGTATTTTCTTTTGAGTATGGACTATACAAAGTCATCATTAATTGTACAGGTTTTCCTGGACCTTGTTGATGAGGTATAATCACAAAAGGTTGTTTTAAACTTACTGTATTTTTTTCAAAATTAAATGTAGTTTTGGCGATAACATCTTCGCCTGTTGTTAATCTTAATATCTTCACATCTGACATAATAACTCCTTATTGTTTTAATATATCATAACTTGACTTAAATGTCAATGTTATTTTTCAAAACCAATTTTGTCTTCTTTACCCTTTTTATCTATTGGTCTTAATCTTTTACTTAATACGAAAGTTCTATTAGGGTTGACACTTATATTCATTTGTCGCATTAAATCTCTATTGATAAGTAAATCTGAACCTGATCTTGGTCTCTGATCTAAACCAACTTCTATATCTTTATAATTAAATCCATTAAATGAAATGTCCATTAATATAGTTGGTCTTACTTCTGATGGTTCTTCATCATCAGCATTTGCTCTATAAACTTTACTTATACCGTGTCTTGGTTTAGAATATGTTTTACCATTAAACTTCCACTTGATAACTTTGTTTTTTTCTAAAATTTCATCTGCGTGTAAAGCACAAGCAAGTGAACCATTTCCTGTATCAAACTTAGCTCTAACTTTACCTATCTCATCTAATTCTACAGTTTCTAACCAACCACATTCCGCGGCTGCTTGTCTATCCCAATGAGTTCTTTTAGATACCCAATCAATAATATCATACATTAATTCCTCACCACCAATAGCGCCTGATGGTTCTGGATCAGAATAGTAATCTTTATATTGATAACCTTCATATTCTGCGCCTGAACCAGGACTACCATTTATTTCTAATATGTAAGGTTTACCTTTATATACAATATGGTCAACTCCAACTAAATAAGCTTTTGAAGCTCTAGCTGCTTTTAAAATAATTTCTTGTTCTTCTTCACTTAATTTATATGGTTTTGGTGTTGCGCCTCTATGAGTATTTGAACGAAACTCACCTTTAGCCGCAATTCTATTTGTAGAGGCAAAGATTTTATTATCAACGACTAAAGTTCTAACATCACCATCTACTTGCATATATTCTTGTATTAATACTTCTGCATCGTGTTTCCATAACGCTTGTATTGTAGAAACTAAACTATCCATACTTTCTATTTTAATTACACCGATACCTTGAGTACCTGTAAGTGTTTTAAGTATAATTGGAAACTTACTACCAACTAATTTTACAGCGTCTTCTATGTTTTTTTCGTTAGATACAAATGCTGTTCTTGGTGTTGGTATACCGTACTTATCAAATAATAGTGCTGAAGTTAATTTATTATCACAAGTTAGCATTGCTGCTCTTGTGTTTAACATAAATGCTGATGAATTTTGAAAGGCAGATAATAAAGATAAACCAGCTTCGTCTTCAATAGAACCAGCTCTTGTAATACAAACCGTATCTTTACCTATAAATGTATGTTCAGAATCTTTACCATCATAGTTGTAGACAGTTAAAGTATTTTTATCTTCGTCTTTTGCTGTGATGATAGCGTGTTTTGTATTAATAATAACACACTCAAAACCTTTTTTCTTACAAGCCTTTTCTATAAGACTTACAGTTAGTTCTTTTTTAGGTGTTTCACCAGCCTTTTGTTTCTTAACATTAGGATTTGATTTCGTAATGATAGCAACCGTGATAGGTTTATCTTTACGACTTAAATCTTGTTCTGTAATATATTGTTTAAACTTTGGAACCAACATTTAGTCATTCTCTGATTTTACTTCTTCCTTATTCTCGTCAATCTTTTTTCCAATATTGTATTTAGCAGATAGTATCCATTCTTTTTTTTCTTTAAAAGGTAACACTTTAATTTGACTTAAAGGTGCTTTGTTTTCGGATTTTGCTTTATCTACAATATCAATTAGGTTCCAATCTTGTAAAAGAATAGATATAGTATTACGTCTTTGAATATCGTTCTCTGTTAATGTTGCTTTCTTACCATCTAACGCAAATAGTTCTTTAAAGTGTGTGATATAGTATTTGCCTTGTTTGTGTAAGATATGACAAGATTGATATAATGTTTTATCTTTTCGACTAGCGACACCGATACGTGTCAGCGTTTCTCTGATCTTTAGGAAGTCGTCTGGTTGTTTGATAGTAACCTCTAACATACTTTCTGGCGACCAATGTATAGTTTCTTCACTCATTTTTTTCTCCCACCTTTATTTAAGGCTTCTTTTATATGTTCAATTTGTTCGTCTTTTAGTATGTTGAGTGCCTGTTTAGCCTTCTCATTACTATAACCATAATACTCTTTTACATACTCTAAATTTTTCAATTTGGATTGTGATAACCACTTCCCACCAAATCGCTTACTTTTTCTAATACTATTTATGTAAAAACGAAACTGAACCTGTTTGTCTAAAAAGTGATACCCATTCATCTCATTTGCCTGAGCAATACAGTCATAATGCATAGATAAACACTTATTAATGATAAAGGGAGGATACTTCTTTTCCCACGTTAAATCGTCTGTGTCTAATAGATTTTCTTTTGTGAAGTTGATTGCGTTTAGATAATCTTTCAATTCATACATAATATACCTCGTGGTGCCGCTTCACGGATTCGAACCGCGGACCTACTGATTACAAATCAGTTGCTCTACCAGCTGAGCTAAAGCGGCCCTTGTTTACTTTCTTTTATTGTGTCTGCCCATATACCAATCACCTGGTTCATAATCCCATCTTTTACCGTGATGACCTCTTATATCAGCCCAAAACATTCTTAATTTTACTATTAATGTTCTAAATAACGTTCTTCTCGCCATTATATCCTCTTACTTAAACTTACACCCAGCCATTATTTCGGTTAGGCATGCAACCATATTTATTTCCTGATCAGCGACAAACGCAGATTTATATTGGTATCCAGCCAAAATTAATATCATTTGTGGTACTGATTTAGAATCTAAATTCGTGTATAGAGTTTCATATAAAGATTTGAATAGTGATGATGGTTCTTTGTCAAGGTTTTGAACAACCCATTTTCTCATATCATTAAATCGTTTCTCTTTTAGAGTTGAGATGAGTTCTTTTGTATTCGCCTCTGATAGATTGAAAAGTATACCACTATCTATCTTACCCCTTACTGAATACCGCTGTAGCTCGTTTATAGTTCGTCTAAAGTCGGGATAATACTTCTGGATAAGTTCTGCTAGTACCTTCTTATCAAACTCGATATTTTCACCCTTTAAGACTTCTTCCATACGTTTCATAAAAGAGGCCGCTGTCTTTTTGACTTGACCGTTTGTAATCTTAAAGTCTATGACTGTACAACGACTATGTAACGCTGGTATAATCTTATTCTTATAATTACAAGTAAAGATAAATCTACAATTCTTATAAAATGTTTCAATGAAATTTCTTAACGCAGGTTGAACACTATCAGCGTTCATATAATCTGCTTCATCAATGATGATAACTTTGTGATTTGCGTCTTCGGTAAGAGATACAGTTGAAGCAAAGTTCTTAATTTTACTTCTTACAGTATCAATTTGTCTACCCTCATCTGAACCATTTATGGTAATATAATCACAATGTAATTCTTCACATAATGCTCTGGCGACAGTTGTCTTACCAGTACCAGCACTACCTGATAATAATAGATTCGGTATCTCTTTTTGTTTTAGGAATTGTGTAAATGTATTTTTAAGTTCTTCTGTAAGAATACACTCACTAATACGTTTTGGGCGATACTTTTCAACCCACAAAAACTCTGCCATAATATAATCCTCATTTCATTTATTATTTAGGTGATTCCATTGTAAACTCTTTTACAATTTCAGTATCAACATCATAACCACCCTTGTTCATTGTCCAACAATCTTCTTCACGGTCATAATCGTGTTCATCTACAAATTGTTGTACCTTGTCTGCCAATTCTTTATCTTCTTCACTGGCATCGTGGTAGGTACTCCAATCAAAGTACAAACCTTTTTCAAAAGTAGGTAGATCACCAAACTCATTTATTATATCCTCTACAGAAATTTCTCTATTAAGATAATGTGTGGTTTGATGATATTCTCTTGTTTCGACTTTTATAAAGTCGTCAGATTTGTACTCTGTACCATCTTCTAACTTATAGACTTCTGACATTTAAAACTCACTGTCAGGTTCTAATGCTATCCAATATTGTACTGCTTTGTTTCTGTTTACGAAATGAGAGATTTTCGCTTTTGAGATTGCAACATCATAATCGTCAACAATCTGTTTAAAGTTTTCTGTTCTAAAGTAAGCAGTAAAGGTTTTATCAGTTTCACCTAAATCAATAGAATATTCATTTGATGATTTATTCTTTTTGTCAGTTGCAATCATATTAATCTTTTTACCATTACCTTCAACAGAAATATCTGGTAGATTTAAAGTAGTCGCACCTTTCATTATTTTAGTAAACTGATCTTTCTTTAAAGTAAATGTAACGTGTTTATCTGGCATTGATATACCTTTACTTGGTGATACAATTACAGATTTGTCCGCAAAGAAATACTTTATTGCTTGATTGTTTTCTGCGATATTAACATAACCACCACCATTAAATTTTAGTTCTGGTTTTTCAAACAACTCAACTGATCTTAAAAATTCAGGTAAGTCGTAAATCGCAAACTCGCTTTCAAACTTTTCTGATATTTCAGCTTCCGCCAAAATATTTTTCATTGTAGAAATAGTTTGTACTTTGTTTCCTGGTTTAATCAACAAATTTTGATTAATGTCAGAAAAGTTTTTTAACACAGATAATGTGTCACTTGATAGGTTCATATTTCACTCCTTCATAATTTAATATAATATAGTTTATCATAGTTTAGTTTAAATGTCAATGTTATTTTGATTCCAAATAACTGATCATATTTTCTGGTGTAGTTTCAACATATGGGTCATTGTCAGTTCCGTCATTATTGATACCTGGTTCTTGCCACCACTTCTCAACAACTCCATCATTAATTACGCACATATATCTCCAACTTCTATTACCAAAACCTTTGTGATTTTTTCCAATCAACATACCCATAAATCTAGTAAAGTTACCAGAACCATCAGGTATGACTTTTACGTTTTTAACTTTTAATACCTCTGCCCAAGCGTTCATAACAAACGTATCATTTACTGAACAGCAATATACTTCGTCAATTCCTAGACCTTTAATTTTTTCGTAGTTATCATCAAACCCAGGTAATTGTGTTGATGTACAAGTAGGTGTAAACGCACCTGGTAAAGAAAATAAAACAACTCTTTTACCTTTGAATAAATCGTCTGTTGATTTTTCTATCCACTTACCTTCATCAAAACTACAGCCATCTTCTAATACAGAATCACCTTCTCTAATCTTAAAATTTACTGTAGGTATCTTAAATCCTTTTATCATTTTTTTCACTCCTTAATCATATTACATTATACACAAAAAGGGCGCTCTGTCAAGTGTGAGCGCCCTCTATGTTGACTTAATTAGTCTTTTTTCTTAAATGTATCTTGTACATCTTCCGCCCAATCTTTATAGAATTTTTGAACATTATTAAAATATCCACTCCAAAATTCTTTTACTTGAGCGTATGTAGGAAAGGTTCCGAACATATTATTTTACCTCTATTTGTCTAGGTTGTTTGTGTTCTGGAACGATTCTTTCCAAACTCACTTTAAGCAGACCATCTTTTAGTTCTGCGCCTTTAACTTCAACATCATCAGCGATTGTAAAAGCTTTAGAGAAATATCTTTTAGCGATACCTTTATGGATTACTCCATCCTCGTCTTTGTCTTTTGTTGCTTCTAAAACTGATTTGATGTTTAGCATACCATCTTCCATAGTAATATCAATATCTTTTTTATTGAAACCAGCAAGTGCTAGTTCAATATCATAGGTATAATCACCTGTCTTTACGATATTATATGGTGGGTAATTGTATCTAACCATTTCGTTGAAATTGTGGTCGTCCATCATTCTTTCAAAGTGATCGAACACGTTATCAAACCCAATAGTTACTGGTCTTAATTGATTGAATATACTTAATGCTTTGTTAGTCATATCTAACCTCCTTTTGTTAAGCAAAGTTATTTTTTTATATAATGAAGACCCATTTGGCATCTTCACATTTATTTATATAAGTACGATTTATAAAATAACAAGTGGTCATTTCTGTCGCACTATGGGTAGTTTCTTTTATCACGGAGTGAAACTACCAAACATCACCGACTTGCGACACCGATAAATTTTATCGGGTTTTTTACGCCGTTAAGGACTTACGAACCGCCCTAACCATAATATATATAATACAAATTGTGGCGTAAATTCATCAAATCTAAAAACCTCTTTGTGCCATTAACTTCTTTTGTTTTTTTCTAAAGTTAGCGATACCTTCTTTTTTCTTACGTCTTTTAATCTCGCTTGGCTTTTCATAAACTGACTTCATTCTATAATCTCTAATGATGCCTTCTTTTAAAACTTTCTTTTTTAGTACACGCATCGCCTGTTCTAAATTACCATTTCTGACTTCTACTTTAATACTCAATTTATTTTACCTCCCTTCACTCTGTGTATATCTCTTTCATTCCAAAATTTTTGTGAAACATAAACTCTAGTTCTACCCCATTTTCTACTGTGATAAGCTTTATTTCCTGGCAATAAATCTGGTAACCCATATTCATCTGCATAAACACTTCTATAAGTTTCTGGTTTTGAACCTTGTGTTTTACCCATAGGCATTGCAGGTAAATGTGTGTAATAAGCACAACTAGGTCTAAAATAACTTTTATTTAAATTATCAAAAAAAGTTTTAACTTTTGTTCTAACTTTATTATTAAAAACATATTCTTTCATAGGATAACCCTTATGAAAATTTATAATTTTATCTATAATTTTAGAGTCAGGAATATTAAATAATTCTTTTGCAATATGATACAATTTTAATTCATCAAAAACTTTTTGTTCAATGTCTTCTGCTTTATCATTTGGACAATCTATATTACCTATAATCATAGCATCAGGATATAAAGTTTTATATTGTTTTAATCTATCTTCTGGATTACCTGCACCAATTTTATACTTACTGTTTTCTAATCTAACAAAATATACTTTTCGATTCATACTATAATATTATCAGGTTATTATTAATTGTCAAGTGTATAAACGAGGGCGCCGAAGCGCCCCCTTGGACTACACTATGAATTGATAGATTAAGAATCATAAGAATTATCTTCTTCTGTTTCTGACTCACTATCATTGTCATTCAATTGAGAGTCTAACTCAGCCTTTCTCTGACCCTCTATAATGTCTTCGACACTAGCGCCAGAGTCAACCTTTGTATATAACTCTACAAACGAATTTTTTGTATCATCATCAAATCTATTTGTACACATTTGAATTGCCTTCATCTTATTATCAAAGA
>Ga0208019_1001514_pt1 | contig 12322 bp, 15 predicted proteins | sample CB_VirMetaG_5_FD_184540 | JGI IMG/M metagenome (GOLD analysis project Ga0208019, IMG submission 184540) | Freshwater to marine saline gradient viral communities from Chesapeake Bay - CB_1508_1D Viral MetaG (SPAdes) (version 4) | ecosystem: Environmental > Aquatic > Marine > Coastal | place: USA...
AACTGCAGCTTCACCTGCTATAAATTTTGGTAGAGGACTTTTGGGTTATCAAGATCCTTTTTTAACTCAAACAATGCAAGATAGAATGTTAGAACTAGAAGCTCAAAGAGGTCCTAGTGGAAGTATTGGCTATGAGGATTATGGTTTGCCAGTTAGTAGTGAAGGTGGAAGATTCACAGGAGGTTTACCTAGTTTATTTTTATCTAGTCCAGTTGATTTTGCTTTAGCAGGTAGTGTTGGTAGATATGGGTATGGTCCAGAAGGTCGTACAGGTTTAGAGTATGATTTTACTCCAGATCAAAATACTGGAAGTACTGGAAATGCAATACTAGATTTTATAAATAGAGGTGGTTTAAAAGAATATTTTTCAAAAATGGGAACAGCACAAGCGGCTGAAGTAACACCTGAAAATAATTTACAACAAAGAGTAAACGTTATGAATCAATTTGATTTGCCTTTTAACTATTCCGCCGACGATCTTCAAGCAAGAGCAAAAAGAGCAATGACACAACCTGGATTTAATATGCAATTAGAAAAAAATGATCCAAACATACCAGATGAAATAGAATTTTTAGATGGACGAAAATTTACTGCAACACAATATGACCCTTATAGTGTTACTAGAGCAAGAACAAATGAACCAATAGACATTGAAGATTATTTAGGGACAAGTACGCCACAAGATTTAGGGTTTATAGGTAGCGCACCAAGTGTTTTTACACCTACTTCTGTTACTCCTATTACTCCTGTAGAATATACATCCTATAGTCCTAGCGTTGAAATGGAACAACCTTTACAAGAAAAAGGTATTGGAAGTATGTTAAAAAATTTAATACCAGGAAGTCTTTTTGCAACTTTACTTTCAGGAATTTTACCAGAAGAATCTCCTCAAATGAAGGCAGCTAAAAGTTTTTATAGAAATCAATATGGTTTAACACCTGGAGGATCTGTTGCTTCAGGAATCATGGCTGGATACAATCCTGTATCCGGTGGTTTATTAAACATGCTAACTCAAGGAGCAGTTGGAAGACCTCCAAATGTTGGATTACAAAGAGCATATCAACAAAGAATTAATATGATTAAAAATACGTTAGCTAAAAAATACGCTGATGGAGATTATTCTGGAACACAATTAGATGAAAGACTTGCAGAACTTGAAAAATTAAAAGCTGCAGAACAAATGGCAATGGAAAAACCAACTATAACTAAAGCAAGACAAGCAGCTCCAGATGTGTATAGAGAAGCTGACAGACAAGGATTTACAGGTCCTGGCGGTGGTTTTAGTACATCAGGAAAAGAAGGTGCTTTTTCATCTAAATCAGGTAGAGGTAGACAGGATTACTAATGCCTAGATCAACTAAAGATATTGCTCTACAAAAAATAGAATCTCACGAAAAACTTTGTCGTATAATGCAAAAACAAACACATGATTCCATCAACAATCTTCAAAATCAAATTAATAGAATTGAAAGAATTTTATTGATATCAGCGGGTGCTTTAATGACAGGTATGGCTGGTATCATACTGACCCTCTTGCAAAAATTATAATAATCTCTATATTACAATTAGGTCGCTTTGGAAAGGACCTGTAAATTAACGTCTAACAAAGGAGTTATTATGACAAATCTTATAAATACTTTCCTAAATAGATCAATTGGTTTCGATCCATTCTTTGATGGATTTGATAACTGGATCACACCTAAATCAAACTTTCCTTTTCACAATATAAAAAAGGAATCTGAAAACAAATACATTATAGAAATGGCTTTGGCTGGTTTTGGAAAAGAGGATATTGATATTCATCAAACAGATGAAATATTAACTATCGAAGCTTCTGAACATGTTAAAGAAGAAGAAGCAGTATACATTTCTAAAGGTATTTCTAAGAGATGGTTTAGAAAACAATTTCAACTAGCAGACACAGTTGAAGTTAAAAAAGTAAAACTTGAAAATGGTATGTTATATATTCATTTAGAAAACAACAGACCAAGTAAAGAAAAAACTTTTGATATAGATTAAATCCAATCTTTAAGATCATCGCCAGTTATTTTACTGGCGATGTTCATCTTACTTCTTAACGCTTTTACAATTTTTTCATCTACAGTATCTTCAGCAATAATATCAATATAAGTCATTTTTCTAGTTTGACCTGCACGATTTATTCTAGCCTCTGATTGTATTCTTTTTTCATAATCATAACCATTTGCATAATAAATCATTACGTTAGCACCCGTTAATGTAATACCATACCCACCTGTTTGAGGTGTACCAATTATAAATCTAACAGGACTATTTGGGTCTTGAATTTGTTTAATAGCATTTTGTCTTTGTTCGTTTGTTGTATCTCCAAAGTAAGTTACATATGATTCTTTACCAAAGTTTTTTTCTACAGCATTAACAATCGCATTAATATCATGTCTATAGTGGGCCCATATAACTGCTTTGTTTTCTACTTCACTAAGTATGTCTACTAATGCATCTAGTCTTTCGTTTTTAACTTCTTTAATTGTACCATCGTCAGCAGTAAAATGACCACAAGTAATTTGATGAAGTCTCATCAACTGTACCATAGCAGATTGAGTAGTCATTTGTTTTCCATCTAATTCCGCTAATGCTAGTATTTTCATTTGTTGATATAATTTTTTCTGTTCAGGTGTCAACTGAATCACACGTTTGGTATATGTATAGTCAGGTAAATCCAAACAATCTTCTTTTAAACATCTGTAAGAAAACGGTTCTAGTTTTTCTGATAACTCACCTAGATTTTTATAACCAACAACTATTTGTACTGATCTTCCACCAAAGTTTGCAGATCGCATTACAGCGTATCTAGTTCTAAATGCATAGTAAGAACCATAGTCCAATAAATACGGATCAAGGAACTCGCATTGTTTATATAAATCTAATGGTGATTTAGTTACTGGTGAACCTGTAAGTATTCTTCTATACTTAGCATATTTGCCTAACTCTACTATGTTTTTAGTTCTTTTAGCATCAGGATTTTTAATAGTAGTAGACTCATCAATAGCCATTAAAGTATTATGACAACTCATAAACTTAGCTGCAAAATCTAAACCTTTTTTAGTTGAGAATGCTTCAACATTCATAACTAATACATGAAGTTTTTCTGTAGACTCAAATAGTTTATTTAATTCATTTTGTTGTTTTTGATTAATCATGGCTTTCCATAACACAGTATCTTTTTCTACATGTGTTGCCATATGAGTAGGTATTTCTAAATCATACCAGTTTTGGTAAACACCTTTAGGTGCAATAATTAAAGCACCATTAATTTTACCTTTGTCATACAGCATAGAAATGTTATCGATAAGAACTTTTGATTTACCAGTTCCCATCTCCATAAAGTATGCATATACTTCTTTATTCCACGATTTTTCCAATGCAGTTATTTGATGTGCATATGGTTTAGTTTTAAATTTATAATTCATAATAATATTTCCTATTGTCTTTCTATTGACAATCTATATAATAAAAGGTAATTACTTGTCAAGCGAAAGTAAAAATAATTATGAGTGAAAATACAGTTTACGTAATTCAAGAATTACCTGGCACAAGATCTGGTAATCCAAAATTTAATATTATGGGTGCACAAAAATATGGCAAGTTAGTCACATTGTTGCCTGAATTTAGTCAAATTATTTTGTCACCTGGTCCATTAATTTTTAAGTTAAGAAAACTTTTAAAGAATTATACTGAAAAAGATTATTTGTTATTAACAGGTGATCCAGCTATAATAGGTGTAGCGTGTTCAATTGTCGCAGATATAACAGGAGGTAAATATAATCTCTTGAAATGGGACAGACAAGAGCATACATACTACCCAGTTGAAATAAACTTATACGAACGAGGAAACATAGATGACGGATAAAGAACGATGGAAGATGCAAAACAGATTGTATCGTATGAAAGATAGAAAGCTAGAATTAGAAAATTTTATAAAACAAACCGAGAAAGATATACAGTTTATAAAAAATTTTAATTTGTTTGAAAGAGATGAAGATATTAAATTTTTAAGTTATATTTTAGGAGTTGTACTTATTTTTATTTTACATCTTGACAAAGTTTTTGATTTTTATTATATGAAATACAAAGCTTTTAAAATGATTAAAAGTGCTAAGAAAGAAATACTAACTCTAACAAAGGAGATAAATATATATGAACAATATAAATTTCGAAGCAGATCAAACTGAGTCGATAACTCAAACTAATGATGCTAAAGCATTATCAGATCAAGTTATTAAACTTAGAAATTTAGAAGATGAAATAAAGATTGCAGAAGAATCTTTAAAACAACTTAAACAACAAGCTGAAACATTATCGGGTGAAGTTATTCCTACAATGATGACCGAAATGAATATTAGTACAATGAAACTAGCAGATGGTTCAGCTATAGAAGTAAAACCAGTTTATGGTGCTTCAATTCCTGTAGAAAAAAAGGAAGAAGCATTCAAATGGCTTCGTGATAACGGCCTGGGTGATCTTATTAAAAATGAGGTCACTGTTTCCTTTGGTCGTAACGAGGATAACAAGGCAGTAGAATATGCTGTCCTTGCGCAAGGTCAAGGCTATCAACCGACCCAAAAGTTAAAGGTTGAACCTATGACACTTAAGGCATTGGTCAGGGAGCGTATCGAAAAGGGTCTCGATATGCCCTCTGATCTATTTAATGTGTTCGCAGGAAACCGAACTAAAATAACACGTGCATAAAGGAGTAAAAAATATGTCACAAGAACAAGTAATAAAGAAACAAGAACCAAGGACTAATAATGCAATGACTGAAAAAGTTAATGCAGGTGCGCTATCTGTAAATATATTTGAAGCAGATGCGAACCAAGGAGTGGAGAATCTAACTCATGAAGATTTAGCATTACCATTCTTAAAAATACTAGGACAATTATCTCCAGAGGTTAATAAAAGAGATGGTAAATATGTTCAAGGTGCTGAACCTGGAATGATTTATAACTCTGTAACTGGAGAATTGTTTGATGGAGAAAAAGGAATTGAAGTCATTCCTTGTCATTACAAATTAGAGTATATTGAATGGCAAGATAGAGGTGAAGGTTCCGGTGCTCCAGTAGCAATTCACCCATCATCTAGTGATATACTAACTCAAACAAAAAGAGATGCCTCATACAAAGATAGATTACCTAATGGTAATTATATTGAAAAAACTGCAAGTCATTTTGTAGTTGTTTTAGGTAATACTCCATCTACAGCTTTAATTGCCATGAAATCAACACAATTAAAGATTAGTAGAAAATGGAATAGTATGATGGCAAGTATTAAAATGAAAGGCAAAAACGGAATGTTCACACCAGCATTCTTTAGTCACACATACAATTTGAGAACTACTCAAATGTCTAATGACAAAGGAACTTGGTTTGGATGGGAAGTTAGCAAAGTTGGTCCAGTACAAGATACTGCAATATACCAACAAGCTAAATCTTTTGCTGAAAGTATATCTAAAGGTGATGTCAAAGTTAAGCATGGTGAAAGTACAGATAGTACTAAATCAGAAGCTTCTCACTTTTAATCTACCCAATATACTGTGGGCGAGCAATCGCCCACATAAACTACAAACAGTTTAATAATGGATAATAAAGAAAGAAAATTCATAGAGACGTTTACAGGTTTGCAAAGAGCATTTGGTACTGCAGACCTAACAAAACTATCCATTGATCCAAGCACAGGTAAGGCTAGACCAGTTTATGGTTGGTCTCATGATGAGATTACTGAAAAAGATTATTTAGATCATTTAAACGGTAGACAATCTATTGGTATTCAACCGTGTGATGATAAAGGTATGGCAAAGTTTGGTGCTATAGATATTGATGACAAACAACATAGTTATTCTAATTTTCCATACAAAAAATATTTAGATATTATTGCTGAACATAAATTACCTGTTGTTCCAGTTAAATCTAAATCAGGTGGATTACATTTATATTTATTTGTTAAAGAACCAATTAGAGCAGTTGCAATAAGAAATTTTTTAGAAGGATTATTATTTACATTAAAACTTCCAACTAACATTGAAATATACCCTAAACAAACTGAATTAGGTAAAGACTCAGAAGGTAAATGGAATATGGGTCAATACATTAACCTGCCTTATTATAATAAAACTGAAAGAGTTGCATTTAATTTGGATGGTACAACATTTACCTTTGATCAATTTATAGAAGTTGTAGAAGCAAATACTTACACTGCAGATGAATTAGAAGAGTTTACATTAGAACACACTAGGTCTTTATTAAATGGTGGTGGAGAAGAATTTAATGATGGTCCACCTTGTCTTGCAATATTAACTAAAAATAAATTAAGAGATGGTAGAGACAGATTTTTATATAACTATATGGTGTTTGCTAAAAAGAAATATCCGGACGATTGGGAGAAAATGGTTATTGCAGCGCCTGGTAAATATTTTGAACCCGGTGCTAATGATGTAATAGATTGGACAGAAGAAAAAACTAAAAAGAAATTAAAATCTTGGGTAAGAGAAACTAAAGGACATACTTGTACTGAAGATCCAATACAACCAGTGTGTATGAAAGCAGAATGTAGAAAAAGAGCTTTTGGTTATTTATCAGATAAGAAAAGAGTTTTCCCAGCGTTATCAGGATTACAAAAAATAACTTATGCTGAACCACAGTATACTTTCAATGTTACTTTATCTGATGGTCAAACTACAAAAGAAGTTAGAGCAAAAAATATAAGACAAATAATAGAGTTAGATAATATAAGAGCAATCATTGGTGCGGCTGCAGATATGATTCCACCAAAAATAAAACAAAATGAATTTCAAGATATATTAGATAATTTATTCCCACCAAAATTAACAACACCTCCACCTAAGGGTACTTCAGATGAAGAGTTGTTAGAAGAGTATCTATCTAAATACTTACATGGACCAAAAGCAACCACATACGCAGCATTTAAAACTGGAGCTGTATTAATAGAAGGTAATGAAGGTTTTTTTGTTTACTCAAGTTTTTTTGATTCTTTAAAAAATAAAGAATGGAAAATGGATAGGAAAATAACTGCAGAACAAATGACAAAATTATTTGATGCAAAATTTGGTGTAAGTAAAAGATTTCCAAAAAAAGATGGAGATACTAATTCTTATAATCCAATTAATGTAACTGTAGTATCTTTAGATAAGTTTCCAGGATTACTTTCTGATGAAAAACCACAAGAAAGAGTAATTAACAATACCAGGGGAGAAAATTTTTAATGATTAAAAAAATTTTTGGTCCTCCAGGTACAGGAAAAACAACTACATTATTAAATTTAGTAGATGAATATATTAAAAAAGGAACTTCTTTAAATAGAATAGGTTATTTTGCATTTACTAGAAAAGCAGCTAACGAAGCTAAGGATAGAATGTTAGAAAGAAATCCTGAATTAGATAAAAAAGATTTGATATATTTTCAAACACTACATTCATTTGCTTTTCACACATTAGGTATGAGTGAAGAATCTGTATTACAACCAGTACATTATGAACAAATAGGTAAGGAATTAAATTTAAGAGTTACAGATACTGGAGATGGGTCTGGTTATTTAAATTTTAATAGTGAGTATTTTAAACTTATAAATAAAGCAAAAGTAAAAAATATTTCTCCTGAAGAAGAATTTAATACAAATGAATGGAGTAATGAAATTGATTATGAAACTTTAGGACATATCTATTTAAATTATAATCATTTTAAAGGTGACAACCTTTATGATTTTAATGACATGATTACAAAGTTTGTAAATGAAAAAGAAAAATGTAAAGAGTTTGATGTAGTATTTATAGATGAAGCTCAAGATTTATCTCCAATACAATGGATGATGTTTGATGTATTAAAAGAAAAATCAAAAGATATTTATTTAGCAGGAGACGACGATCAGGCAATCTTTGCCTGGGCTGGAGCAGATGTTAATAGATTTATAAATGAACCAGCAGAAGAAATAGTATTACCTTATTCAAATCGAGTACCAAAAAACATACAGGATTTAGCTAACGTTATTGTTAGTAGAATAGAAACTAGAAAAGAAAAACAATATTTTCCAAAAAAAGGATCAGCTGGAAATGTTGAATTTATTTATAATATTGAACATATTGATTTAACAAAAGATAATTGGTTAATACTAACTAGAACCACTTATAGATCTGATGAAATATCTAAACAATTAAGATCAAATAATTTATATTTTAAAGATAGGTTTGGCAAGAGTTACAATGTAAGATTATATAAAGCGATACTAAACTTTAGTGAATTATGTAAAGGTAATTCAATTAATCTAGCAGATGCAAAAGAAATACATGAATACTTACCAGACAATCCTTTTTTTAAATTTAAAGAAAATAAACAATATTATAATATAGATGATTTTGGTTATGGTAAAGATTCTCTTTGGTATAATTTATTTACAAGAGCAGACCAGGATGAATGCTTTTATATAAGAACAATGTTATCTAATGGAGATAAGTTATCACAACCTCCAAGAATAGAAGTGTCTACTATTCATGCAGCAAAAGGTGGTGAGTGTGAAAATGTTATTTTAGTATTAGATAACGCTAGAAAAATTAGACAATCTGTAGAAAACAATATTGATAAAGCAGATGAAGAACATAGAGTTTGGTATGTTGGCTCAACTAGAGCCAAAGAAAACCTATACTTATTAAAACCAAAGAAGGAACGTTATGGTTATTCTTTGTAGTTTTAAACAGAACGGGATAGAGGGACAGTTTCCGTGGAGAGTGGTAGCTTCAAGTTCTAACGAACGAAGTTGGTTCGGGGCCTCAATTCCCAAGTATTATATTACCCCGTTAAATCAACAACTACCACATTATAAAGGAGAAAAATATGACACATAAAGATGATATGGAAAAAATATTTCCACAAGATAAGCAGATAGGCGGAAGTCATTACAAAGACTTTCACATACAACCCTATGAGTTTATTTCTAAGAACGACTTGAGTTTCTTTCAGGGAAATGTTATTAAATATGTATGTCGTTATAAAAATAAAAACGGCATAGAAGATCTAGAAAAAATAATTCATTATTGTGAATTAGAAATTAAAAAGACAAGAGATACAGATGGCAAAAGAAAAAGGTAGACAATGGGACGGTAAGTCTCGACCTCCTAATGACAATTATAAAAAACGTTGGGAAGAAATTTTTGGTAAAAAGAAACAAGAAGATTTAGATAAAGAAGATCAAGAATATTTAGATTCATTAAAAGAAAAAATATAATGAGAGTACCTATATTTACTGCACAAACAGAATGGATAGAACCAGAAGAATTTCCTGACTTAAGGTCCTATGATGAAATAGCAATTGACTTAGAAACTAGAGATCCTGATCTTATCACAAAAGGTTCTGGGTCCGTAATAGGTAATGGAGAAGTAATTGGTATTGCTATAGCTGTTGCTGGTAGAAAATTTTATTTTCCAATTGCTCATGGATCAGGAAGCAACATGGATCGTAAAAAAGTATTAGCGTGGTTTGCTGATACTATGGCTTGTCCAGCCATAAAAATTTTTCACAATGCTATGTATGACGTATGTTGGATACGTAATTTAGGTATAAAAATCAATGGTTTAATAGTAGATACCATGATTGCAGCAAGTTTAATTAATGAGAATAGATTTGCATATTCTTTAAATGCATTGTCTTGGGACTATTTAGGTCATGGTAAAAATGAAACTGCTTTAAGTGATGAAGCAAAATCTAGAGGACTTGATCCAAAAGCAGATATGTGGAAGTTACCACCAATGTATGTTGGAGCTTATGCAGAAAAAGATGCTGAGTTAACTTTAGAGTTATGGCAAAAATTTAAAACAGAAATTATACAACAAGATATAGAATCTATTTTTAATTTAGAAACAGATTTATTTCCATGTCTGGTGGATATGAGATTTAAAGGTGTGCGAGTAGATGCAGAGAGAGCTTCACAATTAAAGACTCAACTACAATCTCAAGAAGAACAATTATTATTAGAAGTACAAAAAGAAACGGGTATTGAACCACAGATATGGGCTGCAAGAAGTATTGCAAAAGTATTTGATAAATTAAATTTACCATATCCTGTTTCTGAAAAGATAAAAGCACCCTCTTTTACTAAAAATTTTTTAGCTGAACATACACATCCTTTAGTTCAAAAAATTGCACAAGCAAGAGAGATTAATAAAGCACACACAACTTTTATTGATACTATTATTAAATATGAACATAAAGGTAGAATTCATGCTGACATCAATCAAATAAGATCCGATCAAGGTGGTACTGTAACAGGACGATTCAGTTATAGTAATCCAAACTTACAGCAACTTCCAGCACGGAACAAGGATCTAGGACCTATGATACGATCTTTATTTTTACCAGAAGAGAAACACACCTGGGGTTGTTTTGACTACTCACAACAAGAACCAAGATTGGTTGTACATTATGCATCACTAGAAAAATTTCCATCGGTGTATGATGTTGTTGATGCGTATAATGAAAATACAGATACAGACTTTCACCAGATTGTAGCAGACATGGCAGAGATACCTAGATCACAAGCTAAAACAATTAACTTAGGTTTGTTTTATGGTATGGGTAAAACTAAACTGCAAGCAGAACTTGGTGTAACAAAAGAAAAAGCAGATGAATTATTTAATCAGTATCATGCAAAGGTACCTTTTGTTAAAAACTTAATGAATGCTGCATCAAATAGAGCTCAGGATCAAGGTCAAATTAGAACGTTGCTAGGTAGATTATGTAGGTTTCATTTATGGGAACCAAATATGTTTGGTATACATAAGGCATTGCCTCAAGAAGAAGCACTCAGGGAACACGGACCAGGGATTAAAAGAGCTTATCTTTACAAAGCTTTAAATAAATTAATTCAAGGTAGTGCTGCAGATATGACTAAAAAAGCAATGGTTGATTTATATAAAGAAGGTATTGTAGCACACATACAAATTCATGATGAATTAGATTTATCAGTAGAGTCTCCAGAACATGCAAATAAAATTATTGAGATTATGGAAAATGCTGTTAAACTAGAAGTACCCAATAAAGTTGATTATGAGTCAGGGGAAAACTGGGGAGACATTTATGGATAATGATAATATAAGGATTAAAATATGGCCTACCTTAACGCGAATATACCACCTATTTACTGCAAAATTCGTACTGAATATTTGTATGATATGGACATGGATAAAAAAGGCGAGCAAGACTGTGTCATCTTCGGTATGGCAAGTATATCAGGACGTGCCTTATTATTTCACGTTATGTTGCCAAATGGTGCAGTCTTTTATAGATTGCCTATCTCAGCGTTTTTCCAAAAACGTTATGATAGAACCGAAGTGCCGGATATGTCGGTTGACGAGTTACAGTTGTGGAACTGTTTTAGTTATTGGCCTTCTGTTCATTGCTTTGATTGGTTGGCTGGCGTAGAAGGTAAATTCTTAGGAAAAGATAAGAAATTTTACCATGGACAATATCTTTTTACTATTGACTGGGCACACCCAGAGACTAATATATTAAATGTTGAGCATAGTGAAATTCCTCAAGAACATAAGTGTGCGCATATATTGGCTCTTAATAATGGGAATTATGCAGCTCAGCCTAATAATCGTATTTTGTGGCACATTAATAGTTATACTACTGATGACAGCTGGCCTGATTATAAAGTCCAAAATACAGTTTGGGATTGTGAAGGCTCAGATTGGGTTACAGAAGATACGGACAAAATGTTCTATGAAATAGAACCAAAGGAGGACAAATGAATTTTAAATGGGATTTAAAAAAACAACAAGAAGATAAAAGAAAAGAAGAATCTGCAAAGGCTCAACTTCGTAAAAGAAGTAAAGAGTCTATAGCAAGACCTAAAGCGACTAAAAATATTACTTCTGACGACCCTAGATTACAAGGTATTTAATGAAAAAACCATTGACGATTTCTGAAGAGGCGTCAGTGCAGATGCCAATGAAGACGGTTGCCAGTTTAATCGCGCTCGTCGCAATCGGCACCTGGGCTTATTTTGGTTTGATTGAAACACAGAATCAACATCATACTAGATTACAATTAATGGAATCCGATGTTAAAGATAACACGGAGTTTAGAATTAAATGGCCGAGAGGTTTGATGGGTTCATTGCCCGCTGATTCTGAGCAGTTTATGCTTATTGAGGATTTATATAAACAGGTTGAGAAGATGCAACAGACTCAAGAAATGAATATGACCAACAAAGTTAATATAGAATTTTTAATGAAGCAACTAGATAAAGCTCAAAAAGATATAGAAAAATTAAAAGACA
>Ga0208019_1001515_pt1 | contig 12321 bp, 9 predicted proteins | sample CB_VirMetaG_5_FD_184540 | JGI IMG/M metagenome (GOLD analysis project Ga0208019, IMG submission 184540) | Freshwater to marine saline gradient viral communities from Chesapeake Bay - CB_1508_1D Viral MetaG (SPAdes) (version 4) | ecosystem: Environmental > Aquatic > Marine > Coastal | place: USA...
CAGTCGTAGCACCCGATGGGCACGTGGTTATTAATTGTGATAGCTCACAGATCGAAGCCCGTGTATTAGCTTGGCTTGCAGGACAGGACGATGTGGTCGAGCAGTTTGCACGGGGCGAGGATGTGTATTCGCTGTTCGCTACCAAGATATATAAGAAACCTATCAGTAAAGAGAATCCGATAGAAAGATTCGTAGGTAAGACCTGCATCCTTGGCCTTGGTTACGGCACAGGGGCAGCGAAGCTACGGCACACTCTCAAGACCCAACCGCCGGGGGCTGACCTGCCCGAGGAGGAATGCAAACGCATTGTCGATCTGTATCGGCAAGCGAACGATAAGATCCCTGCATTGTGGCGCGAATGTGATAGTTCGCTCCAGCACATCATGTCGTGGCCTCGTGGATTAAAACCTTACACGATAGGCAAACACGGTGTTGTACAGATTACTCAATCGGGGATACTTCTCCCCAACGAATTGTTTATACGATACCCAGATTTGAGGGTGCGAGACAACAAGTACGCTTACAAATCTCGTAAAGGCATCGTAAGTATATGGGGCGGCGCGATGGTTGAGAACATCGTCCAAGCTCTTGCTCGAATCATTGTTGGAGAGCAAATGTTGAGAATCAGGGAGCGGTATCGCCCCGTCTTGACAGTCCACGATGCGGCTGTCATTGTCGCACCTGAGAAGGAATTAGACCAAGCTATTGGATTTATTACGGAAGTGATGTCTACTCCTCCTGATTGGGCAGCGGGGCTACCCGTCGCCTGTGAAGCTAACTATGGTCAGTCATACGGAGATTGTTAGTGATTCAGTGGTCATTCAGTAGTCTTAAAGAGTTCGTCAACTGCCCGAAGCAGTACTACCACACCAAGGTAGCGAAGGACTTTACTAAGAAGGCTACTGAGCAAATGCTGTATGGCACGGCTGTTCACAAGGCGCTAGAGGATTACGTTCGAGATGGCACACCCCTTGCGAAAAACTATGAGATCTTTAAGTCACAAGTCGATGCCTTATTGGACATATCGGGCGTCCGGTATTGCGAACATGAGATGGCGCTCGACCGTGATAAAAACCCTTGCGGCTTCAAGGCAGACGACCGATGGGTCCGTGGGGTCGTTGACCTACTCATCGTCGATGGGGACTCAGCCTACATCGTGGATTACAAAACAGGAAGCAATCGTTATCCTGACCCGAAGCAGTTAAAGCTGATGGCGTTAATGACCTTTGCCTATTTCCCCGAAGTTAAGTCAATTAAAGCGGGCCTGTTGTTCGTATTACATAATACGTTTATAGATGAGAGTTATAAGCGCGAAGACACAGACAAGCTATGGAGCGTGTTTGAACCAGACCTGAAGCGCTTAGAGATTGCTTTTGAAAATTCTGTGTGGCCTGCCAAACCGGGTGGTTTGTGTGGGTGGTGTCCAGTAAGTAACTGTAAGTTTTATCGGGAGAGATAGTATGACTGAGTATGGCACAGATCCGTTTTTGTTAGTTCGTAGGTATGACCCAGATACAAGCCATGAAGCAGCGTATTCTGTTGATACAACCAAATTAGAAAGGATGGTTTATGAGGCGATAAAATCTTACGGTATAAATGGGTGTATAAGCGATAATGTAAGAGACATGTACCCTAGATACCCATACAGCTCTATCACCGCTAGATACCGCGCACTTTTAGATAAGGGTATGATTATAGATTCAGGAACGCGCAAGCCGGGAAAATCAGGGCGTAACCAGAGAGTATTAATAGCAACATGTTGGGTTCCACAGGAGAATCTAAATGCCGTACGTGAACAAACCACGCCCATACAAGAAAGAGTACCAACAGCAGAAAGCTCGCGGGGAGCACTCTGATCGTATGGAGCGTCAACGTGCCCGACGTAAAGTGGACAAGAACGGTGTAGACCGTAACAAAAACGGTAAGGCTGATCGGCGTGAAGGCAAAGACATTGCCCACAAGAAGCCGTTATCGAAGGGCGGTACTAATAAGGATGGGTATACGATACAATCTGTTCGTCGCAACAGGTCATTTCGCAGGACCTCAAGTGGGGCGGTAAAGTAAGTTTCTGTGCAGACTAATTTTTAGGGAGCATTTCCCCCACTTTTCTCCCAAGTCTGCGCTTGTTGATGGTGAGCTTTATGGGTTACACCTCCCTATGCGGCTCATACATTGACCGTCTGGCCCACGATACGGGCTTCTTAACAGTAGGTACAGTATGCAAATAGTCGATAACTCGGCGGTACATATCACCGCCTCTAATACGTTCGCCTCCGAAATTACCCAACAGATTAAACGGAGCGAAGTAATAAAAGATAACAAGCATAATAAAGAAATTCTTATCTGTTGGGACCACGAAGAGATGCGGGCTTTGGCTAATTATTTAGACCGATACCTGCCCAACCAAAACATTCCTAAAGTGCCGTCGCCTATGCAGAGGGACTACGACTGGCCCGGAATACACAAACCGTTTGAGCATCAGCGTGACACCGCGCACTTTCTATCTCTAAGACAACGCGCTTTTTGTTTTAACGAAGCGGGTACAGGTAAGACCTCTGCCGTTGTGTGGGCTGCAGATTACTTGATGAAGATTGGTGTCATCAAGAAAGTCCTAGTCATATGTCCCTTGTCGATTATGTATTCAGCGTGGCAGTCAGACATATTTAAAACAGCTATGCACAGAACTTGTGGCGTAGCGCACGGCAGCGCACGTAAGCGCAAGAAGATACTTGAAGAGAATTACGACTTCACGATTATTAATTACGACGGCACAGCCGTGGTGCTAGACGAACTCAAGCAAGCTAACTTTGATCTTATCGTAATCGATGAAGCCAACGCTTATAAGACTCCGAGTACTAAGCGATGGAAGAACCTTTCTAAGTTACTCACCCCTGACACGTGGCTTTGGATGTTGACGGGTACGCCTGCGGCGCAGTCTCCGGTCGATGCGTTTGGGTTAGCTAAGTTAGTTAGCCCGAACCGAGTGCCGAAGTTTTCAACTGCTTGGCGTGATCGAGTGATGGTGTCTATCAGTAAGTTCAAATGGATAGCTAAAAATTGTGCTACCTCAGAAGTGCACCGTGCATTACAGCCAGCGGTTAGATATACCAAGCAGGAGTGTTTGGATCTACCAGAAATTATTTACCAAACCCGAGACGTACCGCTTACTCCACAAGTTACTAAGTACTACACATCGCTTAAAAAACAATTACTCATAGAGGCAGCGGGGGAGCAAGTCTCCGCCGTCAATGCGGCGGCTGCATTGAATAAACTCTTACAGATATCAGCCGGTGCGGTTTACACAGACAAGCACGATGTCATTCAGTTCGACATCTCACCAAGGCTAAATGCGCTGAAAGAAGTGCTTGAAGAAACTACCAATAAGGTTGTAGTATTTGTTCCGTTCCTTCATGCTATCGAAGTAGTCAGCGAATACCTGACCAAAGAAGGCGTGACGAGCGACATAATTAACGGAGCGGTAACTGCACAGAATCGGCACACAATCATTGCTCGATTTCAAACTGAAACTGATCCAAGAGTTTTGATTGTTCAGCCTCAATCTGCGTCACACGGCGTAACTTTGACGGCAGCAGACACGGTAGTTTTTTGGTCTCCGGTAATGAGTGTGGAAACATATTTACAGTGCATAGCTCGTATCGAAAGAGTCGGGCAAGTAAATAAGATGTCGGTGGTGCATCTGCGTGGGTCGGAAGTTGAGAGAAAGATCTACGCAATGCTCCAAGGCAAAGTTGATAGTCATCAAAAGTTAGTAGACCTGTACAAACAGGAGTTGGAGGAAGTTAGTGATGAGTGATGCAAGTAGTTCAGTTGGAGATACAGATCAGTTAGTCGAAGCGTATTTATTAATACGTTCAGAGCGAGATAAATTGCGTAACGAATACGAACTAGCAGACGCTAAGCTCAAAGAAGATATGGCTAAGCTAGAAATGGTTATGCTTGATATGTGTAACGCAGTTAACGCGGATAGTCTAAAGACTAGGCACGGCACCGTGATGCGGAAGCTAAACGAGCGGTTCTTCTGCCAAGATTGGGATAACTTTTATAAGTTTGTTCTAGACAACGAAGCCGTACAGTTGCTAGAGCGACGTATACATCAGAGTAATTTCAAAGAATTCTTGAGGGAAAACGAGAACGATGGGTTGCCGCCCGGAGTTAACGTGATGCGTGAGTACGGTGTTTCAGTACGTAAAGCCAGTAAGTGAGGATTTATGAGTAACGATATCATTGCAAGTATTAAGGGCCAACTCGCCAACATTCAGACCGGCGTGGATGACGATACCCGCGCAGTTGCCGGTGGTGGTTTGGGTGGCTCGAAGCGCATCTCTATCAAGGGCGGCGTGTTCCGTAAGATGTCAGGTGGTAAGGAAGTCGGCACGATTGAAGATCGCCACATGAATGTGATCTTTGTGAAGATGTCCCACACCGCAAGCCGTACCTATTACACGGGTGCGTACAAGGAAGGCGAGAAGATCGCTCCGGTCTGTTGGTCTTCTGACTCGAAGAAGCCTGACCCCGAAGTTAAGACTCCACAAGCATCGGCTTGTGACTCGTGTCAGTGGTCTGTTAAAGGTTCAGGCCAAGGTGGTAGCGGCGCTGCCTGTCGTCTATCGTGGCGTACGGCTGTCGTGCTGCCGAACAATCCTGATGGCGATGTGATGCAGTTGGTGCTACCGGCTACGTCTTGCTTTGGTAAGGAAGAGGGGGGCAAGTGGCCTTTCCGTCCCTACATTCAGATGTTGGCTAATAACAATATCTCCGCAGGGCGCGTGGTAACTAAGATGCAGTTCGACACGAAGTCGCCTGTACCGAAGCTACTGTTCTCGCCTGTTGGGGTAGTACCTGAAACCGACGTTGACACTATTCAAAGGCAAAAGGAAAGCCCTGCTGCTGAGAATGCTATCAAGCTCACGGTTTACCAACAGGACGAAGGCACCGAAGTTGCTGCCCCTGCTGCACAGGCAGAGGAAGTTGCCGATAGCTCTGATGAGCCTGTACTGCGAGAGACTAAGAAAACCGAGCCTGTCGCAGCGTCCGGTGAAGTGGCTGACGTAATTAAGAAGTGGTCGAAGAAGGGTTGATCAATGCCTCGCACGTATGGTTCCAAGTTACTAGTCAAGTTGAAAGAAGGTGATCCGTCTCTTCTTGGTGTTCAGCTTGGTCGTTTATGTGTTGAGGCAAACCTTCCTGTCGTCTACGTTGCCGAAGCATTAGAGGTGTCCCGTAACACAGTTCATCTTTGGTTTCGCGGTCAAGTGATGAACGAGGCTAAGCGTAAGGTAGTTGAGGCATTCATGTATCTCGTTGAAGAAGACATGAAGAACGGTGTGCTGCCTGCTATCAATATCAAACACGCTAAGTCATACATAGAGGGCATGATTGGCAAGAGTGTTTAGTGGTGAGTAAGTGGTTTGGCGGGGCGGCTGTCGCCCCGCCTTTTTTATCTAAGTGGGCTGGTGTTCATGCGAAAACAATTTTACGAGAAGGTACTGCCTCCGCATGGCGTCTACTGCGTTACAGAGATTACTAAAGATAAAAAAGTAGTTAACCGTTTTGCAGAGAGCCTTGACGAGGTAGAGAGTCTAGTAGAACAGATTAATTCAGAGGGCAAGAATGTTTTCATAGCACTTAGCAGCTTCAGTGGTCACAGCCGTATGGGTGACTACGCTAAAGAGTGCCGTTCGTTCTTTATTGATCTTGATGTTAAAGCAGATAAGGCGGGGTGTTACTCAAGCAAGTTAGAAGCTATTGAGGACCTCGATCATTTCTTAAACGTCACTGAACTCCCGCCGCCCGTTGTCATTGATTCGGGTAACGGCATACACGCCTATTGGCCTTTTGAAGATTCTGTGCCTGCATCGGAATGGAAACCGTATGCAGAAAAGTTCAAGCAGCTTTGTCTCGATCACATGAAGATCGACCCCGTTGTAACGGCAGACGTTGCACGGATCATGCGCTGCCCTGAGACGTTGAACTTTAAAACAGACCCGCCGAACCCAACGGCGTTTCTTACCGACGAGATACATCAATACGACTTTGAAGTTTTCAAAGAGTATCTTGGTGTAGTCGAGCCAACTGTATCCTCAATTCTAGACTTGATTCCAAAAGGTTTAGACGAAGATACAAGGCAGATAGCCAAGCTAGATAACTTTGAGACTACGTTCCAAGAGATCGCTGAGAAAAGTCTTGAAGGTAAAGGCTGTGCTCAGATCGTCAATGCGTTGGTCAATGCCAAGACACTAGCAGAACCTCTGTGGCACTCAGCGCTGTCTATCGCACGGCACTGCACTGATTGGGAAACTGCTATTCATTTGCTGTCAGAGGATTACCCGGGCTATGACCCAGAAGCTACGATTAGAAAAGCCAACGAGACGGTCGGAAAGCCACACAGTTGCGACACCTTCGCCCAACGAAACCCCGGAGGATGCGACGAGTGTCCATTCAAAGGAAAGATCACAAACCCTCTCGCTATCGGACGAAAGTTTGTATCAGCGCCAACCCAAGAGATTAGTAAAGAGGACGCAATTCGGATCGAGGCGAATCCCCAAGAAGTTCCAATTTTTCCAAAAGCAGTCCTCCCCTACGTCCGAGGAAGGAACGGGGGTGTCTATTACCTACCGCCGGTCAAAGAAGATGAAGATGGAGTGAAGATACAACCCGACCCCGTACTAATATCTACTAACGAATTTTTCCCGGTTAAAAGAATGTATGGGGAAGAAGATGGTGAGTTATTCTTACTTAGAGTCAAACTGCCGCACGAGGTTAGAGAGCGGTACATTTCAATGGGTGAGGCGCAATCTGTAGATACTATGAGGGGCATACTAGGTAAGTCAGGGGTAGCCCCGCCGCATCAAAGCCTATGGCCTAAACTGGTGGAGTACACAATGAAATGGGCGCATTACTTACAGAGTCAGACTGCTGCTGACAAAATCTGTATGCAGATGGGTTGGACTGAAGACAACGAGTCTTTCTTGATTGGTGAGTCTGAAGTTATAGGTAACGGTGTTACGCGCAGGGCGGCAGCAAGTCCCCTAATACGTGACATATCAAGGCTTCTTAAACCCAAGGGGGACTTTGAAGTTTGGAAGAACTGCGTTAACAAATTAGATCAGCCTGAGTTTGAGATGCAGGCGTTCGGGCTGTTTATTTCTTTCGGTTCGCCGCTGATGAAGTTCACCTCGACTAGCGGTATGACGTTCTGTTTTACAGGGTTATCTGGTGCAGCTAAGTCCGGATCACTCCTCGCTGCGCTATCTGTGTGGGGTGCGCCTAAGCCATTGAGCGTTTACGAGTCTACGGACAACGCTTTTAACAACCGCGCTCTAACACTCAAGAACATTATGATGGGTATGGACGAGGTGCATGATAAGCCCCCCGAACAAGTGTCTAAGCTCATTCACTTGATATCACAAGGTAAGGGCAAGATGCGTTTGCAGGGGTCAAAAAACGCGGAGCGTACTCAGCAGGAAGTGGCGTCGATGCTGTGCTTGATGTCTTCTAACGTGTCGCTGTACGACTTGGTGCTAAGTAAGAAATCTAGCGCCAGCGGTGAACTGATGCGCCTCCTAGAATATGTTCTTATTCAGCCTTCAACGATGACGATGGCTGTTGGTAAAAGCATATTCGACCCGCTGCATACCAACTACGGTCACGCCGGTATCGCCTTTATGGACGCAGTTGTAACGATGGGCGAATACGAAGTTAGGCAGAGGATTGAGAAGTGGAGTAAGCGTATTGTCGATACCAAACTTGGTACGAACGCTGTATTTAGATTTTATGAGAGTGGGCTAAGCGCCATTTTTGCAGGGGCAGAGATTGCTTACGAGAATGGTATCTTCAACATCAACGTAGAGAGAGTGTTTGATAAAGTTATGTTAGAAACTATTAAGATCCGCGACGATACACAGAAGCATCGCATCGTAGACTACGAAGGTCTGATTGGCGAATTCTTGAACGATCATTGGCGACGAGGCACTTTGATATTTGACGAAGGCAGGGTAATACACGAGCCGTTTGGTGAACTTATTGCCCGAGTTGAAATCGGTAATGGCACGCAGTACGTCGCTAAGAGCAAGTTCAAAAAGTTCTTAGCTGAGAAGGGCGTAGGCTCCGCCGAGTTTGAAAAGGCGCTTGAGAAGTCCACAGTGAACTTACAATCGAAGAAACTACGGCTCTCTAATGGGTGGAAAGCAGGTATGAACTCCCCGCCGGTACACGTTTATGCCTTCCAGTACGAGATACCCAAAGAGATTTTAGATGACAAAGGTAGTGGAACCGGAGTGGATCTTTCCGTTTGAAGCGATGGCGGTTGGGGAGAGCTTTTTCATCCCGACCGTTAAGATCCCTGAAATGCTGTACGTTATAGACTGCCGCGCCAAGGCCGCTCAAGTAAGAGTGAAGGCATTTGCCTCGTCCAAGGAAGGACACCTTGGTGTGCGCGTCTGGCGTATCGGTTAGTTAGGCACTCTCTTAATCGCGCCTTCTCTGTATCTTTTTGGTATAGATACTCCGTCAAGCGCTTCTTCAGCGTTCCTACTTCTAGTCTTGAACGATTGTTCTAGTTCTTTCCAATTGATAGTCGCGTTGAACTCAGCAGCAGTACGAGTTTTGTTCCACTTACTGATATCGGATAGAGCATTGTAGTACCCTTCTTCATCTCCTTGCGACCAAAGTACATAAGCGTTACGCAACAGTGACTGCCGCCGGTCCATCACTCGTTTAACAATTTCTTTTCTAGCCCCGGCTCTTTCACGCGCTTCAGAAATTTTGGTTGGAGTAAATCCAAAGAACTGCATGAATGTTTCGTACTCATTCAAATCGTCTACGATTTTTTTACCGTCTTTGGTTTCTACCCCTTCGTTTATATACCGCAGGGTTTTTGCCATATTTCTCAAAAATAAAGGTAGCGCTTTTTCTATACCCCGCTGAATCTCGCCGTCAAGAAGATCTCTACCAGCGTCAAAACGAGAACGTACTGACCCAACAAACGGTCCTAGAAACTGTTCCGCTATGAAAAGTTCTAAGCCAATTTCGTCTACACGACGAGGATCATCGCGCCAAAACATCCCCTCAAACCCTGTTCGGGACGCCATATCTACACCAAATATCTGATTAACAGGACCTCTCATAGCAAGCGAACCATAAGCCTGCTTAAAGTTTTCTTCTTCGTCTTCAATTTCATCATCTGCTTCGCCAAACATAGCCGCAGACATAGCCGACACAGCCCCCGACAAGGCTTTGGCAGCGCCGTAAAAAGGTAGTCCTTGGATTCCAGCAAAAGTAAATGCGCCGCCCATCACTCCTAACCACTGCTTAAGAGCAACTTTTCTAAACTCTCTATCTGCCGCCTTTGCTTCCGCTGCTTCAGCAGGGGTCATTCCGGTAGTATCAGTCTGTGTCCCGGCTAATATATCTCGGGCGAGTCTTAGCTGAAGAGCATACATAGCTCTTGCAAAACGCTTAAAAGTAAAAGCAACTTTAAAAAGTCCATACGCATCGGCACCTTGAAATATCCTTGGTCCAAGTTCAGTTAACGCTTCACCGTTAGTCTCATTCACAAGTTTGATGGCTTTGTCTATTGCAGCGCGTTCTACAGCCCTACCTGTCCTGCCCTGCGATTGCGCCCTTTCCATCTCTAATCTAAAAGCCGCGACCAAAGTAACTTCACGATTAAATCTTTCGGTGTTTTGAAACGTCCACCCAAGAGCTTGCGTAGAGTAGTTCAGCATACCAGTATAATCTCTGAGCTTACCCTCCCCCGATTTGCGGGCTTCGATAATGTCGTACCCTATTGATTGTTTAATTGCGCCTTGATTAATAGCTTCTTCGTATAATCTCCGCAACGGAGAGTTCTTGGGCATCTTATCTTCGTCGAAAAGAGTCCTATCAGATCTAGGAAATTTTTTATACCAAGGTGCATTTTCTGCATCAGGGTTTCCTTTATGATCCCAACCTCCTTGAAAATACATAGCCGTAGCATCTTCCATTGCTAACTGAGCTTTTTTATAGCCGTATTCCCCTCCCAACATACCGTACACAACCATTGGCAAGTTAGTTACGTTAGCAACAGCGGAAGATATGTTACCCAATATATAATCCGCATAACTTATAAACGTAAGCGCGTTTACCACTTTGTTAGTAATGGGGTTACGCAAAAAATTCGCTCTTTTATTAAGCTCAGCCCCAAGTTGCTGTGCCGCCATAGAACTATCTGCTTTTATATCTTGGTCTATGAGGCTCATAACCTCATCAATCTTAGGGGTATATTCAAGATTAGTCAGTTGATTTGCCATACGTGTAGCGACAATTGCATAGACACGTAACGGGTCTTGATCCGCGCCTGCATAGCCTTCGCGCTTACGAAACTGCTGCCGAATGGAGGACGCGGGCAATGAGTCTAGGTACAAGTTGTACATAGCCTGTTTTAGTTGGGCAGGCATTTGAGCCTTGTCGCCATACTGATCTTTATAGTACTGATCAATAGCTTTGTTTACATCACTAAAAAATCCTAACGTTGTGCCGCCTGCTGAGTCAAAAGCATCTTCTATTTTTTCGTAGTCTTGTATGTTTTGTATACCCGCTTTTCGTAACCGAATTATTTCGTTGATTCTTTGGTTTCGAGTGTTAAAGGATTCTACTGCTTCTTTTTTATTTTTATCTGTGTAGCGAATAAAGTACTCGCCCTCACGGTATAACGGAAAATAAATTTTTAAGCGACGGGACTCAATTTCACGACGCAGTATGTTTGCTGCTGTGGGGGGTAGCGATTTGGTAATTAGATCTATGTATGCGTCGGACATTTCTTTATAAGCGTCCAACATTTCAAAATATACTTTCTTAAGCGGTTCAGGCAGGGCTTCAAACCTAGCTGTCAACGGGTCAAGTGTGCTGTAGGCTTTGTTGGGTACTACTTTTCCATTCTTTAATTTAATAGTCCTACGAAAATCTACTTGGTCTTCAGTAGACTTAATAAGGATATCTCTAAAGTTGTTAATTACATTGCCTTTGTATTTTTTATCGGAAAGGACTTTGTTCCAATTATTGATATTAGCTTCAATTTGCTCACGCATCTTACGGTATGCAACAACCCTAGCTGAGCCAACTTTCATCAAACTTTTGATAGCAGGCGCTATCTGCCCAAATATATCCGCCATCTCTTGCATAGACCTTAACGTCAGGAAAACAGGACGCGCCCAGTCCTCCATCTGCCTAAAGAACTCAAGAGTTTTTACAGATCTATTGTATGCTGTGTCTATAGCCCCTCTGTCTATAACCCCTCTGTCTATAGCCCCTCTTACAAATTTATCTACAAGCCCCTTTGGAGGAGTGACTGAACTTATTGTTTTAAGTTCTTCTAGCTTTTTAGGTACAATCGCAAGTATTTCTCGCTGAACCCTCTTAGCTTGAGCAACCTTCTCCGAACCAGCAACTTCTCGTCTACCCTCCGTTACTTTTTCTTGGGCTATGCGGATGATCTGAGCAACGTCGTTGTTGCTATATCTAAAGTTAATCCCCATCGCCCGACCTATGCGGCGGATGAATGCCGCCACGCGATTGAACGCAGCGCGAATGCCAGCCTCTTTGATCGGACCTGCTTCAGACTTTATAGATAGAGCTTCTTCAACTGCCTGCGCGTTGCTCATACCGGGCATTCTTACTGCATCGGCTTCGGTTCGCATCGCAGGATTTGTTTCGTATATGTCGTTCAGTATGTCGTCGAGCCGGTCTTTAAATTTCTGCTTAAGTCCGAAATGACCGAGGCTCTCGTGGTAGACAGTCGCGTGTACGTCGGCTTTATCTGACGCACGGCTCGCTATAACGTAAGTCTTACCTCTATGATAAAAACCTTTTGTATCAGGCTGTATACTCTTTTTAACTTCATTGGGGATGCGCGTGTCATTTTCATCATCTAACACTACTACGTCAGGCGCATTGGTCCATCCTTGAACAGTCTCGTTAGCAGCTTGCGCGACTTCGTTAGATGTCATAACCGGTGCAGACGGCACCGGCCCTCGTCTAAATGTTCTTATTTTAGGTTCAGCGTCTATGTCATCGCCAATACCTGTGATGTCCCCTAATGCAGGCTCGACTCGTTTTTTATTCTGTTTTGCTAACTCCCTAACTCGTGTGTTATAGGCAGCAATAGCAGCATCTGTATGTTCTTCAAGTCCGTATTCTTGTAGCGTATCTCTTACATTGTCTAAATAAGCGCCAATAGACTCATCTAAATTTTGAAACGAAGTTCGTTCGGAAGTTCCGTCAGCAAAAGCGCTTTCAGCGTTTGATCTAGCAATGTCAATAGCT
>Ga0208019_1001516_pt1 | contig 12320 bp, 18 predicted proteins | sample CB_VirMetaG_5_FD_184540 | JGI IMG/M metagenome (GOLD analysis project Ga0208019, IMG submission 184540) | Freshwater to marine saline gradient viral communities from Chesapeake Bay - CB_1508_1D Viral MetaG (SPAdes) (version 4) | ecosystem: Environmental > Aquatic > Marine > Coastal | place: USA...
AATTATTGTGAGTGGAAAACAATCACTTACGGTATAAAGAAAGTAAAGAAAAATAATGTAATACTATTAAGTGCTTTACCTAGTGTAATCTTAATAGGATTATTATTGTTTCTTATTTAATACATATCTGGTATGTTTTAAACACATACCAGATATAAATACTTATATCGTTCATCCCAAAAGGACGGAAGTAGGCATTGCCGAAGGAACGCACCTAACTTAAACATAAAAAGGAGGGTGTATGACAACACGATTTACTCATTTACTTAAATCTTACAGCAACGAGCAAAAAAAATCTGCTACAGATAAAGTTTTGTTTGCGGCTAGAAAAGAAGTTGAAATAAATGGAAATGGTACAACTGGATATGTCATTAAAGAAGGATCTAATAAAAACAAGGTTCTACAACACATATCAGTTAAATCTACAAATAATTGGTAATTTGCTGAGTAGTTGACAAATTAATATTTTTTTGATATAATAGAATCAATATTATGAAATATAATGAAGATAAAATCTGTAAAGAAATCCTAGACTATATTAAATCTACTTATGGCCAACATTACTCTGCTGGTAATAATGGTTTTCAGGTACAAGATTTATTTAAAACTTTAGGTATAGGACAAGATTTTTGCCAAGCAAATGCAATAAAGTATTTGTGTAGATATGGTAAAAAGGATGGTCACAATCGTAAAGACTTGCTAAAGGCCGTACATTATGTTATACTATTATTAAATTATGATAAGGAGAAAACAATAAAATGAAACTAAGTGAAAATACAATCTCTATATTGAGAAACTTTTCCGACATTAATCAGAACATTCTGTTTAAGCCAGGAAAAAACATTGCCACAATGTCAACAATGAAAAACATTATGGCAAGAGCAGAAGTTGAAGAAGACTTTGAACAAGAATTTGGTGTATATGATTTACCTGAATTTTTAAGAGCATTAGATTCTTTCCAACAACCTGTTCTTAAATTTAACGGTGCCGCAAATCTTAAAATACAAGATGAGAAGTCAACTCTTTCAGCAAGATATGCTTTTGCTGATAAGTCAACTTTAACTACACCTCAAAAGCAAATAACAATGCCAGATAAAACTGTTGCGTTTACATTAAAACACAATGATTATGAATCAGTTAAAAAACTTTATACAAATTTAAGTTTGCCTGATTTGGCTTTTAAAGGTGAAAAAGGTAAAATCAAACTTGTTGCTTTAGATAAAAAAAATAATAATTCAAATGAATCATCTATTAATATAGGTGAGTGTGATGTTGAATTTACAGCATATGTAAAAACTGAAAATATGAAAATTATTCCAGGTGATTATGATGTTGCATTATCAAAAGCAAAAATTGCACACTTCATTAACAAAAAAGTTAACATACAATACTGGATTGCTTTAGAAGCAGATAGCGTATTTTAATATGAGTGATAATAAAATTCCTATGACACCCAAAGAGGAAGATAAAAACGCAGGTGTTGCTAGACTTGAAGACGGAACAGCCTATCCACTTGATGGTTACATCAAAGTAGAAACCAGAGAGTATCATCAAACAACACATTATCTTAATAGACAAATTGCTGTTGAAGATATAATCAATGAGTTTGGTAATCTACCTACCTTTGAAAAAGGTTTATACTTTGATTGGTCTACCTATCATAATGCTAGTGAAGAAGATAAAGACTTAGCAGATAAGGTACAACAATTTGTTGATGAACACGATTATGACCGTGAAGAAGATTGTTGGACAATGAACAAAGGCGGTTATGATGTTGATTGTGAAATTGTAAAAGAATTTACTATGGAAACTAAATAATGAATAAAGTGAGGATTATATTATGTCAGATTTTTTGTGGGTCGAAAAGTATCGGCCAAAGCGTATTGAGGATTGCATTTTAAGTGAAGACTTAAAAAATACATTTTCAAAATTTTTAAATCAAAAAGAAATACCCAATTTACTTCTTTCAGGTACAGCAGGCACAGGTAAGACAACTGTTGCTCGTGCTTTATGTGAAGAATTAAAATGTGATTACATTATTATCAATGGTTCAGACGAAGGCCGTCACATTGATACACTAAGAACTACAATCAAAAACTTTGCGTCTACCGTATCGTTAGACGAATCTACAAATCATAAAGTCGTTATTATAGATGAGGCAGATTATATGAATGCTGATAGTGTTCAACCTGCATTAAGAAACTTTATTGAAACGTTTTATAAGAACTGTAGATTTATATTTACTTGTAACTTTAAAAACAAAATAATACCTGCCTTACATAGTCGTTGTACTGTAATTGATTTTCGTATTACAAATGGTCAAAAAGTAAAAACAGCAAGTGCTTTTTTAGATAGACTAGGAGAAATACTTAAATCAGAAAACATAGAGTTTGATAAAAAAGTATTGGCTGAACTTATACAAAGACACTATCCAGACTTTAGAAGAACCATTAATGAATTACAAAGATATTCTGTAAGAGGCAAGATTGATAGTGGTATACTTGTTTCTTTATCAGAAATTAATAATAAAGAATTGATTAAGATGTTAAAAGAAAAAAGATTTGGCGATATGCGTAAATGGGTTATACAAAACCTTGATAAAGATCCATCATCATTGTTTAGTGGCATTTATGATATACTTTATAAAAACTTACAACCACAATCAGTACCTGCTGCAGTATTAACGATTGCTGATTATCAGTATAAATCAGCTTTTGTAGCAGACCAAGAGATAAATATGGTCGCCTGTTTAACACAAATAATGGCAGAATGTAAATTTAAGTAATGGCAAAAAGAACTTTTTTTAAAACATTAATAGTAAAAATAAGAATGTGGTATGCTGACATACGAGGTCATCACGGTAAACGTTGGAACTATGAACCTGGTGAGTGGTATATGGGCAGACATAACAAAAAAAATAATGATTGAATATAAATTAAGTGATTATTTAAATGCGATAAATTGGTCAAAAGTCAACTTATTAGACGGAGATGACCTTGTTTGGGAGAAAAAATACCCTCCTTATATTATAAATCGTTGTCTTTCACAACACGTTGATACAATCTTAATGGCAAATGAAATGAATCAAAGACACAGTATTAGTAAAAGGCTACAGTTTCATTTTCTCATAAATAGTATAAGAAAACGAAAACGATTTGGTGGTAAATGGGTAACTACAAATCGTTCAAAAAACTTAGATTTGATAAAAGAATATTATGGATACAGCAACACAAAAGCAAGAGTTGCTTTAGACATACTAACAAAAGAACAAATTAACCTTATAAAAGAAAAATTAGATAAGGGTGGGAGAACTAAATGAGTGAAGAAAATTATAATTGGTCACCTGAAAGTATGTTAGAGGTTACTCTAAAACAACCAGACGACTTTTTAAAAATTAGGGAAACACTTTCCAGAATAGGTGTTGCCAGTCGAAAAGACAAAACATTATTTCAATCGTGTCACATATTACACAAACAAGGTAAATATTACATAGTACATTTTAAAGAACTATTTGCTTTAGATGGTAAAAAAGCTACACTAATTGAAAACGATATACAAAGAAGAAATACAATTGCTATTTTATTACAAGATTGGAGTTTATTAAATATTGTAAAACCTGAAGAAGCTGAAAATAAAGCACCATTATCACAAATTAAGATAATTGCTTTTAAAGAAAAAGGTCAATGGAACTTACAGGCAAAATACAATATTGGTAAAAAGTCAACTAAAGAAGAAAACAAAACTGAATAATTAGGAGTATATTATGATTAAATTATATAGACTCACCACAGGTGAGGATTTGATTGCTGAACAAGTAGAAGTTACAGATACTTTTACGATTGTTAAAAAACCTTTTGTATTAATACCAATGCAACAACCAGGCGCTCAAACAGCGACTATTGGTTTTCATCCATACATACATTACACAAAAGACGAAATTATAAAAATTAAATCAAACAATATTATTTGCGATTCTGAGCCAGAACAAAATATCTTAAATGCTTATCAACAAAATACAAGTAAGATACTTCAGGCTAAGAAACCAAATATTATTGTGTGATGAAAATAAAAGTAAACGTAATCAAAGATAACAAAACAGAAATCATTGAAGTACCTGAAAATTGTACTTTAATGGAAGCATTGAAGTTTCACAGTCCTCAACAATATGTTGATGGTGATTGTGGAGGTTGTTGTGCGTGTGCTACTTGTCACGTACACATAGATAACTCTTGGCTTGACAAAATTGAACCTGCAGATTATAATAGTCCTGAAACAGATTTAATAGAATACGAAAAAAAATATGACAGAATAAAAAGTAGATTAGCCTGTCAGATTACACTTAAAAAAGAATATGATGGTTTAACGGTGAAAATAATTGATGAGTAATTTTTATACAAATGTTATAGAATACAAAGGTAAGTTATTAGTAAGAGGTGTCGCAAAAGGACAACCTTATGTAAGTAGAATTAATTATCAACCAACATTATACTTACCTACAAAAGAACAAACAAAATATCAGACACTAGACGGCATATGTGTCAAACCTAAAAAATTTGACACAATATCCAAAGCAAAACATTTCTTTGAAGAATATAGAGCAATACCTGAATACAAAATTTATGGTATGAATCGATATAATTATCAGTACATTGCTGATGAATATCCTGAAGAAGTAAAATGGAATAAAGATCATATAAAAATATTTACGTTAGACTTAGAGTGTAAGTGTGAACACGGATTTCCCGATGCTGATACGGCTAAAGAAGCAATTATTTGTATTACTGTAAAAAATCATAGTAACAAACAAATATTAACTTGGGGAACTGGTGACTTTATATCTAAGAAATCAAATGTAACTTATATAAAATGTCAAAATGAAAAACATCTACTATTAGAGTTTCTTAAATTTTGGTGTAAAAATCATCCTGATATTGTTACAGGTTGGAATGTAAAATTCTTTGACATACCTTATCTTATGAATCGAATGAGATTTATATTTGATAATGACACGATTAATAAAATGTCGCCTTGGAATTATGTGAATGCTGAACGTGTGCAGTTAGGAACTAAAAATCAACAGTATTGGAACATCTTAGGTGTTTCTGTATTAGATTATTTTGATTTGTATAAAAAGTTTACCTATGTTAGACAAGAAAGTTACAAACTAAATTATATTGCTAAAGTTGAATTGGGCGAATCTAAATTAGATAATCCATATGAAACATTTAAAGACTTTTATACAAAAGATTATCAAAGATTTGTTGAATATAATATCCAAGATGTAGAATTAGTTGATAGACTTGAAGACAAAATGAAGTTGATTGAACTTTGTTTAACAATGGCCTACGACTATAAAGTAAATTACACAGATGTTTATTCCCAAGTAAGATGTTGGGATACTTTAATCTACAATCACTTAAAATCTAAAAACATAGTTATACCACCAAGAGAAGAACACGAAAAGGATACACAATATGAAGGTGCGTATGTAAAAGATCCGCAATTAGGATTACACAAATGGATTGTTTCTTTTGACCTTAACTCACTTTATCCACATTTAATTATGCAATACAATATAAGTCCTGAAACATTTATAGGTGTTGAGCCTAAAGCAATAGGTGTTGAAAACTTTTTAGATGAAAGATTAAATCTTAAATGGGCAAAAGAACGTAACATAACAATTGCTCCTAATGGTGCTATGTTTAAAAGAGACAAACAAGGTTTTCTTGCTGAGTTGATGGAAAAGATGTACAATGAACGAGTAATTTATAAACAAAAAGCAATTGATGCTAAAAAAGAATTTCAAAAGACAAAAGATCCAATTTACTCTAATGAAATATCTCGTTGTCATAATATACAAATGGCAAAAAAGATTTCTTTAAACTCTGCCTACGGTGCAATTGGTAATCAATACTTTAGATACTTTGATGTAAAACAGGCAGAAGCGATCACACTTGGTGGTCAGTTGTCTATTCGTTGGGTTGAAAGAGACGTAAACAAGTTTATGAATAAAATTTTAAATACAACAAATGTAAATTACATAGTTGCTTCTGATACAGATTCAATTTATCTTAGATTAGATCAACTAGTACAAAAAGTTTGTAAAGATAAAACAATAAATCAGATAGTTGATTTTATAGACAAGGCCGCAAAAGAAAAAATACAAAAAGTCATTGACGATAGTTTTCAAAATCTTGCTAATTATGTAAATGCTTATTCGCAAAAAATGATTATGAAACGAGAAGCAATCGCAAATAAAGGCATATGGGTTGCTAAAAAAAGATATATGATGAATGTATTTGATGAAGAAGGTATTAGATATGAAATACCTAAGTTAAAGATTATGGGTGTTGAAGCAGTTAAATCATCTACACCTGAAGTATGTAGAGGTAAAATTAAAGACGCAATAAGAGTAATAATGAATCAAAATGAAGAAGATTTAATTAAGTTTGTAAACGACTTTAAAAAAGTATTCAGTACATTATCGGCTGAAGAAGTTGCGTTTCCTAGGTCTTGTAATAACTTAAACAAATATGTTGACACAGGTAACATATATAAAAAAGGAACACCTATACACGTAAAAGGTGCTTTAATCTATAATCATTATTTACATAAACATAAATTAGAATACAAGTATCCAATTATCAATGATGGTGATAAGATAAAATTTTTAATGTTAAAACTACCAAACACAGTTAAAGATACTGTAATTTCATTTTCTACAAAAATACCTTATGAGTTTAATTTACACAAGTTTATAGATTATGATACACAATTTGAAAAGACATTTACTGATCCTTTAAAATTTATTTTAGATTCTATTGGGTGGAAACTTGAAAGAGAAGCAAGTTTAGAAAGTTTTTTTGTATGATATTAAATATGATTATATTGTACCTAGTTGTTATGTGGTCAGCAAGAATCGGAATGTTGATTGCTTTAAAAACTAAAATACCAATATATCAATTTGCTTTGTTATTACTTGCTATAAAATTTTTGTTTGATACTTATGGAATTTCCTAATAAAAAATATAAAGTCATATACGCTGATCCGCCTTGGTACTTTAAATCGTTTTCAAGTAAAGGCGAAGGACGAAATGCTACACGTCATTATAGTTGTATGAATTTGCAAGATATAAAAAATCTTCCTGTTACTGAAATTTCTGATGATGATTGTACTTTGTTAATGTGGGTTACAGATCCTTTTTTACAAAAATCATTTGAAGTTATTGAGTCGTGGGGCTTTGAATATAAAACTGTGGCATTTACTTGGGTAAAGACAAATAGAAAGTCTGATGGATACTTTACAGGTTTAGGATATTGGACTAGAGCTAATCCTGAAATGTGTTTATTGGCAACAAAAGGTAAACCAAAAAGAATCAGTAGTAGTGTAAATCAATTATTAGTTTCAAAAAGGAGAGAGCATAGTAGAAAACCAGATGAAATGTACAGTAAAATAGAGAACTTATTATCTGGACCCTATATAGAATTGTTTGCTAGAACTCAAAGACAAGGTTGGGATAGTTGGGGAAATCAAGTTGACAAATTTGAATAAAAATGTTATAATAGATATTATGGATTACTTATACAAATACGCAAATCAAAATAAATTACCAATAATGAATCAAACTGTGTTTGAACATTATACAAAGACTATTGGTAAAGAACAATTTAGATTAGACTTATCAGAATATATTGCCAAAGAACGACCTGTATTTCCTTTAAAAAGTATTACCTTAGAAGAAGTTAGAAATGATTTTTTTGAATTGTCTAAATTAGATACAAGTAAATATTTAAAAGTTGATGTTAATGATGTTATGGAAAAATATGATGATTACAAATACAATTATAAACAATATGGTCTAGGTGTTATAGACGCACCATCTACATTTAATAGTATTTCAAATTATTTTCAACAAGCATTAAGATTAAACTGTTCAAGTTATAGTTTTAAAGCACCGATTGATGTGTGGACTAATGGTACACCTAAAGACATATGGAAATGTTTAGGCCCTATATGGCGAGGTATCAATGGTATGAAAAAAGTAACCATTGATGGTAAAGAAGAATTAAGAGGTGGTGAATTAACTGAAGCAAGTTATATGAGTGCATTTAGATTGGGCACTTACATTGCAACACAATTTAAACCAAATGTGGCTAGAACTATTTACGATATGACAAATGCAAATACTGTATTAGATACAAGTTGTGGTTGGGGAGATAGACTTGCTGGTTTTTATACAAGTAATGCTAGACAATATACAGGTTGCGATCCAAATCCAAACACTTATGCTAACTATATGGAACAAGTAGCAGAGTATGAAGAATTTTTAGGCAATCCTGAACCAACAATATATGAAAGAGTTGACAATCAAGGTAGAAATTATTTTGAGTGTATGGGTAAAAAATACGTAAGAATTTATAGATGTGGTGCAGAAGATTTACCTTGGAATGAAATTAAAAATATTGATTGTGCCTTTACAAGTCCACCATATTTTTCTACTGAAGAATATAACAAGGGTGGTGAAAGTGAAGAAGATCAATCTTGGTTTAAGTTTAATCAATATGAAAAATGGCGTGATGATTTTTATTTACCAGTATCTAAAAATAGTTTTAATTCTTTATCATCTACTGGTCATTTATTTGTTAATATTATGGACCCTAAAGTTAAAAATACAAGATATAAAAGTTGTGATGAATTAGTAGATAGTTTAAAAGAACACTTTGTAGGTCAAATAGGAATGAGAATTATGCAAAGACCTAAATCTGATAAGTTATTTGAAAGTGAAGAGGCTAAACAAGAGTTTATGAATAAAACATACATAGAAAATGTTTGGTGTTTTTCGAAAAATAAAAGTTTAGACTATTTTAGATTTGCTCGAAAGGCAACTTTGCCTATTTAAATAAATAACTATGTCAATGACAATTTCAGAATCATCATATAAAGATTTAAAAGAGTATTGGGACTATCAAAGAAAGATAGAATACAATAAAGAGCTTTTAAAGAACTCATTAAAACAAATGGACATAGGTCCTTTAGGTCCTAAAATGGACATAGATGATATGTTTGATAGTATTTGGGTTAAAGTAGATGAAGATGATTATGAAAATCCGCCTAAAAATTGGATACCTAAAAATAACAAATTAAAGTTTGATTGGGAAACCGACAATCTAAAAGGTAGACCAGTTATATTACGTGCTAAAAAACAAAATGAGGATAATAATATATAAAAAATTTGATAACTATATGATATATGATTTTGAATCAAAGGAACTTGACAAAATACTCAAAATATGTTATGATTTAAATATAAAAAGAAAACAAATAAGTATTGTTTTCAATGAACAAGAACAGGATGATTATGAACGACTTTCTAAAGGATATAATTAAAGAAACAGGTAATGAATACGCTTCACTCGTAAGTGAAGGACTTGACGCAGGAGATGTAGATAGTTTTATAGATACAGGCTCATATACTTTTAATGCGTTACTATCAGGTAGTATCTATGGTGGTTTACCATCAAATAAAATTACAGCAATTGCTGGAGAAGCTGCTACAGGTAAAACATTTTTTGCATTAGGTATTGTAAAAAACTTTTTAGATAAAAACAAAGACGCAGGTGTAATTTACTTTGAGTCTGAAAGTGCATTAACAAAAGAATTAGTTGAAAGTCGTGGTGTTGATAGTAAACGAATGGTTGTTGTTCCTGTTGCAACCGTACAAGAATTTAGACATCAATCAATTAAAGTTATTGACAAATACATAGAACAACCTGAAGAAAAAAGAAAACCTTTAATGTTTGTTTTAGACAGTTTAGGTATGTTATCTACTACAAAAGAAATGGAAGATACTGCCGAAGGTAAAGAAACAAGAGATATGACAAGGTCTCAAATTGTTAAGGCTGCCTTTAGAGTATTAACTTTAAAATTAGGTAAAGCAAAAGTACCAATGATTATGACAAACCATACTTATGATGTTATTGGTTCAATGTTTCCACAAAAAGAAATGGGTGGTGGTTCTGGATTGAAGTATGCTGCTTCAAACATTGTATATCTATCTAAAAGAAAAGAAAAAGATGGTACACAAGTTATAGGAAATATCATACATTGTAAAAATTACAAGTCAAGGCTTACAAAAGAAAATGCTATGATAGATGTAAGATTGACTTATGACAAAGGATTAGATAAGTATTATGGACTACTTGATTTAGCAGTTAAACATAATATATTTAAATCCGTATCAACAAGGATAGAATTACCAGACGGAAGTAAACAGTATGCTAAAACTATCAATAATGAACCTGATAAATTCTTTACTAAAGATATTCTCAATCAGATTGACGAAGCTGCCAAAAAAGAATTCCTCTATGGCGCAGAATAAAAAGTACGTTTTTGCTCAACGAGATATAGATGATTATTCCTGTATCAAGTTGACAGAAACACCATATAATGATATAATATACACTTATAATAATGTTAAATTTGCATCCGAAGAAAATGAACAAGGACAATTACCATTAAAATTTACGTATGAAGTTAAAAAAAATCCTAATAATGTTGACACAACATCAACTGAATTTAGGAATTATATAGGTGATATATTAATTGAAGTAATAGAGGAACAATTAGAAAATGGCAGCATTAAATTCAAATGATAGATTTGAAAAAACATTATTATCAAATTTAGTTTACAACGAAGACTTTACTCGTAAAGCACTTCCTTTCATTAAAGAAGACTATTTTAAAAGTAAAGAAGAAATAGTCCTTTTCAATATCATTAAAAACTTTGTTGTCAAGTATAATAATCTTCCTAGTAAAGAAACTATACTTATTGAACTATCAAATTTAAAATCTATAACCGAAGAAGAATTTAAAGTTACTAAGTCATTATTAAATGAACTAAATGCTGAAACAGTTGATCTACAATGGCTAATAGATACAACTGAAAAATTTTGTAAAGACCGTGCTGTATATAATGCTGTACTATCAGGTATAAAAATTATAGATGGTAAAGACAAGAAACAAACTCCAGAAGCCATTCCTCACATACTGTCCGAAGCACTTGCTGTAAGTTTTGACAATCATATAGGACACGATTACTTAAATCAAACAGATGACCGATTTGAATATTACCATAGAGAAGAAGAAAGAATTAAATTTGATTTAACTTATTTCAATCGTATTACAAAAGGTGGTTTACCACCTAAGACTTTAAACGTAGCACTTGCAGGTACTGGTGTTGGTAAATCTTTGTTTATGTGTCACGTTGCTTCTTCAATGATAAGTCAAGGTAAAAATGTATTGTATATCACTTTAGAAATGGCTGAAGAAAGAATTGCTGAAAGAATTGACGCAAACTTATTAGATGTAACTATTGATGAACTTTATGAAATGCCTAAGTCGTTATATGATAATAAAATTTCTAAGTTACAAAGTAGAGTAAATGGTCAATTAATTATTAAAGAATATCCTACAGCTTCTGCTCACGCAGGACACTTTAAAGGTTTATTAGATGAACTATCTTTAAAAAAATCATTTAAACCTAACATAGTATTCATAGATTACCTAAACATTTGCTCAAGTAGTAGATTTAAAGGCGGTAATATATCATCTTATTTTTATATTAAGGCAATTGCTGAAGAACTAAGAGGACTTGCAGTACAGTATGATGTACCAATTGTGTCTGCTACTCAAACTACAAGAAGTGGTTTTATGTCAAGTGATATTGGTTTAGAAGATACCTCAGAGTCTTTTGGTCTTCCTGCAACAGCTGATTTTATGTTTGCTCTTATTTCAAATGAAGAACTTGAACAATTAGGTCAAATGAAAGTTAAACAATTAAAAAATCGTTATAATGATCCTGCAATCAATCGTGCTTTTATTTTAGGTGTAGATAGAGCAAAAATGAGATTATATGATGTAGAACAATCTGCTCAAAATCTATCAGACGGCAATCAGGAATCAAAAGAACAAATTGAAAGTCCATCAGGACCACAACCTGCTGACGCATATGATAAATTTTCTGGATTTAAAATATGACAAAAAATAAAAAGTATTCAAACAGAGGATCTTCAAAACTATCTAGGATGGCTAATAAGAAAGTTAATCCTAAATCTATGCCTAAAATTTATTATGTATCAGAAATGATAATGAAAAATAATGAAATTGTTTGGAGGGCAGTTGAAAGACCTAGTGGGATTGTAATTAAAGAATCTTTTTTTGAAGAAGACATTAAAAAAATTGTTAAGAGACAAAACACAAATAAGACATTTGGAATATTTGGTTTTCCTAAATGGTTTGATTGTCGCACAGATGAAGAAAT
>Ga0208019_1001517_pt1 | contig 12309 bp, 12 predicted proteins | sample CB_VirMetaG_5_FD_184540 | JGI IMG/M metagenome (GOLD analysis project Ga0208019, IMG submission 184540) | Freshwater to marine saline gradient viral communities from Chesapeake Bay - CB_1508_1D Viral MetaG (SPAdes) (version 4) | ecosystem: Environmental > Aquatic > Marine > Coastal | place: USA...
ACTACTTGCGCAGATACTACAAAACAATAAAAAGTAACTAAATACTACATTAACAGGATAAAAACCTATGAAAAATTTACACGAATACATTGCAGAACGCAACAAGACATATCACTTTAAAGTAAAGTGTGCTAAGAACGATCCCGGCAAGATGATGGAGCAGATTAAGAACGCTCTTGATGCTTATGAGCTGGTTACAATCAGCAAACCTAAGAGTATGCCAGTTGCTGAGCACGTAGAATTCCCTAAGGCAGGCCCATGCGAGTGTTGGCAGTTTGACGTAGAAGTTGCATATCCAGCAACTACAGTACAAATTGGTCAATTACTACGTGAGCGAGCAGGCATGAGCGCAGACTGGTGCAGTGTCCATACCAAAGATACAGCAGAGCAGACAGAAGCCGCTGAAGCACACGGTAAAGATCACGAAGGTGCATTACTTACAGATGACACACTGAAAGACGAGCCAGGTGCACAAGACCTAGTAGGCGAAAAGCGTACATCAGGCTTACTTAAAGAACTACAAAAGAACAGCGTTAAGGTTGCAGAAAAAACAGCCAAAGGTAAGACAACAAATGATCTGCCAGAGGGTACAAAGAGCCCTGTAGGTAGCTAAACAAGGATAGAACAATGAGCGAAATGCACAACATCTTAAACAAACTTCAACAGTTGAACGAAAGCACTGACGTTACTGAAGAAGAACAAGTAGACGAAATAATGGGTGCTCTACATGAAGCGTCACTTCAAGATCAATTTAAAACCAGAGGTCCTGGCAAAGATGCGGCTTCACAGTCTAAAGGTAGGTACGTCGGAACAACAGCCGTTAAGAATCCTATGAATGTAGGCCGTCCTGCTGGGCACGAAGAAAAGTATCCGGGGGGTTGGATCCCTAGCCACAAATGGGCAAAAAAATTTGGTGAAGATACAACAGAAGAACATTGCGGTGGTAGCCACAAGAAGAAAAAGACCAACGAAAGCGTTGAAGCAAGACTTCTTAAAGAGTATGCAGAGTTTAAAAAATCTAAACTTAAAGAAGAGCCAAACGAAGGTAATGAGTTTAGTGGTGCATTAGCTCAAGCTAAAAAAGATGGTAAAGAAGAGTTTGAAGTTGATGGTAAAAAGTATAAAGTAACCGCTGAAGCTAAAAAGCCATACGTAAAACCATTTGATGCAAGTGGTGTGCGTGTTAGCAAGCGTGGTAAAGTAGACGCTGTTAGTCGCGATTACTACCATGTTAAAATGGAAAAAGACAACGTTACTAAAGCAGAGCGTGTACTAGCAGATGACGGCGAGTCAGAAATGCACATTAGAATGAATGCTAAACGTGACAACCCAGGTTGGAAAATTGTTAGCGTTCGCAAAATTGACACTACTGACGACAATCAAGGAAAATATAGTGCTCAGGACAGAGGACGCCCAAGAAAGATTGAAATTGACGAAGCCGCCAAACCTGACTACTTAGACTTAGACAAAGATGGCGATAAAGAAGAGTCAATGAAAAAAGCCGCTATGGATAAGAAAGAAAAGAAAGAGTCGTAGATGAAAAAAGAAGAAATTATTCTTCGTGAAGGTCCTATAGGAGATTTCTTCAAGGGACTCTTTAAAACTAAGGAAAAGCCAAAGTCTGGAAGCGGTGGCACGCCGACAGATGCCGGGAGTGCTATAGATAAAGTCTTGGGACCTAAAGTGCAACGTAAGCCTGGTGAATCACCACCTCCACAAGGCGAAAAACCGCCAAGCGCAGATGCACAACCAGTAACACCTGCCGAAATAGAAGCGGCTAAAAAAGCACAACAAGCAAGGATAAAAGCTGAAAGAGAAAAAATTGAAGCAGATAGACTTGCTAAAGAAAAACAACAACAAGAACTAGAAGCTAAGTTAGCTAAAGAAAAAGAAGCAGAAAAACTTGCCGCACAGCAGGCTGAAAGAGCTAAACTTGCTAGAGAAAAACAACAGGCAGAAATTAAAAGACAGGCAGAAATTAAAAAGAGAGAAGCTGAACTAGGCAAAAAACCCTATGATCCATTTAAATGGAGAAAACCAAAAGAAAAGCCAGAGATAAAGCCAGAAAAGCCAGAGATAAAGCCAGAGATAAAGCCAGAGGTAAAGAAGCCAGAGGTAAAGAAGCCAGAGGTAAAGCCAGAAAAGCCAGAGGTAAAAAAGGCAGATGAGAAGGAAAAATTAAAGCGTGATGAGAAGCCATTTGAAAAGCCACAGCGCGAAGTAAAGCGTGAGAAGCCACGTGAACGTATCAAAGCAAAAGAAAAACCACGACCAAAAACAAAAGCAAGAGTTAGAGGTAGAATAAAACCACCTGTAGCACCATCTCGGGCTGGTGGGATTGGTGTGGGGGGTGGACCAGACACCAGGTCTCTATATCAAACTCTAATAGATATGGGCTCAACTCCCCAATACGGTCCTTTGCCTGCGCCTAAAAGTTATATTCGTGAAGCACCAGGAAAGAAATACCCTAGTGATAAGGAAATTATGGCGTATATGGCTACAATAGCTCAACCTGAGAGTGGTGGTAATTACACTGCTAAGAATCCGTTGCCTTACCAGACAGCATCAGGAAAATATCAAATTATTGCCGATACTTGGAATAACATTAAAACAAATATTAAAAATGGTACGTATAACGACTACGGCATACCACGCTCAATGCTGAGAAAAATCTTAAAGATGCCACACAAGGCAATGTTAGATCCAAACTACCCTGACAATAGTGCTATACAGGATGCGGCCGCACTGCTCCTTGGTAAAGCAAATGCTAGAGCTCTAGTGGATAACAATATACCTGTTAATTCTGGTAATATGTATGTTATGCACGGACTAGGCACAGGCCTTGGAACTTACGTACTAAACAATCCAAATAAGAGTATTCGACAAGCATACCAGGCTGTTTATCCAAAAGATTGGGAAAGTAGATATCAGGCCGCGTCATCAAAAAATCCAGGATTCTTTAAGAATGTTGATTTGAAGTCTAACTCTAATATTTTATCTCAAAACATGTCAGCCATGGTTACATCAAAAGATGGAACAGGTTCGCAGGCTTATCTTGACAATCCAGAAAACACAGCATCAAACGCTGATGCTGGAAAGTCTGTGCCTACTACAAAACGTGAGCTTGATGCATGGGATGCGGCTGGAGATGTTAAACAAGGCTTTAGTAACGTTAGTAAATTTATTAAAGACAAAGCAAAACAAGCCTGGGACTATGTTTCAAGTGGTGAGGCTGGGGATGACATTGAGACTGTTTCGGATGTATCTAAACAGGCGTACCAGCAAGACATAAAGCCAGCGGCACAAGCAGTTGGAGATGTAGCAGGACAGGTATACAAACAAGATGTGAAGCCAGTATTAAAAACTGCTGGAGATATAGCAGTAGATGTTGGCAAAGATGTTGTTGACGTTGCAACTCCTATTGTTAAAACTGCTGGTGATGTAGTGTCAGATGTTGGCAAGAGCATAGTTGATAAAGTAAAAAACAAATGGAATCAATACAAAGCAGATGCTGAAGCAGAAAAGAAACAACAGTCAGTTAAAGAAGAAACACCGCCAGGCAAAAAGTACGAGCGTATGGTAAAGCATATTAAAAAAGGATATGCTAAAGACGGAAAACTAACTGATCAAGAAAAAAGCATAGCCTACGCTACTGCGTGGAAACACTATAACAAAAAGAGCTAAATACGTAATCCTAGGGGAATATAATGGAAGATTTAAACGATATTTTAAAACTATCTGGCTTAAAGACTAAAACAGTTAAGAAAAATCTTAACGAGTCTTATACTAATGAGCCAGATGAAAAGTATGCACCAGTAGATGCTATACTCGATCAAGGTACAGACCTTAACCGCAAAAAGCAACAAAATGCAGTTGCTGGCTTCACTGGCGACAATCCAATGACTGAAGGCGGTGCTGACGTTGACGAAGATGCAGTACGTGAACTAAAAATTTACATTGATCACGATCCTGACCTATACAAACAGAATGTGGAGCCTATTCTGCGTAACTTATCACGCAAGTGGGACAAAGGTGTATATGATCACGAACTAGCACAAAAGTTATTCTACTATCTAACAGTTAACGGTGCTAAACAGTACGGACAACAACATAGCAATGGTGATGGCTTACGTATATTTTCCCCTGATGTACGCAAAGCCGTTGCTAAAGAACTAGCTGATGATTGGTTAGCAGAACTTAAAGCTGGTAACAAGATGGATGAAGCTGAAGTTGATCTTGAGGAGATGCTTGCTGACATTTTAATTAGCGAAGATGCATTTGATAATATACGTGATCAGAGCGATAAAGCATTTTCAAGTATACGTAAAAGTAGTGATAGTGCATTTTCAAGTATACGTGGCAAGAAGCCTGGCTTCTTCAAGAAGCCGGGAGATTCCAACGCAGACAACAGAGAGCGTCAGATCACTGGTACGGAAAAACACGTTTTGGGGGGGTGGAACCCTGACCTTAATCCCTCTCCAAATTTCAAGAAATTCAAGAAGGAGAAATCAGGAAAGTCATTGTCTGACATTATCGCTAGAATTAAACCTAATAAGCCAACTGAGCCATCCTTTCCAGGACTTGGTAAGAAGCCTGAGTACACAGATATGATACCAAAGCCTAAACCAAAGTTTCCAGGACTTGGTAAGAAGCCTGAGTACACAGATATGATACCAAAGCCTAAACCAAAGTTTCCAGGACTTGGTAAGAAAGAACCTGAGTACGTTACACCACTGCCAGTCAGACCAGGCGACAAGTTTGATGTAAGGCCACTTGAAGAGGCCCCACCTCCTGAGCGCAAGCCAAAGATCAAGCCAAATGATGCCGCAGGCTACGGTGACGAAACAGGTGGTCCAGATCATTATGTCAACCCTGAGATTGCTAAACAAATGGCCGATCAGGAAGCTCATAATTATGAAATGACTAAACTCCAACGTAGATTCCCAGAAAAAGTTGATGAGATTGTCGGCACCGCAACACCTAAGAAATTTGACAGTTCATCACTAGCCGCATCGGCTGCATTTGGAGCTAAGACAGGTCCTGGCGTAAAGCCCGTAGCAAAAGGGCCAGCCGCAAGTCCATTTAATGTATCTGCAGGTGGTGTTGCAAATATGGGTGGTAACGCACCTAAACCTGTAGCAAAAGGACCAGCCGCAAGTCCATTTAATGTATCTGCAGGTGGTGTTGCAAATATGGGTGGTAACGCACCTAAGCCTGTAGCAACAGATTCATCTGTAGCAAAAGCGGAGCCTAAGCCTGATCCTAGCGTTAACTTTACAAGTGCTAACTATATCTCAAACACAGGAGATGATAATAAACAAGTAGCTCAGGCAGCCGGGCAAGGCGGCTACGGCCAAGGTAAAGCAACTACCCCGCCACCAAATAATAATGTAGCCGGTGGACCAAATGCAGGTGAACCGCAAGTTGTAAAACAGCAAACAGATGCTCAGCAAAATCAACAAAATACACAAAATCGAAACTACATAGGCACAGTAAGTAGCTCAGGTAGTGACCAAGTTGCACAAGACAACACTGCTCAACAAAAAATTGGTACAGTAAGTAGCTCAGGTAGTGACCAAGTAGCTAGAAGTAGTTCATCGTCGCAACAATCATCCTCAACAGAACAAGGTAACGGTCAACAAAGAAGTTTAAGTGATGTTTCTTGGGACGGAGGACACCAGGCTTATCTTGCAGATCCTCGGATAGCTAGTCGTTTGGATAGAATGGTCCCGAAAGGGGGAAAACGTGAAACTGATGCCATGGGAACGGTGAAATTCTACGATGCAAGCGGAAAACTAGTTCGCACTGTAGACGGGCAACGAGCGGCACAGAGAGCAAGAAAGATCTAAAATCTATGAAATCCTTTAAAGACTACTTACTAGAAGAAGAACAAGCCAACGAAACCCCTAGCGTTGGCGATATATTTGAGTTTGAAATTGCTCGTGACGAGACCTTAATTGAAACTACTATAGTAGATGTTTTAGAAGATGGCGTTGTACTTAACGCTGATGCTACTGCTTGGAGCATATTTGAATCCGCTGGATACTTTGTTGAGTATCAGACTAGCGGTGGTGGTGGTGACAAGAGCCCAATTTACAAAAAAGTAAACAAAGAACAATCTGGACAAGACGAAGACTTAGCAGAAGGTTTTCCACCTAATAAATTTCAAGGTGAGATAGAAGATTTTCATATGGGACCATTATACTACGAAGCAGTAGTAGATGACGATGGCAGAGTACAAGTAGTACACGACTCCATTAGAGTTGTTACAGGTGGCCCTAACAGTCCTGAAGATTTTAGAGAATTAGATGATCAAGCACAATACGATGCACTAGAAGCCGCACAAGAAGATGCTGAAGAAGTGTGGAGTGAGCGTGATGACAAGTACGCACACTATATTGACGAAGGCAAAGTAAAAGATTTGCTTATGGACGTACAGGAACTGTCTGACAAAGAGTTTCAAGAAAAGTATAATATGTCTAAGGCAGAGGCAAAAGAAAAGTTTAATTTAGATGAAGCAGAATATCAAGGACGTAAAGTTCCACTAGGCAAGCCAATGCGTGGCGATGTTAAAAAGTTTAAAGTATACGTAAAAGACCCTAAAACAGGTAACGTAAAGAAAGTTAATTTTGGCCACGGTGGCACTAGTGCTAAGAAAGCTGGTCAAAAAACAATGAGTATTAAAAAGAGTAATCCAGCAAGAAGAAAAAGTTTCAGAGCTCGACACAACTGTAGCAATCCAGGTCCTCGTACCAAGGCACGTTACTGGTCTTGTCGTGCTTGGTAATTCAAACAAAAGGAAAAAACAATGAAAAAAGTTCTAGCAGTTGCGTTAATCGCAATGTTATCCACCATGGCTTTTGCGGCCAAAAAAGACAAAGAAGGCAAAGTTTATGATGCAGTTATTACCAGAGTAATTGACGGTGATACAGTAGCATTTGAAGCTAAATGGTTGTTAGAGCCGTTAAAGCCAGAGCTCAGTGTACGTGTTTACGGTGTTGACACCCCAGAAAAAGGACACAGAGCACAATGCGATAAAGAAGCCAAAGCAGGAGATGCCGCTTCAGCATTTACCAAAGATAAAATTAAGAAGGGTAAAAAGTTCCAGGTTAACTTAATGGGTTGGGACAAGTATGGTGGTCGTGTACTAGGTGACGTTATCATTGACGGTAACAGCCTACGCAAAATGCTTATAGAAAATGGACACGCTAGAGAATACTACGGTGAGGCAAAAAAGAGCTGGTGTGAATAACCAGCTAGAAGCAAAATAGTAGCATATAATATAAATAATTGATCTGAAATAGGAGATCAATTATGGCAGGTGTTAAAAGTAAAAAAAGCGGTGCTAGTTTAGTACGCTATAGATACCTAGATGAGCAACAGGTTAAGCCTGTCAAATATGTAGGTCCATATGGTCGTTACATGGCTGGTAGCGTTGGCAACGAGTTTGCATTAGTATTAGATGCACAAGGAAAGCCAGTTCCATTTAGTAGAATTGGACAACTTGGCAAAGTTATAAACAAATCATTACATAAAAAATAATGACAATAGCAGAACTACAAAAATTAGCTGGTATTACTGAGCGCAAGAAGTCAAAGTCGCTCAGTAATATTAGTCATACCGCAAACGAAAAAGCTCAATTAATGAAGAAGCACAAAATTAAACCAGGCACTCCTGAATGGTTTAAGTTATGGTTTTCAAGACCTTATCTCACAAAAGAAAAACCTTTCTAACACATTTTACCTAACAGGCGATAAATAAGTATATGAATACTTGTTATGTATATGCCTATCTGAGAAAAGATGGATCTCCTTACTATATTGGTAAAGGGTCTGGTAATAGAGCATTTACTAAAAATAAAACGGAAATTGGCAAACCTCCTATAGATAGAATAATCATTATTGAATCTAATTTAACAAACATTGGAGCTCTTGCATTAGAACGTAGGCTTATATCCTGGTATGGCAGGAAAGATTTAAGAACAGGAATTCTTAGAAATCAAACAGACGGCGGGGACGGCGTAACTGGGCGCAGATATACTGATACAGAAAAGAAAGCAATGAGTGTTAGGCAAAAAGGCCGTAAAGGAACACCACATTCAGAAGAAACTAAACAAAAATTGAGAGAGATTAATTTGGGAAAACACCGAGAGTCCTTTACCGAAGAGCATAAACAAAAAATTGCAAATGCATTAAAAGGTAAGACTAGGTCTCAAGAACATAGAGATAATTTATCTAAAGCAAATAAAGGCAGAGTTCCTGGCAAACAAGAACGAGAAAACTATCTTGATGCAATGAAGGCAGGTCTAACAGAATGCGAATATTGTGGTAAAACTACTAACTTAGGTAATTATCGTAGATGGCATGGAACAAACTGTAAGAAAAATCTTACTAAGCAACCTTAACTTTATCTAAATTTAAATATTGATTCCACTTAGGATCGGGAATTTGTACAGTCCTGTTACGCCACGCCGCGGCCAATGCCCAATAGTCTGGTTTATACGGCTTACTAAGCGGTACATATAAACTATCGCCCTTTTTGTGATTACAACTTTTACAAGCAGTAACACAATTTTCCCAGTTAGTTTTTCCACCTTGACTACGTGGTACAACGTGATCAATAGTCAAGTCCTTAAAGTCAAATGTATCTTGGCAGTACTGACATTGGTATAGATCACGCAGATAAACATTACCTCTACTAAAACGCACTTTACGTCTAGTATTAAAGTATTCTTTGGTAACTGCTACACTGGGCACATTTAGGCTCAATTTTTCGCTATGAATGATCCAATCTGGATAGGTTTCTAGCACTTGAATGCGTCCCAAGAACATCAATTTAATTGAGTGTTGCCAGTGTACTACCGACAAGGGTAGAACTGAAATTGGTGTGTAATCTTTGTTAAGTAGTAGTGTATGTGCCATAAGTAAGTGTATATAAGTATATATCACGCATGAAATCCAACGACGCAAATATTATAAAATCTCCTTATCAGAAAGTCAACTTTACTGAAAAGCAGATACAGGAGTTTGTAAAGTGTGCTGACCCAGTTGATGGACCAGAATACTTTATGAGTAACTATTTTTATATACAACATCCTGTCAAAGGCAAGATGCTATATGTTCCGTTTGAATACCAACGGCGTCTAATAAATGCGTATCATAAAAATCGTTTCAGCATAAGTCTAATGCCTAGACAAACTGGTAAAACAACCAGTGCGGCAGGCTACTTGTTATGGCATGCTATGTTCAAACCAGACAGCACAATCCTTATCGCCGCACACAAGTACACAGGTGCGCAAGAGATTATGCAACGTATAAGATATGCATATGAACTATGCCCAGATTTTATACGTGCTGGTGTTGTCAGTTATAACAAAGGTAGCATAGACTTTGAAAACGGATCACGTATTGTTTCACAAACAACTACAGAAACAACTGGACGAGGTATGTCCATTACACTACTATACTGTGATGAGTTTGCGTTCGTGAGACCTACTATTGCCCGTGAGTTTTGGACAAGTATTTCGCCTACACTCAGTACTGGTGGTAAGGCAATTATTACATCAACACCAAACAGCGATGAGGATCAATTTGCGTTTATATGGAAGCAGGCAAACAAAAACATAGATGACTATGGTAATCCTACAGACAACGGCTTAGGTGTCAACGGCTTTTTTGCATATCAAGCAGACTGGTGGGAGCATCCAGACAGGGACGAAAAGTGGAAAGAAGAAGAAATAGGACGTATTGGTGAAGAGCGTTTTAGACGTGAACACGGTTGCGAATTCTTAATCTACGATGAAACATTAATTAACAGTATGACTTTAGTTGATCTTGAAGGTCGGGATCCTATAGAAAAGCAAGGTCAGGTCCGTTGGTATAAGCGTCCCGAAAAAGGCAAGACCTATGTTGTAGGTCTCGATCCTAGTTTGGGCACAGGTGGTGACCCTGCGGCTATACAAGTATTTGAACTGCCCACGATGATACAGTGTGGCGAATGGCAACACAACAAAACACCTATACAACGACAAATTGTTATCTTAAAAGAAATATGCGATCATATCGCTGACTTAACACAAACTCCCAACAACATTTATTACAGTATAGAAAATAATACACTTGGTGAAGCAGGACTTGTAGTTATTGCTGAAATGGGCGAAGAAAACATCAAGGGTACATTCCTAAGTCAGCCAGTTTCTGCTGGGCAAGCAAGATTGCATCGTAAAGGATTTACTACAACTAACAAAAGTAAAATTACAGTCTGTGCAAAGTTCAAAAGTTTGATTGAAGGTAAGAAGATGACTATTAACAGTCAAAACTTAATTAGTGAACTTAAAACATTTGTAGCACACGGGTCTAGCTTTGCCGCTAAACTAGGCGAGCGTGATGATTTGGTAATGGCTAGTTTATTAGCACTGAGAATGACACAAGCATTGCAAAGTTTTGACAGCGAGTTAGATAATGCAATGCGTGATGGTGTAGACGACTTTGTTGCACCAATGCCTTTTATAATGATATGATAATTACCCCAGTTGATGCGCAATATAATCTATTCCTAGTAGAGGATGTATATCCGCAGGATCTACTTGATCAAGTTGCGCAAGAAGATTTTATGGAATATGAATGGGAACTACAGGAAGGACAGTTAGACTGGCCTAGACGTAGACTACTACCAAAACAGGACAGTATATTACCTAAACTTGATTTACACTTAAACAAAGTTAGACAAGACCTAGCAGATGCACTAAATGTACATTTTCCCGAGTACGACTGTTGGAGCAGTTTTTGGTTAGACTACGCTCCGTATACTTGTGGTATACATTTAGATGGTGATTTACCTATAGCAATGCAGGTATACTTGCTTGATAGCGCAGACGCTAAACACGGAACAGTATTTTATAATGCAGACAAAACTGTACGCTATACATTTCCTTATAAAGCAAATACAGGATACATTATGTTTAACGGTCCTAATCAGTTTCATGGTGTTCCGACTACACTTATCGAAGGGGAAACACGCTTGAGTAGTTACACTTACTTTGGTCCTGTGGAGCATAAATAATATATTATGCGTGAATTAGACAAAATATCAGCCTCATTATTTGAGAAAATTAGAGCAAAATTTGACAATGTAAACATTGGCAACGACAAAGCCAATCGTACAAGCGATCCCGAACAGGCTCGTTTTATTAACTTTGATTACATTAGTAACACAGGTGAAAACGTTGGTAACGTTACACTAAGTCTAATAGATGAGGACGCACTTAAAGTATACTACGGTATAAACATCACAGAAGGTATGAGTGATGAAGATAAAGATGAATGGTTTCAGTTTTTAAGAAATATGCGTAAATTTGCTAAAAGAAACTTACTTAACTTTGAAGTACGTGACATCAACCGTAGCAATCTTGACCTACAGAATTTAAAACAGCAGAGCAAAGCAGACGCACAGTGGGATACAGATGACTTAGTTGCTGAGTCACGCTTATACGGTGATAACAGGGACAAGCATACCAGTTATGCAGACCTAGGCGAACATAAAATTATTATCAAGCACGTAGAATCAGTAGATCCAGACAAACATGGTGCCCGTGCTAGAAATATTGATCGTGTGTTTATTGAAACACCTTTAGGTGAACGTTTCTTACTTGATCACAAAAACTTGCACGGTGCTAGAGCATTAGCCAACCACCTAAACCGTGGTGGCGAGATGGGCGACAGTGGTTGTGAAGTTATTGCTGAAATGGTTAAAGAGATGAGTGCTATGCGACACTTTGCTCGCAGTATGAACAACAGAACTTTTGAAGATACAGAAACAACACGTATGGTAGAAGCCGCATTAGGCCGATACGCAGAAGTTAGAAAACAGTTAGAAAGTTTCAAAGGTCGTAATGGACACGAGTTGTTATTACAAATAGCAGAAAACTATTCAGTACCAGAAGATGATGTTGATGTAGATGCACTACGTGAGCGTTTTGTTAAAAAGATATTTGACGATAGACTTAACGATGCACTACCATATGTTCACAGAGCGTACACAAACCAATTTGAAGATTGGGCAACAGATGTTACAGAAGAAACATTTGGCCCAGCCGCAACAGACGAACTAACTGACTTGTTCAACGAACCAATTACAGTTGGTATTGACGGACAAGATGCTATTGCCGCACTAGAAGGCATTAGTTATGTTGACCAAGATAGTTTACATGCAGAACTAAGAGAGTTATCAAAGCAGGGTCCAGATCAAGACGCCAGACCAGTTATTGCAAATTGGTTAGCACAAAATGGTGAAACTGAACTTGCAGATGAG
>Ga0208019_1001522_pt1 | contig 12285 bp, 24 predicted proteins | sample CB_VirMetaG_5_FD_184540 | JGI IMG/M metagenome (GOLD analysis project Ga0208019, IMG submission 184540) | Freshwater to marine saline gradient viral communities from Chesapeake Bay - CB_1508_1D Viral MetaG (SPAdes) (version 4) | ecosystem: Environmental > Aquatic > Marine > Coastal | place: USA...
GTCACAGATTTTCGGTATTGCTTTTAGTAACAAGCGTTGGTTGCATTTCTTTATGCTCTTTGTTCCCGTCATGGGTCTCTGGACAAGTTCTATCGGTATTATTGGACTTGCTCTTAATCTTCGTGCATACGATTTTGTTTCTCAAGAACTGAGAGCAGCAGAAGATCCGGAATTTGAGACATTCTACACGAAAAACATTCTTTTGAATGAAGGTCTTCGTGCATGGATGGCTCCAGTAGACCAACCAGGACAAAACTTCCAATTTCCTGAAGAGGTGTTGCCGCGTGGTAACGCATTGTGATAAAAATACATTCCCCAGTGGAAATGCAAGAGACCTTCGGGTCTCTTTTTTATTATGTTTTACCACTTGTAAATAATGAAACTTATAAATAGTTATAACCTGTGGTAAAATAATGGGAAGAAGAACACCGTCTGTAGTTGGAGAAACTTTTTCTAAACTAACTGTATTAAAACAAGAGACACAAGGAAAACAACTAATGGTATATGTTAGATGTGAATGTGGAAATGAAAAGTGGACAAGACATTCATCTGTTGTTAAAAAGAAAGATGTAAAATCTTGTGGATGTTGGAAGGATAAGTGGGATAGAAAAAGAGGTCAAGATCCAAGAGTTAGAATGTTTTTGAATGCCAGAGAAAGATCTAAAAAGAAAAATTTAGATTTTACAATAACAAAGGAAGACATTATAATTCCAGAAAGATGTCCTTTACTTGGAATTAAGTTGGATACTGAAGTAAAAGATAGGATTCATTCCCCATCATTAGACCGCAAAGATCCCACAAAGGGATACATCAAAGGCAATGTATGGGTCATCAGCAACAGAGCCAACACACTCAAAAATGATGCCACCCTACAAGAACTCAAAACACTGGTAGAAAATCTGGAAGCACTCTAACTTTTTATAAATAAATCTATGGAAGTTAAAAAAAAATGGATATTAACGAACTCCGTAACCTTCATGAAGCATATTTAGAAGTTGTTGAAAATCAGCAACTTGATGAAGAGTGTGGAGATTTTGATATCTTTGATATTGTTTTAGATTATATTTTTGAAGAAGAATTGGTAGATACTTTAGAAGAAGCACTTTGCTTAATGTCTGAAGAGTTGGATGAAGATGATATTGATTTCATTCTTGATGAAGCATTCAAATCATTCCCAGAGAAAAAAGTATCAAGAAAAATTCAAAGAGAAAAAGATAGACTTTCTGCTGGTATGGACAGAGCAGACAAAGCATCTGGAAGTCAGATTCAAGGAAGACAAGGTGAATTGAATAGTAAACGGGCCCGTAGAATTATGAAAATGAATAAAACCATGTCCGATAAAACATTTACTAGTCCTAAGGAACGATCAAAAATGAATGCAAGGGCTCAGAAGACCACAAGAACGATGGATAGAATTAGAGATAATCAAACTGGAAGTGACACTTATAAGGGTAGACCCAGAAGATATGGTTTAGAACCAAAATTAAAAGATAAAAAGAAAGAAGAACCAAAAAAATCTGAGTCAACCAGCACAACCAATAAAAGAAAATCAATTGCAGTAAAAGCTGCCCGTGCCATGGGTAAAGTTGCAGGTAAAGTTGCTAGGAAACTTTCTAAGTAAACCACTTCCACAACCGTCACAGCACTCCTTGCACGGGGTGCTTTTTTTATGGTATAATGACTTCATGCACATCAATAATAATGGCTCACACAGCAATTAAAAGAACTTACAGAGTTGAATTTTCTCCACATACTAGAATGTGTATTGAAGGTGCATCTCAAGGTGTATATGCTCGTTATGGGTGGCATGATCTTCTAGATCACAGTCATCCAGATGACCAGTTTATGGCACTTGATCCTGCATCTAGAGGTTATATTGAAGCAGTTAAAGTTTATCAAAAAAAATATAGAGGACTTATTTCTAGAACAAAAACCAAACTCTTCAAAGAAAAAAATATAAATGGAACTGAATTGCGAAATAAGATAAATCTTTTGGAAAACTTATTTAAAGAAGAAAAAGATCGTGCTAATCGTGCTAAAACAAAAGCAGAAGGCAAACGAATTCGTAAACAAAAAGGAGGTATGCTAGAAATACAAGATCAACTTCGCAAATTTCGTGAACTTTATCGTTCTATTGAAGATGAAGCTTATGAAATAACACATCAAAAAATGGGAGATCGTCCATCTGCAGAAACATATTGGAAACCAATTTTTGATAGAATGTATTGGCAATTTGATTATGTTTCATTTGATGTTCCATCATGGATTAAAGAAAGAGATTTTTGTGTTGTTAATGAAGAAGAAATCATACAGGAACAAATGGTAACTAAACTTGAAAGAGTTGAACCGAAGGGGTCTGGTATAAATTGGAAATCTAGAAATCGTGGTGGAAAAGTTAATGTTTCTTCTAAAGGTTTTGATAAGACAGCAACAAAAATATATCCAACACATCTAAAAAATGAATAAGACAACTTCCACTTTTATGATCAGTTCTAACACACCATATAAACTAGCCGAGATAATTAGAGATACTTGGCCTCAATTATACACACTAAATAATTCTCAATCTTTAAAAGAAGGTATGAAATTTACAATTTATTCTAAAGATGGTTGTCCATATTGCACAAAAGTAGAACAGGTGTTAAAATTAGCAAACCTACAGCATGTAGTATACAAATTGAATACCGACTTTACTAAAGAAGAATTCTATGCAGAATTTGGTGAGGGTTGTACATTCCCTCAAGTAATTGTGAATGATAAACATGTCGGAGGATGTACCGACACTGTGAGATATCTAAGGGAGCAAAATTTAGTTTAATGGAAACTAATTTTCAAGAAGTCTATAATGACGTTGAAAAGGCAATTGATTATGCATTTCAGGGTAAGTTTGTTCTGAAATTTTATGATTACCTTAAGGTAAAAGGTGCTCGAAAGTTTGAAGTGGAAGAGTTTATCGAAAGTTCTACAGCTTCAAACATTAGTAATGTAGTTATGGATCTTGATGATTACCTTGAAGGTGGTGCTGACGAAATGCATAAACAACTTCGTGAAGCTTATGGTCATATATCAAAACCAGAAGCAAGAAAAATAAGAAACTATTTGTATGGCATCTTAGAAGATGCATGGAAGTATAACCATGACAAAAGAAAGGGGAGACGTAAAAAGCAAACTAAATAATTCCGAACCCGAGATCAATCGGGGTGTGGAATTATTGTTAAGAAAAAGGAGGAAGAAATCTGAAGAACCAAAAACATTCCAAATAAAGTTTGGTAAGATGATTTCTCTCCTTAAACGAGAGATACATTTACAATTCGAATTTCATTTGGATATTCGGAAAAAATAACTCTCGGAGAAAAAAAATGTTAGCAGTAACTCTAACCATCGGTACTCTTGTTTCATTAATGTTCTTTTTTGTTGGTGGAGTAATAGGATGGATGGCAAAGCAACATTTCTATGAGAGCACATATCCCTCATATACACACCCAGAAATGTTTGATCAACATGGAAACATAATTCCAGACGAAATTTTAGCAGTGAGATTTGAAAATGACTACGAATACGACGACGAAGAAGACGACGAGTAGAACTAGGAAAACTCCAGCAAAGACTACTCCTCAATCGGAAGTAAATAAAAAACTTCCTGCCAATCCATTTATTCATGAAGTCTTTGAATTGGTTGTTAAACAAAAAACTAAACAAGATAAAGTTAATATTTTAAGAGAGTACTCTGACCCCTCTGTGAAGGCAATTCTTATTTGGAATTTTGATGATTCTGTAAAATCGGCAATTCCAGAAGGAACTGTTCCTTATAAGGAAAATGAAGTTCCCATTGGTACTGATCACACATCTCTCAGAAGAGAATATAGAAATCTTTATCATTTTATTAAAGGTGGAAATGACAGTCTTTCATCTCTTCGAAGAGAAACAATGTTCATTCAAATGCTAGAGGGACTTCATCCAAAAGAAGCAGAGATTATTTGTTTAGTAAAAGATAAGAATCTTAATCAAAAATATAAAATCAGTTTTGACATTGTAAAAGAGGCTTATCCTGATATTCAATGGGGTAATCGTTCGTGAGTGTAGTTGCGGAGAAAGTTATGGCAGATTCAACGAGAGAAAATACAAGACATCTGCCTCATGAATATGGGTGTGAAATCCTTTTTGAAAAAGCAACTATGGTTCAAGCAAAAGATTCATCACTTCCAAATGATGCATACCTGATTTGGTATAATGTGGATGGTGAAACTTTTATGGATGTAACTCGTTGTAGAAAAAGAGTTGACTTATTTGATTTCTACTACGATAAGTATGGTCCGGGAGCAGTTCAAAAGATTGACTTTGGATATGGTAGGACTAATCCTAAACTTTGGGGATATAAAGCATCTGACAAAAAGAAAAAAAGATGAATGAAGAAGATCTCAGAAATCAAATAAACTCTCTCATTAGAGATGAAATCCAAGAGGTAATCAATGATTATGTTGATGATCAAGAAGAAATGAAAAAAAATGGACTTGGATTTGTTTCAAATGAAGATGAATTCAAAGTAAACATATCTAATCGAGAGATAGATAGAATTATAAAAAAGTATAAAAAGATTAAAAAGAAAGAAAAATCTAATATTGCACAAGTAAAGAAACTTGGACTAGTTGATAAAAATGGCAAACCATTAACTTAATATATCAATTAATCAGAACACTATCTACTGGAAGACACAAATGCTTTCACCCGCATACCGCCTGAGACTAGAGTCAATCTGTAGTAAGATTGCTCTTAATGAAGAAGTTTCTCTCTCTGATATGATATGGGCGGAAAAGTTGGGAAAGTCCAACACAACTGCTCGTGAATGGATTCGTAAAGCAAGGAGACAGGCTGCCAATCCTGATATGCAGGAAGGTAGTTTGGATGATTTTATGAATAAGATGGGTTTGGGAGATCCAGATCCATCCACTCATAGAACAGGTTTTGAATCCGCAGATGAAATCGTTGATTGGTTTAACAGAGATAAACCAGACGACTGGAGACAAAGAGATTAAAATATTGTAAAATTGTATTACATTTTACAAAACTACTTGCATAACTATATTGTCTGGGGTATAATACCCTTACGTTCATCCAGGAAACTGGACGCAAGTAGGACGACGCGGAACGGATCGTTCATCCCATTAGGGACGCAAACGCCGCCCGAAGGAACGGGATTTAACCATCTCATTTCTTTGGAGTAAACCAATGTCTAAAGTCGTTTATCGTGGTCAAGCTTACGATACCTCAGAGTATCGTCAGCAAAGACAAGAACAACAGCAGCCTCAACAGCATAACGAAGTTTATCGTGGTGTAAAGTTCGTTAAGGAGGACAAGTGATGAAGAGAATCAACGTGCTTCAACTCATTAAAGAGCAGAAGCAAAAAGAAGATCGTCGTCACAATGCTCAATTATGCATGGCAGGTAACTGTCAAGTTAAGGTGAAGTAATGCAAAATTACACATATCATTATGATGATATGGATAAAGACAACAGGCCACCCGCTTGTTATCAATTAACTTATAGAGGTTGCATCTATTGGTCATGCTATCTCATTCATTTGGATGAGTGGTTTGAAAATCTATTTAAATCAGAGGGTTCTTGACGAACCCTCTTTTTTTGTGTATAATTACCTTTGTGGAGGTTCAATGAGATGGACAAAGAAAAGCTTAAGTTAATTATAAGGAATCTAGAATCTCTTGTTGATTGTCTTAAATCAGAAGTTTATTCTGACACTGATTCCTATTTAAACTATGAGGACGTTGCTCCTCACCTTTCCGATTACGACGAAGTATTTTATGATGGAGACGATGATGGATATCCCGACTGATTTTGAGTACATGAAACCAGAAGTAAAACTCATTAGTGTTACACCTGATGCAGAGAAGCATATGGCTTACTGTGCTCGTGTAAGTAATCCTGCTAATCAAGAGAATGAAAAGTTCTCTGGATTGCTCAAGTATTGTATTAATCATCAACACTGGAGCATTTTTGAACAAGCAACCATGACTGTAGAAATCAATACAACTCGTGGTCTTGCAGCTCAAATTCTTAGACACCGTTCTTTTACATATCAAGAGTTTTCGCAACGATATGCTGATAGTAATCTTTTGAGTAAGACTATTCCTCTGCCAGAACTTCGTCGTCAGGATACAAAGAATCGTCAGAACTCTATTGATGATATCCCTGATTATTTGAAACTGCAGATGACTGAAGAGATTCGTCTTTATTTTGAACGTGGTATGCAACTCTACAATCGTCTCCTAGAGGCAGGAGTAGCAAAAGAGTGTGCAAGGTTTGTATTGCCTCTAGCAACTCCTACAAGATTGTATATGACAGGCTCAGTGCGTTCTTGGATTCATTATATCGATCTTCGATCTGCACACGGTACACAGAAGGAACACATGGAGATTGCTGAACAAGTTCGTTCTATCTTTAATGAACAGTTTCCCGCAGTGTCTGAAGCACTTGAGTGGTCTTAATAAATATCCCTATACCTTAGAAAATTTTATGGCAGTATATCCCGTTATTAACAAACAAACTGGTGAACAAAAAGAAGTCAAGATGAGTGTTCATGACTGGGACCAGTGGAAGAAAGACAATCCTGATTGGGAAAGAGATTATTCCGATCCATCTACTTTCCCAAACTTTGGTGAGATTGGTGAAGTTTATGATAAACTCAGAGTTAAACATCCTGGATGGAATGATGTTTTGAAAAAAGCAGCTAAGATGCCAGGTTCTAAAGTAAAACCGATTAATTGATTACATGCCGAAAAAAAGAGTATCAAATCCTGTGCCATTTGGAATGAGCAATAGACAAATGAAACGCAAAAAACCAATCAATCTTGATATCATAAAGACGATTGATCCTCTTACTGATAATCAAGAGGAACTGTTTAAACAATATAAACTTCAACAAAACGTTGTGGCTTACGGTGCTGCTGGTACTGGTAAGACATTCATCACTCTTTACAATGCATTGCGTGATGTTTTGGATGAGAGAACACCTTACGAAAAGATTTATATTGTAAGGTCTTTGGTTGCAACTCGTGAAATTGGTTTCCTTCCAGGAGACCACGAGGATAAGTCAAGTCTTTATCAAATTCCTTATAAGAATATGGTAAAGTATATGTTCGAAATGCCTGATGATTCTGCATTTGAAATGTTGTATGGCAATCTGAAAACTCAAGGAACGATTAGTTTTTGGAGCACTTCTTTTATTCGTGGAACTACACTTGATAATGCAATCATTATCGTTGACGAATTCCAAAACTTGAACTTCCACGAACTTGATAGTATCATTACTCGTGTCGGTGAGAACTCTAAAATTATGTTCTGTGGTGATGCAACTCAATCAGACCTTGTGAAAACAAATGAACGTAATGGTATTGTTGATTTTATGAGAATTTTGAGAGTGATGCCTTCAATGTCTATGATTGAATTTGGTGTCGAAGATATTGTTCGTTCTGGTCTCTGTAAGGAGTATCTTGTTGCTAAGATGGAATTGAATTTGTGATGTTTGAGCACGTTGAATTGAATCTCCCTCAACTTGAGAGGGAGACTATTGATGGAGTTCGTTATTATAAAGTTCCTACTTCAGAAGAACTTCAAAAGTTTGTTTCTATCACATCAGTAATCAGTCATTTCAGTAAAGAAAAGTTTGCTGCGTGGCGTAAAAAGGTTGGTGATGAAGAAGCAGATCGCATTACTCGTAAAGCAACAAGTCGGGGAACAGATACTCATACTTTAATTGAACAGTATCTGAAGAACATGGATTGCAACTCTGATGTTCTTCCTATTTCAGAACATCTCTTTCAAATTGCAATCCCTGCTCTTAAACGTATAAATAACATTTATACCCTTGAAGGTTCTCTTTATAGTCAATACTTGGGTGTTGCAGGCACTGTCGATTGCATCGCAGAGTTTGATGGAGAACTTTCAATCATCGATTTTAAGACTTCTAAACAACCTAAACCACGAGAGTGGATTGATGGATACTTCGTTCAGTGTTGTGCATATGCGTGTATGCTTCACGAACTCACTGGATTATCTGTAAAGAAGTTTGTAATTATTATGACTTGTGAGAATGGAGAAGTAGAAGTCTACGAAGAATACAACAAGAAAAAATACATAAAATTGCTTACGCAATATATCAAGAAATTTGTAAACGATAAGTTAGAACAAGTTTCTTGACTTTTTATTCCTTTGTGTTAGAATGAACAAAAGTTGAGGAAAAAGATTGTACATCACTGTGTTAGGTCAAATGGAGAATCAATTAGAAAAAGCACTAGAGAATAAGTTTTTCTGTCCTTCTCGATTTGCCCAAGAGATCGAGAATCTCGTACAACATAATGAGGATATGAATTACATTGATGCCATCGTTCACTTTTGTGAAAAGAATAGTATTGATGTTGAGTCTGTTCCAAAACTTATTTCAAAACCATTGAAAGAAAAGATTAAATACGAAGCCATGGAGTTAAACTTCTTGAAGAAGACTTCTCGTGCCAGATTGGTTTTTTAATTTCATTTTTAGTGGAAAAATTTTCCCGGTAAAAATCCCTATATTACTTTTTTGAATGGTGCCTTTTGATACTTATAAGACTTACCTTGCTCTGAAGAATCATTTCACAAAAGATTCTTATGATTATCACAAGTATCAAGGTAAGAGTCGTGCATCACTACAATCCTTTTATAAACGGAAGGATAGATACTGGTTTGAAAAGTTATCCAGACAAAAAGAAGATAAAGAAGTTATAGATTTTTTTGTTGCAAACTTTATTAGTTGCACTGATCCTCAGACAGTATGGATTGGTGAATTAATTAAAGAAGGAGAATTGAGATATAAGTCTTGGCAGAAAAGAATTCAATCTCTTTCTTATTTGTTTAAGGAAGAATCTCAACAATTATTTGAAGACAAATTTGAAGAAGTGTTTGATTGTTCTAAGGGACATCCACTTCTCTTAAAAAATTTCCTGATCGGTAATATCAGTATAGAAACACTGGTGATATACGACAAGATATTCCTGTTCGGGAAGAACTTTGATAAGAAACTAAAAGACCCTGTGTGGGAAACCGTCAGTTTAAAAATGAGAAAGTATTCACCTTTCCTACATATAGATGTATTCCATTATAAAAAAATACTTAAAGAAGTCGTTGGGGGAACATGAGTTTTTTTGATTCTGAAGTCGTCCGTGCTGAGATGGCTGAAATTTCTGATCTTCAGGAAGATATCTATAGAAATGTATTTGAGTTTCCTCGAATGAATCGAGAGGAAAAATTATTTCATGTTGCTCTCTTAGAGAGATTATTGAATAAGCAACAGATTCTTTATACTCGTCTTAAACTTTCTGATGACCCTCAAGCAATTCAGATGAAGGAAAGAATTCAAGAATCTGCTCAGATGATGGGACTTCCTTCCAACGTTGATATGAATGTTATCTTTGGTAACATGACGCAACTTCTTGAAACCATGAAGGAACGCATTGACAATACAGGTTTTGACCTGTAAACTAATGGAGTACACACAGGCCAAATCCAAACAATCCGAGGTATACAAATGTCATTTGAAAATCTGAAGAAGCAATCTAAACTGGGTTCTCTTACTGAGAAACTGGTGAAGGAAGTAGAAAAAATGAACACCAGTGGTGGTGGTCCAGACGATCGTTTCTGGAAACCAGAGATGGACAAGACTGGTGTTGGTTCTGCCATCATTCGTTTCCTACCTGCTCCTGAGGGAGAAGATCTTCCTTGGGTCAAGATGTACTCTCACGCCTTCCAAGGTCCTGGTGGTTGGTACATTGAGAACTCTTTGACCACTACTGGTGGTAAGGATCCTGTCTCCGAGTACAATCGAGAACTGTGGAACAGTGGTACTGAAAAAGATAAGGAAACTGTGCGTAAGCAGAAACGCAAACTGTCTTACTACAGCAATATCTATGTTGTAAAGGATCCTGCACATCCTGAGAACGAAGGTAAAGTCTTTCTGTTCAAGTTCGGCAAGAAGATCTTTGATAAGATTCTGAATGCAATGCAACCTGAATTTGAAGATGAAGAACCCATCAATCCTTTTGACTTCTGGGCTGGTGCTAACTTCCGTTTGAAGATCCGTAAGGTTGAAGGTTACTGGAACTACGACAAGTCTGAGTTTGATCGTTCTTCTGCACTGTTGGATGACGATGATGCTCTGGAAGCACTGTGGAAGAAAGAGTATTCTCTCTCTGCTATTGTTGCTCCCGACCAGTTCAAGTCCTATGAAGATCTTGAAAAGCGTCTGAAGTATGTTCTGGGTCAGAAACCTGCACCACGTCCTCGTTTGGACGAAGAGGTTGATGAAGAAGATAACGATCGTGGTTCGTATACTCCTGACTTCTCCTCACGTTCACAGAAGTCTGAACTTCCCGAAGACCTAAGTGCTCAACTCAACAACTTGAGTTCCTCTAAGTCTGATGAGGATGAGGATGATGCTCTGAGTTATTTCCAGAGGTTGGCAGAAGACTGATTATTCAAACAGTCTGATATTATCTCCTTTCTTTAAGGTAGCATTCACATACTGAGTGCTACCTTTTTTGTATGGCATAATATCATCGAGATCATTAAAGACTACATTGAGATACTGTGGTTTAAGTGTAAAAATATTTCTCTTATTATCTTCTATCTCAGATTCATATTGATAGTTTGTAACTGCTGTTACTACCTCTGTGGATGGTAAAGTCACATAATAACCAAGACCATCATCATAATATTCGTAATAATATGCATTACCCACACCAAGGTTTCCTTCAATGGTAAATAAAACTTCTTCAGTTCCATTGATTGTTGGATTTGCAACTGATGGAATTTCTGGTAGTTCGTAATTAAACGATATTGCAATATCATTAATTGATGCAAGAATAGAAGTAACTACAAATTTACCATTATATGCGGGTAAAGATACATTATTGATTGATACTTGATCACCAACTCTCAAACCTTGAATACCATTATTCATTGATACGGTAACAGTTGTAGAAGCAACACCTGCACTTCCAGCAAAGATTTGATTAATTGATGTTTTAGTTACTTGAATAAAGTTTCCATTGGTTCTCCAAGTATTTGGAGTTTTAAGTCCACCAGGAAGAACAGTAATACCTCTGGAGTTTTTGACTTCTACTGTTTCATAATGATGAACTCCAGAGTATAGAGTTTCATAGGATCCATACTTTTCCAAGAGTATTTGATCAAAAGATGTCTGGGGTAATGGCCACTCAGTTTGAATATTAAGAATATTATTTGAGAGAAGAACTACCCAATCTAATGTAGAATCATTGTAGAGTTTGTATGCAACATTATCTGGTCTTTCGTCCCCAATAATCTTATACTTTGTAAAGAAGTTTAGATTGCCGAAAATGTCAGGACGAAGTTTTCCTTTTTTGAAAAGGTTCTTTACTTCAATGTAATTTGAGATGTCAAGATTATCTGCATTACGATTAACATATTCAAAGTTTGGTACTTGTCTAAAGTAAGGTCTTGCCATTTTTAGTAACCCATATCGTTGTCGGTGTCTTTATAATCATCTTCATAGATTGGAGCAATTTCTGAGAACTGCATTGATACTGTATATGAAGTCATTGATCCATCTGTATATGTTGCATAACTTCCATCTGGAGTATAGTCAACATTAAAGTTTGTCAGAGCACACGGTTTAATCTTATTCAAGAATGGATGTTGTCCACCTTGAGAATATACATAGGTCAACTTAAAAACATATGGTGTTTTAAGAAACAAACCTACATTATTTCTTCTTGCTGCCATATGTTTTTTGAAGTGTCTTATAATCTGTTTGATTACTTTAGATTCACCTTCCTCTCTTGGAGTAAATCTGTAAGAGTAATTAAATGTTCTGAGTTGTGGTCCTCTGAAAAGCAATTCTAAGTTTGGATTTATAACTTTTCCAGTGGAACGAGTAAAGATATTTGCTCCAACTGCTTCACCTGCAAAGTATGATGTGATAACATTTGGATCTTGATCTAGTTCTAATCCAACTTGTTTTAGTGATGATTGAATCCGTGCCATAGCGTTCTTACCAGCACCACCAAGATCTAATTTAGCCAGATCACCAATCATTCCTCCAGCAACTCTAGCACCTGCTAACTGAAGTGGATTTAACTGATCAGCACCCCAATCAACGGAGTTGCTATCAGATATTCCAGGTTGCATTGGAAGAGCAATGTAATTACCTATTGGATTACTAAGATTATCTTCTGGACTTTTTAATTTAAATTCTTTCCC
>Ga0208019_1001524_pt1 | contig 12275 bp, 17 predicted proteins | sample CB_VirMetaG_5_FD_184540 | JGI IMG/M metagenome (GOLD analysis project Ga0208019, IMG submission 184540) | Freshwater to marine saline gradient viral communities from Chesapeake Bay - CB_1508_1D Viral MetaG (SPAdes) (version 4) | ecosystem: Environmental > Aquatic > Marine > Coastal | place: USA...
CAGACCGTGTAAATATTCCCCATGGTAGTTTTGATGCGCATTGGTAAATTCTTTTCTAACCCAACATTTAAAATATGGAATGTTGCTCGTCAGATACATCAAACCATCCGGCCTTTGGTTTTGCCTTTTGTAGCGATACCATCACGACGTTTAGAAGCTTTTACAGAACCGCCCTTTTTCATCTTAGCCATACCTTCATCACGGTATTTAGGTTTAAATTTTTGATCGAGCATTTTCTTCATCCTGTCGATGCCTGTTTTACCTTCAGGAACATCAATTTTTGATTCTGGTTCTTCTTTTTTAGGAGGAGCTGTATATCTATTGGCAGCACCTTTTTTATCGTATTCCTTTGTCTTTGTAATACTGTCTGGTAAACGAAGTTTACTAGCTAGATTCTTACCCTTTTCAGCCGGAGTCATAGACTTAGGAGCCTCAGCCTTAGGAGCCTCAGCCTTAGGAGCTGGCTTAGGAGCCTCAGCCTTAGGAGCCTCAGCCTTAGGAGCTGAACCTCTGTCTGCATTAAGAAGGTCCCTAAGAGTCTTATCTTTACCAAATTTGGCTCGAAAATCGTCTAGTTCTTCTTTAGACACGTTGGCTAATTTTTTACCACCACGCATAACTTCACCACGATCTTTCATGGGTCCAGAATAAGATTTACGGGAAAAAGCCATCTCTATCTCCTTGCCGATAAGGCATCAATTTTTGCTTCAAGCCTGTCAAAGCCGCTGTCAAAATGTTCACGAATTTTATCTAAGTCAGCCCTTACTTCGGCGCGAGTAATGTGATCACGGGCAACTTCCTCCCGAGTCTTATTCAGAAGAATGCCGAGACGTTGGATCTCGTCAAATTTGCCTTTAAGTAAGAAGCCCATACCTGCCACTATTACTGAAAGGACAAAATTCCATAGCATCATCTCCATCTAACACTTCCAAGCTCTAAGAGATTTGTTAATACGGGAGTTTGGGTCGTTAGCTGTTTTCTTGGAAGTCAACTTCTTTTTCATCCCTGACATCCTTGCGCAGAAAGACTTCTTACGAGGCCCACCCTCTGGCTGTGGAGCTTTAAGTCCGGGTTTACCCGGATTGGCTTTGTTATAGGAGGCTCGACCCTTGGCGTTCAAACCGCCTTTAGGGTTTTTGCCTTCCTTACGCTGCCAAGCAGGGGACTTAGCCATGGCTAACCTACATACAAAATAACTACATTTGTTACGTGAGTGTTGTTGCTAAACGTAACGTGCATGTCGGTACTAAATAAAATACCGTTATCAGGTATGAGTAGGTCATACGCACCAGCAGCGGCTGGGGTTGTATAAGTTAATTTAACTGTACCTGTTGCCCCACCATCTCTAAATGTTAGGGTTCCAGAAGTAGCAGTAGCAATAACATTAACCCCTGCTAAACGCACGCGCCTAGGTACGGCTGTGCCTGTATTAGTCAGGGTCGTTGCCTGAATATCACTTGCGAAGCTCATAAAAGCCTCCTATTAGGATAAGGCAGCGCCAACAGCAGTAACCCAGGCAGAACCAGTAGAAATTACAAGGCAGTATTCGTCATTGCCAGCACCGTTGTCATTAATCAAGCGAACTTGACCAGCATTTGCTGCGGCAGCGGTAGGCAAGGCGGAAGTAGCGATAGCGGTCATTTTGACGAAGTCAGCTACGTAAACAGCACCGGTAACAGACCCGACAAAACCATTAGTGGAAGTAACTGGACCGGAAAAGGTCGTTGAGGCCATTTTAGGCTCCTTTCGTGTTGTAGCACATCCTCATACCGTCTCTACAAAGTCTGCTAGGTCAGTCGGTACGAGTAAAAATCCTAGTCGATAACTGAAAAATACACCAAAAAGAAAGGGGGCACAAGGCCCCCAATCTTAGCTAGCTCCGGGTGAACCGAAGATCCCCAGGGGATCAGACCAGCCAAAGCTGTAACGCTCGCGAGCCTTGTATCGGACGTTGCCGGTATCAAAGTCTCCGTCCATGCTGTTCTGCATGGAAGAACGAACGAAGTGCTTCAGGCCGTTAGGTACATCCGTGGTGAGGAACCAAGCATTGTCATCCGTCAAGAAGTTGTTGACGGTGTAACCCTCAGGTACCACACCATTAGACTTGATAGCGTTGATGTCGTTATCCGCCGTACCAACACGAAGCTCAGTCTCAAGGAGACGGGTAGCTGTGAACTGGAGGGCACTGGGGATAATCAGCTTACGGGGTTTAGCCGCAATCAGAAGACCACGCTCGTCGGTCCAAGCAGCGATTTGAATTACTGCATCTTCAAGAGATGTTTCGTTCAAGTCAGCAGCCGTTGTAGGCTCATTGGCGTTTGTTCCACCGTTAACGAGTGGGTGACCATTGCGGCTTGCGCCAGTATTACCAGAGAACAGAGAAACGCCATCACCGCCTGTATAGCTGGTATTAAAACCATTATTCAGGATAGCGGCAGCTTTAGTCTGCTTGGTATATGCCATAGCACGGGCAAGAGCCTTGGTGTATCGGCTGGAGAGCGAGTCATAGAGGTTGTCCTCAACTGCTTCTTCAGTGATAGAGAATCCAAGAGCAATCGTCTCGTGTGTATAGCGAGCCGTGAAAGCTTCCTGTGCGTTGTCATAAGCGATGGAAGAACCCTCGTTTTTGACAGGAGCGGTACCAAAGCCAGAAAGCTTGGTTTCCTCTTCAAATGAACGCTCAGAAGTTTCGGTTTCAAAAATCTCCTTATGCTCCTCGCCATAGCGAGCATACTCAAGACCAAACAAAGCATTCAGCCCAGGAAGGAGTTCCTTAAGTAGTTGTGCGCGTGAAATAGCCATTTGTTATCTCCTTACAGGCCGACGTTATTCAAGTACGAATGCGCACTTGGGTTGAACTTCACAAATACGTCAGTGTAAGCGTCGCCCGGTGTAGAAGCGAAACCAACAATGCGAAATGCGGCGGCAGTAGTCTGAACAGTCGCATCCAAGGCACTTGTCGAGTTTCCAGTCGTGGTAGAACCCGTGCTGGTGGACTGAGCGGCAGCAAAGAAGGTGTTAGTACCCAGAACAGTCTGAGCGCCAGAACCATCAAGCTGAGCTTGGAATATGACATTAGGATCAGTAACTACGAGGGCTTCTGGAGTACCAGTCTGCCCAGAGGGGTAGTATTGTGACCAAATACGCTGTCCTTGAGCATTTGTATAGTTACATCCAACAAATACCCCAATAGCGCCAACGCCATTACCACCAAGGTTATTGGTAGTAATGTCAGCACCAGTAGCGGTAGACAGAGCAAGGTAGCCATCTGATCCGATGATTACGACTTGACCATAAAACAGGTTGGTAGCTTCCCCAGCAGGGTCGATCAGAAAAGTTTCCGTCGCACCGGCATAGGGCATACCATCAACCCTTTTAACGGGCTTCAGCCCGTAGGGGGTAGCAGTAGTTGCCATCTTAAATTACCTCATTAAGAAATTATTGACCACGACCGAACGATGTTGTGGTGCGCCTTTCTTTAAAGAGAGGCATCCTTGGATCGTTCTCTCGCATATAGTTATTGTCCACAGACTCCATCTGAGCATTGTTCTTACGCTGGTAGTACTCACTACGTTGTTGAACAAACTCTTCTGGTATTTTGCAGAGCAACAACCCCTGAACCTCAATGTTGTCTTTGAATCGACTGCTTGGATCAACCAAAAATTTAAACTGTGGCTGCTCCTCAATCCTTACCGGTTCCCAACCTTCACGAAACTTAGCAGAAACATTTCGTGCGTCAGACTGCCCCAGCGTCGAAACTCTGATCCAGCGATACGCATATCCTGGTTCTTTGTTCGGGGGCGGCAAAGATGAAGCGGGTTGCCACTGCTTTGGCCTTTCGGTCTTAGCTCTTGATTCAAGTTCACGTGCAATTCTGTTCTCAGCCATGATTAAGCTCCCATCGTTTTCGCGTATTCCTTCGCATATTGCTCAGGAGTGAGTCCAAGTTTTTTAGCTAATGCTATCTGCGACTGTTTTAACACCACTTTTTTGGGGGCGGTGCTGCGAGACGCTGGTGCTACAACCGTAGCCGGTTTTTCTGTGCGTTGAGGTTTGGCCTCTACCGCTTCGTCGTCTTCCCCAAAATAATCAGGGAATCGTTTTTTCATGGTCTTATCGACCGTACTCCAATATTCGTCAGTACCGATGTAGTTAGCACCGTACTGTTTTTCTAATTTCTGATGTAACCCTAGCGCCGCTGCGGTCATCTCTTCGTCCTGCCCAAACCACGTATTTTGTCTACGCCATTCAGCAGTTTTCTGATCTAACTGGGGTGCTTGAGTTTGCACTTGCTGATTTTGTACACCATTATTTTCTTCTTGTAAAGGGGGTTTATACCCTTTCAACCTCTGAAGACGATAACCGGCATTATTCAGCTTCTCCTGGGCTTCCACAATTTTATCTGTGTCACCCGAGTCATAAGCCTCTTTATATGCCCGCTTAGCCATCTCCATCTCTAGCTCAGCAGCGCTTGTAGCCGTGGTAATCAGAGATTTCTCACCCTCAGATAGCCGACCTTTGAGCTTTTTATTCTCTTCCATCAGCCTCTGAGTTAATGAAATGGCCTCTTGTTGCTCACGCAAAGCTGATTCTTTAGCTCTACGCTCGTCGTGCCAGACCTTTTTCATCTGAATAAGGCGGTTCTTTACCTTCTCGGAATAGTCTTCAAGCTCATCTTCCTCAAGCTCTTTGACCATCTCCTGTGGTAAAGGCTGACGCCCCCTGTCTTTTTCTGGGGTATCGTCCTCTATCTCAAGCTCAATATCATTTTCCTGTTCAGTCTCCTGAACATCCGTAACTTCTTGTTCTTCAATATCTTTTTCTTCAGCCATGATTTACTCCCTATGCGCGACTAATGCCTCGGGGGTCTTCCACAACCCCTTCGACAGCGTCATCGTTGATAATGCGGAACTCCCGCCCGTGGATTTTTACCCGCGTACCTGCGTGCGGGCGAACTAAAATGAAGTCTCCCTCTTTACACCAAGGGCCAGAAGGGAACCGAGACTCGTCTTTATAGCAATCTGGACCCATCTTCATGACAAAAAGTACAGTGGTTAGTAGTTCCTCATGCCGCATTGTTAAATCGGCTTTTACCAAACCATTGTCATATTCGTCCTTAATTTCAGGAATCCCGCAAAGAATGCGATAACCAGACGGATCTGGAAGCTGTTTTGCTTTCTGTTCGGGCGTTTCGGGTAATACTGTTGCTTCGTTTGGATCGCTTGTAGACCCAATAAGGATTTCACTCATCAGCTTTTTCCAACCTTTCTGAAAGTTCAAGAATCAGGCTATTAGCTATTAATAGCCCTCGCATAACACCACAGTAGTACTTATATTCACTGTGGTCCTTCGCCATACCATCAGCCAAGTCCTCCGCCATACGTTTGCGTTCTTCTTGAATTTGGTTTGACAAAAACTTTAATGCATCCATTTACTTTCCTTTAGGTTGTTGAGGAGGCTGCATTACCTCACCCATTTTTAAGCCTAATTCCACCCCTTTAATCTGGGCGTCAACGGCCTGAGTTGCCTGGTCAAACTCGTCTTGCGTGCGCTCACGAGCAATCTGGGCACCAAGCTTGGCTCCTTCAATTTCAGCTTGTTGTGTGATCCGAGCTTGTTCTGTAAGGAGTTGAGCTTGTTTGATCTGCGCATCCATCTGATCTTTTGCTGCTTTGCGTTGTTGCTCAGCCGCTTTGATTTGAAGTTCCTGTTGCTGCATCTGCACAATCGGATCTTGTGCCGTTTGTTGGGCTTTTTGTTGAGCAATCGTGGCTTGATTAGACTGAAGCAGTTTTTGTGCTGCTGCCGCTGCCAGACGGGAAATCTCAACCTCCATATCTTCAGGCATCTCTTCGTTAGGTGCCGGATACGGTACGCCAAGCTTGTCTTCAATGTTCTTGCGGTACTGGAAGCCAAAGTGTTCCATGATATGCGCCATGAAAGCTGCTCCAATCATCTGTGCTTTTGGATTCTGCTGGAGAATCTGCATCGTCACAGGGTCTTGGAGCATACTCATGTGAACCGTAATATGCGCTGCATGATCTTGATAAATGAACGCTTTGAGGGGCTTCTCATTGAGGGCGTCCATATTCTCTGATACCGGATCTTTTGGTTTAAGGTCATCTTCGATAGGTACTAACTTGGCTGCGTTGCGAATCCCCAAGACCTCTAACATCTGGCGGTGCAGAAGCGGAAGATCATAAAGTTGGGGGGCGGATTGAGCTAGTTGGAGAGCTGCTTGGTACTGGACAACCTTCTGAGACATAGTTGCCGAGTTAGGGTCCGATACCGGCATGACCTCAACCATGTCGTAGTCGGATCTTTTTGCACGAGGCGGCCCCTCAACCGGATCATAGTCGTAGTCTTCGGGCGTGTAATCACGGATGATGTTCTTTAATAGCTTGAACTCCTGCTTCATGGCATAGTGAATACGGGCTTGAACCGCACTCATTACCTTCAGAGTTCTTTCTAATATGGCAAGAGTCGTCCCCACAGGAGACTGTGCCGACATGTCGCTGACCTTGAGGTCAGCCGCAGAAGCAAAGCGTCGGCCTTCCTCAACGATTGTGCCAAGCAATGTATAAAGTACTTGGCTAGGCTCCTTGTATGGGAGCGTCATAATGTTGTCTTTGATGGTGCCTGAGGCCACATCTACATCACGGAACTCGGCTGGTGCAATCGGTGTATCGTCGCCTTTTACCCTAAGACCCTTAGTTTTAAAGCCGCCAGGAAGATTAGACAGGACACCAGCATCAACAAGCTGACGAAGTATCGACGTTCCGGATTTAGCAAAAGCGCCGATGAGATGAATAAGGCCAAAACAATAGAAGCCAAATCCAGGTACATAGCCATAGTGTACAAAGTGGTCCCTCTTCTGTTTGTTGGGATCATCCGGGTGGTAATTGCGTCGGATAGACAGGACAGTTTCAGTACCTTTTTCGATTGTCACAACATACGGCAGGGCAATCCCAGTCTTCTTACCCTTCTCATCCTTATCTTCGTATCCTTCTAAATCTAAATAGACATGCATCTCAAGGATCTTGTACCGATCATCCTGAGTTGCCTTAAAGCCCATCTGCTCAGCAATCTTTTTCTCAATTTCGTCCAGCGTGTCGGTGGGGTCGTCCAGTTCAACATCTCTGTAAAAGCCCATGACTTGCAGCTTGCGCAGCTCGTTCTTAGTTTTGCGCATCACGTGAGTCACACGCTCAGAAGTCTCCAGACTTGACGCGCCGTAAGGCACCACGATGTCTTCAGCCGGTACAAAGAGGGACACCTGACGAGTCAGATTAGGGTCGAAATACACTTTTTTGAACGCATTACCCGACAGACCAAGGCCCCACAACATCCGCTCATGCTCAGGCCGGTACTCGACCATAACTTCTGTGAGCTGGTAGTTCATGTCCTCTTTTACCCGCTGAGCCGCCTCGATTCTGTCCTGAGTCTCTTGCCCAAGGATCTGGGTTTTGACAGGACCGGCTGCGGGGAACGTCTCCATGATTGTCTCGGACTGGAACTTCACCAGCGCCTCAGACAACAGCGGGTGGTAGACACCACAAGCACCAGGCCAAGGCTCGGTGCGTTCTTCAATCTTCAGTCCAAGCAGTTCCAAGCCATCAACGTAGGTCTGCACCCAGTCTTTACGGGAATCTAAGTCTGACTGAAACTCACCTAATAAGTCCTCAGCTATGTTAACTAAAGTGTCTTCATCCAGTTTCTCAGCCAAGTTCTCGTTGAACTCGTCCTCCATATCCTCTTTCTCAAGCTCGATTTCCAGTCCACCAGCCTTAATGCTGACGCTTTCTGGATCTTCAATCTCGATTTCAAGGGCAGGCTCTACCTGATCAACCATGTCTTCAATGCCCGTGGGAGCTGCGTAAAGTGATTTTTCGATTGCCATAATCTGTCCTAATAATATGCGTATGTATTACGCCGCCTAAATTCAGGAATTTCGTCCTCTTCGTCGAGGAGCGTGCGAATAAACCCACCCTTGCGGAATCGCATCATCGCAAGGGAAACAGAGTCAACATAGTCATCATGCTCGCCTGCTGGAAAAGATGCAACCTCATCAATGACTTCCTCGGCCCAATTTGTGTTTGGTGCCCACACAAACCCGGACGCAAATATGTCCGATACAGCGTTAAGTCTGGAAATCTTGTCATTGCCCTTCGACGGTGTAAATTCTTGCACCGGAATACCCATTGCTCGCATCTCATATATTAGAGGTGAACCCGATGCTTTCTTCTCGATGATGATTGAGTCGGGTTCCCACTCTTTATAGTGGTCAAAAGCTGTTTGTTTAAGCTCTGGAAACTCCATACGCTTACGAAATGCATTAAGCAAGATTATATTCGGCCTAGAAACACCCGTATCGTCGTCTTTATAAAAGACTCCCCAATGGGTACAGGCTGAATAGTCTGATCTGTTGGTCTTTTCAAACGCCGTATCCCACGCCATCAGGGTAAATTCGCAATATGGAGGGTCTTCTTCCTCCCAAGTCTTCCACCATTCACGTTTAACAATGGCGGATGTCTCTGAAACAGGGTTTTGTTGGTACTGAGCCTGCCATTTTGCGTTGGGAAGCTCTTCTTTTAGTGCATCCAGCTCTTTTTGAGACCAAAACTCAGGCCATAGGGGGTTTCCAGAGGGTAAAATAGCTGGAAATTCAATAACTTCCCACTCATCACCCCCCCTTTGAGCGCTTGACTTCAATACTTGCCCGGTTAAGTCCCTTTTAGACCACCGAGTCATCACAATTACGATAGATCCGCCCGGTTGCAGACGCTGACGAGGCCCTGATGTGTACCACTCGTAGGTCTTGTCGTAGATTTCGGGGTTTATTTCTGCCAGGGCAGCTTCTTGTTCCGAGTGAGGGTCGTCAATAATGAGGAGATCCGCACCTTTACCCGTAACAGCACCTCCCACACCGATAGCAAAATAGTCTCCGCCCGCGTTTGTAGCCCACCGCCCAGCAGCTTTAGAGTCAGCTTGTAGTCCAACATCTGGAAAAACTTTTGTATACGTTTCTTGATCAACAAGGTTTCGCACCTTTCTACCAAAGCCCACAGCTAATTCTGCTGTGTGCGAGGTCTGAATGACTTTCTTTTGGGGGAACTTACCTAAGAACCATGCCGGTAGCAGGTATGAGGCAAACTCCGACTTGGTATGTCGTGGCGGCATATTAATAATAAGGCGCTTTAACTTCCCTTGAGCTACACGCTCAAATGCCGCTGCCATCTTCTTGTGGTGCGCCCCTTCAATAAAGTGAGGCCACACTTTCTTAACAAAGTGCATAAAAGATTTAGCTGCCTGCTCTCGTTTGTAAACTTTTTCGTGCTGCTCTAAAGCCACGAATAGGTCACGTAGTTGAGACTCAGGTAGCTTGGGTATCTTCGTCAATAACGTCTGAAGTTCGTAACTGTTCATCTTCGTTAGTAAGTCCTAACTCTTCTTCAACACTTTTGGCTTCTACATCCACAACTTCCATATCAATAAGGCGTTGGATTTTAGTTTCAATTGCCTTGCGCAAATCGTCGGATGTTTTGTGAGTTACTGTGATTTCAGACTTTTCAGTGAAGGCGCCTACATCTGAAAGTTTTCCTAATAGCTCAATAGCACGAAGTTCTTGTTTAGAGTCGCCGCACTGACTAATTTCTAAAAGACGGTTAGTGATGTAAGTACGCACTTGCACTGCGTCCGTTACGACCCGCTGGTCGTAAGCATCTAATAATGCTGCTAGTTTGATAGCAACAGAGCCGGTGTAAAGAGAAGGGGGGTTGTATTCTTTAGCCGCTTTGCCTCCCTTTTTGGGCACATCGAAGCTTTCAAACAACTCTCTAGCTAGCGCCTCATCTTCCTCAGTCATTTCAAATGGCATACCAAGCTCTGCCATTAAGGTAGCTGTTTTCGCCGATACACGCGCGTTTTCTTTTAAGGAAGCGCCTACTTCATCCGCGAAGGAATCAGGATACGGCTTATCGTTTGATGGTGTAACTTGCATGTGGAGGAAACGTGACTCCAAAAAATTAATAGGGGGTGCGTTTCAATAATGCGAAGTATACACCTACTTCTAAAAAAGTGGAGGGGGGTGGGGGTCGATTGTCTTTGCGTGTACTAACAGGAGTGAATACAGGCTATTTAACGTCGCCGAGCCGACGCGACCCCCAGGAAAAAATATACCTCAAAAGGAGACGGGACTCCAGAAAAGGTAAGGGGGGGTTTTCCCTAATGAGGGATACACGCCGATTTCAAAATTGCAACTTTGACAGTGCAAATCATAGTGTTAGCTGCGAGTTAGGAGTCCCGCTGCTGATTTGGGGGGTGGGGGCTGGGGGGCCTGGAACCCGCGCCCAGGCTAGAGTGGGGGGTGTGATCTTCGCGCTGCCGATGCGCCAGGCAATAAAAAACCCGATCCCCAGGTCGAGGATCGGGCTGGGCCCAGCAGAATGCTAAGCCAACGTCTAACTACGGGTTAGTCTTCGTCTTCTTCGTCTTCGACGCTATCGAATAGGACTGCGTTTTCTTCGTCGAGTATATCCAGGGCCTGTTGCAGCCGTTCGATACTTGAACACTTACCCGCTGCTGCGCGGACACTTTTGCGGAGTTCCTTCCGCTGCTCCCCCAGTTCCTTGTTCTGCTCTGAGTTCACAACGCGGAGAACCGTCTTGAGTTCGTCTGCAATCTTCTCGGCTGCGGAGTTACCCTTGGCTGCTGCTTCGAATGCTGCCATGCGCATACCTTCAAGATCCCTGGCAGACTTAGCCCCGTTCTCAGTGTAGTGCTGCACAAGCTTTTCGATCTTCGCAGCGCGTTCAGTTCGCTTCTTCGTCGCGCCCTTGTTATCACTCTTAGGCTTGACTGGGCTAATACCAAATAACTCACTGAGCAGCGCGAGAAACTGCTTCCAGGCTGCGTCTGCTGCGTTACCCGTATTCTCGGGATTAGCTTCGACGTAACCGTTAACCCAGCTAATTCGACCCTGCTCGAATTGCTCAAAGGTTGGATCAATACCTAAAACGTCCCTGGCATAAACCCTGGCGGTCTCGATAGCGTCCCACTTAGCCTGAAAATAACGGGAGCCACAATCCGCAGCTATATTCTGCTGCTGCTCGGATAGCCCAGGGATGGGTGCAGCCACTACGGGCTGCTGCACTTGATTGCTCATAATAAACTCCTTTGACAAATTGGGCGGGATGCCCCAGGGCTGCGCAGCCTATCCACGTAGCCCTAACGTAAGTATCCCATAAAAAGCCACGTTGTGCCATAAACGGCCAATTATTTTCACGTTGCAGCGCGACACAATGAACCCCAGTCAGAACGTCCCCGACGAACCCGAGAACGGTCATGCCAACGCCTTAGCTTTTCTCGGGCCAAAAAAATCCCCGGTCTGGGCCGGGGTTCTAAGTGAGTCGGGTTTACTACTGAAGTATGTCAAGCGCCTTAGTTAACAGCGAAATGTCGTCGCAATCGGTAATCGCTTGCCGCAAGTCTTTCTTGATCTCACGCAAAGCCTCTTTGGTATTCTTCACAGTATCCTTCATTCTTTCCTTAATCACCGTTTCCAGTTCCCCGATGTCCTTGTTCTTTTTCATTGGGTTTTTGGCCTGTATCTCATAAGCGGCACTAAGCTGGTCATGTAAGGTCGCAAGATCAATATGCTCATGCTTCTCTAGTAGTGCCTCTTTCTTTGCCTCACGCTCACGCTGTTTCTTGATTGCGTTCGGGTTCTCTGATTTCGGCCTTGCTGGTACGTCAATATGGATTTTCTCGCATAGTCGGCCTAAGAATCTCTTGAATGCCTGATCTGCCGCATTCCCCGTGGCATTGATCCTGACCTCGACATACCCTGCTATGAAAGCAAGTCGCAAGCCTTCATACTTTTCGTATGTCGGGTTATCACCCAGTTCACGTGCATAGTCCTCAAAGGCTTTATGCTCTTGGATTTCCGTGTCGGCAAAGGCCCGACCAATTGCCATAGCTACTTGGTTCATTTCCATGGTGTTTCCTTTCGTAGTAGTGAGGGCAAATGCCCGATATAATTATCTCGCTTTATGTGGGATTGTGCAATAAAAACCTACACATATTTTTGTACCCAGTTAGGCCCGACATAATGACGCTTGCTCAGTATGTCGAGGGAGGGGAACGGTCACGCCAACGTCTTAGCTTTGTTCGAATTTTCTGTCGTAATGTTCGAATTTTTAGTGTTTTTCGAACATTAGGAGTGGCGCGGTGTATTGTTCGAAAACGCAAAATTTTCGAACATTCTGGAACAATTC
>Ga0208019_1001526_pt1 | contig 12266 bp, 11 predicted proteins | sample CB_VirMetaG_5_FD_184540 | JGI IMG/M metagenome (GOLD analysis project Ga0208019, IMG submission 184540) | Freshwater to marine saline gradient viral communities from Chesapeake Bay - CB_1508_1D Viral MetaG (SPAdes) (version 4) | ecosystem: Environmental > Aquatic > Marine > Coastal | place: USA...
ACATTCGCATTTGAAGAGTCTTTAGAAGATACTTTAGATGATATTATAGATACGCATGATATACTTTTCAATAGAATATTTGTATTGGAAAGTGATGATGAAGATGAATTGATGTGTACATACAACATATCGTATGTAACTAAATACAATATGTTACCTGATACAATATCAGTACATAGAAAAAAAGAAACAAATACCATATACACAATCAATGCTTTAAATCAACTCATTAGAATGCTCAATGGTGGTAATTTAGACAAATCATATACAGTTAACTGGGATGATTATTCAAATTCAATAATGTTGGTTAGAGGTGGGGAATTCAGTATATTACCAACTAAGGTATATAATATTATTACGATAGAATAAAGGTAACGTAAAATTAACATTGGGGGGTTGATATTATCAACTCTTTTTTGTATCATTACATCAATGTCTCTACAACTAGGTTATGCTTGTATTAACCTTGCTCTAGGTAAGCAAGGAATACACACGAATCGCAGTATGATTCGTAAAACATTTGATAAACGTGGTCTTTCATACGTGTCCGAATTGGCTCTAAAAAACGTAACCGACCTTAAACGTATCATTCAATGGAATATTGATAACGGTGTACCGCTCTATCGTATGAGTAGTGGTATATTTCCGTGGATGAGTGAATATCAATTTACCGATTTACCTGATTATGAGAGTATACATTCTATTCTCAAAGAGGCTGGAGAATTTGCCCAAAATCACGGGCATAGATTGAGTTTTCACCCCGGTCAATTTTGTGTATTGGCATCACCTAACGAAGATGTTGTTACTCGTTCTATTGATGAGTTAGACAAACATTCACAGATTATGGATATGATGGGTCTACCAAAATCTAATATGGCTAAAATCAATATCCATGTGGGAGGTGCATATGGTGACAAACAATCTGCTCTTCAAAGATTCTGTGAAAACTTCAAACGACTACACCCACATACACAAGCACGTCTTACTGTAGAAAACGATGACAAAGCTAGTATGTATTCTGTTGTTGATTTGTATGACGGCATTCACAAAGTTATTGGTATTCCTATTGTGTTTGATTATTACCATCACAAATTTTGTACTGGTGGACTTACCGAACAAGAGGCTCTCCAACTTGCAATCAGTACGTGGAATTGCAAACCATGTACTCATTACTCAGAATCACGCAGAGTTGAACAAAAACTAGTCATTGAAGAGTTGTGTAGAAAAAACAACATCAGTATGGATGAACTACCCAGTTGGCCAACCCTTTCAAAAGTGTATAATCAATACTGTAAAACTAAAGAACAGGCTCATAGTGATTACATAATGGACCCAATCAATGATTATGGGTGTGACATTGATGTAATGGTTGAAGCAAAGATGAAAGAACGCTCATAGTGATTACATAATGGGCCCAATCAATGATTATGGGTATGACATTGATGTAATGGTTGAAGCAAAGATGAAAGAACAATCTTTAATACAATATCAAAAAATTCAAAATAAAATTTTGATTTCTGAATAACAATTCTTATATTTACAAACATCACTAAAAACTTAAAATTCAAAATTATGTCACTAGATTTAGATTCAATTAGAAACAAACTAAACAGCTTGCAAAAATCAACTTCAAAGAAGAGTGATTTTATTTGGAAACCTGAAACTGGTAAAAACCAAATCCGAATTGTACCTTATCAATTCAATAAGGAAAATCCTTTCATTGAAGGTTATTTTCATTACAATTTGGGTAGAAAAACTTATCTATCTCCACAAACCTATGGAGAATCAGACCCTATTGTTGAATTTTCCGAGCAGTTGAAGTCAACTGGTGTTAAGGAAGATTGGCAACTTGGTCGTAAGCTAGAACCAAAAATGAGAATTTATGTTCCTGTATTGGTTCGTGGTAAGGAAAATGAGGGTGTTAAACTTTGGGGATTCGGTAAAACTGTTTATCAAGAATTGCTCAACTATATTGTTGACCCCGATTATGGTGATATTACCGACTTGAAAAATGGTAGAGATGTGGTTGTTACCTACGTTCCTGCCGAAGGTGCTAATTATCCCAAAACATCTATCATGATTAAACCAAACCCAACTCCGGCAACTGAAGATAGGGCTATTGCCGATATGGTGTTGAATCAACAATCCGATTTCTTTGATGTGTTTGAAAAGCGTTCGTATGATGAACTAAAGAATGCTCTTGAAATGTATATCAATCAAGATGAAGTTGTCGATGAACAAGTTCAATCTGAAAAGCAAGAAACCAGTTCGGTTACTAAAACCGATGATTTGGATTCAGCATTTGATGACCTATTCAATTCCTAATCCACTTAACTCTTAATTATGAAAATTACATCTGACGGTAAAAAGTACATTTCTAAAAATGTAGAATCACCTATCAAAACTTTGGCGGGTGAGTTGGATAAACGTGGACAATTCAATGGTGCCATTAGTGATATCATTGCTCACGTTTTAAAGAACATCAATGAAATTTCAAAATGGGAAAATGCCGATGAGCAAACGTGATGATTTAACACAAGTTATAGCCGATTCTATCAATAAAAAGTTTAAGGACTATAAAACGGCTTTCTTTTTAGACGGAATGGAAGAAACTCCAACTGACTTAACTGAGTGGATTTCTACAGGGTCATCTATGTTAGATTTGGCTATTTCCAATAGAAAACATGGTGGAATACCAGTTGGTAGAATTACAGAGATAACCGGACTTGAAGCTTCTGGTAAGTCGTTGGTAGCCGCTCATCTTTTGGCAAATACTCAAAAGAAGGACGGGTTGGCCATATTCATAGATACTGAAAATGCTATCAATGAACAGTTTTTGGGGGCTATTGGTGTTGACCTAAACAAGATGTTATATATCCAAACGGAAACGGTTGAAGATATATTTGAAATTGTTGAAAGTATCATTACAAAAGTTCGTGAGTCTGATAAAGATAAGTTGGTTACCATTGTGGTTGATTCGGTAGCCGCCGCTACAACCAAAGTAGAACAATCTGCTGATTATGAAAAGGATGGGTGGTCTACTGCCAAGGCAATTGTTATTTCAAAGGCAATGCGAAAGATTACACAATTGATTGGTAGACAACGAGTGGCTTTGGTTTTTACAAACCAACTCCGAGAAAAACTTGGTGTTATGTTTGGAGACAAGTATACTACTTCAGGTGGTAAAGCGCTTCAGTTCCACGCATCTTGCAGATTGAGATTGAAATCTGTTGGTCAATTGAAGGCAAAGATACATGGTAAAGAACAAGTGGTTGGTATCAAAACGAAGGCACAAGTTGTGAAAAATCGAATGGGACCACCACTACGTACCGCTGAGTTTAATATACTTTTTGAATCCGGTATTGATGATTTTGGTAGTTGGTTAGAGGTGATGAAAGATTACAACATCGTAAAGCAAAGTGGCGCTTGGTATACTTACATCAATGAAGAAACTGGTGAAGAAATCAAATTCCAATCAAAGGACTTCGAAGAAAGGGTACTGAGTGATTCATCTAATCGAGATGATATCTACAACAAAATTGCAGATGCGGTAATCATGGCTTACAAAACCGACAATATAGGTATTGATGATATTGAGGTTGGTATTGATGATGTTCCAAATGGCTAAATTTAGTGAACAAGTATATTGAAATTCTGCGGAACTTAAAGGAAGAGTCCGCAACCAATGATAATCCAAATTCTAGGATATTGTTGGTTGACGGACTCAACCTTTTTATTAGGTCATTTGCTGCAACGCCTGTTGTAAATGATAATGGTGAACATATTGGGGGAATTACTGGTTCCCTTTTGAGTATGGGGTATGCCATTAAGATGCTAAAACCTACTAGAGTAATTGTTTGCTTCGATGGTAAAGGTGGTTCTGTAAGACGTAGGAAGTTGTATGATGGGTATAAATCCAATCGTAAAGTTTCTCAGAAAGTTTTTAGACCAAACACATATTCATTGGAAGAAGAAAAGGTATCTATGACTAGACAAATGTCTAGGTTAATAGAATATATGGATAATCTTCCAATAACCACATTGGCTATTGATAATATAGAAGCAGATGATGCTATAGCATACATCACACAACAAATATACAATCAGGAAGAATGTTTTATTATGTCTTCCGACAAAGATTTTTTACAGTTGGTTGATGATAGAGTTAGAGTTTGGTCCCCGACAAAAAAGAAACTGTATGACTGCGAATCTGTATTTGATGAATTTGGGATACACTCCCATAATTTTTTAGAGTACCGTTCGATAATTGGTGATAAATCAGACAACATTGGTGGTATTCGAGGTGCTGGTCCAAAGTCTCTTAAAAAGCAAATTCCAATACTTTTTGATAGTGAATCGGTTGGTATTCACGAAATAATTGATTATGTTTGTAATTCTAACAGCAAGTCAAAATTGATTGAAACTATTCGAGACAGTAAATCAATCCTAGAACGTAACTATCAGTTAATGCAGTTACGTGATGTTGATATTTCTGGATTTGCCAAATCATCAATAATGGATTCTGTTAGACAACCAATTAATAGATTAAATAAATTAGCTATAACTAGAATGTTAATTCAAGATATGATGAATACTTCCATCAAAAATCCAGATGTATGGATACGTGAAGTATTTACAACGTTAAATGTTATGGCTGATAAATCCCATAGCGTATGACAGATAGACTGAGTGAGTATGGTTATAATTTTCAGATAAAGGTGTTGGCTTCTCTTTTCAAAGATAAGTCATTTCTAAATCAAGTTATTGATATATTAGAAACTAGTTATTTTGAGAGTGAGGCAAATCAATTTATCATCGATGTAATCCGTGAATATTTTCAACAATACAAAACATCTCCATCGATGGAGGTGTTAAAGGTTAAAATTAGTGAAATAGAAAATGATGTTCTAAAAGAAATGGTTGTTGACCAAATTAAGCAAATTTGGAAACATTTAGAGTCGGATGATTTGGAGTTTGTAAAGGAAAAAACTCTTGAGTTTTGTAAAAATCAAAGGTTGAAGTCTGCTATAATGGACTCTGTGAACTTACTGAAAAATGGTAAGTATGATGAAATTAAGCTGAAGATTGATACTGCAATGAAAGCAGGTGCTGACAGAGATGTTGGGCATGAATACATGCAACATATTGATGAGCGATATGAAGAATCGGTTCGAAATACAATCACTACAGGTTGGGATGTCATTGATGATGTGACCTCCGGTGGATTGGGTAAGGGTGAACTTGGGGTTGTAGTAGCACCAGCCGGTATTGGAAAATCTTGGTTACTAGCCAATATAGGAGCAAATGCTGTTCGTTCTGGATTAAAGGTAATCCACTATACGCTTGAGTTAAATCAGGCTTACGTTGGATTGAGATATGATAGTATTTTCACTGGTATAGCCAATCAAAATTTGAAATACAATATTGATGAAGTAAAGAGAATTGTTGGTAACATCAAAGGTGATTTGGTAATCAAGTATTATCCAACAAAAACGGCAACAACTAATACATTATCAAGTCATATTGAAAAATGTAAGATACAAGGGTTTAATCCAGATTTGATAATTGTAGACTATGCCGACCTTTTAAGGTCTTCCATAACATCAAGAGAAATTAGACATGAATTGGGTAGTATCTATGAAATGTTACGTGGATTGGCCGGAGAGCAAGAATTACCAGTGTGGACTGCAAGTCAGGCCAATCGTGCGGCTCTTGAGGATGATGTAATTGGAGCTGAAAAGATTTCTGAGGATTACAGTAAAATCATGACGGCCGATTTTGTTGTTTCACTATCTCGTAAATTGGAAGATAAGGTGGCTGGTACTGGTAGAATTCATGTGATTAAAAATAGATTTGGGCCAGATGGTATTACATTCCCAACTAAAATGAATGCATCAAATGGTAAGATAGACATTTATGATAGTCAATCTACTGATGGGAAGACAACGCAAAAATCAATGGATAACGGTCAGGATTATACTCGAAAATTATTGAAAAATAAATTCAAAGAATTAACTTCTGGATAGTGTTATGTGATATTTATATATCCAACTAAAAATTAGAGATTTATAATATGGAATTATCAAATAAAATTTTATCAGACATTACGGTGTATATGAAGTACGCCAAGTATATCCCCGAGTTGAATAGACGGGAAACATGGGAGGAATTGGTAGACCGAAACAAAGAAATGCATATCAAGAAATATCCAGATTTACGGGATGAAATTGAAAGTGTGTATCAATTGGTGTATGACAAAAAGGTTTTACCCTCAATGCGTAGTATGCAGTTTGCCGGTAAGGCTATTGAAATTAGTCCAAATAGAGTTTACAATTGTGCGTATCTACCAATTGATGATTGGCGTTCTTTTAGTGAAATTATGTTTTTACTCTTAGGGGGTACTGGTGTGGGTTATAGTGTTCAAAAACACCATGTAGAAAAATTACCCGAAATTCGTAAACCAAATATAAACAGAACACGTAGATTTTTAATTGATGATTCCATTCAGGGTTGGGCCGATTCGGTTAAGGTTTTAATTAAGAGTTACTTATATGGTGGTAGTAAAATCAAATTCGATTTTAGTGATATTCGCCCAAAGGGTGCTAGACTTGTTACAAGTGGTGGTAAGGCCCCCGGACCACAACCATTAAAGGAATGTTTGATTAAAGTAGAAGGAATTCTTTCAGAAAAACAAGATGGAGAAAAACTAAAACCAATTGAAGTTCATGATATTGTTTGTTATATTGCTGATGCTGTATTGGCGGGTGGAATCCGCAGAGCCGCACTTATCTCATTATTCTCTGCCGATGATGATGACATGATTTCTTGTAAAAGTGGCCATTGGTGGGAGAAGAACCCACAACGTGGTAGAGCTAACAATTCGGCAGTTTTGATGAGACATCGTATAACCAAAAAGTTCTTTATGGATATATGGAAACGTGTTGAACTTTCTGGAGCTGGAGAACCGGGTATCTATTTATCAAATGATAAGGATTGGGGTACAAACCCTTGCTGCGAAATCGCACTTCGTCCATATCAGTTCTGTAATCTAACAGAAGTGAACGTAAGTAATATTGAATCACAAGAAGACCTTAATACTCGTGTTAAGGCAGCTGCGTTTATTGGAACTCTACAAGCTGGATATACCGATTTTCACTATCTTAGACCAATATGGCAACGTACAACTGAAAAGGACGCTTTGATTGGCGTTAGTATGACAGGTATTGGAAGTGGTGTGGTACTTGGATATGATATGAGTAAAGCTGCAAATGTTGTGAAAGATGAAAATGAAAGAGTGGCAAATCTCATTGGTATCAACCCAGCAGCTAGAACCACTTGTGTGAAACCTGCTGGTACAACTTCATTGACACTTGGTACAAGTTCTGGAATTCATGCTTGGCACAATGATTATTACATCCGTAGAATTCGTGTAGGTAAGAATGAAGCAATTTATACATATCTTGCAATAAATCACCCAGAACTTATAGAGGATGAGTATTTCCGACCACATGATACGGCAGTTATTTCAATTCCTCAGAAAGCGCCTTCTGGTGCCATTCTAAGAACCGAGAGTAGTTTTGACTTGTTAGAACGTGTTAAAAAAGTTTCTGAAGAATGGATTGTACCGGGTCATAGAAATGGAAATAACACCCATAACGTATCAGCTACCGTATCCATTAAAGATGGCGATTGGGATGCTGTTGGTGAGTGGATGTGGAGTGAGCGTGAAAATTACAATGGTTTATCCGTTTTACCATATAACGGTGGAACTTATACTCAAGCCCCATTTGAGGACTGTACAAAGGAAGACTATGAAAGATTGATGAAAAGTTTGCATGATGTTGACTTGAGTAAAGTAATCGAACTCACAGATGAAACTGACTTGAAAGGAGAATTGGCATGCGCTGGTTCAAGTTGCGAAATTGCTTGATGTCGGGTTTTTTTGAAACCAAAGGATTACTATATGGACAATGGTAAGGTAGTTTTTACCGAACAGTATCATATGAAACGAGGTTACTGTTGTGGTAATGGTTGCCGCCATTGTCCATATAATCCAAAGCATAAGAAAGGCTCTACTAAGATTAAATGATTGACCGATGTTGATTAAAGAGATACCGAAGTCTTTAGCAGTACCATTTATACAACAATATCATTATAGTAAGATACTTCCAAGGTTAACAAAACATTATATTGGGTTTTTTGAAGATGATAAACTAGTAGGAGTGGTAACGCTTGGTTGGGGTACACAACCCTTACAAACCATTAAAAAGATATTTCCAAATAAACAATTTACCACTGCAGATTATTTTGAAATTGGTAAGATGTGCTTTATCCCCGATAAAAACAATTCTAATTGGGGGTCTTATGCATTATCACAACTCATCAAGTGGATAAAGAAAAATTTAGATATAAAATTTCTATATACTCTTGCTGATGGAATCATGGGTAAATGTGGTTATGTGTATCAAGCATCAAATTTCATTTATATTGGTAAATTTAAAACTGATGTATATCTCGATGAATCTACTGGTGAAAAAATACACCCCCGAAGTGCAAAGGAGTTGTGTAAAGAAAATGCTCAGATACTAGGTAAGTCAAAGGTTTTTTGGTTAACTCATGAGTTTTGTGAATACAAAAAAATATCAAGAATTAGGGGATTGATGTTTAGATACATTTACCCATTGGATAAATCAAATAGAAAACTTATTTACAATTTATATGGTAATTTAGCATACCCAAAAAAAAGTGATTTACTTTTTGAAAAACGAGTTAATACTGGTAAATTTGAAGTGATACCTATGCCAAAATTCAACATGGATGTGTTCAACCACAATTATCAAAAATATGGAATAAATGAGAAGTCCAAAACATTTTTTGATATATGAAAGAACCTAATAAGTTTTATTGTGATACATCGCGAGTTACACTTCGAGAAATAAAAAAATCAGTAGCTGAGAACATGGTAGTTAAATATCATTATTCTCACACATGGACCTCATGTCGTTATGCATTGGGTGTTTTTTACAAAAATGACAACCCCGATGTGTTGGGTAACTTTGAAGAGTTGATAGGGTGTTTGGTTTATGGGTTTCCACTTGGTAGATTAACTGTAAAATCAATTACAGATGATTTAGAAAATGACGAGTGCTTGGAATTAACCCGAATGTATATCCACGATGGGTATGGTTCGAACATTGAATCATATTGTATATCACAATCATTCAGATGGTTAAAGGAAAACGTGCCAAACATAAAGGTTTTAATTAGCTACGCAGACCCCGAACAAGACCATGAAGGTAAAGTGTATCAAGCAACTAATTGGTTATATCAGAGTGGTGATGATATAAAGTTAATTCCTAGTTATTGGCTTTCTGTTACAAATCCTCATAAATGGATACCTGAACGAAGTGTATATGATAAGTGGGGAACTGTAAGTGTTTCCTCACTTAAAACAATACTTGGTAAAAATGGTATATCTGAGTTTTGGACAAAACCTATGGCTAACAAACATAGGTATTTACAGATACTCACAGATAAGAGAGAAAAGCGTCAGATTATGGCTAAATTAAAGCACCCATTAAAACCATACCCAACATCATCATCAAGCTATAATCACTTGATTGAAAGACACGAAACTCACACACCAAAACAAGACTCTGAATTTTGGTAGTTCCAAAATAATTTCGTTAAGAATTTTAGGATATTTGAATAATAATTCGTATATTCATTTTTACAGACACAAGTGTAAATTAGTTTAACCATTTAAAATTAATAAGTTATTTACCAGAATATTCATTTCGACAGAAAGAACCAAGAAATCCATATTTGGGATGACGCTATGGGATACAAAAAAGAAAGGTTTGTAAGGTATGCTTACATAAAAGACCCAAATGGTCAATATGAATCTATCTATGGTGATAAGCTAAAACGTATTGGCTCTTGGGAATATGGTTCTGAGGACAAACTTTTCGAAAGTGATGTAAATCCAATTACTAGATTTCTCATAGATAACTATGGTGACTCTGATGAAGTATCAGATGGTCATTGTATCATGACATATGATATTGAAGTTGAAATGAATAGTGGATTACCAGACCCACTAATAGCCACAAATGAAATAACATCAATCGCATTTCACGACTCGATAACCAACGAGTACACAGTTTTTGTAGTAGGCGACACTAATACAGAATATAATCTTGAACGGGCAAATGTATCTATTTTCCGAGATGAGGTAAGTTTACTGCAGGCATTTATATCTACTTGGGAAAGTGTAAATCCAACAATTATCACTGGTTGGAATATTGATAGATTTGATAACAATTATCTTTATAACAGATTAAAAAGAGTATTGGGGGAATATGATGCAAATCGAATGTCCCCAATTGGTATTGTTGAATGGAACCCAAAACGTGAACGATATTTCTTTGCTGGGGTATCTTCACTTGATTATATGTCCTTGTATAAAAATTACACATATACAGAACTACCTAATTATCGGTTAGATACTGTGGCTAAGTTAACATTGGGTAGAGGCAAAGTTGAATACAATGGAAATTTGGACCAGTTATTCAGAGATGACTTGGAAAAGTTCATTGAGTATAACTTAGTGGATGTTGAATTGATTGTGGAATTTGAACGTAAACTACAATTCATTGAATTGGCTAGGGCTATTTGCCACACTGGGCATGTAGCTTATGAAGATTTTTTGTTTTCATCTAAATGGTTAGAGGGGGCTATTCTTACATTTCTACGTAGAAATAAAAAGGTATCCATCAATAAACCAAAGCGTACTGAAAGTGGTGGTACTTTTATGGGTGCATATGTTAAACCACCTAAACCGGGGTTACACAAGTGGATTTATGACTTGGACTTAACAAGTCTATATCCAAGCATTATTATGAGTATCAACATCAGCCCGGAAACTAAAATTGGAATGATTGAAAACTTTTCAATGGATTCTCATATGAAAGGGCAGATGGAATCTTATAAACTTATTGACACCAATGGTAATGAATATCCAGAACTTGATAGAAGTTCATTTAATGATTTTTTATTAGATACAAAATATTCAATATCATCCAATGGTGTATTATATCGAACTGATAAGATTGGTGTAATTCCTGAAATCTTGGATGTTTGGTTTAAAAAACGAGTTGAGTATAAGGATTTGATGAAACAGTTTGGAAACACTGGTGATGATGACAAGTACAAGTTTTACCATCAACGCCAGTTGGTCACCAAAATTATGCTTAATTCAATGTATGGTTGTTTGGGGCTTGAATCATTTCGCTACTATGATGTCGATAATGCTCTTGGTGTAACAGCAACTGGGCAAACTATCATCAAAACAACGGAGATGATTGCCAATCAATATTATTCACGGCAAATTGGAACCCCCGATGACTATAATGTTTACAGCGATACTGACTCAATTTATATGAGTACAATACCACTCATTATACATAGGAATCCGAATATTGATATAAATAACGATGAACAAATGGTACCTGCAATCTTAGATGTAGCAACCGAGGTTCAAAATCATATCAATAAAACTTATGATACTATGGCAAAACGTATGTTTAATATCAACTCACATAGATTTGATATCAAACAAGAAACCGTAGCCAAAAGTGGTTTCTGGGTTACAAAGAAAAGATATGCACAATGGATTATCAATGATAATACAGTTCCATGTGATAAGTTGGATGTCAAGGGGTTGGATGTAAAACGTAGTAGTTTTCCTGAGTACTTCAAGGAAGTTATGAAAACTGTATTGTGGGATATCATGAAAAATGTTGATAAGTCTGATGTTGATGAAAAAATATTGAACTACAAATCAAACATGTCATCCGAACCATTAATTCGAATTGCGAAAAATTCAGCAGTTAAGGAGTTGAGTAAATATGATATAACAAATACTATTGGTAAATTTAAACCGGCGACTCCAGCACACGTAAAATCAGCTATATCATATAATAAACTTTTATCTCACTTTGGGTTGGATTCTAAGTTTGAACCAATTAAGAACGGGGATAAAATAAAATGGATTTATATAAAACAAAATCCATTTGGTATTGGGTCAATAGCTATCACCGGATATAACGACCCACCTCAAATTCTACAATTTATAGAACAATACATTGATTACGATAAAATTTGGGATGCTGAAATGCAGGGTAAGTTAGAAGACTTTTATCAGGCACTGAATTGGGAGTTCCCTAATGAAAATTTGAAAATTGCATCCAAATTTTTTGGATTTT
>Ga0208019_1001530_pt1 | contig 12247 bp, 6 predicted proteins | sample CB_VirMetaG_5_FD_184540 | JGI IMG/M metagenome (GOLD analysis project Ga0208019, IMG submission 184540) | Freshwater to marine saline gradient viral communities from Chesapeake Bay - CB_1508_1D Viral MetaG (SPAdes) (version 4) | ecosystem: Environmental > Aquatic > Marine > Coastal | place: USA...
CCGGATACAGTTCTAGATGAAAGGCTTATTGTGCGAAATACTTATATTCAAGAACGCACAAAAACAGAGTTTATTGAAGTACTCCACGAAGAAATAGAGTGGTGGAAAGAAGAAACGACTAGTTCTCAAGATAGAAAAATCTTAGAAGCAGTTGAAGTTTTATTTGAGTCAGTAGAACAAATTGAAATTTTCAACAAAAAAGCTGTATATGTTTATCTGCGGGAAATTACCGGTTTTAGCACAAAACAAATAACTTCTTCTCTAACAAAAGTAAGAAAAAAGTATCGGAACTTAAGAGCCGAGTGGGACAGCGGAGAAATTTAAGGCGGAACTATTTACCTTAGAGGTATATAATAGATGGGGATTCCTAGAAGAGTTCAAGAGTTATGGGGTGCTTACAACAATATTGAGCCAAATAATTTTAACAGGCGGTTTATAGACACTAAGTCTGGACGCTTTGATGCATCAAGGTTTAATACTTTAAGCACTTTAGATTCAAGCTATAATGTTGATGCTTTTGACTCACTGGGAAACACCATCAGAGCAAGGGTGTTGGGTGTAGTCTCTGTAATCCCATCTAGGTTAAGATTTCCAGATCTTTATGAAAGAACAGCAACAGTGCTCAATGACGGCAGCGGCGCAGGTGTGCAAGAGCATTATGTATTTTCTCTTAGATCTGAATTTGACTTTCACATAAGAAATCCGGATAATATGGGGTCGACCGAAGCCTCCGTTAACGCAGCCTTAATGAACGGTGTCGCTATATCAAACGTACCATCAGTTCAATTTGGACCAGTTGGAGCTGGCGATATCGTTGAGGTGTATCTACCCAACAAAAATTCATATACTGGCGCCCGTGTTGTTGGGGTCACAATTCGTAATAACGTTAATGCGCTCTCAGAATTTGCACAGATTCAAGGAAGAGCTTCCGGAGTTTTTACTTCTCTAGCTAATGCTGTTGGTGGTGCTTTTGGTGGTCTTTTTGGTGGGCTCGGTGGTGCCGGTGGTGGTTTAGCGGGCACCTTCGATCCAAACGTTGGAATAGGCAACTATGAACTGGATCCAAACGATCCAACTAGATCTTTATATTTAACTTCTTTGTGGGTGGAAGAAGAAAGGGAATATGGTTGGCGTGGAACCAGCAGCGACGAGGGGAGAAAACGATACAACAATCCATATGGATCAGATCTCGCCATCTTTAAACCTAATGGCCAAAGCAGTTTTGAAATTCCCTCAATAAACGATAGACCGGAGAGCGTGGAGCAAGTGCTGGCAGCTTTTCCAGGTCTTCGAGAAAAATCTGAAAGTATCCATCCAGGCCGACTGTTAAGAAACTTTATAAAATGGTGTACAACAGATGACGACCAAGGCGGCGGCAGGGGACGGCGAGATCTTCCTTGGCGAGATGGAACAAAAGATACTGATGAGATCTATGATGAAGTAATGAACCAGATCTGGGCGAATGATAAACAAAGATATCTAACTTCTAACGATCCGGGATCAAGGGCCGTCGGCTGGTTCCGAGAATGGAGAAGAGCACCGGTTAAAGAGAGGAGATGGCCCCCCGGAAGCCGTAGCACGATCAACACCGGCGTTGAGTTGTCAAGAATTTTTCATGGACATAGGGGTGAGGCTACTGTAGATCCGTTTTATAATGGGGGTTATCTTCCGGATGATTTCGGCAACCAATATTGTGCATACATTTGCTGGGATGCGTGGGCACAGGCGCTCGGTGAGATGGGGCTTAGACAGATAATCGGCCACCCGGATGTGCGTGTGCTAAATGCCGACCGCTCTGACTGGATCGATGGGGAGGCTAGAGATCTTTATAAAGGTGACCGCCGACGGACAAGATATCGGAAATATCAGACAAACGGCGGAATAAGCAAAGGTTTCGCCTGGGCCTTGATAAACGATTTTTCACTCGCTAGACGTCTTCATCTTCAGGACGCCGCCGCCGAGGCAGTGGGGGAGCGAATCGACCCAAGCCGGTTCGGGCCGGATGCATATTTTCCAATAATGGATTTACCATATGAACGCTGGGGACAACACCGCTGGATGACAACTCGGCTGCAATTCAATCAGATTTTAAAATCTGGATTAGGAACTGGAAGCCCAATTGAAAAATATCTTGTATCCGTCGAGCCCGACGAAGAACTTAGAACTTCTGTCGGGTTATCAGATTCTTTACCTGGAGGGTTACGACCAGGCGACATCATGGGCCGATGTAGGAATTCTGTACCATATAATGAATTAAGTGAATTTAATAAAGAAAATATGAAATATATAGGGTTTGATCCTGAAACAATTGATATGTTCCCGATTTTCTTCACCTCCGATAGAGACCCTGGCCAAGGGAGGCGATCTGATTGTTTATTAGGCGGCGAGACAACTGATTGGATTAGGGAACTTGGTTTATTTAGCACCTCAAGGGGCCATGCTGAAATGGTTGTTTATGTGTGGGGCGACGGTATAGTTTGGCAAGTAGGCGGAAACACTGGCGCCGGCGGCTCAGCAGTTGGTGGTAATTTATTTGAGTCAATGTTCAGGGTAGATAACCCCAACTTTAATACAAAAGATAATACATGTTTAAAGATTGGCGGCACTGAATCTCCATATGGTCCAATCATTAACCCATTCACCGGTGAGGACCTCGGAATCATTACAATTGAAATGACACGAAAAGGAAGAGTGCTTGGGTACTGTAGACCACAGTGGGGATGCCCAGCTGAAGGACCAACACAAGGAGCGCCATGGCCGGCGCTTATACCTGGAGCTGTACCCCCGCCTGTAGATGGGCCAGTAATACCGCCTGTGGTACCAGGTGAAGGCTCCGACGAGCCACCAAGTCCGGACGTGCCAGGTGAAGGCTCCGACGAGACACCAAGTCCGGACGTGCCAGGTGGAGGCTCCGACGAGACACCAAGTCCGGACGTGCCAGGTGGAGGCTCCGACGAACCACTTCCTTAAACTTAAATGTAGTACTTTTCATGAAAAATTTAGACGAAACCCTATCAAGCGCTCTCGATAACATTGAGGAAGACAGAGCAACAACAAAAGAGCTTCTCCAAGATTTAATGAAATACCTAGGAGCGGCAGAAGAACGACACAGAGAAGTTGGCCCTGTTGCTGCTAAGTATGTTGAGACCTTGCAAAGATCCAATGAACAGTTAGTAAAGATTGCTGCTTTAATGCAAAAACAAAAGACTTCATCTTTTGAGTTCTCATCATCAGATAAAGATCAGTTATACGACATTATAAACGATAAAGAAGAATAATAATGCCAAGAACAAGAGCAAATATTAATCGATCAGCATCACGAAACGTTTCTAAAGTAATAGATGAAGAAATCAATCGATCAATTAGATCAACCGGTGTTGGTTCAGGCTTGACCAAAAAACTTGAAGACATTCCAGAATTTTTAGCTGCAGATGCCGAACACGTTATATCTAATGCTAATTCTTACATTGTCTTGGGTCGTGACCGTCCTTCAAGCAAGATATCAGGATATGGTGGGATTGGTGCAACCGGCGCACATTCAATCGATCTAGTCGTTGGCCGCAAAGCACCAGGGGCAGAGCCAAATCAAAGAGTGCTTGTTGATCCAATGTTCAAATATGATGCAGCAAGAATTTATATAGCTGAAAGAACAGATATTGATGATAATTTCAACCTAACAAATGGCTCAATAGGACCCAGTAGAAATTTATCAGCGATTGGACTTAAGGCAGATGCTATTCGTATAATTGGAGATGAGGGTGGTATAAAACTGGTCACAAGAGTTAATGAAAAAAATACAAACAATCAAACGATATCAAAGATTAACGGCATAGAACTGATTGCTGGCAACAACGACAAGGATTTACAGCCGATGGTTAAGGGTACGAATTTAGTTGAACTGTTGAATAATATTTTAAAACAAATTAACAGTTTAAACGGAATTGTTGTTTCTTTAATAAGATCCCAGACGGTGTTTGAGGCGGCTCTTTTGGCACACGTTCACCCGCCAGGTTCCCCCTCTCCTGTACTTCCTGCTCCGGTTGCTTTGAAACTCTCTCAGAATACACAACAAATATCAAAAGGGGTTATACAAAAAGCTAATTTAGCAACAACAGAATTAAACTTTTTAAGCACTTTAGGCAAAAAATACATATTGTCTAATTATAACAAGGTCAATTAAATGCTTTTAAAAGAACTTATACCTGGAAAGCCTCAGACTCATTCAGCCTACGAAAATGGAATAGAGAGAAAGTATATTGCTGTTCTTTCCGAGGCTTCTGAACAAGCCTCAGAGTTAAGCGACTTGGAGGGTTTAAAGACAGAAGTATATGAAAAATCTTTACTTTCTTTGTCTGTGTTTGTATATAACGACACAGCTCAAGAAAGCATCAACTCAGTAAGAACAAAGTTAATAGAGGGCACAGAACAGGTTGAAGGTGAAAGTATTCCACTGGAAAGATTTTTTGTCCAAGAAGGGGTTGACGGTACCACCAATACATTTTTCTTTCAAAAAGTCTATTTTATACCGGTCCCGACAATAGAAGACGCATCGGCAAATATTGATTCAGAAGATCCTTTAGTCAATCCGTATCTTCCAAGTGCGGGCAGTCTCCGCCAAACAAGACAAAATTCGGTTCCCTATAACTACAACGTTAAATTCAATAACCTCAACACTGTTAAAGAAAGAGCAAGGTTTGTAGAAAACTTCTTTAAAATTAGTGGTCGCTTTCTTCAAAAACCAGCTGGAAAATATGTAGTAAAAGGCATAAATTTTACTAGAATAGGCAAAAGAAGAACTTTATCTAAAACACTTATTGCAATTGATTCAATTGTGGCCAATGCCAACCCGCAGCCAGGCGAGCAAATAAGTATTTATTTTTCTAATCAGTTTCATGTAGTAAAAATTGATTTAGAAAAAAACATTGAAGGCTTAAGCGAGTCCCTGTTGGCAACAAAAACAGAAGGACGCACAATCTTTGAGCAGCCTGTAGGCTTTTCACATCTCTACGATAATCTAAATAAACAAAATTTAAATTTTATTATTTTTAATTTAAATAATATATTTAACAACTTATCAGCAGCTGTCTTTTCCGGAAATGTTGATTTTCTAGATATAGCTAATTTATTTTTAGGTCCTACGGTAACAATAGAGGAGAATCCAGTTTCTGCTCAACTACCACCCTTGAGAGATGTTAGAGAGATCCTACAGAATAGCTCAAGTGCACTGGTCAATCAAATTAACAACATAGGCCCAGTAAAGACGCCGGAAACGCTTAGAATTGAAAATCTAGCGTTGGGCAATCCGCAACTAAGGCAACAACTAGCCGAACAGTTAAATAATTTAAATTTAGATAGTAGTATAAACCTAGCTAAAGAAATTCAAGATTTGTTTTCCAGCCTGAACCTAAGCAGCTCTAGTCTTAGTGATATTAAACTTGAAATTAATAGTGTATTTGGAGAGTTGCAACAATTTGACTTCTCTTCCTTAATAGCAGTAGCAATTCAAAATTTAAAATCTAAAATTCCACAAGATATTTTAATTGATGAGAACTTTATCAGAAGGGCTTTAATTAAATCAATATCAAAAAAGTTTGCAGATTTAGATTTTTATAAAAAAATACTTCTAGAGCTAAGCTTAGAATCAATTTTAGATTTAAGTTTTAAATGCATTCAGATTATACCAGAAATAGAAGGATACAGCTTCGACCCGGATGATGAAAACTATTTTGGTAATTTATTAGGCGAACTTTTTAGGCTGGAATTAGGCTCCACAATTAGTGCCGGCGCTCGATCTGAAACTATTCCACTACCAAGTCCTTTAACAGTTAGCACGTCAGACTTTTTCATTTCTGCGAAAGCTGGAGTATTGAGCGACGATACAATATTTTATTTTGGAATTGAGGCAGATGAGGAAGAGGCTCCTTTTGTACCAGCTGACAGGGAAAGTTTTACACAATATAAATTTTCAGGTTTAGTTTTTTATCAAACAATATATTATTTTTATGTTAATTTAAATCCGGCTATAGAAATTACTGATGAAGAAAGAAGAAACAACTTAGTTAACATATTGATTGATTTAGTCAGAAGAACGCCAGATCGGCTGTCTGATATCATTGCTGACTCTTTAGCGTGCATTCTTGAGGATTTCCCAGAAGCTGATATTGTACTTGGTCTTATTAACAACTTCCCAGACTGGACGAACGCCTGGGACTTAAGAAAATTTCCTAGTTTTGATGTTAATTTACCAAGTGCTGGAAGCAGCGGCGCCCTTATAAAACCTTCCATTCCAAACGCTTCGTTCAAATCTCCAAAAGTTTTACCAATCAGAATTGGTTTTTCGCAAATAGAAATACCAGATTTGCTTTCGTTTGTAACAAGAACAATTATAAGATCGTTTTTTAACGTTACAATTAATTTGGTTTCTAGATCAATCAGCAGGGCGGTTTCATCTGTGCCAGCTGGCGCTATGGACTTTGATATAAATTCAATACCAGAAGGCACAAGCCTTAGAGACATAGAAGAACAAGTACCTAGGTCCGTCAATAGGACAATTGGAGGTCAAAGAGAACAGTTGGCAAGCGCAATTGAGCAAGCTAACTTATTTCAATCTGTACCCAGCCCTGAAGATAGAATTCAAATAAACATTGATTTTCTAGATCTACTTGAGGCTTGTGTTAACGGCTTATTAAATGGTTTTGATTTGTTTGATTTTCTTCGTGGTGACACAACAGAAGAGGCACAATACAGAATATCTTTTTATCTAGCTGAAAAAAGCCCTATACTTTTAAACTTTATAGCTAGAAACGACGAAGCGCTTAATGAGCTAGGCGGTTTAGTTGGCGATATAATTAATATTGATAGAATAGAAGATGAGCTTATAAACTTCCAACCCAGCTTTCCTCAAGACAATGTTTTTGATCTTTGTTCAGATCCGGATGTTGAGGACTACTTTGATCGAAATGATATACGCCCAGATGCGCCGGCGTTAAGGCAGGAACTACAAGATATACTAGACAATAATAGAAGGCTTGAGCGAGCAGATATTGAAGACTTTATTGGTATCCTGGCAGATGAAGACGGAATGGCTTCAATCATTGAAAGAAGCATGCCAAACATTATGCATCCGTCCGCAGTAATACCAACACTCTTAAAAGAAGATCCAAAAGCAGAACTTCCAACATTTAAAGATGTTCCTTCTTTTGCCCTCGGCCGAGATCAAGGTGAGATTGGTGAAATTAACAAATTAATTTTAGAAAATAACTTTAACAATCTTTCAAATAATTTTAGCTTTTTTTATAGGGGCTTGAGAAATAGAGTTATTAATTATGAAGAAGACAAGAAAGCCGCCAGCTTGCTTTCTATAATCCCAATACTAGGTGACAGCAGAAAAGAAGACCCACTACCAGGGATTTACGAAGCTGTAAATGGTGAAATAATTAATGCTGAAAATTTGATTATTAACAAAAATAAGTTTAAACCTTATTTATATTTAGAAAAGAACACATTTAAATCAAGTATCGATTTTCAAAAAATTAATATATTAAAATACAGTAATGGAGACTTGCCGACTGGAATCGACCCGTATATCTTATATACTAGAGAAAAACAAGAACTAACTCTACAAATAGCGGCCCCAGAATCGTCGGCGGCCAAGGAAACAATATCAGAATATTTTTATAATCAAATTACTGGTAATATTGATACGATAATTGAAGCAAATAGAAATACAGGCATCGAACGCCCGACTGAAGCGTACTCTTCAATTATAAGTCAAATATATAAAAGAAACTTTATCAATATCGAAGAAGACGAAGATAAAGAGTATGCACCCCCAAGTTACGGCACCGCCAGCGCCGGAAAGAACGCAATTTTAAAAATTGATAAATTAGATGAATTTGGACAAGACGAGACTTATATGAGCAGCTTGCCCGGTTGGCTCAAAACAGATCTTGTTTATGTTATTAACCCTGAAAACACAGATTCAATTGAAGAATCTGACGGCACAAAATTAGGTGAGAACGAAAAAGGAACGCTCTATGCTGTTAGCCCTGAAGCCTCAATTGTCTTGGAAGGCTCCGAAGAGGAGGACAGCCCATATGGTTCGCTTTCTAAGAGATCTTTATTTAAACTTATAAACAAAGCTTGTGCGAACTCCAACGAAGAACAACTTAAAAAAATACCGGTATACCCCAATGCGTTATATAATTTAGCTATAGATGAATACTTGTATGGGAGCTATAAGCAAGAAGAAACTTATAAAAGGTTTATTGAAGGCCGAAGCGAATATTCAAAATCTTTATTGTCCCTTACTGATTTAGAGCTCTTGTTTATGGAAGAGAGCATCAAATATTTAATAACTTCAATATTGCTAAAAAACTTTGCGCCTCTGGTAATTTTATCCAATCCTCAACTTTTGGTATCTGCAGAGAACAAAGGCTTCGAAGCGTTCATTTCTGAAAAACTGCCTTTTATGAACAATGATCTTGTTTTTAATTACTATGGTGGCACTCTAGAATCACATGTTCGACAAGAGCTAAATAAGAAATTTGATGGAATAGGGGTTGTTGTGCCCGACTCTGCGCCCGATGCGTTTGTAGGTGCCGATGCTCTAGAGTATATCTTATATGAAATAACAAAATTTAAAAAAGTTAATCTTGAACAAAACCTTGGGAGAATAAGTCTTCCTTCTGACGTGATATCAGACTATGTTTATGAAGCCGTTAATAATATTAATAGGTTTTTTAACACTCTTTTACCTGAAGAGGAGTTTAAACAAAAAAGCAACGTATCTTATAGTTTAAATAAAAGTTTGAATTCGTTTAAAATACCAAAAATATCACCCACGGACGATTTTACGTCGTTAACTACTCTGCTTGATCCGGATTTATATAGCTCTATTAGCAGCACTGAAGATAGAGATCCAATAATCACAAACACTAGCTATATACAAGTTAAGATAAAAAGCGATTCAAATGTAGCTAGGTTCTTTGCTAGTGATACAACACGTTTTGAGAGTATCGATATTATTAGAGGGTTTTTAGATGGCGATTACCCGATTAATTTAAGCCCAGAAGATGTTCTTAAGAAACAAGATTCTTGCTTTATCTATAACATCTTAGATTCCTATTTAGAAAGTGATTTTGTTTCTGAATCAGACAGAGATATTGTTTTGGACTCTGGCTTCAACCAGCTTTTAAATGAAAATTTTGAATTTTACTTAACAACAGAATTTTTTGCTACTTATAAAATAAAGTCTTTGAATTTTGAACAAATCCAAGAGAATAGTCTGTATAAAGATACAGCAAATAAGTTGTTTATAATAAAAGAAGACGATGAGTCAGCAGCAATAAACGTTTCTTTTGTAAGGTTGGCCGGCCACAAACAACGATTTATTCCAAAACTACTAGATTCCGAGGGTCTTATAGGCAGCTCTGATACATCAATGATAATAGAATATGGATCCGAAGGCGATATAACCGATAACCTTCATGAAGAGTTTGCTAGCAAATTTATGTCAAAAGATTCAAACATTAACTTTGTAAAAGAGCAGATTTCTAAAAATGTAAGCTTAATAGAATTGTTGTCTTATGTTTCTTTGTCAAATATATTTAATGCTAGAACTATTTACTTCAGTGAAGAATTTAGAGAAAGAGATAAAAATGCAAAGGACTTTAAAGAAGCTCGTGGTGAATTGACTAAAGAACTCGACCGCTTTGTTGATTCAATAATCGATAATATCAAAGGAACAATAGGAAGTGCCACAGTACAATAAGAATACACAAAACATAGATTTTGACATACTTCAAAACGAAGAAGTCGTTTCTAGTAATAGTGACGCCGATGCCCTGACTAATATTGATTCCTTTATTCCGTCAGACGATGTTAGATTGGCTTTTTTTCCTACTTTAACTGTTGATTTGCCAATGAGAATATCAGATGAGAACCAAACGTCAGACAAACTAACAATGATAAGGGGCTACGAAAAGTTGGTTGCTCAGAATTTTAAAAACTTAATGCTGACTAGTCCTGGCGAACGAGTAATGGATATAAACTTCGGAGTTGGCTTAAGAAGGTTTTTATTTCAACAAGACCTAGGTGGCTCCCAAGAGATTTCCGGCTTAAATGGCCGCATAAGATCCCAAGTTAACAAGTACTTGCCTTATATTCAAATCACTAACATATCTTTTTCTGAAATAGAAGAAAGCTATAAAAACAGATTATATATTAAGAAAGTTAAGATTGACTTATTTATTCCTCAAATTCAAAAAGCAATTGAATTTCAGTATCCTAATGTACAAAGGTAGAAAACAATGGCAAAAGTAACAAAGCCACCTATAGATTACACCTCAAGAGACTTTGATAGTATTAAAAAAGATTTAATTAATTTTTCAAAAAGATACTATCCTAATACGTTTAAGGACTTTCAAGAGTCTGGTTTTGGATCATTGTTTTTAGATACAACAGCTTATGTTGGAGACATTCTTTCATTTTATCTAGACTATCAAGTTAATGAATCATTTTTAAGTACCGCTAGCGAATTTAATAATGTTGTTAAAATAGCTAAGCAAAATGGATTTAACTACGCCCCTAATAAGACATCTACTGGAATCGCCTCGTTTTATATTTTAGTTCCAGCAATTACCTCAATTAACTTTGAGAGCGGAGCTTCACCAAACTTAGATTATGCTCCAATACTCAAAAGAGGTTCATCAATTGGCGCAACTAATGGTTTAAATTTTATTTTGACAACAGATGTGAATTTTGCAGATTCGACTAATGAAATTGTTATAGCGTCTAGAGATTCAGTTACGGGGCGCCCATCCCAATATGCTATAAAAGCATTTGGACGAGTTATTTCTGGCAAGTTAAAAGTTGTAACTAAAACAGTTACAGATTATAAGCCATTTCAAAAAATTATTTTAAACGATAATAGTATTGTTGAAATTTTTTCTCTAAGAGACTCACAAGGAAATGAGTACTACCAGGTACCGAACTTAGCTCAAGACGTTATTTACAGGCAAATCCCAAACAATGGAGATGATAGAGAATATGTTAAATTCATCCTTCAACCAAAGGCCGCCCCAAGAAGGTTTGTATTGGAAAGAGAATCAGACAGGCAAGTAATTCAATTTGGCTACGGCTCAGAAGAAGATATAGAATCAGCAGGTTTAAACGTTGTGCCAGAAAAAACAACGATTGATATGTTTGGAAAAAATTATGTTTCCGATTCCTCTTTTGATCCAAATGTTATTTTAAAGTCCGGCAAGTTTGGTATTGCTCCCTCTAACACAAAAATAACAATTGTATGCCGACAAAATGACAATGCAAATGTTAATTTACCGGTAGGCAGCCTGCGCTCTGTTGAAGGTCCAATATTTACTTTTGGCAACGCCGCAACCGATCAATCAATAATAGACAGCGTACGGTCGACGCTTGAAGTCGAGAACGAAGAACAGATTGTTGGTGACATATCTAGGATGACTGTTGATGAGATTAAGATCTTGGCTTCAAATTCTTTCTTCTCTCAAAATAGAGCAGTTACTGCTAAGGATTATGAAAATATAGCTTATAACATGCCGTCAAACTTTGGATCTATTAAAAGGGTGGTTGCACACCAGGGTGGTTTTAACGCAGACGCCAATATCGATCTTTATGTCTTAGCCGAAGATCGGGATGGAAACCTGACTACAGCAACAAGCACCCTTAAACAAAATCTAAAAAATTGGATATCAAATTCTAAAATTATGAGCGATTCTGTCGACATATTTGATGCCAAGATTTTGAACATTGCAATATCCTTCAAGGCTGTAGCAGAAGCTGGCACCGATAAAGCAATTGCTATGTCAGCTGCAAAAAAAGCCTTAAGAGATTATTTCAGGCTTAATCCAAACTCAATTGGAGAAGCAATATTAGTACAAAAATTAATCAACGTTGTAAATGAAGCAACAGGAATTAATGATGTTATAGAGTTAAATGTTAATTTAAAAACTGGTGTTAATTATTCAAATTTAAATTATGATCTATTGGGGAATTATTCATCAGATGGCAGGAAGATCTTTATACCAAAAAATGTTATTTGGGAAGTTAAGTTTCCATTTGCAGATATCAATGGAGAGGTAAGATAGTGGCTTATAAAAAGTTTTTTGCAAATAAAGACAATACAATAACAAATGCCTCAAAGTTTGGTGGCACAACAAGAGCGACCGGTTCTAATATGGGTCTAGCAGACTCTGTTGAGATCTTTAAG
>Ga0208019_1001531_pt1 | contig 12245 bp, 15 predicted proteins | sample CB_VirMetaG_5_FD_184540 | JGI IMG/M metagenome (GOLD analysis project Ga0208019, IMG submission 184540) | Freshwater to marine saline gradient viral communities from Chesapeake Bay - CB_1508_1D Viral MetaG (SPAdes) (version 4) | ecosystem: Environmental > Aquatic > Marine > Coastal | place: USA...
CAACTAACAGCCTGCCGGAGCTGTCGATGCGGGCTTTTTCGGAAGCTTGTAAATGAAACGCAATTCCAGTGCTAGTGGTGTGTGCATTAAGAACAGCGTTCCCACTTCCATCTACATCAAGACTTCCAGCGCCAACACCAGTTCGGGTCCAGCGAACAATTTGCGAATTAGAATCTTCGGCGTGTAGCTTCAATGCGGCACTCGTAGTCCCAATCCCTACGCGGCCTGAGGAGTCGACAACCATCCTCGTGGCGGATGCAGTTGAATCGTAAAAATAAAGATTGTTAGCAAAGCCAGCGGCGGTAGTGTTTCCACCGAGTCCAATTTCATAAGCTCGCCCGGATGTACCAGTATTAGACAAACGAAGCGCTGTGTAATCACCCGTTCCTGACTTGCTCAGATGTAGTAATACAGCAGGGCTACTAGTCCCCAGACCTAGTTTCCCGTCTTCTTGAACAGTTAAAAGTTGGGTTGTTGCACCTGTTGTTCCGTTGCTGGCAATTGCAAATCTGGCGTTTGTCGAATCGTTATTTGAATCAATATTGATGTAAACGCTATTTCTTGAATTAACAACCAATGCATTATTTGTTTCGTCTCTAACTATTGCATCAAAATCATCCGCAGCGGTGCCACGGAAATGCAGAGCGTTGTCTTGATTCAGAATGCCGTCGTTATTGAGTGTTACATCCCCACTCGCATCAACAAACAACCGCCCAACCCCATTAGACGAGATGGCTACGTTGTTTGCAGACGGTAAATAAACACCATTGGTTGGAACACTGCTCCCCGTTGGAATAAAAGCGGCGGCGGTTACATTGCCGGTATAAGTACCACTGGCAGTAGTAACGTGTCCACCAGTAATTGTTGTACCTGAAAGCGTTGCAAAGTTTGCAGTAGTACCAGTAACTGTGGTGCCTGTGACTGTGGTAAATCCTGCCGAACCACCAGTGATGGTTGTGAATTGCCCTGCTGTGCCCGTAACGGTAGCGCCTGAAACTGTCGTGGTGCCGCGAATAGTGGGCGCAGTAACAACACCGCCAAAGTTGGCAGTCGTACCAGTGACGGTTGTTCCCGATACGGTTACAAAGTTTGCGGTAGTACCAGTAACAGTTGCGCCTGTGACAGTTGTGAATCCTGCTGTCCCGCCGGTAATAATAGTGAAAGCGCCCGCATCACCGGTAACAGTTGCACCCGAAACAGCACTGGTACCAATAACTGTTGCGCCCTGAATAGTACCAGTTGCAGTGATATCGCCTGAGATCGACTGAACAATGCCAGAGACGGAGATTGTTTGATCAACGCCACCGTTGGTAAAGGTGACTTGATCGACTTTGATAGTACCGTACGCCATTTTGTTGTTACTTTTTTCTTATTTTAGCTGGAACAATTAAGTTCACGGCAATATCACCAATGGTCCTTGAATGACAAAACCATTTGTATCACCAGAAACTACACCTGAGCACACAAGTGCTGCAGTAGCTCCAGATGGAGTTGTGATGTGGAGCGTACTTCCGGTGACGTTGGTAAATAAACCGGTCTCGCCCGTGACAGTATCTCCTGATAATGTTCCGGTAAAAACTCCGCTTACCCCAGTGATCGTGGTTGCTTGTACTGTGTCGCCGGTTACGGTTGCACCAGAAATCTTTGATGTAAATACGCCCGAGACAAAATTGGCAGTGGTACCTGTGACCGTTTCTCCGGTAACCACGGTAAAACCTGCGGAGCTTCCAGTAATCGTGGTGAATTGACTGGTATCTCCAGTGATAGTTGCTCCAGAAAGTTGAGTAAACGTACCAGAAATACCTGTGAACGTTGCGTATTGTCCGACATCGCCGGTAATCGTGGTGCCGCTTAGGTTTGTAAATACACCAGACGTTGCGTTAACGGTCGTACCAGTCAGTGTTGTTCCGCTTAGTGTTCCAGAAATAATGACGCCAGACGCAAACGAACCAGAGCCAAGAACGCTGAGGTCACCTGATACCGTCAAGTTGTTTTGTACGGTATGTCCGCTAGTTACCAGTGCCCCAAAAATGCCTGTCGTGGCCTGGACCGTATTACCAGTAATCGTTGCGCCTGAAATACTAGATGTAAAAACGCCTGAAACACCTGTCAATTCATTGAATTGACCAGTGTTGCCAGTGACTGTGCTACCGGAAAGCGTGTTAGTGAAAACGCCTGATACGCCGGTTAATTCTGTAAAACGTCCAGCGTCACCCGTGATGACGGCACCTGAAACGGCAGAGGTAAAGGTTCCGCTAACACCTGTTAATTGAGTAAACTGACCAGTGTCGCCAGTAATTACAGCACCAGAAATTTCACTGGTGAATGTACCGGATACACCTGTTAATGTCGTTACTAAAACTGTGTCACCAGTAATAGTTGCACCGCTAAGTCTTGTGGTGAAAGTCCCTGAAACACCAGTGATGTTTGCAAACTGGCCCGTATCCCCCGTGATTACAGATCCGCTTAGTTGCGAAGTGTAAACACCACTTACTCCTGTAATATTACTAACAAGTGCTGTGTCACCAGTGATGACTGCACCTGAGAGCTGACTAGTAAATACTCCTGAAACACCGGTGATGCTTGTAAAGCCAGCCGTGTTACCGGTAATGGCGGCACCGCTTAGATAGCTAGTAAAAACACCTGATACACCAGAGATATTACTTCCCTGAATCGTGTCACCGGTAATGGTTTGGCCTGAAACGCGGTCGGTGAACGTACCACTAACTGCAGTGAGATCTGCAAATAAACCTGTGTCTCCTGTAACGGTTAGTCCACTGATCGTCCCAGAGGTTGTTAGATTGTTCTGTACGATGACGCCACTGAATGTAGCAAGGTTGCTACCAGTGATCGTTGTGAAATTGCTGGTGCCAGTAACGGTGAGGTTACCAGCGATGGTCACATTGCCCGTGATCGTTTCGCCTGTGATATTGGCGTAATACTGATCTAAATATGCCCTGAACTGCGTAAAGGTAATTTTTTTGTTGCGCAGAGTGGGGTCCACCTCAAAGACGTGAACCAAGGTCAGAAGATCCTGTTCGTCAATATCGGTCCCGTTAAGTGCGGGAAATTCCGAAATCCTACGGTTTGACACCTACTTCACTGCGCAATCCTTTCTACTAATTATAGATCGGCTTATTTAGCGTACCTTTACTTCAATTCGCGGTAAAACATTGGATAATGTGTTCCAAGTCCACTGAATTCCTGTTACAATTCCGCAAGAAAGCAAGAGTACCAATAGGACTTCGGCAACGGTCAGGTTGCGCCGTACATAAATCACACGAGGCTGTTGCTGTTGAACAGCAGCTTGTTGAGCGATGGTTTGTTGGATGGCAAGCTCTCTGGCACGCGCCTTCATTGCTTCCAGTTGCTCAGGCGTAATCTGGTTCTCCATCTGAGGAGGAGCTTGCATCGGAGGCAGACTGGCTGGAATTTGTTCTTCCATGGTCGCAAATTGTTTTCTCAAAGACTAGCATCTAAACAAAGCATGTGAAGGTATGAGGTACGGACTTCGCAAAAGTTTGGAAGACATTGCTTACGAACTAAAAGGAATCAAGAATATCCTTGGCTCCATGTGGCACTCCCGGTATTCCAACGGTGAAACAGACGTTTTAAATCCCCAGGCTTTTGCAGATGAGTACATCTCGACAGAAGAATGTGGTAAACGACTTGGTGTCTCAGACCAAACCATCCGAAATTGGATGTCTATTGGTCGCAAGCAACCTGATAAAGGCTGGGTAGAAGGCATCCATTACGTCAACGTCTCTCCTGATCCGAAGAAGAAGGCGGTCTTGCGGATCCCCTGGAACCAACTGATCCAATCCTTTGCCAGAAATCCGGAAGTCCTGACAGTTGATCTGAACCCTCAGCGTCAAGATCGTAAGCCGATGTACCAGAAAACATGGGATCCTGCAGAGAATGGCGCACCGTTTTAAAGGTATCGATATCGACGCGGTAACTCTGGAAAACCACGAGGATTTACTGCCTGAATCCCTGGTTCGCCAAGTGGAAATGTTTTTGCCGCCCAGTGGCTCCTTCGACGACGGATGCTTGCGTCGGTATTTAGAGAATCTAAAGAACTACGAAGAGGAGGACGCCAATTCTGGCATGACACTTGCCAATCGATTGCGTCTGGCATTCTGTGATTTACAGGCGGATACGATCTGCGGCAAATTCCCACAAGCGGAATTGCCTCTTAAGCGGAGGCTCCGTTGCGTTGCCGAGTATTTGATCCGATCTGGAGAATTTGATAAGGTAAGGGACGATACTGGCAAGCTCGTCAAGAAACGCGGTGTTCTTGGCAAGTTGGTTGTGATGTACCAACCGACGCCAAAGCTTTTAGAATCACTGAATCGACAAGGGTTACTAGAGAAATGAACCGACGTGAAAAATTAATTGCTTCTGTGATCGGGCCAGAGATGGACGAGACAAAAGCCAAGATGCTCGATGCCACGATGAAATTGATTCTCGGGGATATGGGGCAGCATTACTGCAAGATGTGGGAAGTAGAAGGCCCTGGTGTTATGTGCTTCCAACCTGGCGGTGAGCGAAGCATGTTCTTCTTGACACTCAAGGAGCTTCACTCTGCCCAGGAAGCAGAAGAGCGTGCAAATAACGGTGATCTTGCCGAGACGTTCCGGCGAATTCTTTCTGCGGCGCAGAAGATTGATCCTACGGAAAAAGCTGGTTATCTTATCAATGATGACGATGGTATCCGCTATGTGGAAGTGGACTACAACAAAGTGTCTGAGAAATGAGTAACGAAGGTCTTCAGCGTACGTCAAATCGACGGGAAGGTATCGAACTAATCACCAGTACTGATTTGGTTCTGGCTGCAAACGAACTGATGGGTGGCATCACGCTAGATGTTGCCAGCTCCAAAGTTGCCAATGAATTTGTCGGCGCTGAAAACTTCTATACACCATCGGATGATGGCTTAAACGCGCAACAGTGGTACGGGAAGGTTTACTTGTTCCCGCCAGCGGGCATGTACTTTTGGGATAAGAAGAATTCCCGTTGGAAAAAAACAAGGGCTTCTGCGGTTTCATTGACATCGTCCCATGCTGTGTGGTTCCGGCGTATGTACCACGCTTGGATCTCTGGTGAGATAGAGCAGGGTCTGTACTTCAGTAACTGTCCTGACATGATTCGTTACGAGCCTAAGATCTTTAGTTTCCCGATGTGTATCCTGCGCACCAGGCCTGTTTTACAGGAGTATGACGGAAAGAAATTTTCGCGTCGTCAGACGTGCACTTCGTTTGTCGTCTACTTACCGCCGACAGATATGACGGCTGATGCTACGCAACGTTTCATCGATATCTATGAGGAACGCGGGCATATTCTTGCGTAAATTCTGTATACTGAAGGACGATTACAAGGATCTATGAGCGTCCTGGCCGATTGGGAAATCAAAAAACTTGCTGAAGAAGAGGAGATGATCTCTCCTTTCGTGGATCATCTGATTAACAAAGATGGTGAACGTAAACTCTTGAGTTTTGGCCTCAGCTCATACGGCTACGACATCCGGCTTTCCCCCAAGCAATGCTTGATTTTTGGCAAAGTACAAGCTGGTGATTGCGACCCAAAGGACTTTGACCCTGACATCCTGAAGCCTTCTGAGCTACTGGAGGATGAACGCGGACAATACTTCTTGCTGCCTCCGTACGGTTACTGCCTTGGCGTTGCGCAAGAACGTCTAAAGCTCCCCAGGGATGTCACTGTTGTTGCAGTTGGTAAATCGACGTATGCCCGATCAGGCATCTTGGTTAATATCACGCCTGCTGAAAGTGGTTGGGAAGGTTACCTGACGCTTGAAATCAGTAACTGCACTGGTCTCTTCAATCGCATCTATGCGAATGAGGGGATAACGCAACTGTTGTTCTATCGCGGCAACCCTTGTCATACCACTTACCAAGACCGGAAAGGTAAGTATCAAGACCAACCGAATAACGTGGTCTTCTCCCAGGTTTAGAAACTCTTTCCAAACTGACGTTCTGGTTTGCGGGCGTAGCCAACACCACCGGCACGCCCACCGGAATCACCAGTTGTCGGAAGTTCTACCCCTGCAATTTCAGCACGTGTCCTTGGTGTGCGACCACGGATTGTTGGCTCGTCAATGCTTGCCCGCTGGCGGTATGCACCAGCACTCTTGGCGGCCCGCATGAATTTAGCAACACGATCCTGGTTGCGGTTCACTGATTCTGCTGCAGAACGTTCATCTTCTGCAACGCGGCGCATATCAGTGTCATACGCCTGCTCAGGTCGTAGGTCTGATACTTCAGCTCCAGAAGTACCAGAGTCCTGCCTGGGATCGTATGTGGGCCTTAAGATATTTGCCATCTTATTATTGTAAAAGCAGTAAATCAAGTAACCGCCGTGATGCACTCTGCCGCAGGCTTTTTAGATAGCTTTGTTCAGGACGAATTGAAGTGCCGTTATCTGAATGAGGAAGACTTCGGTCAACCTCTCGCAAACGAAGAAAATGATGTACCCTTATATGATATGTACAATCGTGGTCTCACGTTATGCGAGCAGGGGCTAGAAAGGAATCCGTTGAATCTCGAGGGGGCACGGCCTGGAATGACGGGTTACATTCCCTCAATGGAGGAGGGCCTCGCAATGGGAGCATCACCGAAGCCGAAGACTCTGGTACTGGAACTGGAGGAACCGGACGAGGAGGAGCAGATGTTGTCGGCCAAACGACGTGGTTTGCTCCGGTAGAAGAAGAAATCAGTGGTTGCCCAGGGGGAGTATGTCCTGTTCCCTGGGCCGTCAAGGAAGAAGTACCTGTTGTAAAAGAAGATCAGGTCAACCATCCGTCTCATTACACAGACGGCGGTATCGAGTGTATTGAAGCTATTGAAGCGCAATTAACGGCTGAGGAGTACCAAGGCTATCTGCGCGGAAATTGCGTTAAGTATTTATGGCGTTGGCGTCACAAAGGCGGCAAGACTGACCTTGCGAAGGCTCAGTGGTATTTGGACCGCCTGCTGACGTTTACTGAGGCTCAGAACGGCTGAAGATCGTCATCTTCTTCATCGTACTCGTCGTCGTCACCCATGCAGGCGGCAGCGAGTTCTGCTAATTCTAAATCAGTTGGGTGGTCCCAATCTAATTCAATATTTTCGGAAGCCATCAGATCCTTGATGGCGCTCCACTCCATCATGCGTTGGTGATAGAGACTAAGCAGAGCGTAACGCAGTTCTTCCCATGTCATCTCTTGGGATTGAAGCTCCGCCTTACGCATGGCGAACTGGAGTTCCAAGGGGAGTTCAAATTCCCGTGGTTCGACTGACCTCTCCATTCCGCTCTGCATTTGCTCGTTGCAATTATTCTAATCCTAGCTATTAAACAGCAAATCGAGTTCTTGGTCTAGAAACTCGTCCCACTTGTTTTCATCAATACGGAAAGAATTGGCGAACTCAGACAGGATGTAAGGGCTAATGCGTTCTTCCAGTTCCCGAATCGCACGTACCTCATGGGCAGCAGCGCTGTAGTTACGGAAAGCTGTCAACAAGATTTCTGTAGATGACCAGGGGTTGGCATCGATCTCCTGGAGGAACAGATTGATTTCTTCCCGGCGACGATCCAAGAGGCCACCGATGACATTGTGGTCTTCATCAAAGATCCACCTACCAATTTCCTGAGTGGCACCACAGAAATCCTCTGCTTCGATGCAGTCAATCACGTGGCTGTACAAGAAGGGATCCCAACCAACTGAATGAACGAACGAGATGAGGGCCTGACGCATGCTGTTGTCGAGACCCAGGTTCAGCTTTGCTAGCTGGTTGTCAATGACGTTGATCTCATGGAAGAGATACTCCAGGGCCTTCTCACGTGTGCAGCATTGGCCACGCTTGACGGGAGAACCATCGGGATAGAACTGAGTCCCAAACCCGATGGTGTAAGGCTCCTCGCCAGTTGCCGGATCTGGGTATGCCTTTTCGCTATACCCTTCGTATTTACGGATTAAGTTAACCGCATGCGAAAGATCCGACATAGGAGTAACAATTAGTACTCCCAATATACATAAATTTTATTTACCTTGGCCACGAGACAATTTACGTCCGTGATTGGGGCGAGAATGCTTTCCGTCACCTTGACGCGTCTTCTTGGGCTTGGACTCAATGAGAATAGAGCTTGACTTGGGTTTTGCCATGTTGGTAGGTAATCAGCCTACGCAGTTTAGCGAGAAATCACCATTTCGTTTTATGACTCCAATACCGTGCTGACATTTTGTCGGGGTTGGGATCCTGAGCGTTATGACGAGCGTAATACGACTTCTTGCGTGCTTTATCCTTGGCGCTCTGTGGATTTCTACCGGCGCCTTCAACACCCTGCTGACCAAAGCGAATGATCTTTTCTTGGCCTCCCTCGCAAGCCTTGACGACATGAGACTTGGTCTTGTGCCCAGGGGTACGTCGAGGTTTGTTGCAAGGCATTGAGTCCTTTGCAATCTTAGATGCCTTGGCGGCTTTTTTATGTTTGTCAGACATTAGCTAAATCCTTTGAACAGAGACGTAAACTCACCAAGAATCTTTTGTCCAGTCTTGGACTTGTATTCCTCGTCTGTTGTGTCATCTTCAAATAGTTTAAAATAACTAGGCGTTTCTTCCTCTTTTGCGGTAGTTGTAGTTTTATCTTCTGTGTCAAATAAACTCTGCATAGAAACCAGGGCTTCAAATGGATCCCCACTGGATAAGCCGCTGAAAATACTGCTTGCTTGCAAGCCTTTATCGCTACCCGCCTGCGTAACAAGCTCCATCTCACTGCGATCTACATCGGGCATGAAGTCATTGTAAAAATCGTCTTCACTCCCCTGGTATCCAGCACTCTGGAAGATCTTGTATAGCGCAGTTGCGTTCGGATCATCTGTTGGCGCCACGTCTTCTGGACGCTCAATATATTCAACACCCAACCTTTCCTGTGTCGGCGTCAGTTTCTTTTCGTTCAGATACTTAATAGATTCTCGAATCTCTTTTGCTGCTCCTGTTCTAAACGCATCAATAATATATTGCTTGACTTCTGTGATACCCATCTCAGCATCACTAAGTCCTAGTGTTTCCAGGAGTTTATCCCATTCTTCTTTGTGCTGCTCTGGGCTAATGCCTTCAAGAAGCTTATCGGCGTACTCTTCGGGAGTAACAAAGTTAAGGAATGCGATGTTACCAATATTCAACTTTTCGTCTGTAATCTCGGGAATAATTTTTGTCTGGATATAATCTTCTGCATCTTTTAATGTAATCACATCTTTGGCTGGATCAAAGCCTTCTGCCGCACCCTTCACTTGATAGTGAAGTTTTGCGAACTGATTTTTATCGTTGGGATCCAGGCCGTAATAGTAAGCCCATTGATTCCAGGTCCAATCTGTACCTGGTACAAGCTCGGTATTTCCTTTGGTCTTTGCTATCTCCCAGTCGCTAGCTACTTCACTTTTTTGCTTCAAATATGTCTGATACTTGGGTTCATTTTCTCCAAAATTACCTTGAGGATCAAAATAAAAATCAGAACTAAAGTTTAAGGGGTTCGTGTTTTTTACGTTATCCAAGTAAGCTTTTGATCTTAGGTCTGCAATATCTCTTAGTGAATCCAAGGCGCTTTGCGTCTGAAAAATATTCTGTTCGTTTTGCTTTACATCCATGTAACTAACAAACTCGCTCATGGAACGCGAGGTATCGAAACGAGGTTTTAGATAACGATCGATGTAATCCTTGGCGAATTCTGCGTCGATTTCATAAGTGATGGAGGGATCCAGGGGATCGGTGATTTGCATCCCCCCTTCATAACGTGTGACAAGCTGCTCATCAAACCACTTCTGCCAGTTGTAAACAGCATTGCTGCGGCTGGGAACACCGGTTGCCGCGCCAAGAGATTTTTCTAGGTTTTCCTGTGTTTTGGTTGTATCTCCCATCCAGCCAAGAACACCGCCTACTCCCGTGTCTCCTAACAAAGAATTAGCAATAGACTCGTTAATTGTGATGATTTCATTAAAGCCAGGCAGACCTCGATAAAAATCAAATTGCTGTTCTTGTAGTTTTTGCCTTTGCAATTCAGCAGCTGCTGCCTTCAAGGAGTCTTGGCTAAGCGCACTGAACATTTGTTGTTGTTGCTTCTCCTTTGCGCCTAAGACAGTTGAGAGTTCTCCTTCTAAGATCGTTGTTCCCTTTGTCATCTTGATCTGGGAACGTAACCGATCTGGAATGTAATCAAGAGTAGGCACAGCAAGTGTGCCTTCGTCATATTGAGCTTTTTGGTCGGAAGGCAAAGAGTCGTACCATTCCTTCAGAACTGCAGGGTCTTGTGCGTCTGCCCAGTCTTTGATGTTATCAAAGCGATCAGCAAGACCAAGTACCTGGTCTCTATACAACTGGTAATCAGCATCCGTTAAAAACTCTTGATAACCTTCCGCAAATTCAGCATCTTCTGCTGCGTTACCGCGATCACCCGCCGCTTTACCCTGGGTTGTGTAATACCATTGCAAATAAGTATCCCTGGTGTATTTACCTGTTAAATCAAGGTCAGGTAAATAAGAGTTGCCAAAACGAACTGACGATTGGGCGTTGTTCCATTCTTGTTGCGCTTTTTGTCCTCCTTCTGTATTTAAACGATAGTACTCAGCGTCAAAACCGCCTGTTGGAGGCTGCGCTCCTTGCTTTACGGCATCCCAGGGCTTGCCTACTTTTGTTGTTTGGTAATATGCGTTGATTGTATCTAGTTGATTTGTCGCGGCAAAGTTTTTAAACAGGACGTTGCTGGTCCCACCCAAAGTATTTGCAATGTTATTAACAAGAGTTTTGTAATCGCCAGGGGATGAATTCGCCGCTAATTGCGCAACTTTTTTATAAACCTCTTCGCCTTTGCTTGTAGAAATTCCTCCACTTACTCCCAGGCTTGTTCCGTTATCTGCAATTGTTACAACGGGTCCATAACCGGGTACAATCCTATCTTCGTTGCGCTGTACAGTAGGTCGATTAAAGTGGTATTGCCCAAAGGCAGCTTTGCTTGCTGCGCTGTTTTTGTCCCAGGAATTAACGATGACTGTGACCATGTCATCACTTAAATACCCGTCACCGTTTAAATCGCCAGGTACGTCAACTACCTTAGGTGTAACCCTACTCTCATTTTTGCCATAATTATTGTAATGCTGCGCGCCCCAATGCCAGAGAGACAGATAGTGTTGCTTAGAAGTGCGCGTGTCCCAATAGGCTTTTTCCAGATCTTTGTTTAAGCGAACATAGTCTGCCCAGTGGATATTGCTGCTGTCGTTGACCCATGAATTGTAATTATTTGCGATATCAGAGTACTGATCCACATACTGAGAAAAACCATCAGGAAGACTGCTGATATATACATCTCCACCAGTGGCCTGCCCATAGGCGTTTTGATAACCCGGATAAGTTGCCATGTTTTACTAACACTCGCCAAAAATAAAAACAGATTCCTGTTTGATCCAGGCTTCAATCCTATCAAGAGTTTCTGTCGAAAAGAAGGTTTGTTTTTCAAACCAACTTCTCATATCCTCTGATCCTTTGTGAGCGTTACAACGCCGGCAGCAGGGAAGTAGGTTGTGTCGATTAGAAGAGCCAGACTTGAAGCGAGGTACGATGTGATCAAGGCTGGTAGCATTATCCCCACAGTATCCACACTTGTGGTTCCAGGCTTGATAAATACTTTCTCTAAAACGTTTCTTGGCAAGTTTTGGTGTTAATTCAACTAGCAGGGCGAGGGGCTCGTGCTCGTTGCAAAACATGCTCTTCAATTGCCGTTACTTTATTTTAATTTCCCCACATATCTCCGCGAACAAAACAAAGAGATAAAACTTTGTTTAAAAGCGTTGACAGGCTCTTGACTCACGGTAGGTTATATGAGTAACCACTGCCACTCCAATGGCTAAGCACCCCGGCTGGGTATCGGTCCAGCAAGCAGAACAGCTTCTTGGCATTGACAAGAGAACCCTGTTCCAGTACCGAGATGACGGCACTCTGAAGCTAGGGCCTCATTTCGCGGCATTTCCTGGCACGATGTCCAGGGACAGCTACAAATGGAACGTGGCTGCCGTCAGGAAACACCTGCGTAAGCAGGGTATGATGCCGACTGCTGCTTGAGTTGCCTATAGTGATTCTTACGGAGTTTATGAGCAAGGATGAGATCAGTGATGTTTAGCTGAACATCCTGAAATGCCATTGCCTCATAAAGGTGTGAACAAAGGGACGGATAGCAGCTCTGCACATTGCGGGGCTGCTTTT
>Ga0208019_1001532_pt1 | contig 12240 bp, 13 predicted proteins | sample CB_VirMetaG_5_FD_184540 | JGI IMG/M metagenome (GOLD analysis project Ga0208019, IMG submission 184540) | Freshwater to marine saline gradient viral communities from Chesapeake Bay - CB_1508_1D Viral MetaG (SPAdes) (version 4) | ecosystem: Environmental > Aquatic > Marine > Coastal | place: USA...
TTGCACGATATACACGCTCGCGGTAGTCATCTGGGTTTTTGATTTTTTGATATTCAATTGTAGCGTCTAAATTCTCTTGGAACTCGCGCTCAAACCCATAGCTGTGTGTTAATGTTCTATGTGTTTTTTCTGCTTTTTCTTTTACAGCACCATAACTCCAATGTAGAGGATGTCTAGCTGTCATACGATCTGACAAGTCGCCTACATGTTCTAAGCAGAACGGAACAACTCCGCCGCCGCCCATGAAGTTCTGCACCTTAACCATGATCTGTTCTGGCTTGCCGCGTTGTAAGTACCCAAGTTCGCCATATAAGTATGCTATTTTACGTGGAATACCTAGTTCTTTTGACCATTCATCAACATGATACGAGGGAACTATTTTCTTTAAATCAGCAAACGACGCTTCGCTTAAATCAGCAGGCATGCGGAATAGATAAACTTTAATTAATTGGTGCCCTTTGCTAAGAGCATAGGATGTTCTATGATGTCCATCTAAGATATGATATCCTGATTGATCTTTAAGAATAACAGGTAATTTTGTATAGCGATCTAATAATGGTGCTCCGCCACCATTACGTGTATCTAGCCATCCTTGCGTTGCTTGTAATTTCTGTGGGTTTAGTTTTACAATTTTAGGTTTGATTTCGCCTGATTCAATACGATCTATCAATTCACCTAGTTGTGGTTGTACTTCAAAGTCAGCCCGGTCGCTGCTGTATTTCTCGCTACGAGGCATGTCATGCCCAACTAAGGCTTCAAATAGATCGTATAGTTTCATTTTAGTTTATCAATCTCACCTGGTTCTAACATACTAGCAAATTCTGGATCGCTTAATAGGTTTTTCAACGCATCGTCGGCGCCAGTCTGTGCAGGTTGCTGTGGTTTAACACCACCGGATTTAACACCAGCATCAACATCATCTTTTGCACCATAAAATCTCTTATAGCGATCAACTACATCGCCAAACCAATCCGAATCGCTATTGTTTGCGTCTGTTTGATCAGTGGCATAATCTGTTACGTCAGACTGTGGTTCTGATGTACTTGGCTTATTGAAGAAATCTTTAACAGCACCCCAACCTTGATCTACTTTATCTCCAACCCAAGTTGCAGCGTCGTCTACTGCTTTAGTTACACCAGTATATTCACCTGGTTTCTTAGGTTCAACGTTCTTAACAGTAACAGGCTTTCTTGGCTCATCTCTCTTAAAGAGATTTCTTAAAGAGTCTGCTTTGTTCATAGCTTCAATATCAAATGGCTCGTTCTCTGTTCCTGGAGGATTCGCTGCTTTTACATCTGAAGGAGGTAAATCATATGTTTTAATTGGGCTACGATCATATTTGTCAGCAAACGACGATGCGCCACTGTAACCTTGTCCTGGAGTAATATCACCAGTATTAGCAAGATCATCCATATTATCTTCTGAACCACTTGCTGGAGCATTACGTGTTCCTTGAGTGACCGGTGCTGCGCTATCTCTTTTACCAAATAACTTGTTTAGTAGATCTCTAATTGGATCTTCATTAAGTGACGACATTATACTCTTCCTTTTTCTAAAAATTTAATAAACTTTTTAAGTTCTTCTGTTGGTAGTTTAGCAGGGTTAAAGTTTGGATCTTGAATGTATTGTTGGAAACGCTGAGCTAATTCTTTACGTTTAGCAGCATCTTGTTTCCAATATTCTGCTTTACGAGCAGCATATGCTGGATCTTTCATTAACTCACGACGCTTGGCTAATACTGCGTCTTTGTTAGCAGCATATACATCTCTGCGTCTTGCTAAATCTTCTTCTCGCCAGTCTGGGTCAGCATATAATTTACGTGAACGCTCACGTTGATATTCGCGCTTCTTTTCTGCGTATTCTGGATTCTTTCTGCGATTGCGTTCGTTTTGTTTTTGACGCTCGCGAAATTCCGGATCTGTTCTATAACGCTTTTGCCAAGAACTTTCATATCCAGCTTCATCAACATACCCAGTATATGCCTTGTTTGAAATATCAACAGATTTTTCAAACTTAGACAGTTTTTTACTGCGTTTTGAATCGTGTGGGCTTTCTTTAGATAGTTTACGCTTTAATGCTAGACGAATATTTTCCACACGTTCTATATCAGCAGGATCATCACTATTGTATGTTTTTTTACCAACTAACTGTAATACACGTTGTTCTAAATTATCAAATCCTACACGGTCGGCTTTGGTTCTGTTTAAGATTTTTTTGTTTGCTATATCAGCACCGGTTGCTCTACGTATATCGTGCTGTCGTTGGATATATTTTCTAATAGCATCTCTACCAGGATGCTCTTTGTCTGATTCAGCAATACTTTCTAGTGTGTCCAGCGGAACTTTCTCGATGTCTTTATCTGAGAACCCACCTCTGTTATAAGCATCAGCAAGTACTTTTGCTAATTCTAGTCTTGCTACAGAAGTTAATACCTTCATTCCGTCTCGAGTAATGCCAAGTATTCTACCATTAACTCCTGATACACTTGGTTGTACTTCAAAGTGATCAAATGGTTCTAGGTTTTCTGGATGACGATGCGACTCAATATATTTTGGCAAAATAGCATTGTGTGTGCCGCGATCATATACAGGAATATCGTCTTTGATTTCTTGATAAAAACGATATTTGGTTTTATTCTTTTGTTGTTGCTTTAGTCCAAATTTGTGTTTAACAACGTCGCCTTCTGTTACATTGTTTCTTAGTTCATCCGGCGACCAAGAAAGAAAGCTATCGCCATCTTCGTCGCCTATCTGTACTACAAATGCTCCGGGCTCGTCATCATACCCTTCGTCTTGACCAATTTCCCAACCCATGCGTGCTAATAGTTGTTCAACCTCTGGGCTTTCGTCGTTATTCCACCAAAAAGTTGCCAGTCTTTTTAAATCAGCTTCTTCTGCCGCGGCTTGTTTCTGATAATCAGCAATCAGTTGATCAAGTCTTTCTTTTTCTTGTTGTTGTGCTTTAAAATGAGGATGTAATATTACATCGCCTTCTTGTAAGTCAACATAATGACCGTCTAACCATTTGGCGATAATACGTTCTACGTTGCTGCCGTATGCTTTTTGTGGAGGATAACCAGTGACTTGAAACACAATATTTTTGTTCTTGCGTATAGCACGACCAATGGGTTTTTCGCCTGCTAGAATAGCGTAGGTTCTTACTCCATTATCGTTGCTTAATGCTAATACGTGAAAGTCTTTCATTGTTTTTCTAATATATCTAATACTGCTCGCATACCACTTTTACGGTCACGAACTTTTCCAGAAGCAATAGCAGCATCAACAGCTTTCATAATATCTTCAATCTCGTACTCGGTACTGGTGCTTATTGACATTAGTAAGTCAACTGCTAGTGATTCTTCAGCACGCTCTTGCTCGTGAGATTTTTTTGGCATAAAATCTGATAGTTTCATTTCTGCTAATACCTGATGTAATTGTAATTCACGTGTTGCTGCTTCTACAATAGATTCAGCATGCTCTAAACTGAGTTCACGATCTTCTAGTTCACTACGATGTTTCCAAAGTTTTTCAATATAACCTTGAGTGCGTAACATTTTAAATGCTAAATTCTCTGGGCCAAACTCGCCACCCTCTGCTAATCCAGCACGACGATAACGTTTAACAATGTCGGTAACATCTTCAACTAACTCGAGATTTTTGCTAACCAATGCTGCCATAACTAAGCCTTTGAGCTTATCGTATTTTTGACGTGTTGCAAAGTCGTCTAGGTTGGCACGCTGCTTTGTTGGAATGCGAGTCCACTCATCACGTGCTACACTATATTCACCTAAACTGGCGTGCGGTTGGTTTGCGTCCTGAACATACAGTTCTACATCATAACCACGAACTTTAATATTATGCTCTTGGTTATATTGAAACTTTTTTGCGTTGAATAATTCTTGATACACCGCATCGTTGTTGATTTGTTCCATGTCAACAATTAAGTGTAAGTCAATATCTGAATGTGGTGTATATGAATATGCTGCGTTACTTCCAGAAACGCGAACATCTTCAATTGCTAAATCTTGTACACCTAAGAACTCTTGGAAATCAGCAGCAATACGCAATAATGCTTTGCGCACATCTGAGCGCATTGTTTCGTTTTCCCATAAGGCAGGATTCAACTCCTCGTGGAAGTTAACAGCATCGCCTAATTTAAAACTATCTAGTTCTTTAAGATTCATCCGGAATGTCCAAATTTTGTACTATTACGCGAAACAGTAGATTCTGATCTTGCTGATCATCTAAATCAATCGGTTGGTAAAACGAAGCCGAATGTTTTAACAAGTTTTCTAAATCAGTTTGCAGCATATTTTTTATTTCGTCTAACGAGTAATGTTTAGATAATCTTTCCCAAATGCTTTTATAATCTGAATCTTGTAAAAAAGTTTCTAGATATTCGTAAGAAATATGGTCTAACTCGCCGGTTTTGTCTGTATCTGGAAGCCATTTGATAAATTGATTTACTAATCTGTTAATTTTTACAGTATTTTGATCTATATAGCGTCTTGGTTTTTCTGATGCTTTGTTAATAAATCTACGTGTTGGTGTATTTTCTGCCTCAACCATTTCTTCTAACTCGTTAATTTCGCGCATGATACGATTAAATGCCGTGCCAAACGAGCTTTCCATTAATGGCGCATATTTCTTAACACGTAAAATGCTTTCTGCCAGTTTAAGTTCAGTATCAAAAATACGTTTAATTTTTTCATTTGGTTCGCCATACAATTCAGCAATGATATTCATGCGGCCTTCATCGTTGCTATTCATGTACATTGCACGGATTTGGCTAGCACTATTAATTTCCTTGCCAGCAATAGAGAATGTAGCAGTAGGAACAAGTTCTACGTAACCGTGTGTATTCATTGGTTCAAGTTTCTTGCCCAATGGTTGCATATAACTCGGTGAGCCATCTTTCTTAGGTTTAAAATTAAAACGCTCAGAATCTTTTTCACTTACAGCAAAGATAACTGCTGTTGTTTCTGAATCGAATTTTTCAGTAACTTCGCGGGCTTGATAAGGACTTTTAACTTGTGTAATTTGCGAACGCGGCACACCAAGAGCTACCATCATTTCCTTTTTATCTGCAAAAGAAAATGGACTAGTCATAGGTGCTTGTGTGCCTGAGCTAACAACGAATACGTTAGCCGCACCATATTTCTTAACTAGATAGTCATAAACACTTTTATGACCTTTGTGAAATGGATGAAAACGTCCAGGATAGATTACAACTTTTCGCATAATGTTGTATTTATGCGTTACATATTTTCAAGCAGCCAGAGGTAAAATGGCGTGGTAAAAGTTAATTTAATTGATCCATTGCAACCTGCAACATTGTAAAAGTTATCAATTACTTCTTTAGAGTTACCATTGGAATTATGTATATACGGTAATGGATTTGCAGCAATAATTTTATCAATACTAATGTCGTCAAATTTAATATTGTTGATGATAAGTTCTGTACTACAGATAATCTCTCCGTTACTGTCTAGAGTTGTGTGTATATCAGACTTTTGCGATACAATAAATTCAATACTTTGCTCTTCATTATCTGCGTCTAATATTGGAAATTGAATGTGGGTATTTTTAATAATGTTATTCTTATATACACTATTGTTGTTTAATTTAATTTCCAAATTTATAGGATTATCGTCGATAGAATGTTGTATATCAACATCACATGAAAATTCTAAGGTATCCATTATTCACCTTTATAAATTTCCACCAATACACCTGCACCGACTAATTCCTGCAGAACCATTTCAAGTTGTGCGGTTAAATCAGCAGTGACAAGAATTTCGTCTTGATCTGTGTCTCTAAATAATTTGCTAACTTTAATTGTTAATGTTTCTTCTTGAATTCTAGCCATATATTTTAATCCTGTGTAATAATTTCAACTCGTTCTTTAATAAAACCTGGGAGTATCATTTCGAAAAATAATTCTATTCCTGGTTCGTTAAAATCAAAGAAAAAATAATCTCTGCAATACTTATAATCATTTTCTAGCCACGTGCCAAAAGTTTTACTTACTGCAACGCAATCGGTATAATCAAGAAAAAACTTGCGTATTCTTTTTTGTTCGTCTGATGTTAATGTTGTATTTTTAAAATAACAACGATAACGATATTTACTCGACTTTTTTACAATAGTCTTAGGTGGGTGCGTAATACACGCTTCTGTTACGTTTGGCGAATATATGCCTTCTATCTGAAGAACATCCTTGACCGTAGAACGATCATTGGTATAAACATATACCTGATGCCAACCTAACACAACTTTAAAATCATTGTTAATGGATTCTAATAACGTTAAAAACCTATGTAGATTTTCATATGTTGTATTATTAATTCTGCGACTATGCTGTCTAAAATTATAAGGAGCAAAAAATCCAAAAGTTTTATCTAAACTTTGGTATGCCCTTAATTTGTAATCGAGAGCATCTCGATCAAAACCACGCAAGAGTTTTGCGTAATCTAACCCTGCAGACGCACAGTAACGATACTCGCCATAAAATAACCGGTTTGTATTTTTAAAACTATGCCTTAGGTTTAAATTGGTCCAGTACGATAAGTCCATCTTTATTAACCGCAGCTTCCTGCCCGCCGCTATTTTTATTTACAAATTCTATGATATTTTCTACGGTTAAAGAAATAGTAATTTCGGTATTTCGCAAATTATCAAACAGAATTTTTTCTGACAACGGGACTTTAAGTAATTCGTCAATTTTACGTGCCAATGGACGTGCGCCCATCTTCTTATCATACCCAACTTCTGCTAAGTAATCGACCACTGGTTCAGTTACATTAAGAGTAATGCCTTTCTTTTTAATATTTTTCTTCAGCTGATTTAAGAATTTATTAACAATTTTCTTGATACTTAACGTGTCAAGTTTACTAAATTTAACAATGGCATCTAGCCTATTACGCAGTTCTGGCTTAAAATAATCTTTAAGTGCCTTGTCTTCTTCGCCTGAACGTTCTAACTCTGTACCAAACCCAATATTGTTGTTTTCATTATCTCTTGCACCTAAGTTTGATGTAAGAATAATAATTGAATTGGTACAGTCTACCGTTTTACCTGAACTAGATGTAATTTTGCCTTCGTCTAACATTGACAACAGAACGTTACTTACATCCGGATGCGCTTTTTCAATTTCGTCAAACAAGATGATCGAAAATGGATCTTTAGACAAGTCATTAATTAATTTGCCACCGCCGAGATTACTATCTTCGTAACCAACATATCCTGGCGGAGCGCCAATGAGTGTTGATACTGTATGCTTTTCCTGGTATTCTGACATGTCGTACCGTAGCAATTCCATGTCCAAATTCTCACTTAATAATTTAGCAAGTTCAGTTTTACCAGTGCCAGTTGGACCAAGAAACAGGAAACTAGCCACTGGTTTTTTGTCTGTATTGAGTCCAGCAAATGAAACATTGATACGTTTGAGTACAGTGTCAACCACTTCATCTTGACCATATAAACGTTCTTTAACACGAGACTCTAAATTGCGTACTTTGTCGCAATCCTCGTTCTTTAGTCGTTCTGTTGGAATGCCAGTTAACTTATTTGCTTCTGCGTAGATTAAGTCTGGAGTAATAATTACACCCGAGTTGTCTTTAGCACGTTGTTTAGCACAAGCCGCATCAAGTAAATCAATTGACTTATCTGGATTTTTGCGATCGTGAATATACCGTGTTCCTAAATCAACAGCGGTTTCGATCGAAGTAGGATCAATTTCAACATCATGATATTCTTCAAGCCTTGCGCTTAATCCTTTAAGTATTTTGATAGTAGTGTCATGATCTGGTTCGTCAACACTTAAATTATAGAAACGACGCATCATTGCACGATCTTTTTCAAATGTTTCGTAATACTCTTCCCAAGTTGTTGACGCAATCACTTTTAGTTTGCCTTTGGTAATTGCTGGTTTAAGCATATTAGCCATATCCAGACTGGAATTTGAACCAGCACCTGCCCCATGCATAGTATGCGCTTCGTCGATGAACAAGATAGCATTGTCAACTGATTCTAGTGCTTTAATAACATCTTTGAACTTTTCCTCAAATTCACCGCGATATTTAGATCCAGCAAGCAATGAACCGACTTCAAGGCTCCAAATTTCGTGTCCTTTAAGGAATTCAGGAACATCGCCGTTTTCAATCTTTTGCGCAAGTCCTTCTACAATAGCAGTCTTGCCTACACCCGGATCGCCGATCATTAATACGTTAGATTTAAACTTTTTAGCCAAAATTTCGATTGCGTCTTGAAGTTCTGCCGAACGCCCAATCAATGGTTCTAAATCACCTTCGCGGGCAAGCTCGTTTAAATTAGTACAATGTTCTTCGAGCATTTCGTGCGCTTGGTCGTCATTTAGCTTGACTTTACCTTGCTTGTAATTTTCATTCCAAAAAGAAGTAAATGCTTCCTTTTCGATGCCGTATTTAAGTAAAAAATAACTAGCGTGACTTTGAGTCTCAGATGTAATTGAAAGATACAAATCAACCGTTGTAATAAATCGACGTCCTGTAAAAAGAACTTGTGTACCAGCGCGATTAAAAACACGTTCTAATGCATTAGTACGTTTTGGATGACCGTCGTATTCCTTATTAGTTAAGTTAATCATGCTATCTAGATAGTATTCTAATTCCTGATCCAACGTGTTAACTTCAATGCCATATTTGTTCAAGCAATTGCGAAATGGTTCGAATCTAATTAAACTAAGCAATAAATGTTCAATTAATACATAGTGATGTTCTTTCTTTTTTGCTATAGCAATTGCATAGTCTGTAATTTGTTCAATTTCTGGATTAATCTGCATCCGTTTTTTTCCTGGTTTGTTTTGTGCCTGTTGGCGTTTTGACTAATTTTAACATAAAAATATTTATTGACGCAACCTTTTTAGGGTATCGATTAACTCTTCCGGCAAATCTTGTGGAAGTTTTGCTACGAGTTTTACAAACATATCTCCTTGTTGACCTGCATATTTGCCACGCATGCCCTTGCCGCGCACCCGCATAAGTATCCCAGGTTGTGTTTTAGGTGGGACAGTTAATGCAATGCGATCACCATATATTGTTTCAACTTCAATACGTACACCTAAGATAAAATCCCAAAAGTCTAATTCAACTTCTCGTGTTAAATTATGTCCTTGGCGTGTCCAGATTTTATCTGGGTGAATACGAAATGTAATTTGTAAATCGCTATGGTCTAATAATCTAGGATATCGAATGGTGTCGCCGTCAGCAATTCCTTCTGGAATTTCTATTTCGACTGCCTTGATACCGTTTCCTGTCTGGAGACTAACTAATTTCTCGCCGCCGGTTGCTGCTGTCTTTAAATCAATGTGTAACGTTAACCTAATCGTTGAGGTGCGTTGTTGACGTTGTTGTCTAAAAAATTCATCGAATACATCGTGAAAATTTCCGCCAGGGGTATGTCTAAACGTAAACTCCGGGTTGTCGTGTTGTTGTTTACGTTGCGGATTACTTAATATAGCATATGCTTCATTGATATCTTTAAATGTCTGTTCATCACCGCCGCGGTCGGGATGATGCTTCATTGCTAAACTACGAAATGCTTTTTTAATCTGTTCAGGAGATGCGTTTGGTGATACGCCTAGAGTTTGGTATGGATCACGCATTGATAACTTCTTTAAGATAATCTGCCCATATAACATGGGCATCTTCTGTTGGATGCCTAGTGGCTTGACTATAATTCAAGTCGCTATCGTCAAGCCAATCGATTGCGTCAATACCTAAATTATAGATATCAAATAAATCTAATTTGTATTTTGTATAGCAATTAATTTTTTTCATATGTTGAATTAACGGATTAATTGCCATGCCTGCTGTTAACAACCTAATTTCTGGATATGGTTGTAATGTCTGATGTTCACTTAGACAATCGACCCAACTCTTCTCGATAATGGAAGTACCTAATATTTCTCTGTTGTCATTGAATTCTTTGGTAAAATTGTGTGCAATTAAAAATTGAACGTCTGGGTACCGAGTTAATAGAAATTTTTGTATACTATTAAACATATTACGTTCGTACTCTTTTAAGAAGTCATCAAGCGAACCCGAATTTTCATCCCATTTTGGTATCCAAATATCGTCCCATTTAATCTCTCTACATAATTCAGTTAGCGTTAGAATAACTATAATTTGATTATAATAAGAGTGTACTTCGGATAGTAGATTTATTAAGTGGTCGTAAAATAATACATTTGACCCACCGCATATACCAATATTAACATGATCAGATTGCATGTGTTCTGCTAATAACGATCCGTAAATGTGAGTGATTCTATGCTCAAAATCATCGACATATCCGTCGGACGATATTCTACCTAGACTATCGCCCCATGTCCACGAGTCACCAGCGGTTATTAGTAAAGATTTGCTGTTGCGACAATGTTCATAATACCAATTTCGCCCCGGAGCAAACGCAGTATCGTTGTAATTTAGACTCTTCCAGATTTTCATATTTTATTCGTTTTTCTCAAATAAAGTCATTAAAATATTTTCTGCATGATTGTCTGAATGTTCGCTAATGTAGTAGTCGCAGTATGCCGGCGCTTGAAAGCATTGATCGGTATCTTCGTATTTGCTTTTGTTAACTGTGTCAACCCATACAATAAAATCTGGATTAAAAATCGAACGCTGTTCTGGAAGAGGTGCAATAAAATCAGCAACTACAATATCAGTAGGAGCATCGTCGGCCATCCTACGTAGGGTATGTGCTTGCAAAATTCGACCTTCATTGGTAAAATCCCAATTGTTAGTCAACTCTCGGATCTCGTCTGCATTTAGCCACGTTGCTGTGCATTGATATTCGCGAAACGCATTAACTACATTTTTTGCAAGTGTTGTTTTTCCTGCACCAGACAGTCCCATTATTAAAATTTTAAACGCCATAAAATAATTCAGTAATTTCATCTGGCACCCAAGGTTGTTTCATTCGTTCTGGATGCCACACTACTCCAGCAATATTTCCATTAATCCATGCTTCAGCATTTCCGTTGCAGTCAGTAGCAAGTGTTTTACCTTGCGGTAATTTAATACTTAGCGTATGATGACTGTTGACTATGAATTCTCGATTATTATAGTAAACTGTATGTTCTGTATTATAATGATCGTCAACTGATTCTATTATTCCACCTAGAACATCTTGCAATAAAAATGAACCATGACATACACCTAATATAGGTTTCTGAAGCTTTAACATTTCTGTTGCTATTTTTAATTCCGTTATTCGACGCAAAGGACTATCATCGCCGCCTGTAATTATAAGGCAGTCTAGTGTGTCTGCTAATTGTTCAAAGTCTTGATCTGTTCTGTTGGGAATAAAAGAAAGCGTATGACCCTTTAAGTAGCGATACCACGCTTGGTCTATTGAGTCATACGCTTGTTGGTTATGAACTAAGACTCGCTGTGTGAGTCCAATGTTCATTATGCTGCTAGGGCAGTATTCTCGTTGCTGATGTGCATTAGGTCGGCACGCATTTGTGGTGCTAATTCTTCAACACGAGCAACTAGAGCTGGATTAGCTTCTAGCATTTTTTCTAGCTTCCAAGCACCGATGTTGCTGTGGAAACCTTCGTCACGAGCGATCTTTGCATAACGGCTAGATACGTATGTATCTTCAATGCAGTTAGCCATTTCGTCCCAAACCTGCTCAGCACGGCCTTCAGCAATTAGCTGATATAGTGCCAGTGAAACTGGATCAGTAGCTGCTTCGTACTTAGCTAGCAGGGTAGCACCCTTAGCGTAGTTACCTTCTGCAACTTCTGCGCCTGCTGCTGATTCAATCTTTTCAGCAACGTTGATTTCACCACCGGCAATGTGTTCAATAACTTCTTTAACTAGCTTGAAGTGAACTGCTTCATCAAAGGCTTGCTTTGATAGCATTTCTAGTTCTTCTGGACTAGTGTCGGCTGGCATCGAAGCAACACGGTTTGAAATTTCAACCATGTTCATGCGCTCATTAACCATACGACCAACAAAGTGATCTACTAATTCTTCTTTTGAAGGATTGCTGGTGAAGTAGTTTCTTGCGTTTTCACGGCTAGCAGCAAATAGTTCTGCATTGTCCGCCTTAACTTGCGCCACATAGGCTTTTGCGTTAAATGACATTTTGAATATCCTTTTATGTTTAAAGTGAATGTTTGTCTTATTAGGACTTTACTCTAAAGATCAGCAGCACTCGCTACTGTTAATAATTCAAACACAAAATGGAT
>Ga0208019_1001535_pt1 | contig 12218 bp, 19 predicted proteins | sample CB_VirMetaG_5_FD_184540 | JGI IMG/M metagenome (GOLD analysis project Ga0208019, IMG submission 184540) | Freshwater to marine saline gradient viral communities from Chesapeake Bay - CB_1508_1D Viral MetaG (SPAdes) (version 4) | ecosystem: Environmental > Aquatic > Marine > Coastal | place: USA...
AAGCGTTTCATCAAACTGATTGTCTTTTTGGAAGCGATTGTTGCTATTAAACAGCGTATAGGGGGCAGACGTACGCAGCCGACCGAACGCATCACCTGCGGTGCCAAGTGGGTAAATGCCTGTTTCGCCGTTAGCCACGTTAAGCTCTCTTAGCAAATTGGTTAGTCGGTTGAAGTACAAACGCAGCACATTGCTGTACTGATCCTGAAACTGCGGATCCCATGTGTCGGGCGCAGAAACAAGCCGGGGCGGCTCCGGAACAATGATGTCGGTTACCGGGTCTACCCGTGGGTTTGTAGCCATTAGCGACGCCCATCTTGTTTCAGGTTAATGCGCGGCACACCAAGTTGCCACTGGGTTCCAAGCGTATTTGACTCAATCTTGAACGCTATCTGACGCCCACGCACCCGTATGGGTAGTTGATCGGTAAACTGCTGCACCGTGTATTGGCGGGTTGTCGTGTAGTTATTAGCGCTCACCACATTCCCAGTTTCAGCCGTGCCATAGTTGCTACCCGGATATTGGCGTGGGGTCAAGCTAAACGTAACCTGCGGCGCGGCAGCTGTGGAGCCGTCAAATTTAACATCGGGGATCATGCGCCAGCCATATTGGAACTGATACCCGTCCGCCAAATCAAAGTCAGCAGATGTGATGTAAGAAGTCATAGCTGAGCCATCGGCATCGACCCCGCTCTCATGGTTATATAGGTCGCCGTTTGTTCCAGCATACCCAGTAGCCACCGGGTTATTACGCAATGGGGTATCAAGCCAAGCGGTGCGGTCTAAAGTGCCGTAGTACCAAATCTTGTCGGTGTAATTAAATACAACGTAGCGGTCTACGGTTTGTGATGATTCAGAGCAGTAGAACCACCAAATCTCATCAAAGCCTTCATTGGTAGTAGCAAAGATTTGATAATGCTGGTCTTTGTTAATGTTATAAAACACCCACTGCCACAGTGGGCACGGTAGCGTATTTACTCGACCATCGTAGTAATAGAACTTGTCTTCACCCATCCAAAAGGTAAGGTTGGCGGCAGTAGTTACGGCGTTTGGCCCAACAATAGAGATGTTTGCACCAACCTGCTGGAAGCCCCACACAAACGGAGCACCAAGATACTGCATCGAGTACACAGCGGCGTCGGTAAACACCAAAATCTCTTGACGCTGCGGTCTTATTGCAACAATTTCAGAACCCGCTGAAAGCGTAAAACTACCAGCTTGATTGGTAACAGATGGCGTCCACGTAGAGTAGTCTTCTTGATCCGACCAACGTACCAGCAACGGGTTAAGTGTCGTGTCACCAATGTCATTACACCCGAATGCAATAACAAAACGCGACGAGTCACTAACATGCACTATGTTGCACTTGCTGGGGCAACTGGTATCAGTTTGCCAAAACGCTGCGGTAGTACCTTGACTGTTTGTAGCTGTGTTTGTGTTGGAAGAAGAAAGAATCTGAGCGCGGTTATAAACACCGGCAGACTGAGCTAACCACAAATATATAGGGCCACCACGAGCGTTGATTATGAGATTCTCGCCATAGTTAATCTGACTCCACAAGCGCATGTCAACGCCGACACCGGTAGCGGCAGATTCCCCCCAAGCTGTAGAAGAAAAGCCAGTAGTTACACCACTCCAACCACCGGCACCCCACCCAGCAGCCACCGTATAAGCTGCATTACCCGTGTTTATTTGAAATACAGCATCAATGGCAGTGCCCCCACCCGGAGAGCCAGAGGCGTCAGTTGCGTTGGCTGTAGCAGAAACAGTTATAGTGAAATTGTCAGAATCAACGTACGTTATCTGATGCTCAGCATTAAGGATACCAGCGTTAATATTACCCCCAAGTCCAACGGCACCGCTAAAAGTAACAAAATCACCTGTTTGAGCATTGTGCCCCGTAATATTTACATTAATAACCGACGACCCATCTGTAGCCGTAAAGCAGTTATCTGTGTCCGTAGTTGAAAATGTTTGACGGATTGGCGTTATATCGTAAAACGTACCATCGGTTGATTCTTGTATGTAAAACTTCAGGTGGGTACCAACACCCAAAAGATTAGCGCCAGCAAGTGTGATCCAGTTCCACAACGAACGGCATACACCCCAGAATGTCCCAGTTGGCGGAGTATACGTAGCCTCAAGCGGGCCGCTATCTTTAGACCAACCGCCAATTTTCTCAGGCAAACCGCCACGAAAACGCACTTTGTCGCACTCAAACCATGAGCCTTCGTTGGACAAAGTGGTGGCGTTACGACTTACACCGGGTTGAAATTTAAGTGCTTGTAATGGCATTTAAGCACCCCCACGCTTAACACGAACATCAGAGTAGCACGCAGCTACAAACGGCGTCGATCTGTCAAGGTTAATTTCTCTTACCAATTCCATACATTTCTTTTCGTCGGGCACTTCCAACTTATGCGCCACCTGCAATGAATTCCCCGGGCCAGCCACGAAGATAAGCACTGCAATGATGGTGCTGTTCATTACATAAGCTCGAAGTGTGGCCCGTCAATAAACGGGCGTTTGCCTTGCGACCTACGCAGGTCGATGTATGTGGTCATGGCGTCTTCCATCTTGCCCTGCCACGTGCCAATATCGTCAATGTGCCAAGCGCCGCCCCAGCGGACAGTTACTTGATATTCTTTAGCCGCAGCAGCCATTGCGTCTGCGATGTCATCGTAAAGGTTTAGTTCCCAAGATACGCGTCCGTCGATATAGGCTACCAAGTCCACAGCCAAGCCGTCGATGTGCTTGGATTTCATGGTTTTGCTAGCGCCTTTGGCGACTAATTCTTTCTGCCGCTCGGCAGAGCGTACGCCCTCGGATACACCGAAATCTACTTTGGTCAATTCAATGGCGCGCTTAACGACCACGACGAGGCTATCTTCTACCCCCTCAAGCCGTTCTAAGCTGCGTTGCGATAGCTCAAAGCTCATTTGGTCAACCCCTGTTTCTTCTCATAGGTACGGAGACCCCCCAAACCAAGCATGCCCAACAACACCGTCATGAGGCTGTCCATGTCGAACGCAGGCAGTGCTGGAAGTGTAACTCCGAAGTACGCAGTTGTAAAGGTTAAAAGGGGTTGTACTACAAAATGCCACGCCAACGCAACCCCGCACGTCCAGCCGATGAATGGACGCCACCCAGAGACAAAAACCGACCGGTGGGAGGCTTCAGCCTTATTGACCTCAAGCTGCCCCATTGCCAGCTCTTGGGCGTGTTTCTCGGACATCGTGGCGATCTCATGCGCCAGCTTTGCCTTTTGGTCTTTGTCCTCAATAAACTTGTCCAGCAAGCCCGTCACGGGGCCAATCAGAGCACTAAGCATTCTTTTCTCCTGTAGCGGCACGCGCCACACTCTGCACCGCTTTACGCCCAGCCACACCACCCACGGCCCCGATACAGAGCAGCATGATGTCTTTGAGGATGGCTAAAAACGCTTGGTCGATGGGGCTGATATTGTTCATATCGTGCTCAACGTAGAGCACCCCGTAAATGATGGCAGCAACAGAACCCAAAAGTATTACAGACAATACCCCAACCACCATAGCCCAGATACGGACTTCAACATCTTCTACCGTGTATCTGCTCATGTTTTCCCCACCATCTCAAATCCGAGCATCACCAGCCAAGCCAAAGCGGCTAATAGCGCAGCAATAAGCCCGGTGTAGAACACCGCGAGAAAAAACTCCTGCCGCTTGTGCCTCTGTAGCAACTCAGCCCGCTTGCGCTCCATTGCAATCTTTTCCCGCTGGCGCATCATCTCAAGGTACGTTTCTTGCCCATAGCGCAGAATGATCATGCTGCGGAGCTCGCGCTCCATCTCGCCCAGCTTTTGCCGCTGCACCACAAGCTGTAGTGCCTCTTCTTCCACCGACCCGGCGCTTAGCAGCTTCTTAAATATGGGCGGGTTTTTGGCTTTTTCTTCTGCCTTGGCTATGTCTGCCTTGGCCCCAAAAAACTTACCGATATAGCCCGCGACATCCTCAATCTCACGCCCAACTTCCACCGCCTTTTTGATGGTGTTAAACGCTGTCGTGGCGACGGTAAAGGCGGTGATTGGGTCAATCATTAGGTTTTAATACAGTAAATTATTTGAAAAATCGCTAGCCGTTTTGCTTCCTTATGTGGACACTTGTGTCCACGTATTTGTTGCCCCTGTACTAACCGCCGACCATACAGGAAGTTGATCTGTTTCAATGTCACTCCAGTCTGGTGTTTGGTCAGTATTGATATTACCCCAGACGTTGACGTAGCCCGCAACTCCAATACCGTAAACACTATTTGGTATCACTACGGCTGTGCCAATAATTGACACCGTTCCAACTGCGCCAGATGCTTGCACCCCTGTTGGGAAAACATTTGCGTCCGCTCTTACTGCGGCAGTGCCTAGTTGTGTTGTCCCAGCAACTCCAGTAAGTAATACATTAGCATCTGCTTTTACTACTACCGTACCGACCTGACCGAGAGCGTATAGCCCAGCGGCTGGTACATTTGCATCTGCGGTAACTGTAACAGTCCCGGTTTGACCTGTAGCTTCTACCCCGGTTACGGGCGCGTTAGCATCTGCTTTTACTGTGGCGTTGCCTAGCTGCGTAGTACCGGCTACCCCTACCGGGAATACATTTGCCTCTGCTACTACAGAAACCGTACCGACATTACCTGTCGCCTGTATGCCGGTTGGGTATACATTTGCTTCTGCTACTACCGATACAGTGCCAGTTTCACCAGTAGCTTCTTCACCCGTAACATCTATGTAGTTGTTGGTTACAAGGCTAACATCACCCAGCGTAGCCGTACCACTGACCCCAGTAGGAAATACATTTGCCGCAGCATATATAGAAACCGTGCCTACTTGGCCTGTGCCCTCAACCCCCGTCTGAACTAATATCTGATCGGTGGTAACAGAGACAGAACCAACTTCACCAGACGCACTAACCCCAGTAACAGGAACGGCAATAGCATTTACTTCTGCTATACCGCTGTCTGAAAACGGCGCTCCTGCGAACGGTGAGGTACCGAACATACTCAGGTCTTAATAATGAAGTAGATACCTAAGTAGGGCGGTAAATTGGCGTTGGTACCACTTGAGCCAGCAGATGCAATACTTATGCCGGTTGTGCTAGTTCCTGAGTTTATGGTGTTAACAGTAGACACAAAAGTATAAGCATTTGGTGTATCTGATAAGCCGTCGCCATAACCATCACCACCATTATTAAACCCCTGCGGTATCGTATGATTGTGGCCCGAGTCTGTAACGCTGTGAGTGTGAGACACAACAATGGCATCTTTAGAACCACCAGTAGAAGCAGCGCTATAAGTTGTACCAGCACCGATCGGCATACGGTCACGATAATCTGGTAGGTTAAAAGTAGTTGACCCGTCACCAACACCAAAGGTGGTTCCGACCACAGCAAACAGCGCAGCATACGTGCTCCTAGAAACTGCCGTACCATCACAAAGCAAATACCCTGTAGGGGCTGCGGCTGTAGGCCACATAAACAAACTACCAGAAGGAACACCGACCCCAGACGTCCAAGTGGTGCCATCAGAAACAAGCACGTTACCAGTCGTACCCGGAGCTACAAATTGGGGGGTGCTTGTACCGTTACCCAAAATTACATTGTTTGCTGTCAACGTAGCTAATCCAGTACCCCCAGAAGCAACGGGCAGTGCTGAAGCTAAAGTCAAAGATGGTATGTGATCAATCTGTGAAACTACATCCGTACCATCAGCATAAACAACAGTAGATTTACCATTCGGCACTGTTACCCCAGCACCACCAGACGTTTTGACAACAATGCTCTGACCGCCGGTGGTGTTGTTTTGTACTACGTATGGCTTCTCAATAGTAGGTACAACCAAGTTGCGGGTAGCTGTAAGAGATGTGCTCGAAGTTACATTCAGAACCAAATTACGCGCCACTTGGGTAGCGTTTGAATTTGATAGCGTGAGCGTTAGGTCAGCATCGGAAGTAAAGTCTGGATTACCATAGCCAACAATAGCTTCTTCAAGCGCTGTGCCGAGGTTGGTGTTAGTGGTTGTGCCCCACGTACCAGCTTGTTCGCCACTAGCAATAAGCTCAATTTTGAGATTGGTTGAATAATTTGATGCCATTTTGTGTCCTTAATTTAATTTTTCTGTAATTTCTACAACTTCTTCAGCGTTGTCTATAAGCTGTTGTTTAGCAACAGCGTGGGCATCAATTGCAAACTGATAGTCAACCAATGATTGGATTAGTGTGTTTACTGGTTTTGTCACAACCCCATCTATCAAGGATGAAAAGTATTCAACTTCACCATACGTGTCATACCACTGCATAGCAGACACATTATTTGGTACAAAAGACAAATCAAGCCCACTAATAGATTCACCGTCTATTACTACTGTTCCGTCTTCTACAATGATAGAAACACGCATACCTACCTCACTCAATAAAATGAACGCCGTTTAAACCACTTTTTGCCGTAGCAATTAGAACCTTTTGGCTTTGCTCGTTGGCTTTTACCATCTCATTCCTGAAACTTTCTACAGCTGCTCCAGTGGAGCGTTGTTGTTGACTGTTTTCTATTAACAGAATAGGCAACCAAGACATAGAACAACCCCAATCATCCACGTCTTCACCTGTGTTTGGGTTGGCACCTCTTATTTTTAAAAACCAAGCGCACTCCAGTTGGCGACAAGGCTCAAAGTTGTGCAGAGGGCAGTTAGCTTTTGGTTCAATCTTCATCAGTCTTTGGAAGCAATTATCAAATCAACATAGTTGACAGCCAAGTTAATAGCTGTACCTGTAAATGTGTGATTGTGTGCGTCTTGTGTGTGGTTGTGAGACGAGCCGCTGAAACTGTGGTTGTGAGAACCACCGCCACCAGTATCTGTAGTGTTTTGAGCACCATCGCTTAGGTAGTTCAAACCGTTAGCTAAAACCCTACCCGGCGAGTTTCCACTCCAACCAACAATTGAGTGATACAAAGAAGCTCTGTGGTTGTGCGCTGGTATTTGTGCTGTTGTCAAAGTGTGTGAACCAACAGTACCGCCAGCTGTTTGAGCTTGGTTTGTTGCGGTTGTGTTGGCTATAGAACCGCTTACAGCCTGTGATGCAAAAGCTGTAGAAAACGCTACCGAACCACCGCTACTAGCCGTGCCTGAAACAACACGTAAAGCCTTGTCATTATGTGTCGTTTGTTTAGTCCACCCAGTAGGAGCAGCCGTTTGTTGAAACAGCATAAGGGTGCCTGAAGTAAACGCTTCTGATTGAGTGGTAGATATGCTTATGTTGGCTGAACCATCAATACTTGCAGAGCCAGTAACATCTCCAGTCAAACTTATGGTTCGCGTTGTAGCCCATTGAGTAGCGGTTGCAGCGTTGCCGCTCGTATCTTGGTTACCGGCAGTGTTTACCCCCGGCAGGTTTATGTTAGCGGTACCATCGAAGCTAACGCCACCAATTGTGCGGGCAGTCTGAAGTGCCGTGGCTGTAGAAGCATTACCACTCAAAACAGCCGTAATCGTCCCAGCAGTAAAGTTACCAGAAGCATCACGAGCAACAATAGTAGAAGCAGTGTTTGCATTGGTTGCGTTAGACGTAACCGTGAAAGTAGAAGCGCCAGCTTGATCAGCAGTAAACGTAGCAGAGCCAGACAACCCAGTGCCTGACACATTCATCGTCAACGTGCCGTTGTTTGGTGCAGTCAGCGTAGCCCAAGAAGTGCTAGAACCGTTAGTAGTTAGGTATTTACCTGAGTTACCCGTCTGTGATGGTAGTAGATTATTTAAGCCACCATCGGCAGTATTAGCGTTTGTTCCACCATTAACAATAGGCAAAATACCGGATACATGGGTCGTTAGACCAATCTTGCCATAAGAAGGCGCAGCGCCAACACCACCGGAGATAAGCGCGTTGCCCGTAGCAACACCAGCTAACTTATTTAGAGACGTCGTACCATCTGCATAAACAATGTCGCCAATCGTGTAGCTAGTAAGTCCAGTGCCGCCGTAAGCAGCGCCAATAGCAGTAGCAGTCCAAGTACCGGCAGTAAGAGTACCGACCCCAGTGACCCCAGTGTACGAACCAGATAATCTGCCGCTAGGTAAGGTGCCTGAAGAAATATTGGACGCATCTGTAGTATCCGTGGTTGCAGAAGCCGCAAGGGTAGTCCAAGTCGGCGCAGCCGAAACTGAACCAGTACCCGTTTGAGTCAGATATTTAGCCGTTGCATCGGTGTTACCGGCCAGCTTAGCCAACGAGTTTGAAGCGTTGGAATAGAGAATATCACCAAGCGTATATGTAGCCGTGCCCGTACCACCATTGGTTTCATCAACCGTACCAGTCAGAGAAATAGTCTGGCCGGTAACATCAATGTTCGTACCGCCCGTCAGAGCTGGTGTAGCAGCAAATTGCGAATACGTGATGTTGGTTGTACCAAAGGTAATCGTGCCCTGTGTGGTCAGTACATACGACTCACCAGCACCGGTATCACCTTCTTGTACGTAAAACGCATCACCCTGACCCATTGCATCCGGGTCGCTTGGGTTGTAAGTGTCGGCATCGGTTGCCCGAGTCAACACCCAGTTGGTAGAAACAGAGCCAACATCTGTAACTGTGTAGACACCGTTATGGGCGGCATTGGTTTGCTGATACACCAAAACGCGATCGCTGGTAGACATCGTGATACCGTCGATCACTAGCGCAGCTTGGGTGCCTGAGTTGGTCAGGGTGGCCCCAACACCAGACGATCCGTTATTGTAGGCAGCTGTTAGGGCTACAGGCGACTCAACCCGAACCGGGTCGTGATAATGCAGCGCAGCGGCTACAGAGTTATCTACATAAAGTTTAGTAGCAACATCTAAATCAGCCGTCGGGGCGCTACCAACCGTAATCTTGCCGCCAACCGTTACGTTGTTGGAGCTATCTTCAAAGACCGCTTTCTCCGCTGGCTGGGTGATAAACACCTCTTTCGCACCAGCACTAAAGTTAACTGCTGAGCCAGTATTACTAGAGGACAGGATAGTATCTCGGCTCAGAGTTGTTCCGCTAAGGGTGTATGTACCTATACCTACTTCCCACTCACCTTCAAAACCAGATGCGGTGTTATGGATGGTGTAGTAAACAGTATCTCCGTCTGAAATTGCAGACGCAAACGTCTGGTAGCCGGTATAGGCTCCAGAAAGCGTAATAGTACCCGTCCCCGTCGTGGTCGAGGTTTCACGAACGCGGTCTTTTAGAGATAGGGCCATGTGCCCCTCCTATTAAGCGATACGGATAATGGCGTTGGATGCGTCGGCTGTCGGGAACTGAATCGTAAAGTCACCAGCCGTAGACGTTTTATCGCTACCAAAATCCAAAACAGCAACCGCAGGGTTAGACCCACCTGATTGATAAATCAATGCCCCACGGGCGGTAATAGTCGCCGTAGACCATGTAGTGTTACTAAACGAAAGATACGCCGTAGTACCACTGGTAGTTGGATTGGTGCTAATAGTTAGCGTGTTTCCGCCAGCAGAATACCCGGTGCCAGACACTTCGTTAGTCACAGAATACGCCGTGGTAGACGCATCTAGCGTAGCCGAAGAAGTGTAAAGCGCGATCTTGTACGTTTGTGCCGTATCCGAGCTAAAGTCCATCTCTCCATCAAGAAGAGCCTGCTTAAAGCTGGTGCACATTGCTTGAGTAATAGCCATATTAAGCTCCTGTCAAATCAAGTTACTGGGACTCGCACCTGACCAGAACGGTACGAATCTTGCCTTTCAAGCCCATCTCCAAGCCGTTTAGCTAGTTGAAGCGCCTCATTGTATTTAGCGTTGTACGCAGAAAGCAAATCAGGTTCACCTTTCATGAACGTGTATGCCTCAACCAAAGAGCCGTACAACAATACAGAATCAAAGTTATCGCCAAGCCAAGTCTGCGATGCAGTGACTATCGACTCAGGGTAGTAGTAATAGTGCAACTCAGCGGTGTAATTAGCGTCTGGCGTAGGGCCGAGAATAAACGTCAACTCTTTTGCATCACCCGACTGTGGGCCGAAGATTGCGTAGTATTTAGGTATGCCAGTAGATGTTGGGGTCGGATATGCCTGCCGGATGAAATTAACATCCTTGTTTAGCAGAAACTCATAAGCGCCGTCACCATCCACAATTGCTAGCGAGTGAGCGGAAAGAAAATCATTTGGGCAACCAAGGTATTTGTTGTTAATGGTCGCCGTCCCGGTCATGTTCTTACGCAGTGACGGAAACTGAATTGAGTTATAAATGCGCTGCTCGGCCTGCTCAACAAACGTAGCAAGCTCGGTGGACGTAAACGTATTTTCCGTGTAGTCCTGTATCGCAGTCGTCAACTCAGAATAGTTCATTACATCACCCCGCCGCTAGCCCACGGCACGGAAGTAGCCCAAATCTTTACGCTCTGTTTCGGCTCCCAAGGCTGACCGCAGTTGGTACAAACACCCGTGGATTCTTCAGCAGCGCTAACCGGATCTTGGCAGTTAGAACAGACGATTTCTACCTCATGGGTAGGTTCAATCACCCCATTCTCAAGCTGCCTAGACTCTATGCGTGTTTTCACGCCATCGGCCCCCGGGCCATCGTGCCCTTAGTAGCAGCGCCGTTACCACGAGTTTTTACACCCGTAGTTTTAACGCCGGTTTCTGGGTAGCCAGCAGTCTTTGGCACCGGTACAGGCTTTGGCTGCTCATATTTGTTTAAGCAAGCTGTTTTATTCATACTAACTCCTTACGATATAGACACCGTAACAGTGCCAACTGTACCTGAAGATTGCACTCCAGACAAGGGATTAAACGTGCCCGGGATGTACCGGGATGAGGTTGTTATGTTGGTATCGCTAAGCGAACGGTCTGGGCGTGGATCTTTGATAGCTTGAGCATCTACAACGGGGTATCTACCAAGCAAGTTCTGAGGGTGGTCGGGCTCCCAGCACTGGGGGCACACAAACAAGTTGGTCGGTGCTTCTTTGATAACCAGCTCTTTGAGCACCACACGTTTGTACTGAAACCCACACCGATCGCACTCGGCGATGGTGTATTTACCCTGAGCATACTTCGCTACCGTCATTAGGGTTTACCCTATGGTCATGTACCGAGGTACAAGCTGAAACGTGGCTTTTTCCCGATCTTCAGTAGCAGCAAGCTCCCACGCTTCGTCATACTGTTGTTTGAGCAAGGCGATACGCTCTAGCCCACCCGGAAGTTTCATCGCCAGATAGTAAGCCAAACCAGCCGTCAAACAGTTCAAAAACCGGAACGGAACGTCCATTGTATTCACACCGTTTCCAGCGTCTTGAATACGACGTAGCCTCCAGTATACCAAAGTATACGTTTGGGAACTATCTGGTACGGGCCATACATTTATCGACGGAGCGCTCTGTTGCCTGTCAATGTATATCTGTACGGGTCGGCCTTGTGTCAACTTGTTTGGGATGCTGGCGTACGTAGCCACACTAATACGCGAAAGGCTCAAATCAGCTTGGCTAGCTTGAGAACCCGAGTTAGTACGGATCACATGGTCGAGCAAATCAACCGTATCAGCCGGTAGGGTGTACGTACCAGTACCAGCAGTGAGTGCCTGAGACCCCTGCTCAACCGTCCATAGGTTAATACCCCGGTTAGCCCAGTCGGTAAACATCAAGTTCAAACTACGTCGGGCCGTGCGTAGATCATAGCCAGTACGCATCTCGCTACCCGCGCGCTCGAACGCCTCCTCGACCAGCTCGGTCAAGTCCATGTTGAATGTTGCGGTGCCTGATGTAGCCATTATCCTTTACCCTTGTTTCTATGCGGTGCCACCTTTTGGGCTATTTTTTCTGGTTGCTTGACAAATTGTTTCCCAGCAGCCTTACCTTTGCGCTTTGCACGAGTCGTGGCTGCGTACTCAGCAGGGGTTAGCGCTTTGATAGCATTCTCGGGCAGGTAGCGCTCACCGGTCTTAGACGACTTTTCACCACTCTTCGTGCGCCATTTCTGCTTCGTCCAAGCGTTCAGCGACTGTTGGGATTTTTTCATTCCTCACCGCCCCAGAAAAACAACACACGCACAACCACTAAATCAATAGCCAGAGCGCTTTCCCCAGTACCTTCGTCCGCTTCGGGTATGTACTCAACACCTAAGCTTACGCCAAATATGGGATGAGTTTCAACTTCAAAGCTTTTCATAGCTTTTCTGAGGTTTTATACGCCTTTAGCTCTGTTTCAAGCTCTCTAATCCG
>Ga0208019_1001538_pt1 | contig 12211 bp, 17 predicted proteins | sample CB_VirMetaG_5_FD_184540 | JGI IMG/M metagenome (GOLD analysis project Ga0208019, IMG submission 184540) | Freshwater to marine saline gradient viral communities from Chesapeake Bay - CB_1508_1D Viral MetaG (SPAdes) (version 4) | ecosystem: Environmental > Aquatic > Marine > Coastal | place: USA...
GGAAATCGGATTCCATGCAATCAAACCTGGCCTTGATTTCAGCTTGCCTCCTGTTGAATCCACTGGTAGCTCCCGCGTTTTATTCGGGGCCAGGGACGCAGACACAGGTGAAGTCACCCTCAACTGATTCACACTTACCAATTGTTGCGGGGCCTCAGTGCCCCGTTTTTTTTATTATGGGAAGTCAAGCAGCAGAGATCCGTAAACACCTCAAAAAATACGGGTGGTTCCTACTTAGAAACGGATCTAAGCATCAAGTGTATGAGAGGGAGGGTAAGAAAATTTTGATCCCCCAAGGTACAAAGGTCTACACCAGGAGCTACAAGGAAATCTTGATGCAAATTGAAGGTAGGAGGGGGTCAGTTAATCCTGCGCAACTCAATCTGAATAGTGAGTCCGAATCGCTGAACACTCAAGATTCGCCAACCTTCTGACCAAACCACGAATTACCGACTGACGCATCGTAGCCAGTTGCAGAAGTTTTATTGCGCCTTCCCGTAACTGGTTGATGTCGGTAACTGCTTCCAGTTCTTTTGTAAGTCTTGCTACTAAAAATTGATCTTCTAGTGTCGACTCAAAATTGAATGGACTCAGTCCTACTTCAACCGGTTCAAGGCTGTCCATTGAATTAAAGATGATTACCAGTCTAACTACTTAATGCTTTGAGTCCACCCTGTCAACCTTAAAATCATGAATAGCGCACTTACCAAAGAATCACAGAACAACAAGACAGGTAAAATTGCAGTCAGCACAACATCACGGGCAAGCTGCTCACCGGATTGTCCCCTGGCTGGAGATGAGGGTTGCTATGCCGAGTCTGGCTACTACACCCGCATGCACTGGGACGCCGTCACCAACGGGGAGCGGGGGCTGCCTCCGGTTGACTTTATCAACTCTGTAGCAAAACTTCCGGACGACTCCCTGTTCAGGCACAACGTTGCCGGTGACTTGTGGCCTGGTGTTCAACCCAGGTTGCTGGATGGGGTCAGGCTCAGGATGCTGGCTGATGCAAGCAAGCACCTGGTCTCCTGGACCTACACCCACTACGCCAAAATCAGAGAGAACCTAGCAGCAATCAGGTCTGCCCTGCGTCGTGGGTTCACAGTGAACCTATCGACTGAATCCAGAGGTGAGGCTGCCCGGTTCTTCAAGAGAGGTTACCCCGTCGCCTGCGTTGTCGCTGAGGATTCGCCCAAGCAGTTCACCTACCAAGGCGTTTTGTTTCGCCAGTGCCCAGCAACATTGGATGGATCAACCGTGACTTGCTCCAGTTGCGGTGGTAAATACGGCAAACCCGTGTGCTCCATAGCCGATCGGAAATTCGTCGTTACTTTTCCAGTCCACGGTGGTCGGGCTTCTGTCGCAGAAAGCCATTGTTCTTGATCTTGATACGAGTCTGCAGTAAAATCAAACGCCTTCACTCAGATCCTAATGGCTAAGACAGCAACAACCACTACCGCTCACAAAGAAGGGCCACCGAAACGGACTTCCATTGGCCACGGTCGCCGCAAGCGTGGGTCTTTTAAGACTCGCAATGAGAAGCATTATCGAGGCCAAGGGAAGTAACGCCGAGTCCTGAGCAGGACTATAAAAGGCTCACACACACCACACCTACCATGACAACTACAACCTCAATCCTGACTGCAGCTCAACAAATTGTTTACACTCGCAGCAGAATCTTAAGTACTCTATGCAACAAAAGTGCTGAAACGTTTGGTCATTTAGAACCAAAAGATATTCTATCAATCAGTTTGGATGATACGGAAGTTATTTGTAAAGTTGATGATGGAAATATTATATTGTATAGACGGGATGTATTGCTTAATTTTTGGGAACACCGAACTAGAACTCCGTCCTATTTTGATTACAAAGTTTGGCGCCAGGTGGAACGGCTTCGTGGTCAAAAAGGAATTGCAGTTGGTGCTATTGATTACAGCTCTTACCCAAACAAGATTGCTGTAGATAGAAACGGTGTTCGCAAAATTTACTTTGTCAATGAAATAGACAGGACGTGTACGTGCGATGCCTGGGCTCAACTCAATGAGCATCGCATCGAACTGGATAAAGAGTTCAAGCGGTTCAACCTGTGTTGCTTTGAAGCAACCTGTAAGCACGTTAGGTGGGCTGAAGCCAACACAAACCTGCAGACGCTCAGATGCATCAAGAGCGCAACCCAAGACGAGTACAACCCTAGATTGTGTGTCTACTCCTTTGACCACAGGCGCGGTCTGTTGTTGTACCGGGTTACCTGGGACGGCGTTAAGACTGGTGGGCAGTGGTTTCCAGTTGATGGTTGGAAAGAAAAAGCTGTCTATGGGAAGGGAGGTATTCCAACTGGTGAGTGCTGGGACACACTGCTGTCTGCGTTAAATCAAGAGGAACCTTTTAAGCTCTGCCCTTATTCACAAAGTGTTGCTGCTTTAATGCAAAGCAGCCGCGCAAAAGTTTAACTAACCACTTAGAGATTAATCATGGCTGACAAGCAAAGTTTTATTCAACTTTCTGAGTCTATTCAACACATTTCTTTTCTTAAAGATTTCCCAACTGTTAGTGAAGATGAGCGTGGTGAATTAGAAGAACATCTAAGGGAGCTTGCTTCCAGGCAAGAGTCTAAGTTTGATTCAATTATTGGTTTGATTAAAAAGTGTGATGCTTACATTGCAGCTTTGCAGAATGAAATGGAGGAAATAAAAACTAATTTAGATGCTTGGAAAAAGAACAAAGATAAGATAACAAACATCATTAAGTTTGCTTATCAGCAGAAGTTAATTGATGGGACGCCAACAGGGATCAAGTACCAGGCAACCATTAAGAGGGTTAAGCCCAGGGTGGCGGACAACTTTTCCATGTGGAGCGAAGAAGAGGTTTCTGAGTTTGGTCTACAGAAAACAACGACTGTGACTCGGATCAAAGATGGGACCGTGGTCGACGTCAAGGAGGAGAAGCTGCCAGATAAGGACAGGGTTCGACAGGCCTTGGTTCAGGACCAGGGGGACGCTCCCTTGGCGTCACAGCTGATCCCATCTGTTGCGTTTGTTTACGAAAGGAGGAAAAGGCTCACTTCCTGTTAAAATTCAAACGCTCAAAAACAAAATCCGGAAACGGGTGTGGAAAAATTAATAATCCTGGGTGAGCGCCAGGATTTTTTTTTAGTGTAAACACCACAGCAAGATTCGGTTTATGCCAATGTGTGTTGACAGATGTATCGATCAGAATGCTTAAACAATTGAGTGTTCCTCGTTGCAGTGTTGATCTTTTCTCCTATAGTTAGAACACCTAAGAAATCTGAAATGGCCTTATCAACCCAAGTAAAAGAGTCTGTTCAAACAGCAACAGCAGCCTTGAGGGAAGGACTTGCGTTCGCTGCCAGGGCTGAACATCCGATGACAATTGCAAACCTCACAGACATCCTGGTGAGACTTGAGTCTCTTGAGTCTATGGAAGAGATTATGGAAAAGTTTAGCAAACCGAGGGAGACACCGAGATCATTCTGACTTCGAATTCCGCCTGAGTGTCTTAAAAATGGGATCTTGCAAGGTGCTTGCTCAGGTTTAAACTACTGACGCCTCCCGCTGCAGAAAGCGTAACCACTAGGTCAGAGCCCATGACAGCTTTTGTTATTGCAGATACACACTGGGGACATGCAAAAAGCCTGACGTTCCTCACTCGTGACGGAGAAAGGCTTCGTCCGTTTGATTCAGTAGAGGAAATGGATGAATTGATGGTTGAAAATTGGAATAAAGTTGTAAATAATACAGACACTGTATATCATCTTGGCGACGTAGTTATTCCCAGGGCTTCCCTTAAGTTGCTTGGAAGATTGAAAGGTAGGAAAATACTAATTCGTGGTAATCATGATCGATTTAAGTTAAAAGATTACGCTGAACATTTTGAAGATATTCGTGGCGCTCACTACCACCAGCCGGGGTCTACGTTTCTTGGTGGTTTGATCATGACTCACATCCCTGTTCACCCTGAAAACTTACAGGGCCACTACAGAGGAAACATCCACGGGCATTTGCACCTCTACAAAGTAATGGACGGGGAACAAGAAGATAGAAAGTACTTCAATGCCTGCGTTGAATGTAATAACTTCACGCCTGTAGCATTTGATACGGTCTTGGATTATTTTAGAAAGCAAAAAGCTCCTGCCGGACAGCATGTGTTGCAGCAGTAATGTTAAAATTACAGAACGAGTGAACACTCTATTTGTCTAATGACTCTGTGACTTATACAAAACCAGAGCTTCGTGAGCGGCTAAAAAATAAAATTAAATCTGGCTCTAAAGGCGGCTCTCCAGGTGAATGGTCTGCTCGTAAGGCCCAGATGCTTGCCCTTGCTTACAAAGAAAAGGGCGGCGGTTACAAAGGTGGTAAGACTGAGGGACAGAAGTCTCTTAAGCGTTGGGGTGAGCAGAAGTGGATGACCAAAGAAGAGTATGAAAAAAATGGTTGATAAAGCCATAGAGAAAGGAAGAACTGAACGCTACTTACCAGAAGAGGCATGGGCTCGGCTCACACCAGAGGAGCGGAGAGCAACAGATGAGAAGAAGCAGCGTGCAAGCCGGGAGGGCAGGCAGTTCGTACCCAACACCGAGAAAGCAAAGAAGGTGCGCAGAGCTGTTGACCTGGCCAGTAAACGGAAACAAAATAGAAGTTAACCGAAGCGAAACTGTATCATTTGATACATTTTAATTATTTTCAAAAGTAACGGCACTCTTGTCAAATCTTGGCTAGGGTCCTATCTTGGTGTGTCCTTCACCCCCTCCAATGAAACCCTATTACATCGCCGACTTCTCGGGTTACTCAGATTATTTCAGACAGTACAGCATTGCTCAGGTTGAGCTGATGCGGATATTGAAAGAGGTTATAGAAGTAGAAGGGATGGAAGCACCCCCTACAAAACAACTCTATAACATGGTTACTAACAGTCTTTATGAGGTTGATTCTCTTTATGAAGCAGCTAAAGGAATCGTTAAAAATAAGAGTGACTTTGTATCATATTTAAGTAGCCAAGAAATTATGGATAGTGTTATGAAAACTATTAAAACTGAGATTCAATCGCTTAAAACTAATGACAACTCAAACTGATGTCAAAACCGACAAACGCTGGTCAGTACATGTTGATGAGGAAGGTATTCTCACCTTCCCGGACGATCTTCTCGATCAACTTGGCTGGAAAGAAGGAGATGAAATTAATTTCATTGATAAAAAAGATGGCTCTTTCGTTCTGGAAAAAGTGAATGAAGTTGAAGTCTAAGATTTGTCAATCGCAACCTGACTGGGTCTGCATTCCCTGTGGTGAGAAGTGGGGTTTCTGGTGGACTGGAGGCACCTACAAAGGCCCCCAGCCCCACGTAGCCACTTTTCATGAAGGTGAGTGCGGCGTGTGTGGTAACACCCGTAGTGTGACCGAGGCCAGGGACTTCGGGTATTTACTGTCTGGCTGGGATTTGTAGCGCACTTCCTCCTTTATGACTCACCTTGAAATTTCTTCCCAGTCGGCAGCTGCATAAACGTCGGTAGTTGTTACGCTTCCAGCAACAGTAACTGTTAATTCGAAAGGAGTACTAGTAAAACTATTACGTTCTAACTGAAATTTAAATAAAGCTTCTTTTAGAATGTCAACTGATGTTACTGATTGGTTAGAGGCGCTAGAAAACCCTTGCGCCAGGATGCGCCCACCTGTAAAACTTGTTCCTGTCAAATTATATTCCACTGCTGAATCTGTTCCCGCACTTACCCAGGTGCCGCCTGTCGTTGTGCCAGACGCTACAACACGCCAGTTGTAGTTGGCGTTGTTGGTGATTCCCATAATTGAAATGGCTGTAAGAATTACAATCGCATCTAAAAAATTAGGGGATGTTTTAAGCCGTAGGGAAATAATTGGATAGTAAGTACCGGAAAGGGCTAAGTTGGTAGGCGTTGTAATAGGCACGCCGATACCCTGCTGTAGTCCGGTTAACTGATAACCTCCTTCTGAGATAACAGTAGAACAAACCTGGGCCAACGTGCTGTTACTTGCTGTGGCTCCTGTATTTTCAATCTCGTAACGCAATGGCAGTGATGCTGTAGTGATATAAGTTGATGTAATTAAGTTGGCGTGGTGAAACTGGTGACAAAGGATAAACTTTCCATCGATAACAAAGCCCAGACGAACTGTGCCAAGCCCCAACCACTCGATGTCCATCCACAGGATCTGAGCTTTTGCAATGTCTAATGTCATCCCGGAAGGTCCGGTGCCGTCCATTTTGTCGTAATTCCAAGCACTTTGAGCAACTTTTGTTTCCACTAGAGAGCCGCTGACTGAACTCCGCTCAACAAAAGAAAGTACACTTCCGCCCGCACCACCTAGCTCCAAATACAGGCCGTTAGCTGCGCCATAGTAACCGACACGCTGTTGCAGGTTTGCCTTTGCAGGGTTCATTACAAAGGTGGTCATCACCAGGAGGCTTTTCCCTGGTTGATAACTAAATACTTTTGTTGTCTCACGGTAAACTCTAGAGCCTGAAGTTGTTGTTACATTTAAATCAACTAGGCCTCCGTTGGCATTAAAAACCGCAGCACCACCGGAAGCTGTCGATGTACTCCACAGGTTGTTGTCTTTGTAACGGTGACTAGAATCAAACAGAGTAAATGGATTGGAGACACGCAAACGACCAAAAGCATCCAATGCTGCTGACTTGTTTCCAGTGCCGGGATCTGTGGTTACGCTGATCGGCTGACCAGTAATGGCAACATTCGTCGGCGCATCGTTGTACGGCGACATCTTGATCACTTCGTATCTGTTGTGATCAATTGAATCAATAATGGTTGCCATTGTTGCTACTGCTTACGTTTGATCAGTTTAAACGGTTTCGCCTCCAGGTGAACAGCCCTGAGCTGAATTCGTATATCTGGTTGCACTTTAGGTGGGGCAGGCTATGCTGTTTAGCAGCTAACACTTTCCTTCCCTTATGAAAGGCAAAAAAGTCTTCCGGTACAAAGGCGGGCCTTCTGAGATCCTGGAATCCATTCATTACGAAGGTTACGAGATCAAGTCGTTGAAGCACGGGAATACGGGCCACGTGCTTTACTGTTCGCCTAGTAAGGATTATGAATGGGAAGACTGCTGGGGCACTGATCTGCAGACCGCGAAGAACAATGTGCTTAAGCACAAGCAATCCAAGGCCAGTAAAAAGGTTTAAGGCATGAGTCAAACACCCGTAGAATCAAAATTGTAGTAAATCAGTTACAGAATAAATGGCTCGTCCGGTAATGACAGATTTGATGGATGACCTCGCTATGGACATTCACGATTATCTGCTCGAGGTTTCGGTTAAATACGGTGAAAACAGCTACGTATTGATACCTGTTACTGAAGTTGTTCAAAAATTTCAAAGAAACCATAGGACAATTCAACGGCGCATCACTGCGTTGAAGGATGCCGGCCTGCTCATTCCTGTCATCAAGAAGAACACCATCACTCTTTACCACGTCAAGGAGCAAGACGACGAACCATGACAGAAAAGTCTGAAAGCAACGGCAATCTGGACAATCTGGCTTTCTTGCTTGCATCTTTAAGCGACAATGGCAGGTCGTTGAGGGCGTTCATATCTAACCCACAAGAGCTGGCAATCACCATCATCACCGCTGGTCTGTTGTCCAACTCAAAGCTGATGATCAGCCCCGAAGACGCGGTTAAATCTGCTTTCGATATCCATTCCAGGATTCAAAGGCATGTGGCCAACTACCAATCCATGCAGTTTGCCGCCAACATCGAGAACTGCTTTTCGCAAAGGCCTCCAGAAGTAGAGGGTGATTGAGTCGCGCCAGTAAGAAAAACCCGTTATCTTGCAGGTAATTGGTTTGCCCTCGTGCCTGCTGTACTGGATGAAATTGATGCAGCAGTTCTCTCCAGGGAGGAACTAGAGCATAAAGTTTATGCGTCGTACTCTCGAACTGCACCGTATGGGCAGTTTGTGGATTACAGGTCGGAAGGAGATACCCGCTTAACCATAAACGGAAGCAGGCATTACAAAACACCGTATGGGGCTCTAGCGTCCGTCACAACAATCCTCTCGGCTACACAAGGAAATAAAGCTGCATTAGAGAGGTGGGCGGCAAAAAACCCAGGAGGCCGTGAAGCTGCTGCTGCACGCGGTACAAAAGTCCACTCCTTGATGGAAGAGTATCTTCTGGGAATCGAAAAGAACCCAACCCTTGAAGATGAGGAGATTGCTCAGTTCTGGGACGGGCTTCCTGAAAACCTTGACAAACTGGAGCGGGTGGTGTGGGCAGAGAACCCTGTCAACCCATCTGATTTTTCCTGGACCATGGGCGGTGATGGTATCAGCCGTGTTTGGCATCCTGGAGTAAAAGAAAATGAGACGTGGGGATGGGCTGGGGCACCAGATATTGTTGCCGAGTACAAAGGGAAAACTGTTCTTGGAGATTTAAAGACGAGTAACGGCCTGTACTACGGTCGGTGGCCTGGTCCTGAGACGCCAAAAAATGAATATGCCATGCGTCGATCTGGTTTTATGAAATATCAGAAATGCATGATGCAGATGGGAGCATACGCTATGGCGCTGGAGCATACGATCGGAATCGATCCAGAGCTTTTGATGATTTTTGTTGCAACTAGAGAGCGTTCCCAGGTGTTTGTTGTTCAGGGAGGTACTATCGAGAAGTACAAACAGAAGTGGTTGGATGCTGTTGCTAAGTACTACGGCGAGATTCTTCCGCAACAGCAGGCTGAGGCTTTTGAAATGGAGATTATTGACGGAGATAAGCAAGACTCACAGTGAGACTGGGCAGGTGCAAATGCATTCCCCGTACATTGGAATCACAGAAAAACTACAGGATTGAAAATGGGCTATCCTGGGAAGGTCGCCTAGCATCGGCCTGTCGTCAAATCCAAATCGCTTGAAATAAAACCACAGTGATCGTAGCCGCACCAGAACCCCAGCGCCCCGGTAAACACCTCAAGCCTGGACAGATTGATCTCAATCTGATTCCTTTGGATTGGGCTTTAACGCCGCTTAGGGAGAAACGTGCCTATGTGCCAGGGTGGACCTCGAAGCCACACTCTATTGAGCAGATCCGCGTAGAGCTGAATGAGGGCCGTGCCACAGGGGTAGGCCTGATGAGTGGCCAGTGGTCCAATGAGGGTGCGCTGATCTGGGTTGATATTGATGGGCCAGAAGCAATCCCTGCACTGGAAGAGCTGGCAGGTGGATCGATTTATACCATTTTCCCCCCTACGCTGACGATTTCGTCTGGTAAACCGGGTCGGATGCGTATGCTTTACAGCGTACCAGCAAGCAAAATCCCGCTGCTGCCGGACAAGGCGACTATCAAGATAGGTGTTCCGTCGTTCGAAATCCTGTTTCGCTCTAGGCAAGGAGCAATCATGGGGAGTCACCCGGAAACAGATGGCTATTTCACCATGCCCCACGGTGGTTTTGAGTTTGCTAAAAATCTTCCGGAAGTTCCTGAGTGGTTATATGAAGGAATCGGCCAAGCTTTTCCAACAAATAAGTATAGAAAACCTGTTAGGTCTGGAGTAATTACTCAAAACATCAACCTTCAATACGAAGAAGGATCTAAGTTTAAATTAGAAGAGGCAATTGAGGAGGCGAAGTCTTATCTTCCTTACTTGAGCATTGAAAGGGCAACTGACTACGAGGAGTGGCTTGCCATTGGTATGGCTCTTCACCAGGTCAGTGAAGATCTGTTGAATGCCTGGATTGAATGGTCGTCCCAAGCGGCGAATTTTGATCCTGAAGCCTGCAATGAGAAGTGGCGTTCGTTTGAGCGGTTGCCAGGGGGACCAAATCCTGATAATGGTAGAGGAATTCATACGTTGAAATCTAAGGCGAAAGAGGATGGATACCTTGAGCTGGGTGGATTTGTGGTTGAGTCGCCAGAAGAGTTGATGCAGCAGGCGCAAGAAGCGTTTGATGATGCTGATATGGACAGCGTTTCAAGCTTCGGTGCATTGGATCGGGCAATGCGAGCCATGATCGGTGTTACTGACGATTTCGGTGATGATATGGAAGAGGAGGTTAAGCAAGGTTCAAAACGTGGCCGCCCCAGGACACCTCCCGCTTCGGAGCTGGCAAACATAGTTACCGGGATGGTTAATGAAATCGGGTGGCGCTACGATCCGAAGTACGACACCTTTATGTTTTACCATCGCAGCAGGGGAATTTGGCGGCGAGAGGATTATCCCCATGAATTCCGCCACACTGTTCAGGATCTTTTTATTAGGGAGCGAGTTCCTACTCCCAGTGGATTTACAACTCACTTGATCAATGACGTCGTATCGCTGACTCAGGCGTACATTTCTCAACCTGATTGGCACGATGATGACGATTTACTTTCCTTCCATAACGGTGTTCTGGAAGTCAGTACAGGTGAGTTTCTTGACCATGATCCTGAAAATTATTTGGTCTGGGGCCTGGATTTTGATTATGATCCGCAAGCAAATCCTGGTCCAATTATTGACTGGTTGCGACGCACTCAATATGGTGACGAAGGTCGGCTCCAGGTTCTCAGGGCCTGGTTGAGAGCCTGCCTCGTCGGTCATGGTCACGAGATTCAGAGATTCCTGGAGGTCATCGGACCCGGCGGACGCGGTAAGTCCACTTTTGCAAACCTGTGTTGCGCTTTGGTTGGTACCGGCAACTACGCCAGCACTACTCTTAATCAGTTAGAGCAGAGTCGGTTTGAGATTGCCTCTATTAAAGGTAAGCGATTAACTCTGATTAACGATTCAGAGCGTTATGGTGGTTCCGCTCAAATCTTTAAGGCTTTGACGGGTGGTGATAATCTTCGCTTTGAGGAGAAAAACAAGAATGTCGGGGAACCCTTTGTGTACACAGGCATGGTTATGGTTTGCGCCAACGAGCCGATCCAGACCACCGACAACACGTCTGGCTTGACGAGGCGACGTCTTACTCTTGAGTTCAATCGTCCCCTGTACGACAAGAATTCAGAAGCAAAGGAGATGATTAAGCTTGATAACGGTATCGTAAAGGGCTTATGGAAGAATTATTTACCTGGGTTAGTGAACTGGGTTCTGGAAATGAGTCACAAAGAGATGAAGGAGTATCTACTCGATACTTACGAAAAAGTTCCGTCTCTTTCCAGGGTTAGAAATGAAATTTTGTTGAATAGTAATAACTTGATCGAGTGGTTGCAGTCGGAAATTGTTTATGTTGAGGGGCATGTCTCATCTGTTGGTAAGAAGATTCCAGCAGCTAAGGACGCACCAGAGAGGTATAACAACAGTGGCCACCACCTTTATGCAAGTTATTGCTCTTACGCTGAAGATACTGGCAGCAAGCCTATAGGTCAGAAGAGATTTATTGCTCTACTTCTGGACTGCTGCACCAATCAACTTGGTTTGAAAGATGTTAAACAGTTTAGTAAGTATGGTAGACCTTTTGTTATAGGTCTTGCTGTTCGATCTAGTGATGTGAAGTTTCAGTCCTATCCTACAATTCTTCCAGAAGGTAAAATTGAGTCTTAGTTTGTGTTGGTGAGTTTCTCTACCATCCGAAACAAGCCGTCAGCGTAAAAGCCCAGAACAATCCAGCCAACAACGAAGGAAATGATCGAAGCGTTTCTGTTGTGACGTGTTATTGCCAGGTCAATCAAGTTCTGAACTTCCTCTTTGGTAATTGAGTTCATTTCTTTTCTTGCTTTTTGGCCTTACTCCAGGTGCGATCGCCGGGGATGGGTTCCATGCCCACGTCCCAGTCATCATAGGTTTCTGAGTTTCTCAGAAGCTTGGCAACTTCTTGGATGTATTTTTTGATAAGTTCAGTCGGCATGGTCGCTGGTGACGATGCAAGGGAATCAGCCTAAGGTTATCAGGTTCCGATCAGACCATGAGCAATCAGGTCATCGACTAAGGCCTTGACACGTTCAGCCAATTGTTCAAGGGTAACAGTTGACGTTACAAATGTAGTCCTTGTTGCAGTACCGGTTGCAGCAGCCCAGCCAGTAACGCGGGCACCAACAACCTGGGTCCCATTGACTTCGTAAACCTTTCCGCTTGCTAGGTCAACATTCTCAGTGAAGACAGTTCCTGTAGAGCTGACCGTCAGGTGTTGAACACCGTTGGAAACAATACCAATGTCTCCGTTTGACGCGCAACTTACACCGCTGTCAGCGGAGTCAATGAAACTAAGGCCAGGAGCGGTTGAAGTTCCTCCGGGTAG
>Ga0208019_1001539_pt1 | contig 12205 bp, 7 predicted proteins | sample CB_VirMetaG_5_FD_184540 | JGI IMG/M metagenome (GOLD analysis project Ga0208019, IMG submission 184540) | Freshwater to marine saline gradient viral communities from Chesapeake Bay - CB_1508_1D Viral MetaG (SPAdes) (version 4) | ecosystem: Environmental > Aquatic > Marine > Coastal | place: USA...
GTGAACGCGCTGAACGTCTTGGCGCTCAGGGCGACCCCGGCCGCCGTGGCCTCGGTGGTCGCGGCCGGCGGGGACACGTCGTAGGTGGTCGCGCCGCCGCCACCGGACGGGCCGCCGCTAGCTCCGGTCGCGGGGTCGAAGCATGGGACGATGGGCATCGGCTACTCCTGCCAAGTGACGCAGGACTGTGCGAAGTTCGGCGTCCCGCCGTCCACCTTCGCGAACAGGTACAGGTTGCCGTTGCCCGGCCCCGCGAGGATCTGGAACAGGGGCAGGTCCACCGAGAAAGCAGCGCACGCGGAGGTGGTCGTCGTGATGCCTGGGACGATGGTGGCCTCAGTGTCGGGCACGAGGGTGTAGTCCCCGTCGGCGTCGGCACACACGCGGATCGTCACCTTCGTCGCGGCCCCGATGTTCGTGAGCCGCACGTGAATCCCGTTGACGATGCCTCGGAAGTTCCGCTTCGCAGCCATCAGCGGCGCGAGCTGCTCGTTCAGGTCGTGCACGTGAACGTCAGCAGTGGCAAACGCGGTCCCGAGGACAGGCGGGACAGCGGGGGCCTGCACGGAGTCGTGCAGGAAGTGAGTGATTCGCGTGGGCATTGGGGTTCCTCCGCATGCTTGGACGGCTGCCGCGATTCTACCGCGTCTGCGATCCGGCCGCCTCGGCGAGCTGCGCCGCGACCCGCGCTTCCCGCGCCTCGAGGCCCGTCGGTGCAGTCGTCAGCGGCGTCACCGCTCCAACGACGCCCGGGAGCCCCTGCGGCAGCGCCGGGCCGGGCACCATCACGCCCTCGGTCGTCTCGAAGCCGAGCGCCTCCGCCAGGTCGCGCCCTGCGGGTTCGAGGGCCGCCCCGAGGCGGAGCGCGGTGTCTGTCGGCTCGGCCAGCGGGAGCGCTCGAAGCGCCTTGATGGCGCGGATGCCACGGTTGGAGGGCTTGATGACCTGGAACCCGTCCTTCCCGCCCGTGGCCTCGTTGCCCTTCACGCGAATGTAGGCCACGCCCTCGGGCGGCTGGGTGCCCCAGTAGAGCGTCGACCTCGAGGGCTTGCCCTCCCGGTCGTACACGACGAGCGCATCCTCAGGCGGAGGCTTGACGTACACCGGGTCGAGCATCGCGTGCATCGACTCGAAGACGCCCCGCTGCCGGTCCGGGTCGACAGCGTCGGCGAGCAGGTAGGTCGCGAGGAAGGTCTGCTCGTCGGTCAGGCTCTCGACGTTGACCGCGCCGGGGTCGTACATGCCGCCCTCGTCGATGCCGCCGATGATGTCGAGCGCCCCGTACACCTTCTCCAACACGTCGCTCGCTGCCTGCTCTCCGGTCACCCCGATGCCCTCGGCGAGGTACTGGCCTCCCCCCTCACCGCTGCGCCGCGCCGCCTCGAGCAGGGTCGCCCCGACGTAGTTGAGGTTCTTCGCGATGTTGAGCCCGGTGCCGAGCGGCGTGAACAGCGGGTTCGTCGGCCCGTAGAACGCCTGCTCTTCGCCGGGGATGGTGAACAGCGTCGTGAGCTCCTTGTCACCGCCGAGCCCGTAGGGGTCCGCCGCCTGGGCGCGCTTCCGGTGCAGGCGGAGCACGCGGCCCACGTTCGACGGGTTGCGCGCGACGGCGTCCGCGACCTCGGCGAGAAGCTGGTAGTGCGTTGTGGCCGTCGCGAAGAGCTGGCCGATGTAGTCCGACACCACGTCGGGCGTCGCGCCGAAGTCGAGCTGTGACCGACGCGCGAGCCGAGCGGCCTCGGCCGGGGGCTCACCACCAGCCAGGGCGCTCTCGAACACCGCGCGACGGAACCCGAGCTCGATGGCCTCAGCCCAGCGGAGTCCCATCGACCGCGTCGCCGGGTTGAAGGCGTCGAGCCATCGTTGAGCCCAGGCCCCCTTGCCCTGCTCCTTCGCGACGCGGCGGGCGTTGACGAGCAGGTCATTCGCGAGGCTGCCCACCCGCTCTGTGTCGATGGCGGATGCCCCGAGGCCGTACACGTCGAGCAGCTTGGTGATGTCGTCGCCCGTGTAGACCACACCGTCCGGGGCCTCGATGACGCCACCGTAGCGCCGCGCTTTCCACGCCGACGGGTTGAGCCGCCGGCCGGCCTGGGCGAGGGCTGCCGCCGTCCTGTCGAGGCCGATGGTGAGCACGCTGAGGATCGGGGCCTCGACCAGGCGCCCGAGCACGAGCGGCAGGTTCGGCAGGCCGTACCCGTAGCGCGTGCCGTAGATGACGTTGCGCACGAACCTCGCCCCGTCGGTGACGAGGTCCTTCGCGAACTGGCCCCAGCCGGCGCGTTCCTTGACGGGGACGGAGTCGAGCAGCGCCGCGAACTCTTCCCCGTTCTCCGCAAGCTTCCGCTCGAAGTCGGAGGCCGCCACGTCGTAGTGCCGGGTGATGTTGTCGTCGAAGAAGCGGGCGGCCTCGGTCCCTGCTGGGCCTGGCGTCGGGAGCGCGCTGCCGGCGCGGGCCGTCGGGCCATCGAGCCCGCGGAGCAGCTCGAGCTCGCCGCTCGGGTTCGTGAGGCCAGCCGTGACGCCCTCGAACTCGCGCCCGAGGCGGGCGGCTGCCTTCCTCATCCCCTCTTCGATGTAGACCTTGAGCAGCGCCTTCTGTGCGTTGTTCTTGCTCAGGGTGCTCGACACGAAGGACGCGTTCGTGAGCCGGTCCCAGCCGGAACCGACCAGCCGTTGCGCGACGAGCGCCTTGTCCACGTCGATGAGCCCCTGCACCGTCACCATCGGCACGTCACCATCGAAGAGGGCCTCGACGCGGGGCCAGAGGGTCGCGGGGTCCTTCTGGTAGATGGAGCCGAGCACCTGTTTCCAGACGGTCTCGGGCGTCACGTCCCTGGCCGCGAGCGTCACCATCTCGTCGAGCGCTTTCTCGACGCTGCCGAGCTCCTTCGCCAGGCCGGCGAGCAGCTCCCCAGCTTGGCGGTACGTGCTCGTCGCGCTGGCCCGAATGTCCTCGATGGCCCGCTCGACGGACAGCGGCGCGCGCTCCGCGAGCTTGCCGCCCACGGCTCGGACGCGGCGAGAAATGCGGGAGTCGAGCAGCTTCGGGTTGTCCGCCCGGCTGACGTACTGCTGAAGCTCGGACAGCTCGAAGGCCGAGCGTGACGCGCCGCGGCCGTAGTGCCTCGCGTTCGCCGCTCGGACCTGCTCCAGCGCAAGGCGTAGGTCCTGCGGCGGCACATCGTCCCAGGAGTCGTACCTCCCCAGCCTGGTCACGGGCGTGTCTACGCCACTGCCGGCGAACTTCCCGGCGATCTCCTTTGGCGTCGAGCGGTAGAAGAGCGCGGTGAAGGTGTCGGGGGGCATGTCCGAGTGCGCTCGTGCAAAGTCGGCGAGCGCGTTGCGCACCGGGGCCGACCGCGCGAAGCGAGCCGCGGCTTCCGCGTCCTCGAGGCCGAGCCGCTCCGCCTGCTCCGCGAGGTCGATGAGTCGCTGACCGAGCGGCGCATCGCCGAGCTCATCACGAGCACGACGGCCGAGGTCCGCGAGCCCCTCCACAACCTGGGCCTCGTTGCGCTGGAACACTCGACGCACGGCTTGATCCGTGAGCCGCTTGATCTCGGGGGCCAGCTTCGTCGGCGCCGCGATGGTGTCCGTGACCATCGTGTAGGAGTCGGGGACGTTCCGCACGATGCGGGTGAGCATGCGCCCCTTCGTCGGGGCGTCGGACGGGAGAAGAACCTGACGGCCGACGGGCTCACCGACCGCGCCGCCGATGACGCGCGCCAGGCCCTCGGGGGTGTTGACCTCGGGGGCCTCGCGGATCGCGGCGATGGCATCCGCCTTCTGGGCCTCGGTGAGGATTCCATCCGCCGTCACGGCCTGCTCGGCCACGCGCCGCACGAGGCGGGAGTCTGCGGCCGGGGTGTCGGACAAGGCCGCGACGTAGTCCGCCACGCTGTCGAGCACGCGGTAGTTGCGCGCGTCCGCGAGCTTGATGAGCGCGTCGCCGCCGCCCCTCAGGAACGGGGTGGCCACGCGCCGCCCGACCCGCGCCGCCGTGCCGGGACCGGCCGGGAGAGCCATCGAGGCGATGGTGCCCACGACCCAGGCCGCATCCTCGTCGCCGTAGGCCTCGGCCATCTGGCTCGCGACCGCCGGGGAGTCGCGGAACTCGTCGCCGAGGCCTCGCCCGACCGCCACATCTCGGGACAGCGCGACGAGCACGTTCGGGTCGTCGGACGCCGTGCGGAGGCCGGCGGGGTCGAAGGTCGTCTCCTTCCGCTGCTCGCGGGTCGTGGCCCCTCCAGGCAGTGGAGCGACCGCGAGGGGGATCTTGTCGTCGACCCAGTCGAAGGCACGGGTCACGGCGTCAACACCGCCCAGCTCCGCCGCCTTGCCGATGAGTCGCGGAACCGTCGTGGCGAGCCGGAAGGTGTCGCGGTTGCTCACGGTCTCGGGCAGGCCGACGAACTCCCTCACCTGCGACAGCTTGTAGCCCAGGTCCTCGGGGTCGATGGGCTCCCCCGTCTCCGGGTTGGCCTCGTAGCCGAGCGCCCCGTACATGATTGAGCCGAAGGTGTTCTCCAGCCAAGCGGGGACGCTGCGGAGCGTGGCCGCGAGCGGGGATTCGTAGACGGCACCCGTGCCCGCCTTGCGCGACATCACGCCCGTGATCGCGCTCTCGGGGGCCTCGAACTCGGGCGGCTCTTCGCCGCGCTCACGGGCCTCTTCCGTCAAGCGGCGCTGGCGCTCCAGCTCTGCGCCACGAGCTCGGGCCTGCTCTTCGGTCATCACGGGCTGCTGGGCGAAGGCCTCGACGGCCTCCTCGCCGGCCGTGGGCGGCCGGATTTCCCCGCTCGGGTCGTAGTACAGCCGCTCGACGAGGGGCTCACCCGTCGGGGTCGGGCCGGCGACCTCGGCCTGACGGATGCGGGTCGGGCGGAAGATGGGGGCCACCAAGGGGGGCGTCGCGAGACGGAGGGGCTCACCTTGCCCGACGCGCGTGACGAACTCGCGGATCTGCTCCTGCCGTGCCATCTCGGCCGCACGACGCTTCCGGTACTCCGCCTGAACGGCCTCCTGCTGCTCCGCAGGGGACAGGCGCGGGTCCGCAGCCATCGACTGGGCACGCTCCAGCGCGGTCGCCTCCGCTGCCTCACGGCCAGCCATCACCACATCAAGCCGGGGCTCGAACTCGGGGTAGCCGAGGGGACGCCGCGCCAGCTCGGGAGCAGGCGCGGGAGACGGAGCTTGAGCGATGAACGCGAGCGCCTCTTCGTCGCTCACGTCGTCGCCGAACTCGTAGACCTCGCCCTCGAAGTCGAACCGCTTGGGCATCTGCTACTCCACGAAGACGAGGTTGCCGTTCGCGTCTCGCGCGACCTTCCGCACACGGGGAGCGGCGGCGGGCGGCCCGGCGATCGGCGCCGTGGCCTGAATGACCGTCTCACCCATGTCGAGGCGGGGCATCCGCGCCTCGACGCGCGAGCGCTCTTCGGCCGTGGCTGGGCCGTAGAGCCGCGCCGCGCTCGGCAGAGGGCCAGGAGCCGGGGGAGCCATCACCGGAGCAGCAGCGGCCGGCTGAGGCGCGGCGGCTGGGGCCGGGGCGGCAGGCCGGCGGACTCGGACCTCCCGACGCGGGGCCGGGGCGCGCGCTGCTTCGGGAGCCGGCGCGGGAGCGGGGGGCGTGGCCTGGCCGAACAGATACGGGGACTCGTCGTAAGCCCCCTCCTGAACGCGGCCGAGCTCCGCGCTGATGCCCAGCTGGCCCGCGCGCTCCGCTGAGGCTGCCGCCTCGCGACGCTCCGCGCCGAGTCGAGCAAGCTCTTCGGACCCGCCGTAGGGAGCCAGCCGCCGCTCTTCGGCACGGGCCGCGGCGTAGCCACGGAGCGCGCTCATCGCGGTCTGCCGCGCCTCTTCGGGGGACTGCCCCGCCGCGCGGGCGCGAGCGTAGACCTGCCGGGCCTCCGGTGCCGCCTGCTCGATGTCCTCTTGCCGCCGGGCCTCCTGGCCGAGCCGGTCCTTCTCGGCCTTGAGGCGGTCGAGCATCTGGTACTCGCGGTTCAAGAAGTCCTTCTGCTTCCGCTTGAACTCCGCATCCTTGCGACTCTGCTCGGCCTGGAGCTCGAGCTGGGTCTTCGGCTTGGCCCCCTCGCGGCGCTGCCGGTCGAGAGCCAGGGCGAACCCGATGGCGTCCTCCAGCTCTTCCCCCTTGAGGGTCTTGCCGAGCTGCTTCTCCAGGTCGGAGACCCTCCACTCAGTGCCCGAGGCCTCGTACTGCTCGAGCAGCTTCGCGATGCCGCTCTGGGTCTTCGTCGCCGGGACGAGGGCCTCCCCCTGCACCTGCTCGATGAGCCGATCTGCTGCCGGCGCGTACTTGTAGAGCGCGGTGCCGTAGTACTCGACGTAGGGGTCGTCCGGGTCGATGCCCCGCTCCTTGAGCAGTCGACGAGTGCGCTCAAGGGCCGGGTCGTCGTACTGCGGGCGGATGCGGTTCACCTGGGCCTGCGCGTCGGCGACCTTGCGCGCCTGGTCGAGGTACCGCTCTGAGAAGAACTTCCGGTCAGCCTTCTCGTAGCCGCCCGTGGCCTTCGCCTCGGCGTAGACGGCCTGGGCCTCGGTGAAGGCCTTGTTGAGGTCCGCCGGGTCCGCAGCCGGGAACCGGGCGGCCAGCTCTTCGACCGTGGCCGTGCCGTCGTCGAGAAGGCTGACGTAGGCCCGAAAGGCGTCCTCCTTCGTGGGGAACACGCCGGGGACCGACGACGGCGTCTGGCGGCGCTGCTGAATCACGCCGTAGCCCTCGGCACCGCCCGCGATGTCGCCGAACTCCACGATCTCGACCGCGCGACCGACGCGCGCAAGCTCCGCCTCCTGCTCACGGGTCAGGGCACGAGCGCCAGGGACGCCGGACGGAGTCGGGGCGCGCTGACGCTGGCCGATGGTGGCGCGGAAGTCTGCGATGACCTTGGGGTTCGCGCCCTTCCGCTGCGCCTCGCGGACAACGGACTCAACGGCCTCGGCCGTCATCCGGTTCGTCTCGGCAGCATCACCGCGTGCGATCTGGTCGAGGGCCACGCCGATGGTCGCCCCCGTCGCGGCGTCGAGCGCCTCGGCGGCGAAGCCGGGCGTGCGGGTCGCGGCACGCAGCTCGGCCCCAGCGACAGCGCGAGCACGAGCCGCCTCGCGGACGGAGGCGTCGGTGTACCGGAGCAGCTCGAGGGCCGCCTGGTCCGCCGAGTCCACCTTCGACAGGTCCACGTCGAGCGCGTTGAGCTCGGAGCGCATCTGCTCGAGGTACGACCGCTCGGCCTGGTACCGCTGCTGCTCGTCTGCGATGTCGGTCGTGATGCGCTTGAGCGCGGAGGCGTGCCGGTACCGGGCGGCGTAGGCGTCGCGGAAGCGGTCGGAACGAGTAGCCATCATCAGCCTCGGGAACGGTAGGCCCCGGCAGTGCCGGTGGCGCGGAGGGCGCGGAGCAGCTCTTCGGTCGTCGGAGCGGCCTCGAGCTCGGCGAGCTGCATCTCCCGCTGGAACGCCATCTGGGCTTGCTGCTGGGGCAGCTCGGCGGCGGCGCCTGCCACGTCGGCCAGGCCGCCGGTCAAGGCCTGCACCGTGGTTGCGCGGCGCTGGGCGCGGGCGTCACGGAGCGCCTCGATCTCGGCCTCCTGCACCGCTCGGGCCTGCATGTCGGCCTCCGTCATCGCGGAGCGGATCGCCTCGGTGGCTTCCTGGCCCGTGGTGGCCGCTGCCTGCTCTCGAAGGAAGATGTCCCTGCCCGACACCGCAGGACCGCGCATCGCGGCTTCACGGGCGCTCTGAGCCTCCTGCTGACGGAGCATCGCCCCACGCTGCGCCGCGCCGAGCCCCTCGACACGGGCGAGCTCCTGCTCAGTCGCCCCGAGGGTGCCCTCTTCCTTCATCTTCTCCAGCTCGGCGAGCCGCTCCTTGTCCTCCTTCGTGAAGAGCTGCCGGGCCGCGATAGCGCCGCCCGCGCCACGGGTGAGGGCGCCGGCCGCTCTCGCGCCCGCCGAGATGCCCAGGAGTGCGCCGATTCCGAGTGCCATCGCAGGCTCCGTCAGTCGTAGGTGGTCTCGATCGCGACGCCCCAGTTCAGGACGCTCACGCGCTCGATGTAGGAGAGGGTTCCGAGGCCGACAGTGTACCGAGCAGGCCCGGTGGTGGTGTCGAGGTACACGCCGTTGTGCGCCCCGTACCCCAGGTAGGTGTACGGCTGGTCCGCCCCGTAGGCGTTCGCGGTTCCGTTCTCCCAGCCGTTGTAGTTGTTGACGACCTCCTGGCCCCAGGTCGCCTGCGTGAGCCCGGTGTTGCCGATGTAGGGCGCGAACCAGACGTACCGCTCGTCCGTGCCGGGGCCGCGTGAGCCGTCGTCGGGGCCGGCCTCGACCTCCACGAACCAGTGGAACAGGATCGTCGCCGCGCCTCGAATGTCGACCTGGAACGCTGTGCCGGGGACCTGCTCCCACCTCTGCGCACCCGTGTAGCGCCGGCCGGTCAGGGCGCTCGTCGAGAAGGTCACGCGCACCGTCGAGCCGCCGCTCCACTGGCCGCCCTGGTGGCCCGACACGCCGTGCTGGATTCCCGTGATGGCGTTGAACCCGGGCTGCTGGACGTGCCGGCGGTCGACGAACTTGCCCGCGAGCAGGTCAGCGCCGCTGACGCCCTCGTGCAGGTACACGCGGAGCGCGTCGGTGTTGCCCTGCACGTCGGCTGCGGTCAGTGCCGTGCCGTTCGCGAAGGTGTTGGGCTTGGTGTAGGCCATGGGTCACGCGATCCGCTGGTGGAGGGCCGAGAGCCGGCCCTGGGACACGTCGAGGGAGCAGGTCCCCCCGAGTGCTGTGAAGTCGAGGAGCTGGTTCACGGAGGCCGAGAAGCCCGCGTGGTAGATGCCGCTGATCACCACGCGGAGCCCGTAGATGGTCACGGAACCAGACGAGGGGCTGTAGAAGTAGTGGCCCGTGACGCCCATCCACTTCAAGTCCTTCTGCGTCGGGGCGCTGCTCATCACTCCGTCGTTCGCGTGGCCCTCGGGGCTGTACTCCAGGTAGGCCGGGATGACGCTCGACGCCGCGAGCTGCGTGACGCTCGTGGGACCGGACTGGAAGTCGTTCTGACCCGGCACCGCCGCCCAGCCCGTCGCGAGCGTCGGGTCGGTGATGTTCCACTGGAGATGCGCGACCCAGCACGCGAGGCAGTCGTTCAGGTCCGTCGAGCCCCCGGAGCCGTTGTCGATGGCGAGCGCGCCGTACTCGGGCGCGGCGTAGGGACGCCCCGTCACGTTCGGCTCTGCCCCGAAGTTCCAGTACACCCGGAGCACCTCCCCCGCGGCCACCGTCCAGCCAGCCAGCCCGCTGAGGCTCAGGCGGCCGTTGCCGGCCCCCCCGATCTCGGTGAGGGTCGGAGGGCTGGCGGCCATGCAGGCGATGTTCTGGGGCGTGCTGTGAGTCCAGGAGCCAGTGCCGATGAGCTCCGAGTCCGAGTTGAGGGTGATGACCCCGTTCGACTGAATCTGCGGCAGGTCCACGGACCCGATGCCGTGGTTCGCCACGTCGAGGGCTCCCGCCTGGGAGTAGTCGTCGAACCTGTTGTTGAGGTCCGTGGCGTCGATGGTGTCCCCGGCATTGATGCGCGGGCGGTTGATGCGGCTCATGAGGTCACCTGTAGCGAGCGATGGCGAGGGCCTTGCAGCCGAAGAGGTGCGCCTGCATCAAAGGCTTCACGGGGGCGCCCTGGGACACGATCGCGTCGTCCTGGCCCGCCTGGGTGAAGCGGAAGTCGAAGTCAACGGGGAGGTCCCCGGCCGGGTACAGCCCGGTCCCGAAGGTGCGGAAGTTGCTCATCGAGCGCGCCGCGCCGATGTTCTCGACCATCGTGATGCCACCAACGCGGATCCGCAGTCCGAGGTACTTCGGGTTCGGTGGGTGGTCGTTGTTCGCGGTCTGCGAGAAGGCCAGGAACACCGCCGCGATGCCGCTCCACTCGATGAACAGGTGCCCGCCCCGGAAGCCGGTGAGCGTGAGCGTGTGAGCCGTGGCCCAGCCGCCGTTGTAGTTCTGGTACTGCAAGGCGCGGAACTGGTAGCCGATGGTGTCGGCCGCTTCGGAGCGGAAGTTCGTCTGCTCGCCCTGCGTGTTTCCCGAGCCCCAAAGCGGGTTGTCGGTGTTCGTGAGCCACACCTGCCGCAGCGTGTTGTCCGAGATGTTCGAGGCGCTGTACTGCCCGTCTGGGGTCTGGGTGCGGTCGAGCGTCGTGATGGCGGACTGCGAGACCCGGAGCTCGGCGTTGAGCTGGTTGGAGTCCGCGAGCTGCGACGATCGCGCCTGGTGTTCGGTCCAGTACTTCATCTCAAACCCGCTTGCCTGCGATGGTGCTCGTCCCGGGCATCTTGTACTCGACCTCGGCCCCGACCACGACGAAGTCGTCAGTGCTCACGAGCTCCCACTTGAACCAGGCGCACGACTGCTGTGCCACCGGGATTCGGAGCGGCACGAGGCGCGGATCGTCCCACTCGTCCGTGCCGAGGACCGCCGTGTCGTAGACGGGTTGGTCCGCCGAGTCCGGGGGCTGGCCGAGGAACTCGCGGTTCGCGCCGCCGGTCCGCTCGAAGTCCTTGTAGGCGTAGGTCTTGACCGTGACCGAGCCAGCCGTGAGCAGCCAGAGGGTGACGTACTGCACCCGCTTCTGGAGCTGCGCATCGCCGAGGTTCATCCACGCCGACTGAAGCTTCGAGGTCGGCGGGCCGTTCTCGACGTAGGTCTTGACCTCCTCGCCTTCGAGGAATCCGCCCATCGCGCGACGAGCCGAGAGCACGAAGAGCCCGGCCTCAGAGTCGGCCCCGGCCTCCGTTCCGGTGTTGTGGCCGAAGATGAGGTTCCCGTTGAAGGTCCGGTCGAGCGAGCCGACAGGGAAGCCGGTGCGCGTGCTCCAACCCTCCTTCTCCGTGTGGAACACGACGCCCAGGTTCGGCCGGTCGTTGCCATCGGCCGGGAAGTAGCAGTGGTAGGCCCGCTCCTTCGCGCTGTACCGACCGACGGACCTCGCCGAGCAGTCGGGCGTGAGTCGCTGGAGCGTGCGCTTGATGGGCTCAGACAGGCGGATGACGGTCATCTCAGATCCGCCGTCGAAGCCGCCCGTGAGCGCGTAGATGCCGTCGTCGGCCAGGAACACGACCCCGAGGCCGGGGACCTGGTCCACGGTGTTCGGCGCGCACGGCGTCACCTGCGAGGACACCGTCGTTGCCGTGAAGCCTGCGGTGTAGTCGCCCCGGACGATGTCGACACCGTTCTCGCGGAGCACGACGAGCACGTTGTAGTGGGCGAAGAGCCGGATGATGGCCCCGCCCGGTGCCGCGAGCCGAAGGTAGTCCTCCGCGCCGAACTGGTGCATCCGGCCGGGCTTCGAGAAGAAGACCGTGTAGGGGTCGTTCGCGCCGCCGTCGAGGAACAGGCAGTCGCCGAACACCGCCGACGACCGCGCCGTCCGAGCCGGGAAGGGCTGGGAGTCGTTCAGCGAGGGGGCCTGGGCCCCGACGGCCGAAGAGCGGTACGGGTCGAACCAGAGCTCATCGACGTTGTTGTTCACCGAGTCGAGGAAGTAGTAGTCGAGGTCGCCGTAGGTCGGGCTGTCGAAGCTCTGGTTCTGGGTCCGGTAGATGCGCCGCGCGACCGTGCCTGGAGGCCCGAGGGGCAGCCTCATCCCCGTGCAGTAGCGGAAGCCGTAGACGCCCGCCTCGAGCTGCCACTTGACGAAGCCCTCACCGGACAACGGGCTCTCACTGCCGTCGGCCTTGACGAAGCTCACCTTGTAGTTGAACTCGGCCTCCTGCCCAGCCGTCGTGCCCGTGTTCTTCGCGAAGCCGAGACCGTACTCACCGGGGCGCGAGATGCCGCCGGGATCAGAGGGCCACCACAGGTTGAGGTAGTCGCCCGTGGCCGTCGGAGAGGTCGGGGCTGTCGAGCTCGTGGCGCCGCTGACTGTCGTCACGCCCATCAAGTCGGGCGCGGGAGGGGCTTGCGAGAAGCCTAGGGGCTCGACGAGCTGCGCCGCGAGGGACGCCGCCGAGAGGACAGAGGCGCGGGGCAGCGGCCAGCATCGGACGACGACAGGCGCGTCGCGCCCGTTCGTGACGAGCACGCCGTCTGACAACACCGTGTAGACGGACCCGTACTCGTTGGGCGCTGGGATGGTGCGACCGCCCTGGAGGGCGAAGAGGGTGCCCGCCGTGCCGACCTCGTAGAACAAG
>Ga0208019_1001540_pt1 | contig 12205 bp, 15 predicted proteins | sample CB_VirMetaG_5_FD_184540 | JGI IMG/M metagenome (GOLD analysis project Ga0208019, IMG submission 184540) | Freshwater to marine saline gradient viral communities from Chesapeake Bay - CB_1508_1D Viral MetaG (SPAdes) (version 4) | ecosystem: Environmental > Aquatic > Marine > Coastal | place: USA...
TCAGGGTCTTCGGTCTTAACATAATCAGATATATACATATCCAATGCCTGATTTGTAATATCAGTACGTTCAGCCTGTTGCTTTGTCCATACAGCCGTCCGACCAATACTAAACCTCTGTTGCATCTTACCATTCAAACGCAACTTAATATTTTGACGCTGAGATGGTGTTAAGCCGCCAAGGCCATCAATGTCTTGGTCGAGTCCCTGCTGAAACTCCCTAGCCCTAAAGTTAAATCCTTCAATAGTTCTGACGCCCGGATTTGCTATAAACTCATCCGCACGATTAGCATATTCAATTAACTTTTCGTTATAAACTCTGTCAGCTTCAGCCTTCTTTTCTGCCTCACCAAAACGAAATGCAATATTCCCTGCTTGTTCTGCTAGACCAGCCAAAGCACGACCTGGCGCTGTAAATGCACCAACATCTGCCCTCGGTGATAATGTGCCAGCCGCTAATTGTACTGCTGACCCCATTCCTTGATTATATAACGGTATCTTTGGCATGATTTATCCTACATCATTAGTGTGGCTGCTTTTTCGCCACCAGAAAGCAAAGATTGATAGGCTTGGGTTCTAAGTGAAGCGGCTCTAGCTCTGCCTTCTGCCCTTGCTAGGGTAGCTTCAGCCTCTGCTGCGGTTGCAGCAACGTCAGCCGCATACTGTATTTTCAGCGCATCCATCTCAGTATTAAAGTAAGTGTCAGCCAAGGCTTGTAATGGGCTACCAGACATTTCAATGCCTGATGCGGCAGTAGCCACACGCTGGGTGGAAACTAAACGCTTTGATTGCCTACGAAGATTAGCCTCTTCCTCAACTTTCTGGCGAGCAACAAGAATAGCCTCGTTCTCACGAACCTTAGCATTATACTCAGCCGTTTGACGAGCAGCTTTTGCAGCGGCTTGGTTGCCCTTAAATCCTAAGAATCCGCTAGCCGCTGATGCACCAGCCGCGATGGTTACTGGGTCCATTACATCACCCTCGCCATTCTAAAATAGTTCGTACCGTCAGGGCCAAACTTTTTCATAACACCCTCTATCTCAAATCCTAGCCATTCAGCGAATCTAACAGATTGTGCGTCATTTGTATGCACACTTGCTTGAACACGCCACATAGCATTATCGTCCATTATAGTATCAAACAGCCTATCTGTATATCTTGCAACAGTTACAGGTTTGTCATACGCATTCTTTGACATAACAAGCCAACCTTCACCAACACCGTCCCACATCATATGGACACCACCGCAAACAATAATCTCATCGCCATCCATTAATGTGTAACCATCAACATCAGACTTATTCTCAAATGCCTTTCTAGCCGACAACGGAAAGTCAAACATTGTCTCAATGTCCATTATATGCTGGGTGTCAAACTTAACCAAATTAAGCATCAAACGTATTAGACCTTCTCATAATAGCAGTAACTGTCATCGGCAATGGCTGTGTTTGCCGCACAACAATCCGCGCATCATTGTCATATCCTGATGGGAAGAATATTTCTTTATCGCCTGTGAAAATTGGCACGGCCTCATCCATGGGCATACTTGAATCACGGAACGGAATGCGGTCTAAGTTATCAAGGTCTGGGCCAAGTTCTGCCCCAACAGACTCAAGGAAACGAATAGTTACGCCGTGTATCCGCTTTATCTTGCCCTGCGATACGCCATCATTACCGCCAGCCTCTAGTCGCAATGTCTCAAGTATTGATGTATACCCATAACCGATATGCACCTTCTCAGCGTCTCTATCTAGCGTAATTGTACCACCCGATACCACCTTGTCTGCGTGCGCCGAGCCATCTGCCAACACGGAAACTGTTTCCCCCTCTAAGTGGTTCAGGCCAGTAATCGTGCTGGTAGCAGAGCCATCATAAGTTAGGCCAGAATCAACAAAAAACGCATTCTCAATAACCGCATTAAATTGTAGTGGCTTTAAGTATTCAATGTGCCGCACAGTATCGCCATCAATAGTACGCTGAACCGCTACATATACTTGGTCTTCAGCGCCTGATGGAATAGCGGTAATGCTTTCCACAATGCCAGAGCCACCCAAAGAATGTGTGTGCCAGCCAATAGCAGCATTAGCCCGGTCATAAGTTAGGCCAATAAGCCGTCCATCTGTGTGAACAAACCAAAGGATTAACTCAGGTTCTTGCTGCCAAACCATGTCAGTTAGACCGCCACGAGGAATGTGGTCAGCAAGGATAGTCAGGTCAACGCCAAGCAAACCGTCCGTGTCCAAATCAAAGGTAATCTCTTTGACCTTTTCTTGCCCCTTCTGAATAAGGATAGTAGAGTTGCCAGCCCGAAGCGGTCTTACCTCGGATGAGCCAAAGGTTGTCTCGCGCAATACGTTGACATTTGTTGGGGTAACTGGCTGCGTTCCTGCTCCACCTGACAACGTAAACTCTGAGCTGGTTGTTAATATCTGCAAGAAACGTGCTGGTAAAAGATGCTTGATAACATTCACTCGGTCTGATGCAATCGTTACATTTACTGCCGCATCATCTTCTGTGCCGGGCTTGTGATTTTCAAAGTCTGCCGATACAGAGCCAAAGATAGTTTGTGGCTGACCTGTTGTGCCAGCAAAATATAGCCTTTGCTCATAAAAGCCTACCGCCCTTGGGTATCCGTTTATTAAACCAAACGCGCCCTCAGACCATGTTTTTACGCCAACGGATAAACCAGCGCTTCCACCACTAGAATATGTTGTGTATCCAGTAGAGTCTACTCCAGATAATTGGAATGTATTTGTAGTTGCGCCAGCAACCGTAAAAACTAAATTATTAACCTCGGTCATGCCAACAACATTGCGAATAATAATCTTTTGCCCATTAGTAAAACCATGAGACGATGCAGTTACTACCGCTGGATTAGCTTTTGTTATGCCAGTGATTGTTGCGGTTAAATCTGCAACGTGGTTATCTGAAACACGCTCAATAACTTCTACCGTAGCAATATAACCAGATGTAACGCCTGTTATTTTTACATAACCGCTTCCATTATGTTGATACTCCCACTGAGTAAAGCCTGTTGAGCTATCGTGATAAGACTCAGTACCCTCAAGATGCACTGGTGGAGTGCCTCCTGTTGTGGTTGTTGAGCCTGTTACATTCTTATAAACATTATCCTCATAATAAACCAAGTCATTATTAGCGTAAGTTTCGCCAGCAGCCCAAATCTCATGATTAATTTCTACTGGCTTTCTGAAACGAAATAATAAGCCTATGTGGTTAGCAGTAAAATAATCTGTGCTTGATGTCATAATCACACCAGTGCCGGGTGCTGCTGATGATAACTCCATCGTAGTATCTGTGATGTTTTCATCTAAATATGGGCCATCAACAAAATCCACATCGGCTAATGTAAAACTGCTAGCAGTTGTTCTTGTCAGTTTTGCAGGAGCGTGGTCTTTATGCGCCAAGTAAAGCACATCAGCAGACTGAGCATAGTTAATCTCAAATATATCTGTCACGCTGTAAGAAGTAGCTACTTCGACTATTTTGCCTACTGTGCCTCCTGATGTGTATGCTGTGTAAGCAGAACCATCAACGCCAGATAACTCAAAAGTATTTGTAGTCGCGCCAGCAACAGTAAACTCAAGATTGTTTATCTCGGTCATGCCGCCAACGCCGCTAATAAATACACGGTCGCCATTAGATAAGCCGTGAGCGTTAGCCGTAATCACAACAGGGTTAGCTGATGTCGCACCAGTAATGTTAGTTGTGGCTTCTGTCAGTATGCCACCGTCTTTGAAGAACCTGATATAGTTCGCACCAAACTCAAGCACATATGCTTGCTCGTCTGAATACTCAAAGTTCACCAAACGCACCTTACCGCCATCTTTGCTTCTACCAGCAAAGTAAGTCCCCGGTCTGCGTGTTGCGCCGCCAGACGGAAATACAAGCATATTGCTCAGAGTTTGAGCTGCCTCGTTGTATTTCTGTAAGTCAATCCGGCCCTCTAAGCGCGGAGAGATTTCACCAGACTTAAAGTTGGTTACAATGGTTGATACTCGCGCCATCTTAGAACCTTATGTTAATAAAGTCGTCAGCAACAATTTTGTCAGGAACACCCTCGACCGCATCCATAGAGCGAGCCTCACGCATTCTCTCTTCATAAACAGCAAACATCTGCTGTGATACGCTGGTACTACCTGTAATTGCATAAGCCGTTTCTGCCGCTAACTTAGTAGCAATCGTGGAAGATAATAGGGAATCATATTGCTCAGTGTCGGTGATGCGTCCAATATAAACAATCCGGCAAGTGCCTTCATCCGTAAGAACCTTACGCCCTTCAATCTTAAACATAGCCTGAGAGTCATACGCTGCAATCTCGCTATCAACATTTGATGTAAACAGCGATAGCACACGCAAGCAGTATGGGTCTGTCGGTAAGGTAAATTGGTTGGTAAACCCAAAGGCAGGAGATTCGGAATCTTTGGCTAGTTCTTTTCGCGTCACCGCAATGTTCCAAGGATGCGCCCGAAGTACGGAATCGCGCACGGTTTCAAAGCGGCGATTACACAATCTTGCTTCTTTTGAGTTCTCTGTTAAAGCGGTAATCGTTGCCGCACCCAGCAAGTCCATCGCTTCATTACATATATCAACTACAGATGCCATTACGTTACTAGCCTTTCCAACTCTATCAAAGCACCTACGCTTAGATTGCTATCACCACCGTAAACTACGTTGCCTTTTTCTTCTGCCTCGAATGCCAAAGCTAATAGTTTCTTCACAGGTAATAATACCACAGTTTCGTCATCAAGTATAAACGCCCAGAACTTTGCTTGTGTTGTCGCTATCCCTGACGGTTTATTCCTACAAAAAAACTCCACAAACACCCTCCCAGTTCGTGAAGCCATAAAATCTCGTTTCACCTCTATGGTCTTTGACTGAAGTAAATCCCCCAGCCACTCTTCGTGTAATTGACCAACCTTTAAGTCCCACTTAAAATCACTATTGTACTCCATGCCCTCCTACCCTCACGGAAAGAAAGGGGCGGCGAACCGCCCCCTCCAATGTTAGTTTACGACATACTCAATGATGAATGCCATATCACCAGCAGAACCACCAGTAGCACTGAAGGTAGCAGCGATGTAGTAAACATCATTCGGGTCTGAAGACTGACCAGCCAGTTCCCAAACCTGTTGACCAGTCGTGTTGAGGTCAGCCACTTCGTAACGGAGTTCCGCTACGCCAGCAGCATCGGCAACGTCAGTAGCCAAAGCGTCTTCATCCACAACAACGCCTTCATTTGTGTAGAAGCCTACGTTGTATGTGCAAGTGCCGCCAAGGTTATCTGAGCCAACACGGACTGAAACAAGAGTTGCGTTGGTTGGGATTGGTGCGAGCATAACGATGTCATCGTCAGTGCTGTCACCAGCCGCCAGTGCAACATTGCCCTGGGCGATGCGTACAACGCCGCCCAGTTCGCTTGCAGGGTTAGCAACCTGAGGAAGAGCCTCAAGATTTGCCACTAAGTCTGAATTTTTAGTAGTCATTCTCTAGTCTCCTTCTCTAAGCTGTGCCATCCAGGTCATCTTCATCACACTTGATGCGAACAACCATGTTTTCTTGCATACGAGTAGCACCGATGTCCATGCTGTAGTACACCTGAGTTGCGTAACCTTTGTCGGCACGCTCATCAATACGAGCAGAAACATCTTTACCAACACCAAGAGCCATGCCTTCTTCAGCCCAAGCAAAGCAAGTGCGGACGTTATTAGCGTCTACAGACAAGCGGTTGGACATGATGAAGTTGAAGCCCATGAACTGGTTGATTTCACCCTGTACCAGTGCCTTAACGGTGTTGAAGTCCGCTGAGGTCACGCTTGTATCTGCAAGCAGAGCGTGAATCTGGCTTGGCCCCATTACGATGTAACGAGGAATGGATGGGTCAACATCAGCTTCGTCAAGCAGCTTCTTTGCTTCACGCAGCTTTGTCAGGTTCATGTTGGTGTCAGCACCACCTACTGATACAGCAACATCCTGATTGGTGTCGAAAACTGTGCTTGTTGAGCCAGTTTCACCAGTAGAAGCCGCAGCATCAAATGCAGTAATGATAACATCGTCCATCGCACGACCCATAGCAGCCGCAGCAGCCATAGCGTAAGATGAAGTTGGGTCAATCAACATACGAACTTTGTCCTGATTATCAATCAAGTCAGCGTATTCGTATGAAGCTAAGCTCAGGCGGCGTCTCGCATGTGGAGTATCCATCTGAGGGGTGTCGGCGTGCCGACTTGACCGTAGCTGGGCTGTTGCCAGACCAACTTGGTCGATGAATGCGTTTTTGCCAATAACATTCTCAATACGCACCGTGTCACGCAGACGGCTTCCCATCTGTTGCGCGAGCATCTGCACGTTTGCAGAATACTGTTGGACAAACGCAGTAGTAATTTGAGCAGACATATCGTTCTCCTTTAGCCACTCGTTGCGTTGTCAACTTGCGATGCGCTACCCTTGCGGACGCTTCTAGGCTTTTGAGCCGCCTTTGGGCTATCGTCTTTCCGATTGTCAACAGGACGAACTTTATCGCTACCCTGCATGACCCACTCGTAGTATTTATCTGCGAGTAAAGCCGGATTCACTACATCACGCGCTGTTCCAAATTCAATCGCGTAACGTAAACATTCGAGTCTGGTCTGGATATAATCAAGCCTCTCCATGAACCATACCCATTAACTCTTGAACACGCTGGATAGCTTGTTGCCGCCCAACAATGTTTGTTTTGTCCCAATAAGCGTGAGACCTGTTATTCATGATTGCATCAATCTCTGCCTGAGCCTGTTTAGGTGTCATAACATTTGCTTGTGCATTCTCAGAAATTGTGTCTTCACTGGTGACAGTTTGCCTAAACTCTGCGATTTTTGCAAATGTTTTAATAAATTCAGGGTTGTCACCAAGACGTGAGCCATCAGTTAGTTGAAGGTCAAATATCTCTGGGTTTGAAAACTCTCTTGCTGCATTTACAGCCTGATTAAGTTTCTGGTCATATGCCCTACCCCATTCTGATTTCAACGCCTCTTCAGTAGTTTGGCGGTAAGCCTGTGCTTTCTCCTCACTGCCAGCCGCGCTTTGTTCCACAGACGACCTATAATAGTCCAGAATGCCACTAGCTTGCTCTGGCGTTAAACGCAACTTGTGTGAAAAGTCAGCAAAATCTTTTACTAAGTCTTCAGTGACAATGTTGCCGTCAGCAGCTAACTGGTAACCATCTGGGCTTTCTGGGCGACCTAATCTGTTATAGATGCGGTCAAGGTCTTCATCTGATGGATTGACTGGCATAGGAATCTTATCTGCGCCAATCAACTTCTGTGCATTAACATATGACCTAGCAAGATTTTCAACATCCTTAATAGGTGAAAGGCTTGGGTGGTCTCGTAACTCCTCCGGTATCATTCCTAGAAAATCGTTACCAGACCCACCTTGCGCTACTTCTGCTGGGGTTTCCAGCGTAGCAGATTGGGCTACCTGTTCGATACTCTCTTCTGACATAATTACTCCTGTAACATATTGTGAATATGAAGGATAACTGCTCGTTTACCCTCCTCGAACGCTGTGGCGTTGGCATCGCCAGCCACATAACTTGAGCTGTGCATATTGCAGCGCTTCTCAAGGTCTTCTAAAACCCTCTCGCCGTTGTCCGACTCAACGAAGGTTTGTCTGTATAGATGTTTTAACTTTTCGATTTCTTTCTCTGGTATCATTGTCCAACCATTCTTGCTGCCTGTGCTGCCTGAGCCGCAGTATAGACATCCTCCTGCGTTTGCTGGCGCTCCATCATTTCTTGCTCAGCTTGCGCCCTTTGCTGACGAGTTTCATTAACTTGACGCTGGGTACGCAAGGTAGTCTTAGGAACACCAAGGGAATCTGTTACATGACGCACTAGACCATCTGGGTCAATGTGGTCACCAACAGGTAGTGACTGTGCCAATGGCAACAGTATTTCTAATGCTCTCATTGTGCTGTTAAGGCTGCTGGACTTCTGCGCCTTAGCCAATGGTGACACATATTCAATATCAACATCGCGGCCTTGAAGCATCTCTGGTGGCACAGATAACATCTCATTCCTCAGCATTAGGCCAAAAACACGGTCAATCATTGGACGCAACATCTCATTCATGAGGCGACCCAGCACAGGGCCAATGACTCTCATGCGCTCTTCCTGCCGCTGAATAACCTCGGTAGCGGTCATATTAGGCGCATTGCCTGACAAAATCTGGTCAACATAGAACGCAGAACGGATAGCCATTCTCCGCTGGTCTTCCATTGCCAAACCAATGTTAATGTTAGCGCCAGTGTTTAATGGCGTGATTGTGTCGCGTGACCCAGCCCGATAGAAGTTTAGACCGCCGGGCTGTGTACGCACTGGCAGAATAAAGCCGTCATCAGGCACAAGTAACGGTGGGTCAATTTGTTTTTGTGCCGCCTGAATAATAGTCTTTGACATCAGGTTTACCATCTTTACATCTGGTAACGCTGTCATCGCTGGGCTTCTGCCCATAACCTCGCCTGTTGCTTTCAAGAAGCGCGGAACAATATATGGTAACTCCTCAAAGCCACTTTCAGATAATAGGGTTGAGGTTTCAGCATCAATATAAAAAGATGCGAACGGCATATTCTTGTTGTCTTTCTTGTTAGGGTCGCGGTCAATGCGCGGTAAGACAACGTGCAAAATTTCAATGTCTTCGTCAGGTCTTTTCTGAAACTTTTTCTGAATATGAGCGCTTACATTATCAATGCCAAAGCGTTGCACTATCTGACGAACAGGTGCGGTGTATTTACGGAACACAGTATCAACAATGCCATACTGGTTCTCTTGCACATAGAACTCAGAGATATGTCGGGTGCTGAAGCGTAACTGGTCGCCCTCCATCTCAACAAACATACAGCCAGTACCAAACACAACTAAGTCCACATACATCTCATGAACTTCAGTCTCAAAGTTGGACTGGTTAAACGCTCTCATCATTCTCATGCTGGTGTCTTCAAGCCAAGCCTGAACCTCATCCTGACGAGCAATGTCAGTATCTTTCATGTCGAGGTGAAACCACGGTGTTGCTCCGCTTGTAAGCATTCCGTGCAAGGATGCAGATAACAAATCAACAGCTTGGAGAGCAGTCCCATCATATATCAACTCCATCCGCTTTTCACCGCGAGAACGCTTTTTCACGATGTCGGCTTTCCGTGGCAGCATGTAGTCTGCCAGTTCTTGATAGTGGGTGTCCCAATTATCTCTACGCCCCTTAATATAATCAAAGCGTGAGACTAGTGATTTGATAAAGTTATCCATAATTACCCCAACAGTGTAGGTGTTCCAGAAGTAGTTGTTTGCTCACCCAGCGCACCAGCAACAATAGTTTCTTTGCCACCCTTGCGTTTTTTACGCTGTTGCATTAACGCCTCTTCAGCAAGAGCAGCGGCCTTAGCCGAGTCCTCTTTTGAGATTGGCTCAGGAGGAGGTGGGGGTGGTGGAACTGGTGGTGCTTTTGGCGTTAAAAATGACATGATAATCTCCTACTTATAAAGCGCTCCAAAGCCTTCAAGTATTGTACCGCCTTGCCCAGCTCGCTTAAAGCGTGTGCGTCTGGTTTTCCCAGCCAGCACAGTATCGTCAGGAACAATCTCAGGCGTAACTTCAGGTGTGACTTCTGGCTCGGCAACAGGTACAGTTGGTGTTTCTTTACCACCGCCAGTTGGCTCTGCCATCTTTTCACCTGTCGGGCTGTAACCTGTCTTGCCAGTAAAGGTCGTCACAGGGACACCTAAAATCTCTTTAGTCTTAACAACACCAGCAACATCACCAACATATCCCATGCCTGAGCCAGCAGAAGGCTTTGTTGCGCTAATCTTGCCAATGCTTCCAGCAGGGCCTTGCGTTGATGGTTTGCCTTGAGAGCCAACAGAAAATCTTTGCCCAGCCAACTCTGCACTAGACTTCATACCAGGAGCTTCTGTGTAAGCCTGGCCCTGTGGAGCAAATGATGTGCCTGGGACTGCTACAGCAGTACCACCTTGCTCAAGTGCTTTTTTCTGAGCAGCAAGACTTGCCTGTCCCATAAGTGACGCAGCCAAACCGCCAACGCTAGGAACTTTTGAAAGCGGGCTATCCATTATATCTTTTTGTCTAGCCGATAATTGTGCTTGCGCCGCTGCGGTATCAATGACCTCAGTGCCAAATGCAACCTTTGTTTCTGGCTTTGCAGGTGTAGCAACCGTTGGCGTAGTCTTTTTTGCCATCATTGCTGCCACAGCCTTATTTGGAGTTCCTGACATTTGAGCATTTAAGCTCTTCTCGCCAACATCAACAGAAACAGACTTGCTAACGCCCACCGCTGCTTGTTTGGTTCTGCCTCTCTCTATACCTCTATTTCTATCAGCGCCGCCGCCGCCGCCACCACCACCGCCCATGGCTAGTCTCCTTTCAACTCATGTTTGGCTAGACGCCCTGTAAGGGTTCTAAGCCCATAACATTTATCATAACCAAGATTCTTCAACATGACCTTAAGATACCTGAATCCACTGATAATGTCACGCTTTCCTGTCAAGCAAATAAAATCAACAATCCAAGGTGCATTCCCATTACCATAAAAGCCTTCTTTCGGAAAGGTATTGGTAGCCAAGTATTCATCTATATGCTGCTGCTCAGGAAACGCATAGGTGGCTAATAGGAAGGGATTTGTATAATCCTCGTCAAGGACACCAAGAATAAATAGCCCCTCATCTAATGGCGGCAGAATACATCTGCGTATATCCTCGTCACCCATATATTGATGGTACGGACTTTTCTCAATAAGTCGGGCGGCTGAAAAATAAGCCAGTGGGTTATAATCTATCATAGCGTAAATGGATTGTAATCGTTTACCGCAACTTGTTGCGGAGGTCTGTGCATAGTCTCTCGATTCTGTAAGCCAATCGCGAGATAACGAAAAGCGTCCGCAGCGTGACTTGTATAGTCATGTCGTGGAGTGTCTCTAAAAGTTTTCCTTTTTTCATCCCAGTCCTGCCTGTATTGCCTTAAACATTCCAAGCCCTCCGCTGTATTGTCTCTGTCAAAGTAACATTTAGGTATCATCATTCTAGCCGCATTAATGCCATCAGCAACCTTCATCTTCGGAATAACCCTAAACTTAATGCCCAAGCTATAAGCCGTTTCCCAGCGCGACTTACCACTGCCAAGCTCACGCACCTCGATGTCGTGGGGCGCAAGATGGTCACCGTAGGTATAGTCTTTCTTCCGCAAGACTTCTGCGTAGTGGTCAAGCCCAACTCCACTGCTCTCATAATAATCAATGACATTTACCGCACCACCACGAAATATCTGGGCAAACCAAATAGCTGTTGAATCATTTACACCCAAGTCCCATGCGGTATGCACAGGATAAGCAGGGTCATATGGCACTCGCGTAATCCTTCCAGCATCATCTAAGTCAGATAGCAACTTGCCATAATATGCCCCAATAATAGCAGCAGTAAAAGAACACTCAAACTCCTGCTCATACTGCTCGTCTGTCATAGACGCTTTAGCAGCCTTCAGCTCTTCCTCTTTAACAATCCCAGTCTCACTGGCCTTGCATATCCGATAATACCAGTCTTGGCTGCCATCACCTAACTGGTTTTTAGCAGTCTCTAACATATCCCAGAAGTGGTTATGTCCGGCTGGCGTACCCAAAAATGTTGCCGACCCCTGTCTATCTGATAACGCTGGCCTCACAACCTCCCCCCATACCCTTGGGTTCTGCATCCCATACTCATCAAAAAAACAATCATCGAGGTAAATCCCTCGAAGGGCATCGGGGTTTTCAGCAGACAACAGCGTGATACGCCCCCCATTGGGGAAATCAGCACGGAGTTCGGTCTCGTTAAAAGTAACGCCCGGAATCACGCCGGAATAAAACTTCACATAATCCCACGCAATCCTTTTAGCCTGAGTAAAGGTTGGGGCAACTAGCGCAACTCTGGGTCTAGGAAGAGGATTAGTTAACACCCTTTTAATCATATGATTGACTGCCCAGACGGTCTTGCCAAAGCGTCTGTGCATGACCAGCACATTCCACCGCTTCAACTCCTTGTGCATCTCAGCCTGAATAGGACGAGGCTTGTAGGGTATCTTAACTTCCATTCTTTACTCCTAAGACCTTCAAAGCATATTCCCAGCTTTCAGTCTCTAGCTCTGTGTTTTCAAAGAAGTCTGTATGTTT
>Ga0208019_1001543_pt1 | contig 12193 bp, 19 predicted proteins | sample CB_VirMetaG_5_FD_184540 | JGI IMG/M metagenome (GOLD analysis project Ga0208019, IMG submission 184540) | Freshwater to marine saline gradient viral communities from Chesapeake Bay - CB_1508_1D Viral MetaG (SPAdes) (version 4) | ecosystem: Environmental > Aquatic > Marine > Coastal | place: USA...
GGAGGAGGGATCTCGACCCGTGTAAAGATCGTTAATGAGACGCGCAGTACCTGTGGTAACGCCTTCAAACGAGGTCTGCGCCTCAACCACTAGCTGAGAAAGGGCGCTAGACTGCTCTGGGGAGAGTTTTACCACGAAGACGAGTTAGTGCGGGGCTGCCGGTACGCGACGGAGGATGGATCGGCAGCCGCATTGTAATATGGCGCGTCACTTTTTTCCAGAGAAATCCCAGGAATCGCGCCGCGCCGCATGATGTGGTTGGTCAGCAGCGCGAGCGCGTCTGGGATGTCATCGGATTCGCTCTTGGGGAACTCGGCCAATCTTTTGAGAAGAATGTCCCGGCCAGGAAAATCTCGCAGCACTCTAATACGCCCCTCCTTGAAACCCAGTTGGATTCCCTGGAGTCGTTGCGCCTTGTTGGATTTTGTGCCAATCTTGGCCGGGACAATCGCTACTTTGTCTTCCCGCGTCCAGTGTTTCTGGTGGAACCACGGGATGAGTGCCCCCGCGCTGCCCGTGTCCTCGACCCAGATGGCATTGAGGCGAAGGCGCTGGTGGATGTCCTCGACAAGATCCATGCACTCGCCGGGCGGCCCCTTGATTTCGTGAGCCTCGATGGGGAAGAAGTAGTTGGTGTCCCGAGGGACATCTGCCAGCCCTGGGATTTTGAGCGCGGGGTTGCTGGCGCAAGCGTTGAGGATGTGCCCCGCAGTGCTGACATGGACAACCACGATGCCGTTCCAGTCGCCAGATTTCGCGTCGGCGCGGCTGGTGGGGTCCCAGAGAAGTACGCGCTTGCCCTCGGGGAGTTGGTCGATGCTGCTGACCTTCTGCTCCGCGACCTGAAACATTGCGTCAGTGAACAACGCATTTGCGGCAGCCACGGGCTTGCAGAGGTACTGCTGCGCCCAGAACTCGTAGTCATCGATGAGGGATTCCGCCTCAAGGAGTTCGGGGGCAGTCATGTAGCTGGGGCAGAGGGGGTACGCCCCTTCCGGCCCTGGGCCTTTGCCGTCAGGAAGGCCGTGGCCCTGGTTTACGCCGTCCCAGCAACCGAAGCGCAGTTGGCTGTACTCCGGGTTGCGCCCGAGCCACGCTACAACATCCTCAAAGGCCCAGGGGGTTCCGATGTGCCGGATCGCGCCATCTTGGGGGTCGCGCAGGATCGGCTCTAGTTGTTTGATGGCATGGATGACCTTCTCCCTTTGGACGGGGGTGGTGCTGTTCTTCTCGTTGCTGGGGTCATCCACGAAGATGTCCGTGGGGTGTTTGCCCGCCTTGTTGCTGCCGATGGACGAGGGGAAGAAGCAAGGTTCGCGCCCAGTGCCCGTCCGCCCTGCGAGGTTGAACGACGCTGGGGGAGACCCGGCGGCTGCCTTGACGGGGACAAGCTCGGGGAAGCACTCGCGGAACGGGACCATCAGCCCTGGGAGAAGCTCGATCTCGCCCTCCGTGATGGCCTTTAGCTCGCCCAGGATCTCGCAAGCAAGCTGGGTCGAGGCGCTCATGTACATGATGCGCTTGTCCATGTGCCGCCATTTGGACCACAGCGCGATGTCCATGAAGATGGTGGTCTTGCCGTGGTTTCGGCTGACAACGGTGCTGGTGCGGTTGCTGCTGAGGGCGTGGGCCGCAATGTCCCGGTGCAACTGGGAATACTGCTTCCTGCGTGTGCCGTCCGTCTGGAGGACACCCCTGTGCCACATTGAGCCGAACTCGACGGGGCACTCCCATAGTTGGAGGATGCGATCCTGTAACTCCTGGGAGCGGTCGATGTCTTGGCGATTAATCGTCAACGAGGTAGCCATTCATCATCGCGGTTACGCCGTCGCCCGAGGCACTGGCTTTGGCCTCGATCCAGATGTCCGTCTTGGCCGGGAAGATGACCGAGCCGTTGGTGTCCATGTGGCCCTGGCCGCCAGCGGGCATCGAGATCACGCGCATGGTGCGGACACCCGTGAACGGAGCCGAAATGACATCGGCGTTCTGGCGCTGTTTGAGTTTGAGCAGGACATCCTTGTTGCCGTCCTGGAAGGCCGTGAGACGCATCAGGTAGAGGGTCTTCCCGGCGGGCACTGTGTAGAGCGCCATCTCCGTTTGGCCGAAACCCGCGCCGATAATCGCCACGATAGCGCCGCCGATCTGGATGACGATGTTGCCATCGTTGGTGTTGTCGTAAGCACCGACCTCCGTGACATAGGCCCGGAAGACCCGAATGAAGCTCTGGGTTCCCACGGATGGAGTGCCGCCGCTGAGGGTGATCGTCTCGGAGACCTCGTTGAAACTCGCGTCCAAGCCCTCGATGACGATCTTGCGGGCGTGAGTGCCAGCGGAGGTGTCGTTGGCACTGGTGGAGGTTACGGAGACCGTCCCGGCAGCCGTCAGCCAGCCCGTGTAGCCGTTGCCGTTCTCCCAGATGACCTCGTAGCTCGTACCCACATTGGTGTTGTAGCCGAACTTGTTCCAGGATGTGACTTTACCGATCTTGCCTCTGGCGGCAGATAGCTCTGGGATGTTGACAGGGGTTCCAGGGGCGCGGGTTGGCATGGCGAGATGAGTGTATCAGATGTAACCCGGATTCCGGCGACTGGTCCTGGGCCGGGGGGTAGGCGGCGTGGGGCCAGCCCCCGTCCCCCTTATTGAGATTGCGTCTCATTTGCAACAGCTGTGCGCGGGCTTGTTGAGATTGCGTCTCATTATCAGGTGCAAGTCGCTTGCAATTGCGGGGTTCCGGCCCCCTAGCATAGCGGCGGCCCCCTGTCAACTGGAAAGTTTCAGAAAGTTTCTGCATATTTTAACTAGATTCGAGTTGACTTATTCGGGGGTGTGACCGATGATACTTCTGTGGGTCGGAAACGGCCCCCCCGCTCTTTGACCCAAGCTCCGGCTACCCCTTCCCCCTCGACCCTTCGGGCGGTCTACGGGGGTCGAGGGTCCAAGCCCCTAACCCAACCTAGCGGCCAAGCGATAGAGCCCCGCTAGGTGGACAGGGCTAAGCCGGACAGTCTATAGCGGTCGATCTTTGACAATAAGGAAGTACCCCCGATGGACCTACCGATAGGGGCGGCCTAGCGTGATAGGCCCGGCGTAAAACCCGGTAACGCGAAGCTCCGACACGGTACTCCAGGAAGCGAACTAGCGGCCCTGTAAAGGGCTTGCCGATGAAGGCGGCGCGGGGGGCTAGGTTGAAGGCGCAACCTAGCTTGTAAGGTACACCATGGACCCGCGCCGGGCGGGTAGGGACAACCCGGCATCAATCATCCTGGCTTCGGCCAGACAACCCCTAGCCCTGGAGGCTACCCGTGATCAAGTTCAAAGAATACCGCTACCCCAACTTCCCCACTTACGCCCTTTCCGCGCTGATCAACGGCGACTACTCCGGGCTGACCGAGGAGGACAAGGCCAACCTGGAGGACTTCCTGACCGATGAGTTCCATGTGGATCACTGGGATGTTGCAGACAGGCTGACCTTTAGCCCGCACTTCAGCAGCTGCCCTGAGTTCGGGCTGGCGACTGACTGCGTGGAAGTGATCGGATACTACCGCGCATAGCACCCTAGCCGGGGGGTCAAACCCGGCATCAATCATCCTGGCTTCGGCCAGACAACCCCTAGCCCTGGAGGGCTTACCCATGATTCGACCCGCTTCAAACGGAACTGAAACCTGGACCTTGTACCGCGACGGTCAATGGTACTTGTATGTCATCGACCACGCTACCGGGCAAACTGGGTGGCTGGACAGAAACGATCTGATCCACGACTACGAGGCCATGGCCGCGCGCGGAAACTTCTAAGCCCCAGCCGGGGGGTCAAACCCGGCACAATCACCCTGGCCTAGGCCAGATCAACCCTAGCCCTGGAGGGCTGAACCATGCAATCCGTACAACATCGCACCAACCGCGAAATGATCCCGACCCCGCAGCCGACCGTCGCAATCCGCGTCCGATACAGCGCAGGCAGTAGCACCCTGACCGCGCGAGTCGGGGCTGGTGACGGCAGAAGCGCGCGCGTGGCCTACGATCACGGCCTGCCGATGGCGAGCAACGCAGCCATCGCCGCGCAGACTTGGCTCGACCGCCACTGTGACTACGAGGCCGAACTGCTGCCGCACTCGTTTGTCTACGGCCGCGACCGCTTCTATTCCTTCCGCATAACGGGCGGCAAGCGAACCAAATAAAAGCACACGCCTACTCCGGGGGGCTAAACCCGGAATCAATCACCCTGGCCTAGGCCAGATCAACCCCTAGCCCTGGAGGGCAACCATGACTGCAACGAATAACCTTATCTGCGAGATGCTGACCGAGAACACCGGGAAACACTTCCTGGACAGCGGCGGCGCAAACGGGCGCAACTGGCAGCGCAATCAGGGACTGACCCCTGAGGTGCTAGACTCGCTCCCGAGTGCCACCCTGGAGATCTCGGAATGGAACGGCGGCTATGAGTTGATCCCCACGATCAACCTCTACCACTTCCTGACCCAGCAGCTATGCCTGGACGCGCTATGCGAGGAGTTCAACTCGGCCCCGGTCGAGGACTGGGACGGCCCCGCATACGGCGTATCTGAGGCGGGCGGCGACTGGCTCACGGCAAACGGCTTTGAGCTTGGCAACACCCATAACAGCTGCAACTGGGAATCTAGCCTCTCGCAAGTGATCCAATGGACCGAGGTCACCCGTGACGGCGAGGACTACATCCTCCTTCAGATCCACGGCGGGGCCGATGTCCGAGGTGGATACACTGACGCTAGGCTGTTCCTCGTGGGCAGCTACAACGAGTTCGGAATCTACGAGAGCTGCGGCTTCGGCGTGGCGACTGACTCAGGCGACATCCTGAGCCTAAGTTGGCACGGCGGCGAATGGATCGACCATGACGGACGCTCGGCATCCGAGGAATACATGACGGCCTTCGCGAAGGCGAGTGGCTGCGACGAGGACAGCGGCGACATCGTCATCGAAGGCGACTGCTACATCGAATAACCCAGCCCTGCGGGGGGCTACATACCCCGCACCCATCACCCCGGCTTAGGCCGGGAACCCTAGAACCTAAGCCCTGGAGGGCTGACCCATGACCTACACAAGAAAGAAGTTCGGTACGCGCACCCTGCACTCCGTAAAGCTGCCGTCCGGGTTGACGATTAGCTTCTACGATAAAGAGAGGTTGCGCTACGCACTGAGAAACGAAGTTGGCCTGAGTGCCGCGAGCATCCGCGAGTTACTGAACTAAGCCTACGCCGGGAGGCTAACCCCGGCACTAATCACCCAGCCCTCGGGCAGGATACCCTAGAAAACCTAAACTCATGGCACTCACAAAAGCCCAACTAGCTACGGCACTATTGGAGATTCACAAACTCACAAAACGAACCCAGCACAAACACGATGGAAACCTGCAAGGCTGGGAACCCGTAGCCACGCACCGAATCGAGCAGATCGCAAAGATCACGAAGCAAACACTACGCAAACACCTATACGAAGGGAACAAATGACCCAAGCCGGGGGGTTAATCCCGGCACTAATCACCCTGCCCAACGGCAGGACACCCCCAACCTACGCCCTGGAGGCGACCATGACTACTGACTACCACGGGCTGGAAGCCCAACTGATCGACGACGGTACGCTCGACACCGTGATCCGCTGCACTGAGTGTGGCTGGGTCGGTCGATACAACAGCCACTCGCAACTGGGCGAGCTTATCGATGACGAGTACACCCAAGAGACGGCCTGGGAACTGGCCGACCAACACCACTACCACGAAGTCCACGAGGGGTTGACAGACTAACCCTGATTCAACTAGAATCCACCCATGAGTGAGAGAAAACAACCTAAGCGCGCCAGCCTCTACCCGTTCTCGCCTGAGCAGAACGAGGCACTGCTGCGACTCGTTGACCAACTCCGGGGCAGCCGCTCCGGGGTGATCCGCGAAGCCGTCGCCCGACTCTGCGAAGAGAACGGCATCGGATGGCCCGGACGGAGGCTCTAATCATGAGCCGCCGCCAACAAATCCTCGATGCCCTGTGTGGCATCACCCTACTGACCCTGTTCCTGATCCTGTGGATCGTGACACCCTAACCTACCCCCCGCACTGGGATGAGTGCGAACCCAACCCGAACCCTGGAGACCGATAGATGACCAACTGCCCAATCTGTACCCTGAACCCACTGTTCTGCGACAAGTGCAACAAATGAAGTGGACCGAACCCGTAACGACCTACCGCGCTGGCAAATGCTGGACGGAGGTCGAACTGACCCACGATATGACCCTGTACCTGGAGATGGATCGCACCCGAGACGGCGAGATGTCGCTGCTCAAGGCGAGCTACATCATCGACGGCGGAGCGCAAGTCGTGGAAGCCAACCCGCTGGCCTGGGAGATCTGGCTGGCACTCAACGAACAAGAGATGGCCGAGGAGGCCGAAGCCCTGTGAGGAAATACCTGACCAAGCCCGTCTTCGATGAATGGGCAAAAGAAGTCGCTATCCCCGAGCTTCAACACAGTTGTTGCTCCTCGGTGGAGGCTTATGAATCTGGCGAGAACTGTGTCTACCTCGTCCTGACTGTCGAGGAGGGGGACGAGTACCTCCTCCACGACACCTGCGAAGCCCTAGATCAACTGGAGGTAACCGAACTGTGAGTGAAATCAAAGAAACCAAGACCGTCGTGGCTACCTGGGAGTGGCTGGAGACCCCGTGCGATGACCCCGTGAAAGTCGAGAGGGACGGCAACGAGATCTGGCTGTCCTACGGGCCGAGCATGAAGGTGGCCTTCGACATCAGCCAACTGCCTACCGTGATCGAGATGTTGCAGCGAGCGCGATGAACCAACCCGAAGACATCCTGACCCACATCTGCCGGGCCGTGACAAGGCTCTGCGATCTCGTCGAGGCAGACCGCCGAGCGGTTGCGCCGACGCAATGCTGGATCGACGAACACGCCGAAGCTCTGGAGGAGTTGAAAGCGTGTGTCGAGGACTACGACAAGGCGTGCGGATGAAACTGCACCCCGACATGAAGGGCCGTTGGCTTTGGCTGACGGCCCCCCTAATGACCCTGTTCCTGTTTGGACTGACAAATGCCAAGTAAAATCGACAGACTGCTGGAGGAGTTCGATGCCCTCCAGAACCACGGGTGTCCCCCTGAGGAGTACGATGCCCTGATCCAAAAGTGCTACCGCAACATCGTGGTGGCCCTGAGGGAGGCGCAAATGTATGTGGCTCTCGATGGGCAAGGACGGCCAGCGATGCGCTTCGACCTGAAAGACAAAGCCCTGCTGCGAAAGATGCGGGACGATGGAGTGGCCGTCGTGAAGGCGGTGGTGGTGCTGCCTTGAACCTCAACAAAGCACTAGGTGGATTCGCCCTGTTCGTTGGGGTGTGGTCGATGCTCTCAGGGTTGATGCTCCCAGCCCTGTTGTGTATGCTCATGACAGGAGTACTCTTCGCCTGTGACAATGAACGCTGAACAACTCGTCAACGCGGCCATGGTCGTGACCCAGGAGGCCGTCCACCCAACCAAGGTGAACGAGGACTTCTGGCGGCCAACCCTGATGGCACTGGTTGAGGGCGCACGGCAGCACATCGATGCCGACGATCTGACCACCCAACTGTGGCTCGACAGCCCTGTGGAAACACCGACAACCAGCCTGAGTTTGCTCACCGTGGCCCAGATGTTCGGGCTGCTGGAGGAGTGGGACGAGGGCGCACTGTGGAGTTGGGCAAGTGGAGCCAACTAAACTGCTAGGTGCTGTTTGCGCTGGGGGTGGCCTCTGGGCCATCCTCTTTCAGCTAGTCCCCCTCGGAGTGGTGCTGGCCCTGGTGGGGTCGATGCTGCTTTGGGGGGATACACAAGAGGAGGTGTAATCCTATATAGAAGAAATGTAAAAAGTGTATCGGCAGTGTATTTTGCGAAACTGCGTAACTATCACAGCCGACTGCACTTAGCGACACAGGTGTAAAAAGTGTATACTTTCTGAGCTGACGGCCCGAGCGTCGTTGGATTTTCCCAGGAAATCATACACTTTTTACACTTCGGGCCAAAAACGGCCTCAGCCCTGCGAAAAACGGCAGTAGAGCTTCAAATCTAGTGTATTTAGGTATACACCTGGGATACACTTTTTACACTTTTACTTATAGGCGACTCCTCCGAGTGCCTTCCGCCCTCCTGAGGGCAACCCCGAGAGCAACCATGCTTCCCGATCCAACATTCGCAGCGCAGTTCGCCGCCAAGGGCTACTGCGTCTTCCCCCTGACCAACCACAACAAGAAGCCGAACCCCAAGGGCTGGACAACCATGCCCCTGGAGGCTGTCAGTGAGGTCTTCCGTACCACCACCAACCCCACGGGCTGGGGCATCCAGCCTCGCAAGGACGATCCCGAGCGGCTGGTGATCCTCGATGTCGATGACTACACCAAGACCCTGGATGACATCCTGGGGATGCTGTTCATCATGACCAACGGCGAACCCCCCGAGGGCATGGGCATCGTGCGCTCCTGCTCTGGTGGTTGGCACTTGTACTTCCGCCACCCCACCGAGTTCGCCACCGAGGAGCCGCCCGTGAAGTTCTCCGTGGCTGGCATCCATGGCGACATCCGCTCAAGCATCCGTGGGAACGCCCTGCTGGTTCTCCCTGGCTCCATCGCCCCGAGTAAGCAGACGAAGGAGTTGGGGCAGTACACGGCCCTTAGCGGCCCTCTGAATGACCCCTACCAACTGGCCGAGATGCCGACCGACTTGTGGCTCCGCATCCGTGGGGCGACCAAGACGATGGCCTCGGAGAATCCCAACCTCCACAGCCCGACCGAGATCAAGAAGCTCCGTGAGATCCTGATGGACAACATCCCTGACGACTCCATCGAGCGGGGGTGCTGGTCGAATCTGGCGCACAGCATCGGGGAGATCTGGGGCCGGATCTGGGCCAACGCCGATAGCTGCTCCAACGACGAGCAGGACTCCGTGTTCCACCTGATGTCCCGCAAGTGCAAGGATGACCGGGAAGGCGGCATGGAGCGCACCGTCTTCGACCAACACTTCAAGAAGGGGTGGACCAAGGGCCGAGCCAACGCCAAGAAGTACGGCACGGAGAACAAGTTCCCTGGCGAAACCGAAATCCTAGCCGAGTGCAAGGCCATCTTCGGTCGTGTGCCGTGGCTCCAGGAGAACAAAGACCTGTCGGGCAAGCGCGACTGCTACATCCTGGGCATTGGCGACCAGCGCAAGAAGATGGCGAGCATCGAGAACCGACAGGAGGTGCTGGGCATGATCGCCAAGATGGTCCCAGAGATCGACATGGACGAGATGACCCGTTCGCCGTTGTTCCTGAACAGCAACTGGTTCAATGTCCTCAAGGTCTACCTCCACACCAAGTCGGAGGAGAACAGCATCAGTGCTGCGCCGGAGGTCGAGTTGCGGGAAAAGCTCCTGACCGCCGCCCGTGATGCCGCCGATGCTGCGTACTTCGGGGAAACGCTGCGCGGCGGTCAACCGATCCACAACCACAAGCCCGACCCGTATTCGCCCTGGTTGTTTACCTCGCACGGGCAGTTCACCCTGGTTGCTGCGCCGCAAGCCGTGAAGCAACTGCTCATGGGGCTACCCCCTGAGTGCCAGAGCTACCTCAACGACTTCGGCAAGCGCAAGCGCGACAGTTACGGCCACACTTGGCGCATCCCGTTGGCCCCCCTTGAGTGCAGCGACACCGTTGCGGTCATCGAGGCCCGTTACCAAGATCACCTGGAGAAGAAACTTGCCTAAGCTCACAGCCCTGGATGGGCCACCCGGTAGCGGCAAGACCACCAAGCTGGTCAAGGACTGCGAGTCGTGGCCCGAACCGTGGTGCATCGTCACCTTCGGGAACGACGCGGCCAACACCCTGGCTGCGCGTGGTGTTCCCCCCGAGAACGCCAAGACCCTGTACAAGATGACTTGGCCCCATGTCCGTGAAGTGAGCAACCTGAAGCTCAGTCGTGGCAAGAAGACCAAGCCGTCGTACAGGCGGCGCAACATCGAGTCGCAGACCGACGATGCCCTCGGGCAGTACACCAAGGACGCGCCGTCCCTGAAGAAACGCAACCAACGGGCCGAGTTCCTGCACCTGTGGGAACCAACCCAGGGCGATCCCCCCGACTGGATCTGGCAAGATGATGTCAGCCGGGAGGAGTCGTTTGCCGTGGGGTTGGCCCGGTGGTTGGCGGTTGGCGCACCCCTCAAGGACTTCGACGGCTACGAGTTCATGGCTGTCGATGAGGCGCAGGATGTCTCTGCCCTGGAGTTGGCGGCCTGTCTCGCACTGGTGAAACCCGGTGGCAAGGTGCTGGCCGTTGGCGACCCAGGGCAAGCGATCTTCCTGGGCGGCAAGGGTTGGCCCGCCGACCGTCTGCCCCCGGCATGGGAGCGAGCCGAGTCCACCGAGACATTGGCGCAGGGTTTCCGCATCGGATACCCGGCGGCTGATGCAGCGGCGGGCATCCTCAAGCCGTTCTACGACCGCAGCGCAGACACCTTCAGGGCCAACCACCTGACGCAGATGCACCCGTGGAATCAGCAACCACCTAAGCAGGGGCTGATCATGGGGCTTTCAAGGTACTCCGTGGATGCCTACATCAAGCGCCACGACCTACGCAATGTCGGCATCGTGCCGGAGTTGAACCCCGAAGGGCTGACGATCTGCACGATCCATGCCGCCAAGGGCTACGAGACGGACGATGTTTACCTGTTGCCCTGGGGGAATAACCGCACATTTGCGCTGGACGCTGGCGCACCTGACGAACTACGATTGATGTATGTCGCCCTCACCCGAGCGCGGCGTAACCTTTACCTACCTCACAACCTACTTGTCAAAGCAAACCATGCAATCTCCCGAGCGCGAAGTTAGCCTCATCACCGCCAAAGGTGAGCGGATACTACACCTGAGCTACTACAAAGACCGAGTGGTCGTGGACATCCGCCGCCGCTTGGCCGGACACGACTGGGTTCCCTATGCCGAGTTGCCGTTCGCAATCCATGAGTGGAACCGATTCGCCCGTGCGATCTGCGAGTACGACATCGAGCTTGAACTTTTCCTGGAGAACCAAGAATGATTCATTACCACGGAACACCCATCTCTCCCGCTAGGGCGGCAAGGGAAGTGCTGTCTCGTAGACACGCATTCATCAGTTACGAGTACCAACAAACGATGGTACTAGCTGCTGAGATTTGTCAGTCGTTTGCCCTGGACAACGGAGCCTTCTCCGTCTGGAAGAAGGGGTGTCAACCTGATTGGTCGGGATACTACGAGTTCGTCAATCATTGGCACAGGCATCCAGGGTTCGACTTTGCGGTTATCCCTGATGTCATCGACGGCGACGAGCGGCAGAACGATGCCCTGTTGGACGAGTGGCCCTTACCTCTGCACCTTGGCGCACCAGTCTGGCATATGCACGAATCGAACGAGCGACTGGTTAGGCTGTCAAACGAATGGCCTCGCGTCTGCCTTGGTAGTTCGGGGGAGTTCTCGGTTGTCGGTAACAAACTTTGGTGGGATCGCATGGAAGATGCCATGACCGCGCTAACCGAAGACACGGACGGGCAACCTCCTTGCAAGCTCCACGGGCTGAGGATGCTTAACCCAACCGTATTCTCGCATTTGCCGCTGGCTTCCGCCGACAGCACTAATGTTGCCAGGAACATCGGACTAGATTGCCGATGGGATAAGGGCTACCTCAAGAACATGAGCAAGCCAGCCAGAGGTGCAGTCTTGGTAGACCGCATCGAGGCACACGCCAGTGCGTCAAGGTGGGCTGGAAGGCACAACGAAGAAAGAAACCAGGAGCTACTCGGATGAACCTAGTGCTACTTAGTGGAGGGCTGGACTCAACCGTGGCTCTTGCGATGACGGTTCAAAGCGGAGGGCCAACTGCTGCTCTGGCTGTGGACTACGGGCAGCGACATCGTAAGGAGTTGATGTCGGCAGAGTGGTTGGCGGATCACTACAAGGTGAGTCTGACTATCTTGCAAGCCCCGCACTTGCGGAAGATCTCTACCACCCAGGGCCACGGAGAAGGCACTGTGGTTCCGGGTCGTAACTTGATGTTGATTGGCCTAGCCACAGCCCATTCGCTTATGCTGGGAGGAGGTCGGATTATCCTTGGGGTAAACCACGATGACGCTGCTGGCTATCCTGATTGCCGGATGGAGTTCCTGCGAGCAGCGAAGGAGGCGGTGCGGTTGG
>Ga0208019_1001546_pt1 | contig 12170 bp, 14 predicted proteins | sample CB_VirMetaG_5_FD_184540 | JGI IMG/M metagenome (GOLD analysis project Ga0208019, IMG submission 184540) | Freshwater to marine saline gradient viral communities from Chesapeake Bay - CB_1508_1D Viral MetaG (SPAdes) (version 4) | ecosystem: Environmental > Aquatic > Marine > Coastal | place: USA...
GCACGCGTGGCACAGAAACGGGCCATTTCCAATCGCGTTTTGATGGTTGCGTTGCTCTGTAGTCCCCGGCATCATGTCGGCTATGCCTGAACCCGGAACCCGAGCAGCCGCGACATGAGACTCTACAGCAAGGTGGATGTGATGGAGGCGGCGAAGCGCCGTATCCGGTGGTGCTTCAACGAGTTCCCGAACATTATCTGCGGGATGTCGGGCGGAAAGGACTCAACGGTTGTCTTCCATCTCTGTCTGGAGGTGGCTCGGGAGATGGGCCGACTTCCGCTCAAGGTTCTGTTCATTGACCAGGAAGCTGAGTGGCAGGCAACCATCGACCAGGTTCAGCGGGTCATGGAGCACCCGGACGTAGAGCCGATGTGGTTCCAGATGCCGATCAAGCTGTTCAACGCGACCTCCACGGAGGAGCATTGGCTGAAGTGCTGGGATCCTGAGGCCGAAGACCGCTGGATGAGGCCGCGAGTCCCGTACGCCTACACGGAAAATAAGTACGGAACTGACCGGTTCAACGCGCTGTTCGGAGCCATCGTAGCCAAGGAGTTCCCAACTACGCCGACCTGCTACCTGGCTGGCGTACGCACCGAGGAGAGCCCGACCCGGTTCATCGGCCTGACCTCCACCCGTACCTACAAGTGGATCACCTGGGGCGCGCAGCTGAACACTAAGCTGAGTCACTACACCCTCTACCCGATCTACGACTGGTCTTACACGGATGTCTGGGCAGCGATCCACAAGAACGGCTGGGAGTACTGCTCGATCTACGACGCCTACTACAACTACGGAGTGCCTACCCGCAATATGAGGGTCTCCAATGTCCACCACGAGACGGCGGTGAACAGCCTGTTCCACCTCCAGGAGATCGAGCCTGAGACATACGTCAAGCTGACTCAGCGACTCAAGGGTGTAGACATGGCCGGGAAGATGGGCAAGGCTGACTACTTTCCCAAGGAGCTGCCGTTCATGTTCGCATCATGGGCGGAGTACCGGGACTACCTTGTAGACAAGCTCATCGACCCTGAGTGGCAGGACAAGTTCAAAGACAAGTTCGCCAAGGACGAGGAGATGTACGGAGACACCCCCGTGGCCTCCGCGATGTACGGGGTTCATGTAGCCTCCGTGCTCACAAACGACTGGGAGTTCATCAAGATCAAGAACTGGGAAGCGACGGGAGAGCCCTACGGCATCCGTCGAAAGAAGCGAGGACTGGCAGCATGGTCAAACCTGGATCCGAAGAAAGTCAAGAAACCCAAGAAGTCGCAATCCTGAGCATCGTCAGAGACGGTGTCGAGGGCGTTCCCGATGAGCGCAAGCTGGCGGTGATCGAGCAGATCCGCGACCTACTCCACGAGCTGAGCCCGACTTGCGCGCAGCCCGTGGACCGCGTGCGCTGGGTTCCCATCGACGAGGTTCACGCCAACGACTACAACCCGAACTCCGTCGCCAAGAACGAGATGAAGCTGCTCCACACCAGCATCTCCCACGACGGATACACGCAGCCGGTGGTGACGATCTACGACGAGTCCACCAAGAAGTACGTGATCGTGGACGGCTTCCACCGCTACTCGACGATGCGACTCAACCAGGACATCTTCGATGCGACCAGGGGGATGCTGCCGGTGGTCGTCATCGACAAGCCGATCAATGACCGGATGGCTTCGACCGTGCGGCACAACCGAGCGCGGGGCAAGCACTCAGTCACGGGCATGGCTAGCATGATCTTCTCGATGCTAGAGAACGGGTGGTCTGACAGCGCCATCTGCGCCGAGCTTGGCCTGGAGGTAGACGAGCTTCTACGGCTCAAGCACGTGACCGGGTTCTCCAAGCTCTTTGAGGATGTCGAGTACCGCAAGTCCTGGGAAACCAAGCATCAGCAGATGTTCAAGAAGGAATGGCGGGAAGCTACCGGTGAGGAGACCCCGGTCTAGCCATGAGCGCAGAGAGGTACTACGACGACTCATACGAGCGGTTCCCTGTTGAGTACGGGGTACCGTGGGTCGAGTCCAAGACCAACAGCGTGATCCAGGTCTACGACTTCACGGTAGACCCTGTCCCGAGCTTCATGACTAGAGCTGACCTGCTTTACGTAGATCCGCCCTACAACATGAGCCACGTAACCGGGTTCGCTCACAAGGCGGGCAACGAGCCTACGACCGACAGCATGGATCGATTCCTGAACTGCCTGTTCGCGGCGGCGGGCGTGATCGCTCCGTCTGTCTTCTACTGCGAGATGGGCAAGCGTCACGCGCCTCGCGTGATCGAGCGTATGGAGCAGGCGTTTCCGTACGTCGAAGAGTGGCCGATCACCTACAACGGCAAGGTGGAAGCTCGCCTCATCAGAGGCGGCACCAGCCCTGTGCCGGACTCGGCCAGGTCATTCAGCGGAGTCGATGACAAGGACACGCCTGGGCTAGCCATCGAGATAGAGCGACCGGCTTGCGTAGGCGACCTCTGTCTCGGCAGAGGGCTAACCGCCGTCCACGCATTCAAGCGCGGCATCCCATTCGTAGGCACAGAGCTTGCGCGTAGACGCCTCGCCGTAACGGCACGAAAGATCGCGGAGCTAGGAGGCTCCTGGAACCGATGAAGGTAGAAGACCGTCCGATTGAGCAGGTCGTTCCGTATTGGCGCAATCCGCGCAACAACGAGAACGCGGTGAACAGCGTCATGGACTCTATCGAGAGGTACGGGTTCAACGTCCCTATCGTGGTGGACAGCAAGGGGGTCATCATCGCGGGTCACACGCGATACAAAGCCGCCGTCCGTCTGGAGATGAAGACAGTCCCGGTCTACGTCGCAGACCTCACCCCGCAGCTCGCCAAGGAGTACCGCATCGCGGACAACAAGAGCGGCGAGCTGGCGGCGTGGAACATGGACGCTCTCGTGGCTGAGCTGCGTGAGATCGAGGAGCTGGCCGAGCTTCAGACTCACTTCGGGAACATGGACCTCGACCGCCTGCTACACCAGGCGGCGTCCAAGCCGATCGCGTCCCAGGAGCAGATCCAGCAGACCGAAGAGCAGATGAACCAGCAGTACGAGGTTCTCTACAACGCCTCAATCGGCCACTTTCACGAGCTTATGTGTCCGTCGTGCGGCCACGAGTTCTACGTGGACAAGCGCGAGATCGCCCGTGTTCCTGGCCGACCGCTGCCGGGAGACGACGACGAGGAAGGCGCGGTCTAACCGCGACCTGATAGGGAGCAACCAAGGTGGCTGAGAAGGTGTCGCAGACGGCGTTCGCCAAGCTCGTAGGCGTATCCCGCCAACGGGTAGCGGCCCTCGTCAAACGCGGCACCATCACCCTGGACAAGGACGGTCGGATTGATCCTGACGAGGCTACTGCCGCGCTGCGGGCTAGCCTAGATCCGGCTCGCCCCTCTAAGATCCGGGACGGTGTAGACCCTCCTGGCGGCGACCCCCGACGCGAAGCGCCGACCGCTCCTGATCAGATCAACGGCACGCCCCAGACCCTCAACAGCGCCAAGACTGTCCTTGAGGTCTTCAGGGCCAAGAAGGCTAAGCTGGAGTATGAAGAAGCTGCTGGCCTACTTGTAGAGCGATCCGTAGTTGAGCGTGAGGCGTACGCCGAAGGCAGAGCGGTGCGCGATGCGTTCATGTCGCTCGGCGGTCGCCTGCGAGACAGGCTATCCATCGAAACAGATCCAGTAGCCATCCACCAGATCATCGACGCGGAGGTACGGCGAGTCCTGGTAGAGCTGGCCGAGGGAGCGCGGACGACCACTGGCGGCGACCTGGGGTACACCGGTGCTTGATTGGCGCACAAGCTACCGGGTAGGGCTGAAGCCGGAGAAGCCGCTGAGCGTGGGACAGTGGGCGGACCGTCACGCCTACCTGTCGCCTGAGTCCGCCGCCGACCCCGGTAAGTGGACATCGCTGCCCTACCAGCACGGGATCATGGATGCGTTCAGCGACCCATCTATCCGGGTCATTAGCTTCATGAAAAGTGCGCGTGTCGGCTACACCAAGTGCCTCAATCACATCATCGCCTACCACATGGCCGAGGCTCCTTGCCCGATCATGCTGGTTCAGCCGACCCTGGGTGACGCGCAGGGGTACAGTCGTAGCGAGCTTACGCCAATGCTGCGCGACACCCCGGCGTTGCGTGGCCTCGTCTCCGTGGACATGACCAAGGGAACGGGCAACACTATCCTGAACAAGGTGTTCCCTGGAGGGAACCTCATCCTGGTCGGAGCCAACAGCGCGGCAGGCTTCCGTCGTCACTCGATCCGGGTGCTGCTGTTTGACGAGGTAGATGGCTACCCTCCGACCGCCGGAGCTGAGGGCGACCAGATCCAGCTCGGTATCCGGCGTACCGAGTACTACTGGAACCGCAAGATCGCTATCGGAGGTACGCCCACAATCAAGGGCATCAGCCGGGTTGAGGCGTGGTTCCTTGAGGGCGACCAGCGGTACTACTTCGTGCCGTGTCCGGAGTGCCATGAGAAGCAGATCCTCCGGTGGTCGAACATGAAGTGGACGGACGACGACCCGGCGACCACCAGGTACTGCTGCGAGCACTGCGGCGCGCTCATCCCGCACAACAAGAAGCGGTGGATGGTAGAGAACGGCGAGTGGCGGGCCACGAATCCCGATGCGCCGAGCGACCATGCCAGCTTCCATATCTGGGCTGGATACAGCTACTCGCCCAACTCCACCTGGGAGAACTTGGTCAAGGAGTACCTGTCCGTGCGCAAGAACCCGGAGACGCTGCGCACCTTCTACAACACGGTGCTGGGAGAGACCTGGGAAGACCTAGCGGCTGAGGCCGTGGAGCCCAGGACTCTGCGCGCTCGTTGCGAGCCTTACAGCATCGAGGAGGTGCCCGACAAGGTGCTGGCCGTCACCGCCGGAGTCGACGTACAGGGCGACCGCCTGGAGGTCGAGGTACTCGGCACCGGGGTCGACGAGGAGTCGTGGTCTATCGACTATGTAATCATCCAGGGCGACCCCGGACTCCCGCAGGTCTGGAAGGATCTAGACCTGCTTTTCGATAGGGAATACACCACCGACAAGGGTCGCCCGCTCCGCGTCAACGCGGCCTGCGTAGACTCCGGTGGTCTGCACACTCAAGCGGTCTACGACTACTGCCGCAAGCGGCAGGGTAGACGGATCTTCGCGATCAAGGGGTCTAGCGTTGCTGGCCAGCCTATCGCGGGTGTGCCGAGGCGGATCAAGAAACAGAACGTCAGCCTGGTGTCCGTAGGAACGGACTCCGCCAAGGATCTTGTATTCGCTCGCCTGAAGATCGAGGAGCCGGGGCCGGGGTATTGCCACTTCCCTGACCGGTACGACGAGGAGTACTTCGAGCAGCTTACCGCCGAGCGACCGCTTACAGAGTATAAGAACTCGATTCCGCGGCGCGTGTGGCGAAAGGTGAAAGCGCGCAACGAGGCGCTGGACTGCCGGGTGTACGCGCTGGCGGCCTTGCGCCTGCTGCGCCCCAACTTCGCTACCTTGGCGGCTAAGGCGGGCGTAGCGCAGCCTACGGCTCCGAAGTTCCAGGAGCGGGGCGACACCGCCGGATTGGATGCGCTCGCTAGGGGCGACGGAAAGCAGCGTAGGCGGCCAACGACGGCGCGAAGAAAGAGTTGGCTGAACCCTTGAACCGGACGCCTCCTTGGGGTTCGATGGGTGGGTGAGCTACACCGTCCCTACGTCGATCCCCGAGCGCCTGGTCGCCGGGGACACCTGGACATGGAAAGACTCCTTCTCGGACTTTCCCAACAGCTCATGGACTCTCACCACAGAGGTCGTCGGCAGCTCGACTGATCTTGGCACATTCACGGCCTCGGCGTCAGGATCCCAGTTCTTGACCACGGTCGCTCCAGCCACTACCGCTAGTTGGGCTGCTGGCGATTACTCGTATCAGCAGATCATCACCAACGACACCACGGGCGAGCGTCACGTGGTTGCTGAGGGATGGCTGACTGTCGTAGCTGACCTGGCTACCGCGACCTCGCACGATGGGAGATCCCACACCAAGATCGTCCTGGACGCGCTTGAGGCGACGATCCAGGGCAAGGCCTCCAAGGACCAGCTCAGTTACAGCATCGCTGGCCGATCCCTCATGCGGATGAGCGCGAACGAGCTGATCACCTGGGAGGAGCGGTACCGGGCTAGGTGGGCACAAGAGCTAGCGGAGCTACGGCGTTCCAAGGGACTGTCCGGGCCGTCCAAGATCAGAACGAGGTTCAGCTGATGAAGTTCGGACCCATTGAAATCCGGTTCAACAGGAACGGCGCTGAGGCTACTGAGGCCGTTCGCCCGGTACGCAGGCGCGGCCCTAGGTTTCACGGACGAGCCTTCGGTAGTACGTCAAGCAGCAACCTCTACCAAGGGTTCAAGGGAACCTCCGCGTCTATCAACGAGGATCTGATCAACGGCCTGCGCACCCTGCGGTACCGCAGCAGGCAGCTGTGCCAGGACAACGACTATGCCTGTAAGTTCCTCAACCTAGTTTCCGCCAACATCGTCGGGAACCAGGGCATCCGACTTCAGAGCTTGGCTACAGGACGAGCCGGAGAGCCTGATGAGGATGCCCGCACAGGGATTGAGGAAGCGTGGAGCAGGTGGGGTAAGAGGGGAGTCTGTGATGTGACGGGCAGGCTGTCGTGGCTTGACGTCCAGCGGTTGGTAGCAGAGACCCTCGGGAGGGACGGCGAGGTACTCGTCGTGCACCACGAAGGCTACGACAATGAGTTCGGATACGCGCTCCAGGTGCTTGAGTGCGACAGGCTCAATGAGACGCTGAATGTTCGCCTGGATAACGGCAACCGGATCATCATGGGCGTTGAACACGACCAGTTCGGCAAGCCGGTCGCGTACCACCTGATGACCAACCACCCGGGCGACGGCGCGTGGCAGCACCGCAACTACTGGTATGACCGGTACGAGGCTTCGCGCATTCTCCATATCTTCGTCGTCAAGCGGCCCGAGCAGTGCCGTGGGTACCCGTGGCTCACCTCAGCCATGCTGAGGCTCGATATGCTCCACGGCTACGAGGAAGCCGAGTGGACGGCGGCGCGGGTGGCAGCCTGCAAGATGGGCGTGGTCAAGACCCCGAGCGGCGACGAGTTCACGGGTGACGCGGTAGACACCGACGGAGCCCTGATCGATGACCTGGAGCCTGGCTCGTGGAGGCAGCTCCCTGAGGGCCAGGACTTCGATATGTTCGATCCGACGCACCCGAATACGGCCTATTCGGACTTCATCAAGGGTGTGCTGCGCGGCGCGGCTGCCGGAATGAATGTGTCGTATAACGGCCTCGCCAATGACCTAGAAGGCGTGAACTTCAGCAGCATCCGGGCGGGGGTGCTCGACGAGCGCGACCAATGGCGCGTGCTCCAGTCATTCGTGAGTGAGGCATTGTGTGACCGGGTCTTCCGGGTTTGGCTCGGTCACGCTCTCACTAGCGGCGGCCTGGTCCTTCCGCCAGCCGTTGACCATGTAACCGATGCGAAGTGGGTGGCTCGGGGGTGGCCCTGGGTCGACCCGGTCCGCGATATCGACGCTGCGGCTCGCGGCATCGAGCTAGGCATCTCCACGCGAACCGACGCTGCGGCAGCGCAGGGGCGCGACTTCAACGACATCGTCAAGAGGCTACAAGAAGAAGAAAAAATCCTTGTAGAGGCTGGCCTCAAACCCGACAACACGATGGCTCCGAGTCCTGAGGATGAGTCCCCTGACGAGGAGCCTGACGAAGACGACGCAGAGGACGATCCGCAAGATGAATCCTGAGGCAGACCAAGGCACGATGGAGCTGTTCCACCGGACTTTCCGGTTCGACAGATCCTCTCTGGACGAGGATGAGCGAACGGTATCGCTCGCCTTCAGTAGCGAGGAGCCTGCCGAACAATGGTTCGGTATGGAGATCCTCAGCCACAAGCGGAGTCACGTCAACATGACGAGGCTCAAGAACGGCGCTCCGCTCCTGTTCAACCACAACGCCTACGATCAGATCGGTGTTGTGCTGAACGCCAGGATCGAAGACAAGGTCGGTCGGGCCACGGTGAAGTTCAGCCGTAGCGCGAAGGCCGAGGAGATCTTCCAGGACATCAAGGACGGCATCCGAGGCAAGGCTAGCGTCGGGTACACCATCCAGGATGCCGTCACTGAGCGGGAGGCTGACCCCTCCAGAAAACAGCTCGCCCTGAAGCGAGTGACCGCGTGGACTCCCCACGAAATCTCCATCGTCAGCATCCCAGCTGACGACACCGTAGGCGTAGGCAGGAACTTTGATTTCCAGGCGCCTGACGATGACAACGACCCCAATAACGGCATCACCACAAGAGGACAACAGATGCGCCCTGACCAAGATCCCGCTCCGTCGACTCCGGTGGAGCCGCAAGCCACCCCGACGGTGGACACCAGCCAAGCTGTGGAGGACGCGCTCAAGGCGGAACGCCAGCGCATGGCCACTATCCACACGCTCGGAACCCAGCACCGGCAGAGTGACCTCGCTTCGCGAGCCATCTCCGAGAACTGGAGCGTCGAGAAGTTCCAGTCGGAGCTGCTCACCAGCATTCACGCATCGCGCGGCGCGACGGCTAGTTCCAAGGCTCGCCCGGTCGGAGACCTTGAACTCGGGATGGACCCCAAGGAGGCGCGTCGGTTCAACATCGTCCGTGCGCTCCGCTACCTCGCCAACCCGAACGACCGCCGTAGCCGTGAAGAGGCTGCGTTCGAAATCGAGGCCAGCGATGCTTTCGCGGCCAAGCGCGGCAAGGAGCCGCAGGGTCTGCTGGTTCCGCCCGACGTCATGAAGCGCGACCTGACGGTCGGCACCTTCGGCAGCGGCGGTGCGACCGTCGCCCCGGACTACCGCACCATGATCGAGAAGCTGGACAACTCCAGCCTCGTTCTTCAGCGCGGTACGGTCGTTCGCGACCTCGCCGGTCCCGTGACCTTCCCTCGCCAGACCACCGGCGGCACGGCCTACTGGGTCGCTGAGAGCGGGACTCTGACTGAGTCCACTCAGGCGTTCGACCAGGTGACTCTGGTGCCGAAGACCGTCGGCGCGTACACCGAACTCAGCCGGAAGATCCTGCTCCAGTCGAGCATCGACATCCAGGCGTTCGTGGAGTCCGATCTGATGAAGCGGATCGGCCTCGCGACTGACCTCGCCGCCATCAACGGAAGCGGGTCCGACAACGAGCCTGAGGGCATCCTGAACACCACCGGGGTCGGGACCTTCGGCGGTGACACCAACGGCAAGGTCCTGGACTGGGGCGACCTGGTCGATGCGATCACCGAGGTCAGCCAGGACAACGCTCTGGCTGGCGACCTCGCCTGGGTCATGAACGCGCAGACCATCGGCAAGCTGCGTCAGACCCTCGTCACCGCGACCTACGGCGAGAAGCACCTGTACGACACCGGTACTCTCCTGGAGTATCCGGTTCTCATGTCGAACCAGCTGCCCAGCACTCTTGAAAAGGGCAGCTCGGGCGCGACCCTGTCGGCGGTCATCTTCGGGGACTGGTCGAGCCTGCTGGTCGGTATGTGGTCGGGCATGGATCTCCTGGTCGACCCCTACAGCAACAGCACCTCGGGCCTCGTCCGGGTGACTGTGTTCCAGGACATGGACATCGCCGTGCGCCACGCGGAGTCCTTCTCCATCGCCAACGACGTGATCACGGCGTAGAAGGCGGCTAGCTGACTCCTGTGGGATTCCTCCTACAGGAGTTGGCGGCGGCGAGGAATGCCATGACCAAGATCAAGATTCTACGGCGCACCATCTGCGGTCGTGCCGTCGTGACCCCGGGCAAGATCCTGGAAGTACCTGACGCCACCGCACGACGCCTGGTGGCGATGCGTAAGGCTGAGCTGCACCATGAAGCCCAGCCAGTTGTTGAAGAAGCCGCGCAACCCAAGGCTACTCGACGATACACCAAGAAGACGAAGGCCTCCGAAACCGAGGCAGGAGAAGAAGCATGAACGTCCAATCATGGGGCGGCGCGGTCACTCTGATCGACCTCGCGAACGCCGACACTTACGGCTCGGGGGCCAGCACCGAATCCGGCGTTGACATCTCGGGTCTCACCGGGCAGATCCTCATCGTTCTGTCCACCACCAACGCCGCTGGCTCCTCGCCCACCCTTGACGTCAAGATCCAGGAGTCTGCGGACAACTCGACTTGGTCCGACATCACCGGGGCCGCGTTTGACCAGGTGACCACCTCCAATGACGATGATCAGTTCTCCCTGACCATCTCGGCTGACGCCGCCTCGCAGTACATCCGCGCACATCTCACGGTCGGCGGTACCAGCACCCCGACCTTCGAGGCTTCGGTCACGGGCATCGGGTTCGACAAGTACCCGTCCTAACCTTCCGACACATGGCTTTCACCGAAGATCACTCCGAGTTCTTGGTAGAGGACGACTTCGCCGTCCCTGCCTCGGTCGGAGGATCTTCGGTGTCTGTCGTGTTCGACCACGGTTACGTCGAAGTAGCAGGCGTCCAGGGCGAGTTCCCCGTCGTGCTTGGCGACGACGATGATCTGAGTTCAGTTTCGGTGGGCGATGCGCTCATCGTGAATGACACCTCCTACACCGTCCGCGTACTTCAGCCTGACGGTACTGGCATGAGAACCCTGGTTCTTGAGGAAGTCGTCGGCGGCGGCACTCCATCGCTAGGCGACACGCGGACGACCGAAGCTGGGGATCAGCGTGTGACTGAGAGCGGACTTGTGCGGATCACGGGCTAATGGTTAACAAGAAGATCACCGATCTTGACGCAATCAGCTCAGAAGCCGATACCGACTTGCTTGAGATCGTCGGCAGTGTCGCTACTACGCCCGCGTCGTATAAGACCAGCCGCCTTAGCCTGTTCAACCACTGGGCTACCTACGGCGAGATCTACGTCCACAACGGGAGTACGACACAGACAAGTATTGGTACGAGCTACGTGGCAGTAACCGGGTTCGCAACCAACGGCGAGTCGAGCAATACTACGCCCACCGTAGCCAGCGACAAGATCGCGCTGACCCGTACCGGTGTCTACCGCGTGACCTTTCAGGTGTCGTTCAGCGGATCGCCCAGCACCACCTTCGTCTTTGCGCCGCATCTAGACGGAACGGAGATTCAGTCCTGCGCCAACCAGCGCAGGATGAACAGCGGAGGAGCTACCGGTTCATGCGGAGCCACGGGATGCTTTGAAGTCACAGCAGCCGGTGATCTCGATCTCCGCGTCAAAGCTGATGACACCGACAAAAACATCGTCCTCACTTACGGCCAGCTCTACGTCGAGCGGATCAAGGGGTCGTGACGCATCCCAGGAATACCGTGCGTGACTCTGCGGTTACGGCCCTCACCGGGCTGGCCACTACTGGGAGTAATGTGTTCGCGTCTTCGGTCTACCCTCTGTCTGACGGCAGCCTCCCGTGCCTGAAGGTCTACACCCGGTCGGACAGCTTCGGGGCGATGGAGCGCGAGTACGTCAGCGTGACGGGCACCTGGGGCGGCTATGCGCGGGAGATCGAGCTAGTCGTCGAGGCGCACGTAAAGGTAGTGACCGACTTCGACGATACGCTGGATACCATCTGCGAGGAAGTCGAGGCGGCGCTAGAAGCCAAATCCGCTTGGACCGCCAACGTCGGTCAGGTAACTTACGGCGGCACTACAATCGAGTACCTGGACGAAGCTGAGCTACGTCAGGGAGTCGCAACCATCGTCTACCAAATCGGCTGGTTTCCCAGCCTGACCTAATGAGAATCAAGAACACCAGCACCCTAAAGGCTGCGGTTCGGTTGCCTCGGATTGGAACTGTACCGTACCTCGGAGAGATCGACCTGCCCGATGAGCTGGCGAAGTCGCTGGTCGCTGACGGCAGGTTTACCCCGGTCGAAAGCCCGGGCGATGCCGCCGCCAAGAAGAAGTCCGTAAAGAGCGAGGAGAAGACCAATGACTGATTTCGTTGACCGTCGCGTTGGCATTGGGGGGTTCATTGGCTGGGGGGAGGAGAGTAGCTTTGGATCGGCCACCAGCGCCAGCCACTACCTTCAGATCGCTCCGGGCGATGAGACCTTCCAGCTCGATCAAGAGTTCCTGGAGGCCTCCCACACGGTCGAGCGAGGGGTCGACACCGCCGATGTCGTGAAGGGGATGAAGGCCGTCTCGGGCACCTGGTCGCATGACCTCCGGTAC